>JACXTT010010207.1_pt1 | contig 12711 bp, 15 predicted proteins | sample 9270951 | NCBI WGS metagenome assembly JACXTT01 (sample SAMN15532306, study PRJNA645909) | rock metagenome | isolation source: weathered quartz diorite | place: Puerto Rico | collected 2017-06-21 | reverse complement strand
CCAGGGCTGGCTTAGGTTGCGAGTCGGGAACCAGCAGCTTTTGGATATCGAACGAGTTGGTCGCATTGATGCCGCCCTGCGCGAAGAGGCTCTCACCCCAGTTGATCACCTGGTTGCCGAGGCGCACGTGAGCTTTCCGATCACCGATAGTGAAATCCTTCTGGCCCCAGAGATCGAGCAATTGCGCATCGTAGACAATCTGCGCCTTCGCGTCGCTCGCCAGCGGCGTGCGCTCCGTGTTCTTGGCCAAGAAGTCATACATCCCGGTGCCGCGGGCCATGAACTTGAGCCCTTCGCCCGGCATCGTCAGCAGCAATTCACTGGTCGCGCTGAGGTAGGTGGTGAATGCCTGGCCCTTGCGGTAGTTCAGGTTGCCGTTATCGCCAAAGCCCCATTGATCGACGTTGGCGGCAGCTCCACAGCCGTTCGCGTTCGGATCGCCGGTGAGTGAGCAGCTTGGGCTCTTGACCCGAACCCCCGCGCCGGCTGTGATGTTGCTCACCAACGACCCCTTGATGGCGTCGTCCGCCCCCATCGCAAAGTCATAACCGTACGCGCTCGACGAAGCTGCCCCAAGAACTGCGAGCGAACCCATGGCACGCCCAACGATCTTTTTTGTTTTCATCCTTCCTCCTCCACCCGTTTAACGCCGACGGCGCCGTTGGCCCACGTCGGCCCCTGCACTACGCCACGAACTTCAGCGCTCGCTAACCGACCGCAGTGTTTCCGCAGTGAAGAAATCAGGCTTGAATCGCGGATCGCTGACCTTCTGATGCCAGCGAATGTCTTTGCCTTGCCCGATGGTCGAAGAGTCGAATGCGTAACGCCCACCAATCAGGTCGTACATCGCGAACGGCTCGTTGTCGCAGGCGCCACCCAGTTCCCACACCGGGATCGGATAGCTTTCCCGCACCTTCCACAACTTGCCCTGAGCGTCATAATCCTCGCCGGCGAGTGCGAGCCAGCTATCCTCGTCCAGATAGAAGACCTTCTTCGACGCGACGTGGCGTGCTGTCGGCTTGAGGGTCGCCTCGACGACCCAGACGCGGTGCATCTCATAGCGCCGGCTGTCGGCAGCGATGCCGTCAGGGGTGACGACGTCGCGCAGCTTGCTCTTGAACTTGTACATGCCGAAGTCGTTGTACGGCACGATCATTTCGCGCTTGCCGGCGAGCTTCCAGTTAAACCGATCGATGGCACCGTAGAACATGCCGGCTTCATCGGTCAGATACTGATTCTCGAAGCCGATTGCCGGCGCATCGTGCGTATAGGCCGGCATGCGTCTCACGCGCCGCTGCCCCGGGAAGTAGTAGAACGTTTCTGGATCCTTGTCGAAGAATTGGCGCTGGACGTAAGCCTGTCCGGCAAGCGCCGGCGGCGAAGTGATCTGGAAGTATGTGCCCAGAGAGAACTGATTAACGTCCTGCGGCGTGTGCTTGCCCAACGCGCCCGACGGAAAGTATTGGGTCGCCGTGCTGATCGCATCGATCCATTCACCCCCCCCCGGACGTGGGGAGATAGAAGTCACCACAGATGGCCATTCGACGCCCTCCCCCCGGTACCGCGTGAGGTAATTCAGGATCGCTTCGGCACCGTTCTTCGGCTGGGGAAACGCTACGCCTGGAAAGGTCGCGGCTTGCACCATTTCCCCGGTCGAATCGAGCTTCGCCCCCGTGAGATTCGCCTTCGAGTTCTGCGCGACGAGATCCGGCACCTGGCATTCGCGATGCGACGGATAGACGTCCATCCGATAGCCCTTCTTCTGCTTGATCAGCTAGATTTGGCCCGGCGTCAGGTGCTCGGCGTACTTGTCGACATTCGACGCGTCGATCGAATACAGTGGTTTCTCGTTGCGATGCTTCCAGAAATCGCCGCGATCCTTCCCATACTCCCAGCCGGAATCGGGCGACTGTTTTCCGGCATAGGCCGGCACAGTGCCGTCCTTGTTGGCCGCTCGTTCGCCACCTTCCGGCGTGAGGTCTTCCGCCGCGACGGCCGTTCCGATCACAAGGAATACAGCGGCCGCAATGGCGGACACGGCTCCGATCTTGCACTTCTTCATCATGCGTCTCCTTCCGATTTCTCTTTACACGCCGGTCTCGCCACACTCAGGCGAAACCCGGTCACTTCGATTCCATCGCCGGCTACCGGACACCAGATAACGACGGCTCAGATTTGCGAGCGGCCCGCATTGAAACAGCTTGCGGGAGTTGCGGGTAGTTCGACCTGACGCAAGCCGTCTTGGTATGGATCGAACATGCCCACCCTCATGCCGTCGCCGTACGGGTCGTAGACCCCCATCTTGGACATGCCGGTAGAAAAGTTGGACTTCGCGCTGTGCGAGTCGCAGCCGTAGCTATTGCTGCTGAGGCGTTGGCCCGATGCTGCCGAGGCGAAGTTAGGTACGAATGTGCCCGCGAGCGCCGAGGCGGCGAGCAGGGCGGCGGCGATCTTGCTCATGGTTGTCTCCTTCGAGTCTGGTCGATGTTCGGTGCGGGCCTAAGGTCAGTGATTGAGATCTCCACATTCCGGACACCGAACATTCCAGACTGCAGTGCATATCGATAGTGGTGGTGATGACTGATTCGCAAAGCCGCTTCACTCCATATGCATTCCTTCGAATTGCCGTTGCTAGCCCAGCCACTATCGGCGGCACACCGCGTGTTTCGCTCAGCGCTCGCCAGATCCGGCCACCGCTACCGCGCGAATCTCGATGCAGAGTTCGGGCAAGCCCAATTGCGTCACTCCGACCGCGGTCCACGATGGATAGCGGCCAGGGAAGTACTCGTCCTTAACCGCCGAGAAGGCCTCCATGTCGCCCCGCAGGTCCGTATGGAAGGTCACCAGCTCGACAACGTCGGCCAGGCTTGCCCCCGCTGCGTCGAGAAGGGTTTTCAAGGACTCGAAAGCGATCCGAGCCTGTGCCTGCATGCCCTCGCCCACCGTCATCTCCGTGGTTACGCCGACCTGGCCGGAAACCCAGATCATGTCTCCTACGCGAGTTACCGGAGTGAAGTGAAGGTTGTCGTGCCACGCCTGGAACGCGGGCGGAACGATAAGCTGTCGTTTGGTAGTCGTTACCATGATTAGTCGCTGTTTCTGTTTAAGCCGGCATCGGCCAGCACGCTCAAAGTCTTGGGGTAACGGCTTACGGAATCAGGCCGACTTCCTTGAACTCCTCCAGCTTCAGCAGCTCGAGCGGATCGACGATCTTGCCCTTGAGTTCAACGAAACCGACGTACGTTTCCCCCCTGGACCAGCCCAGAAGCCGCTGGAATTCCTCAGGGAAAGCTTTGACCTTCTCGATGGGAACGGAGAGGTACTGGTTCTCTTCCTGCCGCAAGAACGACAGGTCGTAGGGCATCGAAATGCCGGTACGCGGCCCATTCGAGGAGTTCTCACCACCGCCGTGGTAGGTCGACCCGAGCCACATGAGTGCATCACCAGCGCTCATCTCTGCAGAGACTGTCTCCTCAGGCTTCGGCATCCGCTCGTCATCCCACTTGTGGCTGCCGGGGATGACCCGCGTTGCGCCGTTCTCGTGCGTGAACTCAGTCAGCGCCACCATGACATTGACGCGGGCCTCCCGCTCAAAGGTCGGATGGCGCCAGAGGTAGACGGCGTCGTCGCGATGCAAAGGTTGTCCGGCTTGCCCAGGCCAGATCTGGATAGCCTGTGTGGCACCAATCTGAACGTCGGGGGTGCTTTCGAGTTGCTGATCACCGAACCAAATCTTGACCGGATCCGCCTGCAGGATCTTGCGCGCAGTCTCGAGAGACAGCGGATTCATCGCAATGGAAACGGCGTGATCCGTGCGCGCGAAAAGCCGCGAGAGACGGCGCGTTTTGTCACCGTGAAAAAACGTATCCGCGCCCTCGCCACCTGGAATCTGGTCCAGGAGGGGCATCAGATCCTTTTTCAAGCCGGCGAGTGTTTCTGGCGACGCAAAGCCTGCTACCCCGCAGACAACCCCGTCCTCTCTCAGGACAGCAGCGATTTCATCGGGTGACGATGTATTGGACAGCTTACGGATGCTCATTGTCTTGACCTCTCAAAATTAGGCTGATTCAAATGCATGGAAACTGAAACACTTCCCTTCAATATGCCTCGCAGCAACCGCATGGGCGAACTGCGACGGTCTGATCTCTGATCGCGAACACGTCAACGTGCGGAGAGTCAGGACAGGTTTCCTAGTTGAAGGACTCGCAGTCGTTGCCTCGTCAAAGGGTCTGGCGCCCGGAGCGACTCCGCACCGACGTGGCCAATGGGCCTCCCTCTCGCCTGACCCAGCCGGGCCAGGCGAAGCGGCGAGACCAACGTCTAACCGCCCAAACCGGCTATGCCTCGCAACGACCTTGCATCGCGACTCTTCGCTATTCCCTCGTCGTTCCCCGTCTGCGCGGCATCCCATGCCGCACATAATTACGCCTCATAGACCTACGGCATACGACTTGATGACCTAATCATAGCGACGCACTGACCTACAATCAAGAAGACTGGAGGCAGGGAAAACACTAACCAGAAGGCCAGCATGTCTGGCTGACGAGGCGCTCTCATTCACATCAGGGGCTGTACTCTGTTCAGCAGGTGTCGTGGGCAAGCTAGTGCTGCCGCCACTTTGCGCTCTCGGGGAAAGGGGTATGCGAACTACGGAAAATTCATGATGAAGTTTCCGGCTACCGCCGGTGCGACCTATAATCCCCGGCAAGCCACTGTCAGCTTTAGGGAGAACCGACGTGCAAGGAAAGGCGCAAGAGCAAGGAACGCTTCACGAACCTGAGGAGGCACGGCCTGATACGGAGCCAATCGCGCGTGGCAACCGGGAGCTACGCCTTGCGCAGATCATTCTTGCCGCTCAGCAAGCGTTTCAGGAGGATGGCTATGCCGGATTTGGAACGCGCCGGGTAGCGGGGAGCGTGGGCATCACCTTGGGAAACCTACAGTACTACTTTCGAACGAAAGAGGAATTGTTACGCGCGGCGCTTGAAACATATGTGCGCCAAATAATCAAAGACCACACGGCCATCGCAAACCAGGCCGGAGTTGGACCGACACGGCGTTACTCCGAGCTAATAGATCGTGTTTTTCACGATATTAATGAAACCGATATGCCAAAGTTCCTGATTGAACTTTGGGCTTTCGCTCAGCATGAGGCTTATGCTGCGGAACTTGTTGAAGAGATGCATTCCGAATATCGGAGTGCATTCGCGAAAATAATATCGGAGATCCACCCAACACTAACCAACGAACAGTGGCTGGTGCGGGCATCAATTCTTGTCGTGCAGATGGCCGGATTGGTAATCGCCAATCATTTCGGAAAAGAATCCGATAAGGACTTTGCAGAATTTGTTCGCGTGACAAGACGAATCATGAAAATGATTATTGGTTTGTCGCAGCAGGAACTGGAAGGCAGTGCCATTTTTCACAATTCGTCCAGACATGAAGCACACGGCAAGAGCAGTGTGCACACCGGCGTCTTCGGATCTGAAGAGCACATCAAGCACGGATTATTCGAGCTGAGCGTACGAAAAACGGGGCAAGATGTGCCCTATTCTCGCCCCACGGTCCAAGGAAAGCGGCGCGAGGTCAAGATCAACGAGATCGTATCCTCTGCAGCCAACCTTCTAGCGGTAGAGGGGTATGCGAACTTTACGCTAGCTCGGGTGGCCAGGGAGCTGGGCATTCCGCCGTCAGCATTGAAGAATTATTTTCCAACGCACGATGATCTGCTTCGTTCGACGGTTGGCGCACTCATGAACGCCTATCTGGAGCGCTATGCAGATATGGGGAAGCCTACCGGCAAGCCGGCGATGGAACGGCTGCGCGAAATCGTTAACGACGGTTTTGAAGAGGCTCGTGATCCACGGATATGTAAGTTCGAATTTGAATTGTTGGCGTTAGCCCAACACTCCGACATCACGCTTAACCTCATGAGAAGACTGTACACGGCCTATCGAGCGATCTTTGTTGATCTGGTGCGCGAGATTGATACGTCAGCCACCGCGCGCGAATGCCATGCACGCGCCAGACTAATCGCCGCACAAATGGAGGGAGCGGTAATTTTGATGTTCGGCTCGCGAAAGCAACCTCCGGACGTGGACCACGTCTTCGACTTGATGAGAGTCATCACGATTCGCATCGCGCACGGAAACATTGCCGCGAAGGAGGCAGCGTAAAGCCGTCGCCCCCGCAAGGCACACTGATACCCGATCCATGCACCGCTCATGCCCGCTGCGGCGTTGCCATTCAGCCTGTGCCCGTGCAGACGACGGTCACATTTCGCACGATTCGGACGATCACCCCGAATGGGCGACCAGCATGTCGAGCTGAGGCTGTGGGAGGTAGATTTTTGGTTGCAGCGACGACCTCGGAAATCACCTTCCCCATCGCGCGGCATCCCCCGGCAAGCCTCTGAAATCTTCAGCACTCCGATACAGAGCGTTTTGCCTGACGGCTCTTGCCGACTCTGAACAACCCTCGCTTTGTCCCGCGTTGACCGCCCGCCGCAGCCAAGTGGGCATCGGCATTTCTCTCTGGCCCGTCCCCGGTCAGCCCCCTCGGCATTGCAGTAGCAGGTATTCCTTTGATTTCGACGAATTCGTCCAGGTAAGCGTCAAGCGTGTGGTCGTCCCCTTAACGGATTCCACGAACCATTCCCGATCCTCTGTTTGGCACTCCAAGCCACGACAATTCTCCTTGCCTACCTCGAAATACTGTATATATTTACAGTACCTGTATGGATGAACAGTGCGAGGGAAGCCATGGAACATCTGATCCGCGTCCAAAATGACTATGACCGCCAAGTGCTGGCCTGGCTGCGCGCACGCATCGGCGATGCCGCGCTCCAGTCCGCGGCGGGCCGGCTGGCGGGCGCACGCAAGCCTTACCTGTCCACCATCTGCCGCAGCCTGGGCATCCGCCCGCCCGGGCGCCGCGAGTTCGCGCGGGAAGCGGCGCACGCGCACCGCGCGGTCGGCGAGCACTACCTGGTGCGCATCCGCGCCATCCTTGCCACGCCGGCGGGCGCCGCCCGCTGATCCAGCCGCATCGGGGGCCGCGCAGTGCCTATCATCAATCACGACGCTGCGCAGCGCGGGCCGCGCCGCCGGGCCACTGCAATCCACCGGACAAGAACATGAGCAAGATCGGCTTCATCGGCTTCATCGGCCTGATCGGCGCGGGCCGGGGCCATGCCGCGCTGGTGCCGGCCATTGAACACCGCTCCGGGTTCTCGCTTGACGACGCGCATGCAGGCTGAGCCGGCCGCCGCAGCCCGGCCCGCCATGCCGCACGCTCGCGTCGTGCTGCTCACGGCCCTGACGATGCTGGCCTTTGCCGGCAATTCGATTCTGTGCCGGCTCGCGCTCAAGGGCACGGCGATCGACGCGGCAAGCTTCACGCTGGCCCGGGTCGTCAGCGCGGCGGCGGCCTTGTGGCTGATCCTGCTGGTCCGCCATGGCCCGCGCCGGCTGGCGGGCGGCGGCAACTGGCCGTCGGCGCTGGCGCTGTTCGCGTACGCGGCGGCGTTCTCGTATGCCTACCTCCGCCTGTCCGCCGGCACGGGCGCGCTGCTGCTGTTCGGGGCGGTGCAGGCGACCATGACCGGCTACGGCCTGTATGTCGGCGAGCGCATGCGCGCCTGGCAATGGCTGGGGCTTGCGCTGGCGCTCGGCGGGCTGGCGTGGCTCGTGCTGCCAGGGCTGTCGGCGCCGCCGCCGGGCTCATCGCTGCTGATGGTCGTGGCCGGCATCGCCTGGGGCATCTATTCGCTGCGTGGCAGGGGCGCGGCCGATGCCATTGCCACCACCGGCGGCAACTTCGCGCGCACCGTGCCGCCGGCGCTTGCACTGGCGTTGCTGATGCACGCGCAGCGCAGCCTCGACGGCGCCGGACTGGCGTGTGCGCTGGTGTCCGGCGCGCTCACCTCCGGACTGGGCTATGTGGTCTGGTATGCGGTCGTGCCGCAGTTGCGTGCCGCCACCGCCGCGACCGTCCAGCTCAGCGTGCCGGTGATCGCGGCGGTAGGCGGCCTGGCGCTGCTCGGCGAGGCCATGTCCGTGCGGCTGGCCGTCAGCGCCGCCGCCGTGCTGGGCGGCATCGCACTGGTCATCGCGGGCAAGCAGCGCTGATTCCCGCAAACCCACCGGCGTGGAACACCAGCGGCTCGCCCTGGTTCATGCGGTAGGACACGATCTCCGCCATGAACAGGACATGGTCGCCCACCTTGCGCGCGCTACGCGGGCGGCACACGAAGCAGGCCAGCGCGTGGTCGATCAGCGCCGTGCCGCATGGGCCCGGCGCCAGCGGCACGCCCTGGAAACGGTCGATGCCGGCATCGTCGGCTATGACTCCGAAGCGGCGTTCTGCCGGGCCTTCAAGCGCGAATTCGGCCTGCCGCCGGCAAGCTGGCGCCGCCATCGCGCCGACCCTGTGCCGGCGACACCCGAACCGACCACGGCACAGTGATCCTGCCGTTGCGTGCTGAATGCGGTCCCCATCAACGGCCAGGGGCCCTTTACGGGCCCCTGGCTGATGGTATTCCGACCGGCTGGCACGGCTACATCTTCTGCTTGGTGTCGTCCGCGGCTCCCTGCACTTTCTCGCCACCGCGTTCGATGTCCTTGCCCGCGCCGTGGATGGTGTTGCAGCCGGTAATCACCAGCATGCCCCCGAGGGCGAATAGTGCGTATAGCTTTCTCATGACGATTCTCCTTGCTTCGTGTGGATGCGGGCGCGCTCCGCAACAGGAATGAAGGGTCCGGACTGGTAGCTTGAGCGTAGCAAGCCCCAAACCGTGCGGGCAGTCCGCATTCGTCCTACAACGGTGTCAGCGGGTAGCGCAAACCGAGCGCCGCGCGCCGGGTGCAAGGATGCGCAACAGGCCATTGCGCGGATTTGCGTTGAGCCAGGTCAACAGCCCAACGATCGCCTGGCGCGAAGCCTCCGGCGCTGTCCATACTGGAACCAGCAAGGCGTGCGCGCGCTGGCCCACGGATGGGGCAAACGCTCAAGCCCGGCCGCGCCGCCGCCGATACATTGTTCCAATACGACAGACAACACCATGCCCTTCAGCCTCAGGTTCAGCCCCCACGACATCTACCCCGACGTGCTCGAAGCGCGCCTGGCCGAGCTGCACGAGCTTGCCGAGGACGTGCAGCGCGCCCAGGAACGCCACTGGCGCAAGCATGGCACCCTGCTCCCGCAGGGCGTCGCGTCGCAGGGCAATCCGCCCACACGCCACTGAAGCGCCGTGCACGCCTGCCGCAGATAGCGCGCCGCGTGGCGGGCGACGCCGGGCGTTGACGGGCCCGGTCCGCCAATTGTGAACAACTGTGATATGCGATTGGCAACGCGCAAGGGCTACTGAAGAATGGGTAGTTCGATGTGGCGTGGCTCGGGGAGGCTATCGCCGCGAGGCAGATTCTTCCGACGTAGCCACCATGAAACGACCAACCCGGGATTGTGTACTCGCGCTGATCGCCTGCTTGCGGGATGTCGGCCCCCTGCGCCGCGACCATCTCGCCAGCGCCTGCAGGCTGTCAGCCTCCGAACTCACGCGCGCCCTGAAATCTGCCCGGCAGATGGGCGTGGTCGAACACGTTGCTGCCCTTGAGGACATTGCCCATGCCGAACGCCTGTTTGGTCTGACCGGCCGGGCGTTGCCCCCCGCGCGCCGTGTGCCCGCGCGGGACGCCGAAGCCGGCCCGAGCTTCCAGCCGCTGCTGGATGCATGGGGCATCGCCCCGCCCATTCCTCGCCGGCGCCATTACCCGTCATGACGGTGACCGCGGATCGCCCGCGGTTGACTACCTCGCGCGGACGCACGGCGATCTATGAATCCCTACGCGATATATCGCAATCATCACACGAGTCGGTTTGCTTGACGCCCAGGCGACAGTCGGGAATTTAACGCCGCCTGTGCGGCGCCCTGATTGGGCTCCGTGCATGGCGCTGACAAGCAGGGTCCGGGCGGGCGGCTCAGACCGCCTTGCCGGCAGGCAGCACGGCCACCACGGCAGGCACCGCCATGCGGATCTCGGCACCGTGGCAATTCACGTACTGGTCGCAGCCGTCGCAGGACGGTTCGGGACAAGGGTGCAGGTCCAGCCGCTCGCAGACACGATGGTAGAAAAACTTCTTCCACTTCATGTCCGTCGTATTCGCAAGGAAAACGGGCTCGAAGATCTGGCGCAGCAGGCACGACACATCGTCGCGGCCTGAAAGACCCATGTCCTGCCAGAGGTGGGTGCGGCCAAAGCAGCCGCACGCAAGCGCGTGCGCGGCCCAGCGGACGTGGCTGTCCTCCGCATCTTGCGAGCGCCCGTCTAGCAGCATTTCCACGATGTCGCCGAACTCGCACGGCAGCGTGGCAAGATCCACCGGTGGCGCGTCGGGCTCCCACCCGGCCGAAGCCGCGCCGGGAAACCAGCTGTCCAGCATGACTCGGAATTCGGTCGGCGGCAGACCCAGCCACTGGGCAAAGCGCGGCAGGCAGCCTGCGGCGGCGCTTTCCAGCACGCCGGACAAGGCCCGCGATACCGGATCGCCCGGGTGCGCGGCGAAGGCATCCAGCAGAAGCAGGGAATGGTTCATGCAGCGCAATATAGATGTCTATATAACGATAGTCAAACCAGAGGCTGCCGGCCGCGTCCAGGCGGCGCCCAGGCGGCGTCCAGGCAGATCAGGGCGGGCAACGGCGAATCGGAGGCAGACGCCCGACGCGGCCGGGGAAAGGAATCGGTGTCAGCGTGCGCGCCGGTAGCTTGCGTTCATGAATTGCGTCCATTCGCCGTTCGCGCCCTGGACGTATGAGGTGAGCGTGCGGTGGTTGTCGTCCGTGAAGCGGATGACGTCGCGATACTGCGCCATCTTGCCGCTGCCGGAATTGTCCGGCCCTTCGGCACGCAGCGTGAGTGCCTGCCTGCTGGCATCCAGTTCGCCTTCATACGTCCAGAGGTAGGTCATCATCGAACCGATGAACGTGCCGACGAAGTGCTTGCGCGCCGGGTCGTAGCCAAGCGTCATGACCGTGGTGGCCGGCCCGCAGCCCGGCATTTCACCCTGGCTCACGCACTGCACCCAGAGCTTCCCCACACTGCCGACGCGCTCGGGAATCTCCCACTGTTCAGGCGGCTGGTCCGGACTCATCAGGGCCTCGCCTGTCGCGATCCACTCCCCCACCAGCCGTTGCAGCCAGCGATGTTCGTCAAGTGCCTCGGTGTTCATGGACAACCTTCTGTCGTCTGGCCTGTCACAGGCAATGCGCGACCCCATTTGTGGATGCCGTACACATACACTAGCAAACGGGATGGACAGTGTCCACATCAAAGTCGGCGCCAGGCGCTGTCACATCTCAAAGTTGTTGGGTTTTTTCTTACCGTTAGTGGGTGAAATTCTCAAAGTTAATGGGTACACCGGACGACTCGGATCCGGCCATGGACGTGGATTTCGGCGCGACAAGACCTCCGAGGGGATCGTCATCTGGCCCATGTGCTCACGAGTCGAACAGGGGGCATGATCGCGACGTGACGTTTTCGGCGCGCGCCGGCGCGGCTCCACGCGGTGAGCACGGAACTAGAGTGCGTGCTGCTTGTCGGGTTCGCTGACCTCGACTAGCCTGCTAACGATGCCGATTCTTCGCTGCGCTGCGATACCCATTTGATGCCAGAACGCTCGACCACCCGATATGGCAAGGCGCTGCAGCGCCTGCGCCAGGTCTTTTCCCCGTTGAACCTTGGGGCAGCGGCGTGGCTGATTGCAACATGGGCGTTCGCGGCGTTTCAGCTCGTGAGCGAGCGGGACCGCTTGCTGCACGACGCCGCGGAGCGCACCCAGGCGGAGGCTCGGGCGTTCGGCGCGTACTCGAAATCCGGCATCCTGCGGCTGTCCGAGTTCCTCCTCGACCTGCGGGCCAGTTGGCTGGTCGGCCAGACGGGGTTCATCGACATGGTGCGCGAGCGGGAGAACCTGGTGGTAGACCTGTCGTTCCAGGTGGCAGTGATCGACAAGCATGGCCTGCTCATCTACTCGTCCATCGCCCCGCCCGCGCCCGGCGAGAAGGTCGACCTGAGCGGGCGCGAGCATTTCCGGGTCCATCAGAACGCGGGCGGGCGTGACATGCTGTTCATCAGCGACCCGGTGAAGGGCAAGGTCTCGCGCAAATGGTCGATCCAGTTCACGCGCCCCATCCTGCGCGCGGGCAGCTTCGACGGCGTCATCGTGGTCTCGGTCAGTCCGGAGCAGTTCGCCAGCTTTGCGCAGACGTTCACTAACCGCGATGGCGAAGTGGCGTCGGTCATCAAGACTTCCGGCCAGGTCATTGCGCGCGTGCCGGCCCTGGAGGGCTCGCTGGCAAGGGCGGTCAGCAACCGGCCGTACCTCGCCAGCAAGTCGCCCCAGTCTGGTAGTTATCGGGCGGTGTCGGGCTCCGAAGGCATGGAGCGGGTCTTCGGCTATTACCGTATGCCGGAGTTCGGGCTCAATTTCGTGGTGGGGGAGTCGGTCGGCCTGGTGCTGGCGCCCTACGAGGTCTATCGCCGCGTTGCTTTCGCCGGTGCCATTGCTTCCACGCTGCTGCTTGGCCTGTTGTACTACAGCCTGCGCCGCTCCATGGCGGAGCGACGGCGCCATATGGAGGAGATGCGGCTGGCTTCGCTGGTCTATTCGTCCAGCAGCGAGGCCATGGTGGTGACGTCGCTCGATGGCACCATC
>JACXTT010010206.1_pt1 | contig 12711 bp, 13 predicted proteins | sample 9270951 | NCBI WGS metagenome assembly JACXTT01 (sample SAMN15532306, study PRJNA645909) | rock metagenome | isolation source: weathered quartz diorite | place: Puerto Rico | collected 2017-06-21 | reverse complement strand
AACACGTGAAATCCACAACCCGAGGTGACCGCGTCTACGGTACCGGAAAAGTGGCCTTCGTCCCAGGCTTGAACCCAAAGAAAGCCTGCGAAGAGTTCGAAGGCATCCCGATTTTCGCTAACGTCACCGAAGCGAAAAAAGAAACCGGCGCCAACGTGTCGGTGATCTACGTGCCGCCAGCAGGCGCGGCCGCCGCGATCTGGGAAGCTGTCGAAGCCGAGATGGATCTGGCGATTTGCATCACCGAAGGCATTCCAGTGCGCGACATGATGGCCCTGAAGGACCGCATGGCCAAAGCCGGCTCGAAGACCCTGCTGCTGGGCCCTAACTGCCCAGGCCTGATCACCCCTGACGAAATCAAGATCGGCATCATGCCAGGTCACATCCACAAGAAGGGCCGTATCGGCGTGGTCTCGCGTTCGGGCACCCTGACCTATGAAGCAGTCGGTCAGCTGACCGCACTGGGCCTGGGCCAATCGTCGGCAGTCGGCATCGGCGGCGACCCGATCAACGGTCTGAAGCACATCGACGTCATGAAGATGTTCAACGACGATCCTGATACCGACGCGGTCATCATGATCGGCGAAATCGGTGGTCCGGACGAAGCCAACGCGGCTTACTGGATCAAAGACAACATGAAAAAACCGGTCGTCGGCTTCATCGCCGGTGTGACCGCTCCTCCGGGCAAGCGCATGGGCCACGCCGGCGCGCTGATCTCCGGCGGCGCCGACACCGCGCAAGCCAAACTGGAAATCATGGAAGCTTGCGGCATCACCGTCACCAAGAACCCGTCCGAAATGGCGCGTCTGCTGAAAGCCATGCTGTAATAGCAACAGGCCTTCAGGTGGAATAAAAAGCCCCATGTGCGCATGCGACGCTCAAGATCGTCGCAAGGCCACATGGGGCTTTTTTTTGGAGAAAAGATTTGGCGAAGATCATCATCTCGCGCGATGGACAGATAGAACAGCAGATACAACTGAGCAAGGAGCGGATGACCCTGGGGCGTCACCCGCGCAACGACATCGTCCTGTCGCATCCGGCCGTCAGCGGCGAGCATGCGGTGATCGTCACCATCCTCGACGACTCCTTCCTGGAAGACCTGCACAGCACCAACGGCACGTTTGTGAACGGGCACCGCATCGGCAAGCACTTCCTGCAGCACCAGGACGCCATCAAGATGGCCAAGTTCCAGATCGAATTCATGGCCGATGGCGTGCGCCCGCTGGCCGCCGCGCAGCCGGTGCTGGCAGAAATCGAAGTCTTAAATGGCAACAACGCCGGCAAACACGTCGCGCTGACCAAGCCGCAGACCACGCTGGGCCGCGCCGGCGTGCAGGTGGTGGTGATCCACCGCCATCCGGAACTTTACACGATCACCCACGTCGAAGGCGAACAGCCGCCGCTGCTGAACGGCATCGCGCTGGGCAAGCAGCCCGAACGGCTCAACCACGGCGACCTGATCGACCTCAGCGGAACGCGCATGGCCTTCAGAATCGCCTGACAAAATTTGTCAGTTGAGAATTTTTGACAAATTGTGGCACTTGCACTGACAGAAAATGGCAGGTTTCTCAGCATTTTGCTTCATTTTTAAGCAATATCGGGCTGGCACAGCAATTGCTCTATGGTAAGTGTCTAACCCAATTCTGATTAACCCCCTAGGAGTCGCAAAATGAAATCGATGAAAATGATGAAGAAACAAGCACAAGCCGGCTTCACCCTGATCGAACTGATGATCGTGGTCGCCATTATCGGTATTCTGGCTGCCGTGTCTATTCCTGCTTACAGCGACTACACCATGAAAGCCAAAATCGCAAACGTAATGAGCTCGGTTGACTCGCTCAAAACCGCAGTTACGGTCTGTGCCCAGGAAGCTGGCGGCGATCCAGCCACTTGCGCTACCGGTGGTACCGGCGGCGTTCCAGCGTTCACTGCGACCAAAGAAGTCGCCACCGCGACCGTTGCCACGACCGGCGTCATTACCGCTACCTTGGCTAACAACGTCGGTAGCGGCGTAAGTGGCGGCGTCGTCACGTTCACTCCGGTGTTCACCGGTGCTGGCGGCGCAGCCGTTACTTCCGTGAAGTGGACTGTTGCGCAGACCGGCATCACGAACACCGCAGCAGCTTCTGCATTGACTAAAAACAATGCCCCATAATTAACTTGATGTTTTGGCCGCCGTTGCTGGCGCCCCCTAAAAAACCAGGCCGCGCGCCTGGTTTTTTTATGCCGTTATTCTCAGTGCTTCATTGACATAATTTGTCAGTTGATTTGGAACTGACAAATTATGGCGAGCGAACTGACAGAAAATGACAGTACCGAAGACAATTTTCCCATTTTTCGGCTGGAAACAGGTTGGCACGCCAATTGCATGATAGTACTCGTTCCACCCCATTCTGTTATCTAAAGGAGTTACAAATGAAATCCATCAAAATGATGAAGAAACAAGCTCAGGCTGGCTTTACTTTGATCGAATTGATGATCGTGGTCGCCATTATTGGTATTTTGGCGGCGGTTGCTATTCCTGCTTATAGCGACTACACCATGAAAGCAAAAATCGCCAACGTGATGAGTTCGGTCGACTCGCTTAAAACGGCAGTCACGGTCTGTGCGCAGGAAGCCGGCGGTGATCCGACCAATTGTGCAACGGGCGGTAGTGGCGGCGTTCCTGCTTTCACCGCGACGAAGGAAGTTGCAAGTGCCACGGTCGCCGCAACCGGCGTAATCACTGCGACGTTGGCTTCAGATGTTGGCAGTGGTGTGAGCGGTGGTGTTGTCACCTTCACCCCAGTCTTCACCGGCGCCGGTGGCGCGCAGGTTACTTCCGTGAAGTGGACCGTCGCGCAGACAGGCATCACTAATAATGCCGCGTCGGCAGCGCTGTTGAAAAACAACGCACCTTAATTGACTGGTACCCATTCGCGCCGATGTTGGCGCGCCAAAAAAAACCGGCGCAAGCCGGTTTTTTTTCGTTCATCGCAGCCGGATCAGACGATCTTCTGCCGGTCGGCGATCAGCGCTTCGTAGGTCAGGTTTTGCAGCATCGTGTAGTGGACCGGGTCCAGGTCGATGAACTGCACGCCGTATGTGAATACTTCCGGCTTGTCGCCCGCCGCCGGCTTGACGATGTTGATGTTGCGGATGGTCGCGTTCGGATCGATGCGCACCTGGCGGTTGCCGGGCTGGGCGATCAGGTAGAACGACAGCCCGACCTGGGCATCATCCTCCGACAGCCTCTTGGCCGACTCGATCAGCGCGCCGGACACGCTCAGGTTCACCAGGAACACGGAAGTCGAGCCGGTCGGCGTGGTCACCTGGGCCGGGATATCGACCTTGACGCGCATCGCCGCGCGCAAGCTGGTACCCTGAATCGACACCGGGAATGACAGGTGGACATAAAACAGCGGACGCGGAAACACCCGCTGCACCACGCACGAGAACGAGCACACGTTCACGCCGGAAAACACGCGGATGGTCAGCTTGTCGCCGTCATTGAGGGAGATGGGGGCGCCGTTCTCAAACGGCACCTTGACGATCATGTATTCGTCCTTGACCCAGCCGATCAGCGTGGAAAAGTGCTGAACCGGTTTAATCGTACGATGCGTGATGAACTGGATCCTGCCACCCACCTGCAGGTTCATCTGCTCGAATTCGTATTCCTGAGTCTTGGCTTCGCTCGGTGGAGTGCTACTCATTCATATCTTTCTCGTCTGCGCCTGCTTGCTGTCACAAAATTGTTTCCGTGACACTAATTATATACCCCTGAAGGAAGGGTAACAATCAGACAATACGATGAGTTGCTAATTGGTCGCCGGGGGCGGTTGTGCCACGCTGATGACTTCGGTATTTTGAAGCTCATAGGGGAAGCGGACATTGGGACCACGAAAGTCCTTGCGATTACGGGTAACGAGGAGGCGGCCGGTCACATTCGCTGTCGCCAGAATGACGGCGTCGGGGAGTCGAACTTTCGGAGGATTGATAAAGCTGCTGGCGCGAATTCCGGCCGCTTGCGCCATAATTACTTCGTTCAACGCATCGATCAGAATATTGCTATCGAATAGGGCTAGTCGTCCCATTCGGAGCGCACCTCAAGCTGATACTCCAGCCCATCCTCAGGAAAAACGCCAGTGCCTTTGAGGATGCCAAAAGCCGCGATGGTAGCTTTGCGTCGCTCACCCAGGCGAGCCAAGATTTCTGGTGGCAGGGCGCTTTTATTGCAGATGGCAGGCTTTTGATCTGCTTGAGCTCGTAAGGGCTTCATCTGCACTCCCACTGTTCGGCGGATAAGAGAGTGTATTTCAGATCAAATCTCTGTGCCGCCGTAATGATGGCAATTTGATCGGGGTCAAGGACGGCCGCTAGCTCGTCGCACTCCAGTCGCCCGACTTGCCGCCGTGTTTTTCCATGACGCGGATGTCGCTCATGACCATGCCCCGGTCGACGGCCTTGCACATGTCATAAACAGTCAGCAAGCCGACTTGCACCGCAGTGAGTGCTTCCATTTCCACGCCGGTCTTGCCGTAGGTTTCGACCTGGGCCTTGCAGTGGACGCTCGAATTCTCCACATCCGTTTCAAAATCCACCGTCACCCGCGTCAGCGCCAGTGGGTGGCATAGGGGGATCAGGTCGCTGGTGCGCTTCGAGGCCATGATCGCGGCGATGCGCGCGATGCACAGCACGTCGCCTTTCTTGGCCGTGCCGCTGGTGATGATGGCCAGCGTCTCCGGCTTCATGCGGATGGTGCCGCTGGCCAGCGCGATGCGGTGCGTCTCGGCCTTGGCGCCGACATCGACCATGTGCGCCTGTCCGCTGGCATCGAAGTGGGTCAGGTGGTCGGCGGGCGCTGCGGTTTTTTCTGTGGTCATGGTAATGGGGCGCGATACGAAAAATAAGACATAATAGGGCGCTCTGCGTCAGCGCCCGAGTTGCGGGTATCATATCACCGTGAATGCAAACCGTTACCCTGTCATCCGCCCAGCCCGCCGCTCGCTGCGCCTGCGTGCCGTCGCTGCGGCCTTGCTCATCGCCATGCCGGTCGCGATGGCGCAGACCGCGCTCGCGCCGGCCAAGATTCCCAACCTGCCAGCCCTCGGCGATACCGAACGCCAGGACTTGTCGCCGCTGATGGAACGCAAGATCGGCGAGGAAATCATGCGCGATATCCGCCGCGACCGCGATTTCCTCGACGACGGCCCCATCCTCGAATACCTGAACACCTTCGGCAACGCGCTGGTGGCAGCCCGTCCCGGCGCGCGCGGCGAGGCCAACTTCGATTACTACTTCTTCGCCGTGCGCGATCCGCAGCTGAACGCGTTCGCGCTGCCGGGCGGCTTCATCGCCGTGCACTCGGCGCTGCTGCTGGCGGCGCAGACCGAATCCGAGCTGGCCTCGGTGCTGGGCCACGAGATCGGCCACGTGGCGCAGCGTCACATCGCCCGCTCCATCGGCCAGCAGAAGCAGGACGCGCTGATTCCGCTGGCGGCCATGATCCTTGCGGCGCTGGCCTCGCGCGCCGGCGGTGACGCGGCCATGGGCGTGTTCCTCGGCGGCCAGGGCCTGGCGATGCAACGTCAGCTCAACTTCGGCCGCGACGCCGAACGAGAAGCCGACCGCATCGGCTTCCAGATCATGGGAGAAGCCGGCTTCGACACCACCGGCATGGTGGCCTTCTTCCAGCAGATGCAGGCATCGACCCGCAACTACAGCGACCTGGTGCCGGCCTGGCTGCTGACCCACCCGCTGACCAGCGAGCGCATCGCCGACATCCAGGCGCGCATCCGCGAGCAGCCATACAAGCAGCGCCAGGACAGCCTGGACTTTTATCTGGTGCGTTCGCGCGCCCGCGGCCTGAAGGACCAGACCCCAACCGGCAAAAACGAGGCGAAGACCTCCTTCCAGAACCAGATCACGCAGGACAGCTGGCAGCAGAAAGCGGCCGGCCAGTACGGCATGGCTTTCCTGACGATGAAGCAGGGCGACACCGCCAGCGCGCAAACCTGGCTCGACAAGGCGCGCGAGACGGTCGACAAGCCGCCGCCGTCCGGCGTGTTCGGCGCCGCGCCGCGCACTAAAGCGGAGACGATCTTCGCGACGACGTCAATTGAAATCAAGCTGGCGCAGCCGGACAACAAGGCGATGCTGGCGAAGGCGGTGAAGGAAGCGGACGCGGCGCATCAGAAGTTCCCGCTGTCGCGCGGCCTGGCGCACCAGTATGCCGAAGCGTTGATCGCCAACGGACAGCTGGAGGAAGCGGCATCCTACCTGCGCGACCAGGTGCAGCTGTACCGCGAGGATCCGAACGCCTACGATTTGCTGGCGCAAGCGTATTCCAAGCAGGGCAAGCTGGCCTTGCAGCACATCGCATTGGCCGAGTCGTATGTGTTGCAGGGCGGCGTGCTGTCGGCGCTGGACCAGCTGAGCTATGCGCGCAAGGCGCCCGACGCGTCGTTCTACGATCAGGCGGTGATCGATGCGCGTGAACGCGAGTTGCAGGCGCGTCGCCGCGAGGAGCTGGCCGACCGGGGCAAGAAGGAGTTGTCGGACTCACGCTCCGGCTTCAAGGCGGAAATGCGCACTGGCGAGGACACCAAGAAGAGCAACAACCCGTTCGACCAGAAGAGCGGCAGTTCCTTCGATCAGAAGAGCATGAATCCCTTCGACCGCCTGCGCCAGAACAGCGATCCTAGTCAGCCTTGGCCGGCGCGCTGACATAACCGAAGCGCGCCGCCAACTGATCGGCGGCCGCGCGTTGCACGGCGATCAGGCGGTCACGATCGGCCAGCGTCAACGCCTGAGACTCATCGCCCTCCAGCCAGCCCAGCAGCGCCTCGTCATCCACCGGCGCGCCATGCATTTGCAGCAGCGGCAGCACCTGCGCGAAATCGCGGTCGTCGAGTTGCGCGACCACGTCGCCGCTGCGCAGCACCAGCGCGCCTGACTCCGTCAGCACCGCCTCATCAATCGCGCCCAGCGTGGCGCCGGTATGCAGCAGCCAACCCGCCGCCGGATCGGTGCGGACGATATACGGCGTCGCCTCCAGCTGCACGTACACGCGCTGCGGACCATTCTGGAAATACCAGCAGCCGCGCTCGTCGGCCGCATAGTTGCGCACGATGAAGGCGACCAGCGCCGGGTGATTCAATTTATCGCCGGGCAGGTTCAGATGCTGGGCGCGCTCGTCGCGCATGCGCCAGTTGCCGCGCGCGTCCAGGCCCAGCCAGCCGTAGCAGTAAGGCACGTTCGGCCACTTGGCCAGCGCCTGCTTGACGATGTCATCCATGTTGTTCCAGCTGCGCGTCGTTGGTGGCGCCTTCCATGAAATGGATCAGGCGTTGCGGCAGCCAGTCGATCTTGCCCGGCAGTCCGCCGACGGCGAAGCCGACATGGCCTCCCTCGGCAGGATAATCCAATACCACGCGCGACGCCGCACGTTGCGGCAGGTGGCGGCCGGGCAGGAAGGGATCGTTCTTCGCGTTGAGTACCAGCGTCGGCACCGTGATGTCGTTGAGGATGTGCTTGGCGCTGGCGCGGTCCCAGTAATCGTCGGTGTTGCGGTAGCCGTGCAGCGGTGCGGTCACCACGTTGTCGAAGGCGTACAGGTCGCGCGCGGCGTGCAGCGCGTCGAGGTCGAACAGGCCGGGGAACTGCTGCAGCTTGGCCACGCACTTGGGCTTGAGCGTCTGCAGGAACATGCGCGTGTAGATCAGGTTCAGCCCGCGCGACAGCGAGACGCCGCCCTGTGCCAGGTCCAGCGGCGCGGACACGGCGCAGGCCGCATCGACAAAGTCGGCCTGGTGCTGCGATTCGCCCAGCCAGCGAAGCAGCGCGTTGCCGCCCAGCGAGACGCCGGCCGCGTAGAACTTGCCGTTATTGTGCCGCGCGTGCAGGCGGCGGATGATCCAGTCGATCTCGGCGGCATCGCCGGAGTGGTAGAAGCGCGGCGCGCGGTTGGCCTCGCCCGAGCAGCCGCGGAAATGCGGCACCGCGCCGGACCAGCCGCGCGCGGCGATATTGGCCATCAGCGCGCGCGCGTAATGGCTGTCGGACGAACCTTCGAGGCCATGGAACAGCACCACGAACGGCTTGCCTGGCTGGCCGTCGACGAAATCGACATCGATGAAATCGCCGTCCGGCGCGTCCCAGCGCTCGCGGCGGAACGGCACCGCCGGCTTGGCGATGGCGGTGGCCGGGTAAATAGTCTGGAGATGGCCGCCGGGCAGCCAGAAGGGTGCGGAGTACTTCACGACGGAAGTCAGTGCAGGATTTGCGCTGGCGTATCGGCCGGCACGGGACCGGGCGCGACCGACACATGGTGCAGCACGATGCGCCAGCCGCGCGGGGTCTTGCTGTAGACGTTGGTGGCGATCAGGTGCGCCGGCTCGCCGCTGGCGGCGGTGGTCCCTTCGATCACCACGTGCACCGAGCTCATCAGCGTATGCGTCTCATGCAGCTGCGACGGCAGGATGTGCAAGCCGCCATGCTCCAGGATCGCGCTCCATGAAGCGCGGATCGCCGCATGTCCGATCAAGCGCGGCCCGCCTGGATGGACGCAGACGATCTCGTCGTCATCGGCCCACAAGGCCATCAGCGCATCCAGGTCGGCGCGGTTGAGCGCGTCGTAGAAAGCGGCTTCGGTCTCGGCGGCGCTGCCGTTCATCTGCTTGGTTCGCTTGGTCGGCATGTCGGCGGCCGATCAGTGGTGGCCGACCACGGTGCCTGGCTTCAGGCGGTAGGCGGTGCCGCAGTACGGGCACTTGGCGACGCCGTCGTGGTTGAATTCCAGGAAGACGCGTGGATGCGACGACCACAGCGGCATCGCCGGGTTCGGGCAGTGGGCCGGCAAATCCTTGCCTTCGAGTTCAACGGCGTTGGCGGCGGCGGACGTGTTGGCGTTTGTCATATTCTTGTGCTCCGAGAGGCGTGAGGAAAACCACGATTTTAACGGATTCGCGCATTGAGCAAAAATCATCGGTAAAATAGCGCCTCCACAATCCCGGTACGGCCTGCTATGTGGCAGGAATGCCACACGAATTCCCTACCGTCCCATGACTGAACGCAGCAGCACAGCCCCGTCGCCCTACGTGGCCGAACATCACGAGCCCTCCTGGCGCGAAGGTGTCAAAACCGGCATGCCCTCGCTGTTCGGCATCGGCGCCTGGGGGCTGGTGGTCGGCATCGCGATGATCAAGTCCGGCCTGACCATCCCGCAGGCGCTGGGCATGACGCTGGTGGTGTTCGCCGGATCGGCCCAGCTGGCCGCGCTGCCGCTGATCGCCTCCGGCGCGCCGATCTGGGTGATTTTCCTCACCGCGCTGGTGGTCAACCTGCGTTTCGTGATCTTTTCCGCGCTGCTGGCGCCGCACTTTTCCCATCTGCCGTGGCGCAAGCGCCTGCTGCTGGGCTACGTGGCGGGCGACATGACGGTGGCGCTGTTCCTGCAAAAATACCCGTCCGAAGCGCCGCAGGTCGGCAAGCTGTCGTATCTGAAGGGCCTGCTGTACCCGAACTGGGGCGCCTGGCAGGTCGGCTCGATCGCCGGCATCTTCCTCGGCAGCACCGTGCCGCCGGAGTGGGGCCTGGGCTTCGCCGGCACGCTGGCCATCATCTGCGTGATGATCCCGCTGATGGTCGGCCGGCCGGCGCTGTGCGGCGTGCTGGTGGCGGGCGCCGTGTCGGTGCTGGCCTTCAGCCTGCCGTACAAGCTGGGCCTGCTGCTGGCCGTGCTGGTCGGCATGCTGACGGCGATGGCGATCGAAGAGGGCGCCGAAAAATGGCGTAGTAAAGGAAAACAGCATGGCTGATTGGGAAATCTGGGGCGTCATCGGCGTGCTGGCGCTGGCTACCGCTGCGACGCGCAGTTCGTTCTGGCTGGTCGGCCACCACATCACCATCCCGAAGCGGGTGCAGGAGATGCTGCGCTACGCGCCGGCCTGCGCGCTGGCCGCCATCGTGGCGCCGGACCTGATCCTGGCCGCCAACGGCCAGCCGGTGCTGGACTTGAGCAATCTCAAACTGGTGTCCGGAATTGTTGCTACGATCTATTATTTGCTGCGACGCAATATGCTGGAGACCATCATATTCGGCATGGCGTTCTTCACGCTGCTGCGCTTGATGACTGTAGTTCAATAACAGAAAAATCACGCCGGGCTTGCGGTAAAATAGCGCTCTTTCCTCAACTCGACCTTGGGTAGCCATGTCCGCTGTTTTGAACTTCATCCGTCTGCAAGACCTCATCGCCCAGAACGCACTGCAAGGCAAACGTGTCTTCATCCGCGCCGATTTGAACGTGCCGCAGGATGATGCGGGCAATATCACCGAAGATACGCGCATCCGCGCCTCCGTTCCCGCCATCAAGGCCGCAGCGGCCGCCGGCGCCAAGGTCATGGTCACGTCCCACCTGGGCCGCCCGACCGAAGGCGAGTTCAAGCCGGAAGACAGCTTGGCGCCGGTCGCCAAGCGCCTGTCCGAACTGCTGGGCCAGCCGGTCGAGCTGAAACAGAACTGGGTGGACGGCGCCGGCCTCGAAGGCCTGCAGGCCGGCCAGGTGGTGCTGCTGGAAAACGTCCGCGTCAACAAGGGCGAAAAGAAGAACAGCGACGAACTGGCGCAGAAGATGGCCACTTTGTGCGACATCTACGTCAATGACGCTTTCGGCACCGCGCACCGCGCGGAAGCTTCGACGCACGGCATCGCCAAGTTCGCGCCGGTCGCGGCCGCCGGCCCGCTGCTGGCCGCCGAGCTGGACGCATTGGGCAAGGCGCTGGGCGCGCCGGCCCGTCCGCTGCTGGCCATCGTCGCCGGCTCGAAAGTTTCCTCCAAATTGTCGATCCTGAAGGCGCTGGCCGACAAGGTCGACAACCTGATCGTCGGCGGCGGCATCGCCAACACCTTCATGAAGGCCGTCGGCCTGAACATCGGCAAGTCGCTGGTGGAAAATGAACTGGTGGAAGAAGCCAAGGCCATCATCGACATCATGGCCAAGCGCGGCGCGCAAGTGCCGATCCCGGTCGATGTGGTGTGCGCCAAGGAATTCTCGCCAACCGCCGCCGCCACCGTCAAGGACGTGGCCGACGTGGCGGACGACGACATGATCCTGGACATCGGTCCGAAAACCGCCGCCATCCTGGCCGCGCAGATCGGCGCCGCCGGCACCATCGTCTGGAACGGCCCGGTCGGCGTGTTTGAGTTCGACCAGTTCGGCGAAGGCACCAAGACGCTGGCGCTGGCCATCGCCGCCTCGAAGGCGTTCTCGATCGCCGGCGGCGGCGACACGCTGGCGGCGATCGCCAAGTACAACATCACCGAGCAGATCGGCTACATCTCCACCGGCGGCGGCGCCTTCCTGGAATTCCTGGAAGGTAAGACCCTGCCGGCCGTCGAGATCCTGACGCAACGCGCGGCGAAGTAACGGCGGCATTAATAGCACGGTCGTGCTTTGTAGCAAATTAACAGTAGAATCCAGGTAATGCCTGGGAAGGGCACGAAATTTGTAGCTTTGCTACAAATTTCCTGTCTTAACCACAACAAACAGCGCAGCTTTTCCTGGTTCCCGCTACGAGCGGGAACTGTTCGCATGACCCAACGCTAAGGAATCCTATGTCTCGTGGTACCAAAATTGTCGCAACGATCGGCCCAGCCTCTACTGATTTCAACGTCCTGGTCAAAATGATCCGTGCCGGCGTCGACGTCGTGCGCCTGAATTTCTCGCACGGCAAGGCCCAGGATCACATCGACCGCGCCAAGCTCGTGCGCGAAGCCGCCGCCGAGTGCGGCAAAGAAGTGGCCATCATGGCGGACATGCAAGGCCCGAAAATCCGCGTCGGCAAGTTTGAAAATGGTAAGATCGAACTGGTCAACGGCGATAAATTCATTCTCGATGCCAAATGGGGCGAAAACGGCGAACTGGGCAACCAGGAACGCGTCGGCCTGGACTACAAGGCATTGCCGCAGGATCTGCGTCCGGATGACAAGCTGCTGCTCAACGACGGCCTGATCGTGCTGGTGGTCGACAAGATCGTCGGCAGCGAGATTTACACCACCGTGAAAATCGGCGGCGAACTGTCCAACAACAAGGGCATCAATCGCCAGGGCGGCGGCTTGACCGCGCCGGCGCTGACCGCCAAGGACATGGAAGACATCAAGACGGCAATGAGTTTCCAGGCCGATTACCTGGCGATCTCGTTCCCGAAAAGCGCGACCGACATGGAAATGGCGCGCCAGCTGGCGAATATCGCCGGCGAGCCGTTCGGCCACAAGCCGCTGCTGATCGCCAAGATCGAGCGCGCCGAAGCGATCCCTGCGCTGCAGGAGATCCTCGACGCTTCCGACGGCATCATGGTGGCGCGCGGCGACCTGGCGGTGGAAGTGGGCAACGCGGCGGTGCCGGCGCTGCAGAAGCGTATGATCAAGATGGCGCGCGAGTCGAACAAGCTGGCGATCACCGCGACCCAGATGATGGAATCGATGATCTTCAACGCCGTACCGACCCGCGCCGAAGTCTCGGACGTGGCCAACGCGGTGCTGGACGGCACCGATGCGGTGATGACCTCGGCGGAAACCGCCTCGGGCCGCTACCCGATCGAGACCGTGGAAATGATGGCCGCCATTTGCGTGGAAGCCGAGCAGTCCGAGTACAACAAGCTCGACGCCGACTTCCTCAATGCGACCTTCACCCGGATCGACCAGTCGATCGCCTACGGCGCGCTGTTCACCGCG
>JACXTT010010205.1_pt1 | contig 12712 bp, 14 predicted proteins | sample 9270951 | NCBI WGS metagenome assembly JACXTT01 (sample SAMN15532306, study PRJNA645909) | rock metagenome | isolation source: weathered quartz diorite | place: Puerto Rico | collected 2017-06-21 | reverse complement strand
GCGGCCGTGATCAGCGAGTCCATCGGAATCCCGTCACACTTGTCACTCCCACGTTTCGATATCCGTGGTTAGTCTATCGCCTGGGCAACGACCACTTGGTCCTATCGAGAAACGACGCGACACATAAGGAAAGGAGACCGGAGCGATGACGACGCACACGACGGGGACACGCAAGGAGTGGCTGGCGGCGCGGCTCGCGCTGCTCGAGGCCGAGAAGGAGCATACGCGCCGCAGCGACGAGCTGGCGCGGCGGCGGCAGGAGCTGCCGTGGGTTCGAGTCGACAAGGAGTATCGGTTCGATACCGACCAGGGGCCCGCGGCGCTGGCGGACCTCTTCCGAGGGCGCTCGCAGCTCCTCGTCTATCACTTCATGTTCGGGCCCGACTACAAGGCGGGCTGCCCGTCCTGCTCGGCGATCGCGGACGGCTTCAACGGGTTCGCCGTGCACCTGGCGAACCACGACGTGATGCTCTGGGCGGTGTCGCGGGCGGCGCTCGCGAAGCTGCAGGCGTACAAGCAGCGCCTGGGCTGGACGTTTCCGTGGGCGTCCTCGGACAGCAGCGACTTCAACGCCGACTTCAACGTGCGATTCACCGAGGAGCAGCAGCGCGAGGGCATCGAATACAACTACCGCCGCGAGCCGGGGTGGCGGCCGAGCCCGAGCTCGGAGGCCGGCGACGGGGAAACCTTCGCGGCGATGAGCGGCACCGACGAGGCCACGTACACGCGCGAGAGGCCCGGCGTGAGCGCGTTCGCGCTCGACGATGGCATCGTCTACCACACCTATTCCGCCTACGCGCGTGGAGTGGACGGCCTCTGGGGCATGTACCAGTGGCTCGACCGTGCTCCCAAGGGCCGCAACGAGACGGGCGTCTGGTGGCGCCGCAATGACGAGTACGACAAGCGCTGAGCGATGTCGTGGCGAACGCCGGCGTCAGCGGCTGATGACGGGCGGCGTGGCCCAGCCGCGCGCCGCCCGTAGCTCGGCGCGCCGCCGGCTCGTCGCGGCCTCGTCGACGACCGAGGCCGACGGATCGAGCACGACGCCGTAGTCGTCGCGCGCCGCGGCAACGCTGACCAGCTCGTTGACCACGTCGCGCAGCACCCGGAGCGGATCGCGCTCCAGTGGATCGCCCCAGCCGCCCGGGCCCGGCTGGTCGTGGATGAAGACGTCGCCGCGCCGCATCGGCGTCATCGTGACCTTGGCGGTGAGCTCGCGCTCGCGACCGTCGCTGATCAGCCGATTGCGCGACGGCTTCCCGGGCGTGCCACCGTAGAGTCCGTAGGGACGAAACGTGTGGCGGTCGGCGCGCACCTGGAGGACGGCTTCGTCCTCCGTGAGCCGGTACGCGCGGCGGATCGACATCCCGCCGCGGTGGCGGCCGGGCCCGCCCACGTCCGGGATCAGCTCGCAGCACAGGATCTCGAGCGGCTGCTCGGTTTCGGTCACCTCCGCGGACGGTAGCGACATGTTCGCGAAGAGGTTGGCGTTGCCGTCGAGCCCGTCGGCCCACGGCCGGCCGCCCCAGGCCGAGCAGATGAACTCCACGAAGATGAACGGCGTGCGGTCGCCGTGATAGCCGCCGATGCTGACGCCGGTGTTGCCGCCCTCGGAGGCCGCGATCACCTTCTCGGGCAGCATCTGGGCGAGGGCGCCGAAGACGGTGTCGACCATGCGGAACCCGGTCAGCCCGCGAGCCGCGCAGGCCGCCGGCGGCACCGCGTTGGCGATCGTCCCCGGCGGCGCCACGACCTCGATGGCGCGATAGAAGCCGGCGTTGCAGAGGATCTCGTGGGGCAGGACCGACTTGAGACAGGTGTAGGTGGCGGCGCGGGTGAACGAGAGCGTGTTGTTGATGGCGCCCTTCACTTGGGGCGAGGTGCCGGTCCAGTCCGCGGTCATGTGGTCGCCGTGCTTCTTCAGGGCCACCGTGAGCGGGATCGGCGCGCCGAAGTCGATGCCGTCGTCGTCGATCCAGTCGGTAAAGCTCCACTCGCCGTCCGGGAGCTCGGCGATCGCGGCGCGCGTCAGACGCTCGGTGTAGTCGAGGATCTCCTCCATGTAGGCCGACACCTGCGCCGTGCCGTGCTTGGCGATCAGCCGCGCGAATTCTTCCTCGGCGATGTGGCAGGCCGAGAGCTGCGCACGCATGTCGCCGAAGACGCGCACGGGCATGCGGACGTTCTTCTCCAGCATGCGAAAGAAGGTCTCGTTCGGCTCGCCGGCGTCGTACATCTTGACCGGCGGGATGCGAAGCCCCTCCTGGAAGATCTCGGTCGAGTCCGAGGCGTTCGAGCCGGCCACGCGCCCGCCCATGTCGGTCTGGTGGCAGATGGTCGCGGCGAAGGCCACGCGCCGGCCCTCGTGGAAGATCGGCTTGAGGATGAACACGTCGGGCAGGTGCATCCCGCCCTCGAAGGGATCGTTCAGCGCGTAGACGTCGCCCGGCCGCATGCGCTCGCCGTAGCGCTGGATCGTGGCGCCGAGCGCATCGGGGAACGACGAGAGATGACCGGGCAAGGTGAGGCCCTGCGCCACCGTCCGGCCCTGGGCGTCGCAGACGGCCGTCGAGTAGTCCATGTTGTCCTTGAGCACGCCGGAGTACGCGGTCCTCAGGATCGTGAGCGCCATCTCGTCGGCGATGGACAGCAGGGTGTTCTTGAAGAGCTCGAAGCCGATCGGATCGGAAAGCCGCGTGGCCACCGTCAAACCTCCATCACGATGTTGCCCGACGCGTCGAGCCCCGCCCGGGCGCCCGGCGGCACCACGCACGTCGCGTCGTACTCCTCGACGATCGCCGGGCCCTCGCGCGGCGTCGCGAGATCGCCACGCGCCAGGACGGGTGTCACGATCCAGCCCTCGCGCGGGCCGAAGTAGACCCGGCGCGAGCCTCCGACCGTGCCGGCGCCTCGACCGATCTGCACGCGCTCGGGAACGCGCGGCCGGTCGCTCAGCCCCTGGCCGACGACGCGCAGGCTCACGATCTCGACCGGCTCGTCGGCGCCCGCCCGGTGTCCGTACGTGCGCTCGTGCTCGCGCCCGAAGGCTTCGTCGATCGCCACGCTCGGCGTCACGAGCACGGTCAGCTCGAACGACTGCCCCTGGTAGCGGCAGTCAGCCGAGCGCGTGACGCGAACGGCCGCACCGGCGAATCCCTCGGCCGCGAGCTGCGCTCGCGCTTCGTTCTCCAGGCGCCCGAAGGCCTCGGCCAGCTCGGCGGGATCGAGACCGCGCGCCGGCCGGCGCCACGTGCGGACGTAGTGGTGCTCGACCTCGGAGTAGAGCAGGCCGAAGGCCGAGAAGAGCCCGGGCGCGGGCGGGACGACCACGCGCGTCATCTCGAGCGCCCGGGCCATCCCGGCGGCGAACAGCGGCCCGTTGCCGCCGAACGCGAACAGCGCGTACTCGCGCGGATCGCGACCGCGCTCGCTCGAGACCGCGCGGATCGCGCGCATCATGTTCGACGCCGCGATCAGGTGGGCGCCGTACGCCGCCTCCGCGAGCGGCAGGCCGAGCGGCGCGGCGATGCGCTCCTGGAAGATCTCGAGGGAGCGCGCCGCGTTGAGCTTCACGGCGCCGCCGGCCAGCGCCGTCGGGTTCAGGTAGCCGAGCACGACGTTGGCGTCGGTAACGGTCGGGTCGGTGCCGCCGAGGTCGTAGCAGAGCGGCCCTGGCGAGGCGCCGGCGCTGCGCGGACCGACCTGCAAGGCGCCGCCCGCATCGCGCCAGACGATCGAGCCGCCGCCGGCGCCGACCTCGGCGAGGTCGATGGCGGGCACACGCAGGAGATAGCCGCTTCCGGTGAGCAGCCGCGAGCCGTGCATGATGCCGCCGCCCACCTGGTATTCGGTGGCCCGGCTGACCGCGCCGTCCTCGACGATCGAGGCCTTGGCGGTGGTGCCGCCCATGTCGAAGGTGATCAGCTTCGCGTGCCCGGTCCGCCGCGCGAGCGCCTGCGCTCCGACGACACCCGCGGCCGGCCCCGACTCGATGATGTGCATCGGCATCGCGGCGGCCGCCGCGTCGGTCATCAACCCACCGTTGGACTGCATGATCAAGAGCGGCCCGCGCACACCGATTCCATCGAGACCAGTCCGCAAGGTGGCGAGGTAGCGCTGGACGATCGGCAGCACGTAGGTGTTGATCACCGTGGTCGAGGTGCGCTCGTACTCCTTGATCTCGGGCAGCACCTCGCTGCTGATGCACAGGGGCAGGCCCGGGGCGCGCCGCTGGACGATCGCCTTGATGCGCTCTTCGTGGACGGGGTTGGCCCACGAATTGAGCAGGCACACCGCGAGCGCGTCGATACCCTGAGCGAGCAGCCGGTCGAGCGCGCGCGCGACATCGGCCTCGTCGAGCGGCTGCTGGATCGCGCCGCGCGCGTCGATCCGCTCGCTCACCTCCATCCGCAGACGGCGCTCGACCAGGGTGGGCGGCTTCTCCCAGGTGAGGTCGTAGAGGCGCGGCATGCGCAGGCGCCGGATCTCGAGGACGTCGCGGAAGCCGCGGGTGGTGATGAGCCCCGTCCGGGCGCCGGAGAGCTCGAGCAGCGCGTTGGAGGCGACGGTGGTGCCGTGCAGCACCTCGATCACGTCGCGACCGCCGAGACCGGTCTCGTCGAACACCTCGCGGAGCCCGTCGACGATGGCGCGGGCGTAGTCCTCCACGCTGGACGAGACCTTCTTGATGTGCAGACGCCCGTCGGCGTCGAGGAAGACGATGTCGGTGAAGGTGCCGCCGATGTCGACGGCGACGCGGAAGCGGCTCACGCCTTCCGTTCCATCTCGAGCACGGCGGCGAACGTCTCGACGAGGCCCTCGAGCTCGGCGTCACCCATCGGCGTCGAGAGACATCCGAGTCCGGTGATCGACATGAGCACGCCGTGCTCCATGAGCCGGCGCACCAGCCGGACGAGGCGCTCGTTCTCGGCTTGTGTGGCGCGCGTGCTCCGATAGTCGCTCAGCTCGCGATCCACCGCGTGGAGGCGGAACAAAGAGCCCAGGCCGGTGACGCGTCCGGGAACGCCGGCCTGCTTGAGGCAATCGTCGAGGCTGGCGCGGAGCTTGGCGCCGAGCTCGGCGAGCCTCGCGTACGCGTCTTGTGTCAAGAGCCGCATCGCGGCCAGGCCGGCGGCCATCGTCACGGGGTTGGCGTTGAACGTCCCACCGTGCGGCGCGGGCGGCGACCCGCCCCGTGTGGGATCGAACACCGCCATGACGTCGGCCCGTCCCGCCACCGCGCCCACCGGGAAGCCGCCGCCGATGATCTTGCCGAGCGTCGTCATGTCCGGCGTCACGCCCAGGGCGCTCTGCGCGCCGTGGTAACCGACCCGGAACGAGATGACCTCGTCGAAGATCAGCACGATCCCGTGCGCGCGTGTCACGTCGCGAAGGGCCTGCAAGAACTCGGTGCGCGCGGGGACGAGGCCGACGCGGTTGGGGACGGGATCCACCAGCACCGCTGCCAGGTGCTTGGCCTCGCGCTCGATCCGCGCGACGGCCTGCTCGGCGTGATTGAACGGCAGCACGACGACGTCCTCGAGCACCGCCGGCGGCGTCCCCTTCGAGTACGCGGTGCTGGCCGGCGCCGCCAGGCTCCCCCAGGTCTCCGGGGTCGATCCGAGACTCACCTCGGCGTAGTCGTAGGAGCCGTGGTACGCGCCCTCGAACTTTGCGATCTTCGGACGCCCCGTGAAGGCGCGCGCGCCCTTGATCGCGATCATCACCGCCTCGCTGCCCGAGTTGGTGAACCGCACCCGCTCCGCCGAGGGCAGCCGCTCGCAGAGGAGCGCCGCCAGGTCGATCTCCTCGGGTGTCGGCATCGGGAACGACGCGCCGAGCGCGAGCCGGCGGGTCGCCGCGTCCACGATCGAAGGATGGGCGTGGCCGTGGATCAGCGCGGTGTAGTTATTCAAGCAGTCCAGGCGGCGGTCGCCCTCGACGTCGGTGATCCAGCAGCCGTCGCCGGCCGCCGCGTACGGCGGGTACGGCGCCATGTAGACGGTGGTGCGCGAGTTGCCGCCCGGCAGCACGCCCTGGGCGCGCGCGAAGAGCGCCGCGGATTTCGAGCCGGGCTCGGCCCACCGCGCGGTCCGCGCGAGCGCGCGGGGTGTCTTCACCTTCGAGACCGTCGCCATCGCCGCGCCTCCTTCACCGGTTGTGGCGGCCGCTGCCGCGAGTGCCCCGATGATACTCTCGTCATCATGATTACGGGCCCCATCATCGCCGAGATCGCGGCGCTGGTCGGCGATCCGGCGAGGGCGACGATCGTGTCGGCGCTGCTCGACGGCCGTGCCCTGACCGCGAGCGAGCTGGCGGTGGCCGCGCGAATCACGCCCCAGACGGCCAGCACGCATCTGGCGAAGCTGACCGAGGCGGGATTGCTCTCGGCGGTCCGCAGCGGGCGGCATCGCTATTTCCGGCTCGCTTCGCCGAGTGGCCGAGATGATCGACGGGATCGTCGCCGTCGCGCTCGCGAAGCGACCGCGCTACCGCCCGCTCTCGCCTCGAGCGCAGGCACTCGGCGCGGCCCGGATCTGCTACGACCACCTCGCGGGCCGCCTCAGCGTCGATCTCACCGATGCGCTCGTCGCCCGCGAGTACATCGTGCCCGACGACGAAGCCGCGGAGATCACCACGGCCGGCCGCCGCTTTCTCACGAAGTTCGGGATCGAGCTCCCGACGCCGCGCTCGCGTCGCCGCCACGCGTGCCGGCTCTGCCTCGATTGGACCGAGCGACGCTCGCACATCGCGGGCGCGGTGGGCGCCGCGCTCACCCGGCGCTACTTCGATCTCGGCTGGATGGAACGGATGAATCACGGCCACGCCGTCGTCGTCACCCGGTCGGGGCGGCGTGGCTTCCGCGACACGTTCGGCGTCGACGCGCCTCGGTAGACGCTTCGATCACCGTCGAAGTGTGCCGCGGTGCGGCCGGCGGGTTCGGATGTAAGATCGCGCCATCGAACGGCTCTCGCGGGACGCTGAGGAGGTGACCATGCTGGAAGGGAAGACGCGTATTCCGCCGGTCGACGTCGCGACGCTCCCGGACGACGTGCGCGAAACGCTCGAAGAACAGGCGAAGCTCCGGGGCGCGCCGCTCTATCCGTATCTCTTCTACGCGCGCAACCCGGCGTACTTCCGCGCCGCGAAGGCGATGTGGGCCGCCCTCCAGCAAGAGACGACGCGGGTGCCGGTGACCCTCCGGGCGCTGCTCAATCGGCGCGTGGCGTCCTGGAACGGCTGCGAGTTCTGACAGGACGTCAATGCTGCCGTGGGCAGCCGGAACGGTATCTCGACGGAGAAGCTCGAGGCGCTCCACGACTACGCGAAGAGCCCGCTCTTCGGCGACGCCGAGAAGGTGGCGCTCGAATACGCCGACGCGATCACGGACACGCGCCGCGACGTCGACGACGAGCTCTTCGCGCGCCTCCAGCGGCACTACGACGACGACACGATCGCGGAGCTGACGATGATCATCGCGTGGGAGAACTCGTCCTCTCGCTTCAACCGCGCGTTTCGCATTCCGTCCCAGGGCTTCTGGAAGCGCTAGCGAAGCTTCTTGACCGGGCCCTTTTTTCGGCCGATTCTCCGGCGCATCGGTGGCGGATGCGACGACCCGGACTTCTCGCGTGCATGCTGTGCCTCGCCCTCCTGTCCGACGCCTGGGCGCAGACGCCGCCCGGAACGCCGGCAACGGCCGAACAGAGCGCCGGCGAGCCCGGCGCGGCGCCGCATCATCGTAGTGCGGCGGTCCGGCGGATGGAGCGCTCACTGGAGCGCGTACACCCACTGCTGAAGCGTTACGGCTACGGCGCTGCCGTCGTGGCGGTGCTGGTCGAAGGTGTCGGCATCCCGCTGCCCGGGCAGACCCTGCTGATGGCGAGCTCGCTGGAAGCCTCCGCGGGACGGATGAATATCGTACTCATCCTGCTCTTCGTCACGGCGGCCGCCGTCGTCGGCAACAGCATCGGGTACGCGATCGGGCGGTGGTTCGGGCGAGCCGCGCTGGCCCGGCTCAGGGTGAACCAGGCACACCAGCAGCACCTTCAGTCGATGGTGGGGCGGCGCGGGGGGCTGGTCATCCTGGTGGCTCGATTCGTCGACGGGCTGCGGCAGCTGAACGGGATCGTCGCCGGTATCTTGCAAATGCCGTGGTGGAGCTTCACCGCCTACAACGTGGCCGGCGCGATCCTCTGGACCAGCGTCTGGGGCCTGGGCATCTTCTACCTGGGCCGCGACTTCCACGTGATCGTGAACGCCTTCCATCGCCCTGACCGATTGGTCTATTGGCTGAGCGTCATCGCCCTCGCCGCGCTGGTCGCCTACGTGCTGCGGCGCGAGATGCGCGGCGACGATCTGGGGGCGGCGCAGCGCTGAGACGGTTCGGCTAGTGACCGAACGTGGGCGTGCCGAGCCAGCCCGTCTTCGACACGTCGAGCATGACGCCGTCGGGGCCGGTCCACTTCACCTCGACGTTGCCCTCGGTGCCCGCATCCACGCCGAGCGCCTGCTCGACGTCGTGACGGCGGCGCGAGCCCGCGGCGGTGAGCTGCTCCGCGATCGCCTCGAGGCTCTCGACCTGGAAGCCGATGTGGTGGATGCCGGAGAAGCCCTTGCCGCGCTCGCTCCCGGCCGCCGCGTCGTTCTTGAAGTTGAGGATGGCGAGGTTGATGTCGCCGTCGGTGAGGAAGACGCCGCGCGTCCCGGGATCGTTGATCTTGCCGACTTCCTTCATGCCGAACGTCTCGACGTAGAACTTCGCGGTCTTCTCGACGTCCTGGGTCGACAGCGCGATGTGCTTGATCTTCGGCATCCCTATCCCTCCACGCGGGCAGAATCGGCCGCGCGCCATGCGTCGATCATGGACCACACCCAGACGGCAAGGAGCGCGCCCAGGGGAGCCAGGAGCGCGAGCCCCGGCTCGAGTGCGAGTGGGTCGGTCGGCGCGGCCCGGCCTGCGAGCCAGCTCAGCACGACGCCGGCGCCAAGTCCGAGTGCGCCCTTCATGGGCTGGCGGTTGTAGAACTGGCCCAGCCCTGGAAAGATTCCCGCGAGAATCAGTGCCACGACCTTCCGCCTGCGCGCGGCCGCGTCATCCGTCATGGGCTGCCGCGCGCCGACCGCCTGAGTGCCCGAGCCGTCGCGCTCGCCGGTCTCACGGGCTCGTCATCGTGAGACCGGTCACGACGGCTTCCGTGTTGTGCGCGAAGCGAATGCCGTAGACGCCGTCGGTAGACTTGAGCTTGCCGTCCGCCACGAGCAGTGCCTTGTCGTAGGTGGCGACCACGGTACCGTTGATCGCGCACGCCACCTTGTCGTCCTTCACGGAGAGGGCAATCTCCTGCGTCACCGACTCACCCGGGCCCGCCGCACGGTTCACGGCGGAATTCGACGACCACCGGCCGTTCATCTGGAACGGAGCCGGCCCGAAGCCGCGCACGATGAACGACCCGTTGCCGTACGCCGCGCAGTAGAGATAGCTCTGCCGGTCGGTGCCCATGTCGCTCCCGGCGATGAAGATCCCGTACGGGTGCGGATGGCTATTCAGATTCATGTACCGGGCTTCCTTGAACGTCGCCTTCACCGTGTAGTTGCCGCGCGCCGTGCTCTCCGGATTCCAGTAGGCCACAGCGGGACCCGTCGTCACGTGAAGCGCGTCGCCTTCCTTGGCAAGCCGGGCGTTTTCGAGCTTCTCGCCGCCGCTGAGCTCTTTGGGATCGATCCTTCCCATCCACCCGGGAACGGCGATCCCGCCACCCACGACGGCACGGTTCGCGTCCTGAGCACGTGCACAGCTCGCTCCCGAGACCAGGGTCAGTGCGGCGAAGGCGATTGCGATGCGATGGAGGTGGCGCATCACGCCAACCTATCGCCGCGCGGTGGTGGGCGGCACGATGCCGTTCATTCGCAGATAGACCACGAGCTGGCCGTGGTGGTTGCGGATCTGGTAGAGCGGACTCTGCCAGTACGTGGCGCGGGTCACGGTGCGGTCGCCGAACGGGAACTTCACCGGCTCCAGGAGCTGGGCGTCGGTCAGCGGCGTGATCATCTCCTGAGCGCTGTGGAACGTCTTCTTCAAGAGCTCGATGATCTCGGGCTTGCTCGCCGCCGCGTGATGCGGGGCTTCCGTCTTGACGCCCTTGGCCGTATCGATGAAGCGCTGGGTGATGCCGGCGACGTGAACGAGCTGCTCACCGAAGCTCGAGATCTCCGGCGTCGGCTTGTAGCCGTACTTCTCGGCGGGCATCGCCTCCGCAACGTCGAGGATCTCGGTGGAGGCGCGCTGGAAGCTCGCCGCGATCTCCTTGGCCAGGCCCGGCGCCGGCGCTTGCGCCCAGAGCGAGGACGGCACGACGGCCGCCACGACAACGAGGAATGCCACGAACGCGCAGGTCAAGACTCTCATGATTACCTCCCGGGAGATTGTTCCCACAGGGTTCGCTGCTGGTCAAGGCAGAGCCATCACCGGCACAACCGGCGATACAGCGCTTCGTAGCGCGGCACGATGACCTCGGCCGAGAATCGCTCGCGCGCCCGCGCCTCCGCCGCGCGCCCGAGCGCGCGGCGTCGCGACGGGTCGTGAATCAGAGCCTCCAGCGCCTTGGCGAGCGCGTCGACGTCGCCGGCGGGCACGAGCAGGCCGCTCGCGCCGTCCTCCACGACCTCGGGAATCCCGCCCACGCGCGTGGAGACGCTCGGGCAGCCGAAGCACATGGCTTCGAGGATGCTGAGGCAAAAGCTCTCGGCGTCGGAGGTGTAGAGGCCGACGTCGGCGATCTGCAGATACTCCTCGATCGCGTGGACCTTCTCGCGAACGATCACGCGGTCGGCCAGACCGAGGCGCCGCACGTCGCCGACGAACGGCGCGAACGCCTCGCCGGCGAGGACGAGGAGCCTGAACGCGTCGCGCGGCTGCAGACGCGCGACGGTCTCCAGCAGGAGGTCGACGCGCTTGCCCGGGCGCAAGTTGGAGGAGTGCACCACGAGGACCTCGTCGCCGAGACCGAGCTCGGCGCGGACGACCTCGGGCGGGCGACCGGGCCGGCGCGGGGCGAAGAAGTTGTGGATGACCTCGATCGGGCCGTCGAAGTCGAGGACGCGCCGGGTCTCGCTCTTGAGCGACTCCGACACGGCGGTGACCGCATCCGACGAGGTCAGCGCGTGCTTGATGGCGGGCGCGTACCCGGGATCGTGGCCGAGCAGGGTCGTGTCGGTGCCGTGTAGGGTCGTGACGACCCGGGGCTGCCGGCCCGGCGGAAGCATCGCGCGCGCGAGGATCGCGGCGGTGGCGTGGGGCACGGCGTAGTGGACGTGCAGCACGTCGAGCCGGTGCTCGCGGCTCACCTCGGCCATGCGCACGGAGAGGGGCAGCGTGTAGTCGGGGTAGCGGAACAGTTCGTACTCGTTGATCGCGACGGGATGAAAGTGCAGGCGCCGCGCGTCCGACGGCAGGCGGAACGGCCGCTCGTACGCGATGAAGTGCACGTCGTGCCCGCGCGCGGCCAGCTCCTCGCCGAGCGCCGTCGCCAGCACGCCGCTGCCGCCGACCGACGGGTAGCAGGTGATGCCGACGCGCAGAGTGTCCGCGGTCATGTCGCCGACAGTTCCGTGAACGCCTCGTCCGATCGCTCGATGTCTTCCCGCCGCACGTACACGATCTCCGGCGCGTCTTCCTGTCGGAGATACGCCTGCTCGCTGGCGCCCGTCACGTAGTGCGTGCAGTGGATCACCGACTGCATCCATCGAAGGCGCGTGTCTCGCGACGGGCTGATCTGCGCCTTCTCGAAGCCGGCGGCCCCCGGCACGGCGATGAACGAGTCGCCGCCTTCGTGCAGGTAGAGCCGCCCGGCCCGCGCGCGGGCCCGCACGATCTCGCCCTCGTAAGGCACGTCCACGTAGAAGTCGTCCACGTCGCAGGCGCGCCGGCGTATCTCCGGATCACTCGAGGCGACCACGTCGAGACCGTCCAGCAGGCCCATCCCGCGGTACATCTTGAGACAGAAGTCTGCCACCGTTTTCGCGGAGGTCCCGCGGAACAGGTCGACGACGGGCCGATCGACGTAGTTCGGCAGCTGCCCGAGCGTCCTGGTGTGCCAGCCGGCGGTGATGCACTTGGCGTAGAGCGGGGCGTACTTGCGCTGCAGCTTGCCGGCGACGGCGAAGTTCAGGTGCGCCGGCGCCCCGGTCGCGCGATGGCGCAGGATGGTGCGGGTCTCGCGGGGGTCGTGGTCGCTGTCGTGGCAGAAGTACACGACGCGCCCGCCGATCTCGGCCTGCAGTCGCCGCGCGGTTCGGATCTTCGCCACCAGGAAGCGCCGCGGAAAGAAGCCGCAGGGCTGCTGGCCGAAGGCGATGACCGGCTCCACACTCATCTGATACGACTCTCGTCGGCATGCACGCGCGGCGGCAGAACCGCCTGCAGGGCCAGGCTGAACGCGACGCACGCGGCGCAGCCGATGATGTTGTACCAGAGGTAGCCAATGTTGAGCGAGAAGTACATGGCGATCACGAGGCCTTCGGCGGCCAGGGCCGCGAAGAACACCGCGCTGCCCCCGACGCGGCGCAGGAAGAACGCCACCAGGAACAGGCCGAGTAGGACGCCGTAGAAGATCGAGCCGAGGATGTTGATGGCCTCGATGAGATTTTCGGCAAACCCGGCAAAGAGCGCGAAGGCCACCGCGACGACACCCCACATGGCGGTGAAGCGCCGCGC
>JACXTT010010204.1_pt1 | contig 12712 bp, 10 predicted proteins | sample 9270951 | NCBI WGS metagenome assembly JACXTT01 (sample SAMN15532306, study PRJNA645909) | rock metagenome | isolation source: weathered quartz diorite | place: Puerto Rico | collected 2017-06-21 | reverse complement strand
GCCGGCGCCACAGGTCTGGTCTCCGAGATGAAGTCCGGGGCGGGGTGCGAAGTCGAGGGTGCGCATCATGCGGACCGGGTCCCGGCGTAAGCGGAGGTCGGTATGGCCGATCACGCGCACCAGGCCGTCGGTGAGGTCGTCGTTGCCGCCGATGTAGTCGATGACCGAGAAGTCGGCGATGTTGTAGAAGAGCGCGTTGATGGTGAAGTCGCGGCGCCGGGCGTCCTGCAGCGGCGAGCCGAAGGTGTTGTCGTCGGTGATGAGCAGGTTCTCGGCGTCCTCCGTCTGCGCGGCGCGCTCCGGCTCGCGCCGGAAGGTGGAGACCTCCACGGTCATGTCCTGAAAGAGGATGTGCACCAGGCGGAATCGGCGGCCGATGATGCGGCTGTTGCGGAAGAGGCGCCGGATCTCCATGGGGTGCGCGTCGGTGGCGATGTCGAAGTCCTTCGGCGGGCGGTTCATCAGCAGGTCGCGCACGCTGCCGCCGCAGAGGTAGGCGCGGTAGCCGCTGCGGTGCAGGCGGTAGAGGACTTTCAGGACGTTCTCGGGGATGCGCCGGCGCGAGATGGAGTGGCTCGCGCGGTCGATGATCGTAGCGGCAGCTTCCTGCTCGCTGCTCACTGCAGCCTGCTCGCTATCAGACATTGATCAGGGCATTTCGCCGGCGTCGTCGGGCGACCGGCCCGGCGTGAAATGGTACTTGCTGTCCACGATGAAGAACGTCCGTTCCCATCGCGTGTCGGGAAAGAAGCGGGCCACCACGTGCAGCAGCTCCTTCGCACGGTCGAGCGTCGGCGCGTCTGCCACAGGCGGCTTGCCCTTCGAGTCGAACGACCAATACACCATGAAGGCCCGCCCCTTGATCATCGAGCGCGGCACGGTCCCCCAGTAGCGCGAGTCGCTGGAGCGGTCGCGGTTGTCGCCCATGGCGAAGTAGGTGCCGGGGGCGACGCTGTACGGGCCGAACTGGTCGCGCGAGCGGTACGGCTCGGGCAGCGGCGGCGTGCCGGGCTTCGGCTGGAATACCATCGGGTCATCGTGGATGACGTACGGCTCGGTGAGCGCCTTGCCGTTGACGTAGACCGCCTTGTTGCGCACTTCGATGGTGTCGCCGGGCATGCCGATGACGCGCTTGACGAAGTCGGTGTCCGGCTGCAGCGGATAGCGGAAAACGATGATGTCGCCGCGGCGGATGTCGCGGAGGGGTAAGAGTTTCTGCCAAGGCGGCGAGGTGGGTCCGTAGATGAACTTGTTGACGATGATGTGGTCGCCGACTTTGAGGTTGTCCTCCATCGATCCGGTGGGGATCTTGAAGGCCTGAAAGACGAAGATGCGGGCGAAATTGACGAAGATGACGGCGATCAGCAGCGCTTCGTAATACTCGCGGACCGTCGATTTCTTTTCCGTTTCATCGGAAGCCATTCGTTCTCAACTCTTGGGCGATGTACCCGGCCGCGAACGATTGTATATCGCGGGCGCGCACGACGTGACCATTAACACGGTAAAAGCCGGTGGGGATGGCCGGGTCTTCGACAATGGATTCGTAGGGGCGCGCGGCAGCGCGCCCGGCGGCTCGGGCTGCGGGCGCCCCGCCGGGCGCCCCCACGACCTCGAACATCCGTGTGGCGTCGATCCACCTCGTCTTGCGCAGCTCGTTCCAGAGGGCGGCATCCGGCTCGCCACTGACGATGGCCACCGCCACGCGCGCGTTACGCATAAGGGCGGCGCGGGCGTCGCTCCAGCGAAAGGGGTGGTTGTCCACCCACACTACGACCGGAAGAGTCTCGTTGTAGCGCAGGGCGGCCGGTCGGAGGACGAGCGCACCGGCCAGCGGCTCGGCAGTGACATCGAGCTTGCTCGCCGGTGGAACGTCGGTGCGCCGCGCCTCGCCGCCGTACTTGGTCGACTCGATGTGCTGCGACGCCTCCGGACTCTCCACCACCACTGAGTAGCGCTCCGCGGCCGGCTCCCACCCGAGTGCGTCGATCTGCGCGTCGGGAAAGTCGACGGAGAGCTGCGTGGAGCTCGGGACGTGCAACGTGCGCACAATATCGCCTCGGATCGTGTGCACGATATAGCTCACCTTGTTGCCGCGCGGCGCCCACTGCACGTCAGTCTCGTCCACGCGCTCGGCGGGCAGCCAGTGCACGTCGCTGCCGTCGAGGGAGACCAGCCCGATGTCGAAATTGTCGGTCCGCTTCGCCGAGAAGACGACCTCGCGCCGGTCGAGCGAGACGTCGAACGATTGGATCGCCGCGAACGCCGGCGTGAGCACTTTGTCTCCCGCTACGAGCCTGCCGCCGTCGACACGAACGTCCGCCTTCGGCTTCTCCGCACACGTCACCCGCGCGCAGAGATCAGCGATCCGCGACGCTTCCGGCACGGTCCGCCAGGCCTCGGGAACCGGCCTGAGCGCCGTGGCGCATGCTGTGGTCAGGAGAATGCATAGCAAGCTGAAAAATCGCATCGAAATTGCATTCTAAGTTACTGATTACAAAAGCACAATTTACTGGCGACAGCCTTGCACAATAACTGTGCATCATGAACCTACGAGACCAGCTCATCGAATGCGACAAGAAGAAGGGAACGAGCCGCTGGAAATGCTCGATCGCCTCACTCGGCATTCACTGCGCTCTCTTCGCCTTCATCATCTTCGTGGGCGCCACGACCGCGCACAAGGTCGACGCCGAGGACAAGCCGATGCGCGCGTTCCTCGCGGGAGGCGCGCCGCCACCCCCACCCCCGCCACCTCCCCCGCCGCCCGCAGCATCCAGCGCGCCGAAGTCGACGCCCACGCCGGTGATCAAGCCGGTGCAGGTGCCGCAGACCTCGTTCGTGCAGCCGCGGGAGATCCCGAAGGAGCTGCCGAAGGTCGAGGCCCCGACGACGACCACAACCGTTGATACGACACCCACGGAGCCGACGCCTCCGGCGGGCGGAGAGCCCGCCGGTGTGCCGGGCGGCGTGGTGGGTGGTGTGGCCGGCGGCGTCGAGGGAGGGGTAGTCGGCGGACAGGTCGGCGGCGTAGTCGGCGGAGTGCCGGGCGGCGTGGTGGGCGGGCAGGTGGGCGGAACGGGCGAAGCGAAGCCCGAGCCGGAGCCTCAGAAGGAAGAGGGGCCGCTGCGCGTCGGCGGCGACGTCAAGGCGCCCGTGGTCACGCACCGCGTGGAGCCGCAGTACACCGACTCCGCGCGCAAAGCGCACGTGACCGGAGTGGTGGTCGTGGAGGCGATCATCGACAAGAACGGCAACGTCGATCAGGTCAAGGTGATCAAGCCCTTGCAGATGGGTCTGAGCGAAGAGGCCGTGGAGGCCGTGAAGCGCTGGAAGTTCCGCCCCGGCACGCTCAACGGCGAGCCGGTAGACGTGATCTTCAATCTGACGGTGAACTTTACGCTGCAGTAATCGTCGTCGTTCGCCGTTGGCCGTTGACCGTTGGCCGAGGCACTTCGGCCAACGGCGGGCGCGTGAGCGCCGTGCGGCCAACGGCGAACGTTATTCGCCCACCCCCTCGCGATTCGACTCCCCCCGCAATTTCCGCGAGATCGCTTTCGCCTGCAGGAACAGGCCGAGGTAGTCGCGCCCGCCGGCCTTCGAATCGGTCCCGGACATGTTGAACCCGCCGAAGGGATGCACGCCGACGAGCGCGCCGGTGCATTTGCGGTTGAGGTAGAGATTGCCGACGAAGAATTCTTCTTCCGCGCGGCGCATCTTTTCCTGGTTGTCGGTGAACACGGCGCCGGTCAGGCCGAACTCCGTGTCGTTGGCGATGCGCAGCGCGTCATCGAAGTCTTTCGCTTTGATCACCGCGAGCACCGGACCGAAGATCTCCTCCTGCGCGATGGTGTCGTCCGGCTTGACGTCGCCGATGACGGTGGGCTCGACGAAGAAGCCGTCCTCGGGACGGACTTTGCCGCCGGCCAGGAGCTTTCCCCCTTCGCCCGTCCCCTTCTCGATGTATTCCTTGATCTTCTTCATCGCCTTCTCATTGACCACCGGCCCGATCTGCGAGCCGCCGCTCTCGGATGGGCCGATGCTCAACGCTTTCGTCTTCTCCACCACCAGCGGCACGACCTTGTCGTAGACCGCCGCGTCGACGATGAGGCGCGAGCAGGCGGAGCATTTTTGCCCCTGGAATCCGAACGCCGAGGCCACCGCGTCCGCGGCGGCGGCATCGAGATTGGCCGCGTCGCCGTCGATGATGATGGCGTCCTTGCCGCCCATCTCCGCCACCACGCGTTTGATCCACATCTGTCCCTTGCGCGGCTTGGCCGCCTCTTCATTGATGTGCAGCCCAACCTCCTTCGATCCGGTGAAGGAGATGAAGCGGATGCGCGGATGTTGGATGAGCGGATCGCCGACCTCCGCACCGCCGCCGCTTAGGAAGTTGACCACGCCCGCCGGCATGCCGGCCTCCTCCAGCAGCGCGAAGAAACGGTAAGCGATCCACGGCGCGTCCGACGACGGCTTGAGCACCACGGCGTTGCCGGTGACCACGGCGGCGCTGGTCATGCCGGCCATGATGGCCAGCGGGAAGTTCCACGGCGGAATGACCGCACCGACGCCGAGCGGGATGTAAACGAGGTCGTTGTCCTCCGAATCGATCTTGGTGATCGGCTGTTCACCGCCATAGCGGTACGCCTCGCGCGCGTAGAACTCCAGGAAGTCGATGGCCTCAGCCGTGTCGGCGTCCGCCTCGGGCCACGTCTTGCCGACTTCGTAGACCATCACGGCCGAGAACTCGTGCTTCCGCTCGCGCATGAGCGCCGCCGCCTTCAGCAGGAGCCCGGCGCGCGTGTCGACCGAGGCGCGCTTCCACGAGTGGAAGGCCCTCCACGCGGCGTCGATCGCTTTTTCCACGTGATCGCGCGAGCCCTTGGAGAAACGTCCCAGGATCTCGCTCTTGTGCGACGGATTGATCGACTCGAACGTCGGCAGGCCGGTGATGCGCTGGCCGCCGATGACCAGTGGGTATTCGCGGCCGAACTCGTTTTTCACCTTCTGCAAAGCCGCTTCCATCGCGGATTTGTTTTCCGCTTTGGTAAAGTCCGTCAGCGGCTCGTTCTTGAACTCCGGTAATGACGCCATGCTCGGTCTCCTTGTTGCAGCGGCCAATTTATCCTTCGGCGCGGAGCGCCGGAGGATCTGGCGCCCACCGGCGGCGCAGGTAGGCACCAGATCCTGACGCTTCGCGTCAGGATAAAGTCGGGTTGCAGCGGCAGCGGTATGTACTCGAAAAGACTTCTGATCGCAACGTGTGCGCTCGCCATGAGCGCGTCGTGCGTCAGCCTTCCGTGGCGTGACGAGCCCACCGGTCAGAAAGTCAACCTCGCCTTCACCATCGAGAAAAACCTGCTGGTGGTCGGCTCCGCCACGGTCGAAGGGCGGCCGGGCCGCTTCCTCTTCGGCTCCGTCGAGCCGCGCACCGTGCTCGATGCAACGTTCGCGCAATCGCTGCGCGCCGCGCGGGGCGGCCGCCTCGCGCTGCAATTGGGACAGAGGCAGGCCGTCGATGTCACGCCGGTCATCGCCGACCTGCGCGGAGTCGCCGACGGCATCATCGGCGCGGACGCGTGGGGCGGCCGCGCGGTCACCATCGACTATCGCGCCGGCCTGCTAACCTATCAGAAGGAAGGGATCCATCCCGAGCAGATGACCGTCTACGCCTTTTCCGCCGAGCCGAAGATCAGCGTCGTGGTCGATGGGCGGACGCTTTCGGCCATAGCCGATACGGCGTCGCCCGACACGCTGGTACTGCCGCGCGGCGCCGCCGCGGCGCACCGAGCCAAGGCGCACGTGGTGGTCAGTGGCGTCGACTTCGGCAGCGTGGACATCGCTTTCGGCGACGTGGCCGCGCCGCGCGCCGGCAATCGCCTGCTCTCGAAGTTCCTGGTCACGATAGACTACGGGCGTCGAGAGGTCGGTCTTTGGCGAGACCCGCGAATTCCACTTTGAAGGGCAGAAAGCAGAAGGCAGAAGGCAGCGGGGCTCTTCTGGGAAACCTTCTGCCGTCAGCCTTCTGCCTTCTGCTTTTGTTTGCACAAGCCGCAAACGCGCAAATCTTTGGATACCTGGCCGGGCGCAGCGCCTACGTGACGGCGCCGCCATCGTGGACGCGCGGCGGCCTCGGGCGATTCGATGTCGGCGCCGACGCGGCGGGCGATCACGCCGTGCGCTATACCGCGGTGGCGCAGATCGGCGCGGATTGGTCGCCGGCCACCTGGCTCACTGCGCACGCGCAGGTCATTGCGCGCCGGGAGCCGTCGGGCACCCGCGGGCGCCGCTTTGGCCTCGCCGAGGCGTACGCGGAGCTGCACAGCGACCGCTGGCGGCTTCGCGCCGGAGAGTTCTTTCTTCCCACATCGCGCGAGAACACCGATCCACTCTGGACCTCGCCGTATACCGTCACCTACTCCGCGCTGAACAGTTGGATGGGTGAAGAAGTGCGTCCCATCGGCGCCGACCTGCAGTTCTCGCCGAGCTTCTACCTCACCCTCGGCGCGACGGCCTTCCGCGGCAACGACACGATGGGCACGCTTCTCTCCGCGCGCGGCTGGTCGCTCGGCAGCCGCCTCACGCTGTACGACGAGAACGTCGCCGTGCCGCCTCCGGATCAAACGACCAAACCGTTCGGCCCCGACCTCGATGGCAAATACGGCTACTCCGGCCGCGTACGCATGCAGCTACCCGAGCGCGCGCTGCTGCAGGTGACGCACGCCGACAACCGCGCGGAGCTCGTCAAGCGGCGCGGGCAGACGCCCTGGCTCACGCGCTTCAATGTGGTCGGCGCGCAGATCGGCACCACCAGCCCCTGGACGCTCGCGGCGGAGTGGCTGTCCGGCGACACCACAGTCGGCTTTCCCGGCGGCAAGTTCACTATGAACTTCGACACCGTCTATCTTCTCGGCTCGTACAAGCTACAGCGACAGCGGATCAGCGCGCGCGTCGAGCGTTTCTCCACCAGCAAAAGGGGACGCGGGCGCGGCGTGACCGTCGCCTGGTTCCGCGAGCCGAGCGACCGCGCGCGCGCCGGCATCGAGTACACGCGCACTACCGGCGATCGGCCCGGCTCGATGTGGACCGCAGAGCTGCGATACAAATTCTGAAGGATGAAGGCAGAAGGATGAAGGATGAATAGCGGCGTGCCCAGACGAACGATTCATCCTTTATCCTTCATCCTTCCTCCTTTCATGATTCTGGCCTTGCTCATCAACCGCACTGCGCTCGCTCAATCGACCTTCACCCTCACCGGCTTCCTCACCGCGCGCGAGGCGTACGTGACTGGACAGCCGTCGTGGATCGAGGGAGGCTTCGGGCGCCTCGACGTCGGCGCCGACTCGGTCAGCGGCCACGCCTACCGAGGCAACGCCGTCGCGCAGGTGGGCGCGGACTGGAGACCGAGCTCCTGGCTCACGACGCATGCGCAACTCCTCGGCCGCGCCGAGCCGTCGCGCAACCGCGGCCGCCGCGCCGGCGTGGTGGAGGCCTTCGTCGAACTGCACAACGACCACTGGCGGATTCGCGGCGGGCAGTTTTTCCTCGGCACGTCGCGCGAGAACGTCGACCCGCTCTGGACCTCGCCGTATCTGTCGACGTTCTCCGCGCTGAACACCTGGATCGGCGAGGAGCTCCGTCCGGTCGGCGTCGACGTGCAATGGAGTCCGAGTTTCTACGGCAGCGTCGGCGCCACCGCGTTCCGCAACAACGACACCTCAGGAGCGCTCCTGGCGTGGCGCGGCTGGTCGGTGGGAAACCGGCTCACCCTCTACAACGAGGTGCTGCCGCTGCCGCCGCTCTTCTCGCTGCGCACCGGATTCACCGAACAGCGCGCGGGCACGGTTCCCTTCGAGAAGGACCTCGACGGCCGCACCGGCTACGCCGTGCGCGCGCGCGTGCAGTTGCCCGAGCGCGCCATGCTGCAGGTTGCGCATGTCGACAACGAGGGCGACCGCCGCGAGTACCGCGGCGAGTACGCCTGGCGCACGCAATTCAACATCATCAGCGCGGAGGCGGGATCGTCCAGCCCGGTCGCGGTCGTCGCCGAATACGGGTGGGGAAAGACCGGGATGGGCATGGCGCCGATCTTCGTCGACGCCGACGTCTATGCCGGCTATCTTCTGGCGTCCGTGAAGCGCGGCGGCAGCCGCTGGTCGTTCCGCTTCGACTCGTTCGGCACGAAAGACCGCGACCATGCGCCGCTGGTGGAGACGAACACGGAGCACGGACGGGCGTGGGCCATCGGTTGGCTGCACGACCTCACGCCGAAGGTGCGCCTGGCCACAGAATTCGTGCAGATCACCGGCGACCGCGTGGCCGCGCAGCAGTCGGGCTTCAATCCGAATCTCGACGCGCGGAGCGTTACCGTCGAACTGCGCTACGCCTTCTGACCCTCACCCGGCCCTTCGCTTCGCTCAGGGCCACCCCCTCCCGCCTCCGCGGGAGAGGGCGCATATAAGCCTTCTCCCGCCTCAGCGGGAGAAGGTGCCCCTGAGTGAAGCGAAGGGGCGGATGAGGGCCGGGCATGAATCGGCAAACCGACCTCCCGCAGCGGCTTCGCGCTCCGTTCGTTGAGCGCGGCCTGGATCTCCGCCACGATGGCCAGCGCGATCTCCTCGGGCGTCTCCGCGCCGAGGTCGAGGCCGATGGGGTTGCGCAGCCGCCCGCGCGCCAGGCCGGCGGCAGCGAGCAGCTCGTCGGCGCGCGACTTCGGTCCGAGCAGGCCGACGTACGGAATCGCGCTCGGCAGAAGGGCCTCGATTAGCGCAAGGTCCTGCATGTAGTTGTGCGTCATGATCACCGCGGCGTCGAATGCGGCGGCATCGAAGCTCTGATGCGGCCCGATCACTGACGAGGACCAGCCGACGCTCTCGGCCAGCCGCGCCACCGGCTCGACATCGCGCCCGCTGCCGAAGATGGCGATGGCGCGCGGCGGCCGGATGACTTCCACCAGCGGCCCGCTGGTCCAGGTCACCGGCTCCCGCCCATTCCAGCGGAACTGGGTGACCAGGCGCGGCGGGTGCGCGCGATCGAACGGCTCGATCAGCAGGTCGGTCTCGCCGCGGCAGCCGAGACCAAGGCCGAAGACTATATCGTCGCCGCGCGTGGAGTCGTACGTGATCACGCGGGGATTGAAATCGTCGAGCCACGCCCGCGCTCGCTCGGCGAGATCGCGCTCCAGACAGCCGCCGCTGATCGTGCCGAATGACTCGCCGTCTTCGCTGATTACCGCGCGCGCGCCGGCGCGGCGATAGGTCGAGCCGCGCGTGGCTACGATGGTCACCACGATGCCGCGTTTCGCGTCGGCCATGACGCTCCGAGCAGCTTGGATGATTCGATCAATCTCGTGCATAAGCCCTGCGTCCTGCGTGCTGTGTCCTGCGTCCTCGGCATGAAGCAGGCAGGACGCAGGACACAGGACGCAGGACTCTTCTTCGTCAGGTCATCTTGAACGGTAACGCGCGCAACCGCTTCCCCGTCAATGCAAAAATCGCGTTCGCCACGGCGGGGGCGGTGGCCGGGAGGCCCGGCTCGCCGGTGCCGCTGGGCGGCGCGGTGCTCGGGATGACGTGCACCTCCACCACCGGCATCTCATCGATCGTGAGCAGCTCGAAGTCGTGGAAGTTCGATTGCTCGACGGCGCCGCCCTTGATGGTGATCGCCTCCTTCAGCGCAGCGGAGAGCCCGTAGGCGACGGCGCCTTCCACCTGCTGGGCGATGCCGTCGGGATTCACCGGCGTGCCGCAGTCGATGGCCGTGACGATGCGGTGCACGCGCGGCGTCCCGTCCTTGCCCACCGATACCTCGGCCACCTGCGCCACGTAGGTGACGAACGCCCACCAGGCCGCGAATCCGCGTCCGCGCCCGGCAGGCGCCGCCTTTCCCCACCCCGATTTGTCGCGCACTGTCTCGATGACGCGGCGCATGCGGTCCGCCTTGAACCAGAAGTCCTTCATCCGCGGCTGGCTCTCGACCACCTTCCCCGGCGTCAGCAGCGCCAGATGGAAATCGATGACGTCCTTCCCCGCGGCGTGCGCCAGCTCATCCATGAACGACTCGACCACGAACGCGTTCGCCGAGTTCTCCACCGAGCGCCACCAGCCGCGCGGCACCGCAGATTTCGCGGCCTGGTACTCCAGGCGGAGGTGCGGGATGGCGTAGCCGAGGTCATCGATGCCGCCGGTCTCGCTCTCGTGCATCTCGCCGCGGCCCATATATGCATTGATGCCGGCGGAGGCCATGCGGTGATGCCACGCCGTGAGCTTGCCGTCGGCGTCGACCGCGCCGGCCACGCGATGCACGCTCGCCGGACGATAGTAGTCGTGCGTCATGTCGTCTTCGCGCGTCCATTGCACGTGGACGGGCGCGGCGGCGGCCTTCGACAGCAGCGTGGCCTCGACGGCCGCGTCGGGGAAAGCGCGGCGTCCGAAGCCGCCGCCGAGGAGCGTGACGTGGACCTTCACCTGTTCCGGTTTGAGGCCCGCTGCGGCCGCCATCGCTCCGGCGGCCCAGTCGGCGAACTGCGTCGGCAGCCACGCCTCGATGCCGTCGGCCCTCACGCTGACGGTGGCGTTCATCGGCTCCATGGTGGCGTGTGCGAGGTACGGGACCTCGTAAATCGCCTCGAGCTTCTTCGCCGCGGAGCCGAGCGCCGCCTCGACGTCGCCGTCGTTGCGCACGCGCTTCCCTTCCTTGGTCACCAGGTCGTGCATCTCCGCGCGGAACGCCTCCGTGGTCTCGCTCTTCGCCGCCCCTTCGTCCCACGTCACCACCAGCGCGTCGCGCCCCTTCATCGCCGCCCAGGTAGAGTCGGCGACGATGCCCACGCCGGCCCACGGCATGTCAGTGCCGGCGGGATCGAGCTTCACCACGTGCCTCACGCCCTTCACCTGTTTCGCTTTGCTGTCGTCGATCGAGGCGACCTTGCCGCCGAAGACCGGCGAACGGAGCACCACCGCGTGCAACATGCCCGGCACGCGGACGTCGATGCCGTACTGCGACTTCCCTTTGAGCAGATCGGGGTTGTCGAGGCGGTCGGCCTTCTTCCCGATGATGGTGAACTTCGACGGGTCCTTCAGCGCCACGTCTTTCGGCACATCGAGCTTCGCCGCAGCGGCGGCCAGCTCGCCGAAGCCGGCCTTCTGCGCGCCGTGCGAGACGACGCCGTTGGCGACCGCCACGTCCTTCGCCTCCACGCCCCACTTCGCGGCGGCGGCGCCGACCAGCATGGCGCGCGCGGAGGCGCCCGCCTGCCGCAGCGGCGTCCACATCGTGCGGATGCTGCCGCTTCCTCCCGTTCCCATCCGCCCGTACTTTTTGTCGAGGTCCGCCTGGCGGATGCGCACCTTCTTCCAGTCGGCGTCCATCTCGTCGGCCACGATCATCGGCAGCGAGGTGCGGACGCCCTGCCCCATGTCCGACTTCGAGACGTACACCGTCACCAAGCCATCCGTACCGACGTGTACGAAGGCGCCGAGGGGGTGTTCTTCGTTGGCAGTTGTTTGTGCGTCGAGCCGGAGGCCGAGCACCAGTCCGGCGGAGGCGACGGAGGCGACCTTCACGAAATCGCGGCGACTGACTTTGACGATCATCGCTACACCTCCTCCGCCGCGCGATGAATGGCCCTGCGGATGCGCATATACGTGCCGCAGCGGCAGAGATTTCCGTTCATCGCCTGGTCGATGTCGGCGTCGGTCGGCTTCTTCTTTTTCATCAGCAGCCCGGCCGCGGACATGATCTGCCCGGCCTGGCAGTAGCCGCATTGCGGCACGTTCTCCGCGATCCACGCCTTCTGCAGCGGATGGGAGAGCGACGGCGAGAGCCCTTCGATGGTGATGATCTTCTTCGCTTTGATATCGGCCAGCGCCGTGCTGCAGGAGCGAATGGGCTCGCCGTCGGCGAGCACCGTACACGAGCCGCACAGCCCGCGGCCGCAGCCGAACTTCGTGCCGGTCATGGCCAGTTCGTCGCGCAGGACCCAGAGGAGCGGGGTATCGGAGGGGGCAATCACGTCATGTGGCTTTCCATTGATGGTCAGCTTCATGGATACCTCCGGAATGGTTAGGACGTAAGGATGTTGGGACGTCCCACCCACCCCGGCGGGCTCATCCCAACATCCTTACGTCACAACATCCTAACCGCGCCGCTTGCGGCGCTTGCAACTTTCCCGCAATAATCGCCGCGGTTCCCCGACGCCATGCTGGTCACCATCGCCACGTTCGTCACGATGTTACTGATCAAGCCGCCCCCAAACGACGTCAAGGTCCAGTATCCCCGTCTGCAAGCGGCGGTGCGGCAGGACCGCATCCTCATCGTGGCGCCGCACATCGACGACGAGTCGATCGGCGCCGGCGGCTATGCCATCGACGCCATGGCCAACGGCGCGGACGTTTACGTGGTCTTCATCACCGCCGGCGATTGCAACCGCTTCTCCGCACGGCTGATGAACAAGACGCTCGGCCCCACCGCCTCGAATTACCTCACCGTCGGCCTCACGCGCATCGCCGAGGCGAAGAAGGCCATGGAGCTCCTGGGCATCGCGCCCGATCACTACTTTATCCTCGGCTATCCCGACCGCGGCCTGCGCACCATGGTCGACAATCCTCACGCCGTGGTCCGTTCCAAAGGGACGCGCGAGCGCAGCGTGCCGTACGACGATGCGATCTCCCCCGGCGCTACGTACAGCTACGGCAACCTGATGGCGGACATGCGCCAC
>JACXTT010010203.1_pt1 | contig 12712 bp, 11 predicted proteins | sample 9270951 | NCBI WGS metagenome assembly JACXTT01 (sample SAMN15532306, study PRJNA645909) | rock metagenome | isolation source: weathered quartz diorite | place: Puerto Rico | collected 2017-06-21 | reverse complement strand
ACATCGGACTTTTATCTCCGAGGGAACCCAGGACGCGAAGGCAGGAAAAGTTCAACGATTATCTGACCTTTGGGGTGCCCCACTTGTGGGTAATGGATCCGCGGTTGAAACGCGCTTATCACTTCACCTCATCTGGAATGCGTGAACCCAAAGACGGCATCCTGCGAACAGAGAACCCGCCGATCCTCGTGCCTCTGGCGGAAATCTTCGGCTAGGTCAGCGGCGTCTCGCCCAAAGTACCGAGCGCGGGCCGCTCCACCCGCTGCTCGAGGGCGATCTCCATTACTTCTTCCACGGTTTTGACGAAGTGCAGCTTCACATCCCCGATCTGCTCGCTCTTGAGGTCCTCTTTCACGTTGACTTCGTTCTCGAGCGGCAGAATCACCTCGCGCACGCCACTGCGTTTGGCCGCCAGCACTTTCTCTTTGATGCCGCCGATCGGCAGCACCTGGCCGGTGAGCGTGATCTCGCCCGTCATGGCGAGGTTGGGCCGGACGCGGCGTTCGGTCAGCATGGAAACCAGCGCCGTCGCCATGGTGATGCCGGCGGACGGCCCGTCCTTGGGGATGGCGCCGGCCGGAACGTGCACGTGAATGTCGCTCGACTTGAACACATCGGGATCGATGCCGTATCGCGTAGCATTGGCGCGCACCCAGGTGAGCGCGGCCTGCACGGACTCCTGCATTACCGATCCCAACTGTCCGGTCATGATGAGCCCCCGGCTGCCGCCCGGCATGCGGCCGGCTTCCACGAACAGCACGTCACCGCCTACCGGCGTCCACGCTAAACCCACCGCCACACCGGGCCGGCGCGTGCGCTCCGCCACTTCCACGTCCGGGCGGTACCGCGGCGCGCCCAGAAATTCCTCGACGCGTTCCTGTGTGATCACTCCGTCATCCTTCTTCCCTTCGGCGATGCGCCGCGCGCGTTTCCGGCAGATGGTCCCTATCTCGCGCTCCAGGCTGCGCACCCCGGCCTCGCGTGTATAGCGCCGGACCAGGTGACGGACCGCTTCGTCCGTGAAGCGGATGCTGGCCTCTTCGAGCCCGTTTTCCGTGATCTGGCGAGGAATGAGATACCGGAACGCGATGACGACTTTCTCCTGTTCCGTGTAGCCCTGCAGCTCGATTATCTCCATGCGGTCGCGCAAGGCTTCGGGTACCGTATCGAGCATGTTCGCGGTGGTGATGAACAGAACCTTAGATAAGTCGAAAGGGACATCCAGATAATTGTCACGGAACGTCGAGTTCTGTTCCGGATCCAGAACTTCCAGCAGCGCCGAGGCCGGATCGCCCCGAAAATCGCGCCCTAATTTGTCGACTTCATCCAGCATGAATACCGGATCTCGCGTGCCGGCCCGCCGTATTCCCTGGATAATTTGACCCGGAAGAGCTCCGATATACGTGCGGCGATGGCCTCGAATTTCTGCTTCATCGTGCATGCCGCCCATCGAAATACGTGCGAATTTCCGGCCGACGGCGCGGGCAATAGACTTTCCTAAAGAGGTCTTGCCCACTCCCGGCGGGCCGACGAAACAAAGGATGGGTCCCTTGAGGATCGGTTTGAGCTGGAGCACGGCCAGATAGTCGAGGATGCGCTCTTTCACCTTCTCGAGATCGTAGTGGTCCTCGTCCAGAATCTCGGCGGCGCGCTGCACGTTGACTTTCTCCGCTGACGTATTGTTCCACGGCAGGGTCACCATCCACTCCAGGTAAGTGCGCGTGACGCCGTACTCGGGCGAGGCGGGCGAGATGCGGGCCAGCCGGTCCAGTTCCTTCATGGCCTCGGCTTTGACTTCGTCGCTCATGCCTGCCGCCTCAATTTTCGCCCGCAACTCGTCGCTGTCGCGGCGGCCGTCGTCACCTTCCCCCAGCTCCTTCTGGATGGCTTTCAACTGCTCGCGCAAATAGAAGTCGCGCTGCGTCTGAGAGAGCTGACCCTGCACCTGCGATTGAATCTTAGTGCGCAGCTCAATGAGCTCGAGCTCCCGCGCCAGGTGCTTGTGGACGTACTGCACGCGCGCCCGGACATCCACCTCCTCGAGCACCGCCTGGCGTTCGGTATGGCTCAGGCCGGGCAGAATTCCGGCTACCAGATCCGCCATCCTGCCGAATTCATTGGTGCTGGCTACGGCAGCGGACAGGTCGTCGGAAAGGTTCGGTGAGGCCGACACGACCTGTTGGAAGATGGCAATCACGTCGCGGCGAAGCGCCTCCAGCTCCGGCGTCGGCTCCGGCTCCAGTTCCGGCAGCCGCTCGATCTGCGCCCGCAAATACGGTTCGGTCGCCGTATACTTCAAGGTGCGCATGCGGGAGATGCCCTCGCAAAACAGCAGGACGCCTTCCTTCATGCGCACGGCTTTGTGGATCATGGCCACCGTGCCCACTTCGTAAAGGTCCTTGGGCTCCGGCGACTCCTCGCGCGGATCGACCTGGGACACCACGCCCAGCAGGCGATTCTCACCAAGCCCCGTTACCAGCGCCATGGAGCTTGGGCGCCCGACATTGATGGGCAGTAACCCGTGCGGAAACAGCACCGTGTCCCGCACCGTCAGGATCGGCAGCTCTTCGACGGTCTCGACAATCGTGGATGGGGGAGTTTGCTCTTCGATTTTTTCTTCCACCGGCATACTCGTTTAGATGCTTGAAGGTTGCAGTTCGGTACCAGAGCGCTCCAACCGGCTCAATCGCCACGGGGATAGCTGCCCAGCACGCGCAGCAGGTCGGCCAGTTCCCCAAGATGGCTCAGCGCGTTGCGGCAGACCGGGTCGCTCACCTGGCCCATGAAGTCCAGGTAAAAAAGGTACTCCCAGGGCTTGCCACGCAAGGGACGGGATTCGATTTTGGCCAGGTTCAGGTCTCGCAAAGCGAAGGCGCTCAGCGAGCGGAAGAGCGCGCCCGGCACGTTGCGTGTCGTAAACACTAGCGAAGTCTTCCACTGAGCCCCCTTCTTAGCACGAACTGGCTTGCGCCGGATGTCGCCGGGGCGCCGCAAGGCAAAGAAGCGGGTGAAGTTCTGCCGGTCGTCTTCAATCGAACGGCGCAGTATCCTCGCCCCGTAGGTTTCCGCGGCCACCGCCGACGCGATGGCGGCCGCGTCTTGCAACCCCTCTGCCATCACCATCTTCACGCTCCCTGCCGTGTCGTAGAACGGAATCTTTTCCAGTTGCGGATTGGCGGCAAAAAAATCCAGGCACTGATTGAGCGCTACCGGGTGAGAAAAAACCCGCCGGATCTTGCCGAAACCCACCCCGGGCACGGCAATCAGGTTGTGCACGATACGCACATTAGTTTCTCCCACGATCGGTAAATTAAAGTGCAGCAGGTGGTCATAGTTCTCATGGACCGAGCCGTGAAGCGTGTTCTCGATGGGAATCACCGCCGCCTGCACTTTTTTCCGGTCGAGAGCGCGAAACACGTCCTCGAACCGCGGGCACGGCAACACTTCGATCGCCGGACCAAGCAGCCGGTGGGCAGCCTCCTCGCTGAAAGCGCCGCGCTCGCCTTGAAATGCCACCATTTCACGTTTGCGGCTGGCTTTTCGTTTCATTCGTGGGCCACCGCTCCGTCCCAGCGGCGGGCCGTCTGGCTGGGGACTCCCAGCAGATCGAGTACGCGATCCACGCTGTGGTCGACCAGGTCCATTATGGTAGTGGGCTGGTGATAGAAGCCCGGGACCGGAGGCGCAATCACCGCGCCCATCTCGGCCAGCGCCACCATGGTGCGCAGGTGCCCGAGGTGCAAGGGGCTCTCCCGGATCATCAGAATAAGCGGCCGGCGCTCCTTAAGCGTCACATCCGCGGCGCGAAGCAGAAGATTCGAGCTGACACCGGTGGCGATGGCCGACATGGTGTGGACCGAGCACGGAGCGATCACCATGCCGGCGGTTGCAAACGAGCCGCTGGCGAGCCGGCCGGATATGTCCTCAAGCGGATAACTGAATTGCGCCATGGCCTTCAATTCGGCGGCTTTTTTCCCGGTTTCCAGGAACAATGTCTTTTCGCCGGCGCGGCTGAGGATTAAATGCACCTCCACGCCGGGCTGAAGCCGGAGCTTTTCGAGCAGCCGGACGCCATAAATGGCGCCGCTCGCACCCGAGACCCCGACCACGATTTTCAAATTCGCCTCCTCTGCTGAAATCGTGTTCTGAATTCAGAACAAAATTGCCGTCGAACGGTTGCTGCCCAGGGTTGGCCGCCGTTATAATTCCCACAAAGGACAAGAGATGGACGGGGTTGCGTCCACTCCCCCGCACCTAGAGACGGAATCATAGCATGGAAGAAGCCGGGCAGAAGTTGAAGCGCGCTCGCGAACGCCTGAACCTGCGGTATCGGGACGTCGAAGACGCGAGCAACCAGATCGCGGCGCGCCATAATAACGACGAGTTCGTCATCGCCCTCAGCCGGCTCTCCGATATCGAGAACAAAGGCACCGTCCCCACCATCTATCGGCTGTATTCGCTTTGCACCATTTACCGCCTGGACATCAACGAGGTGCTGGACTGGTACGGCGTGAATGTGTCCACGCTCGCGGCCGACGCTGCATCCATCCAGATGGAGCGCACCCACCTCATCGGCTTCGGCGCCAACAGCTACGGGGACACCCAGATGCCGCTGGCTCTGGATCCGGGCATTGACCTGCGCCGGACCACTTTCCTGAGCCGCATGATTCAACGTTGGGGCAAGCTGCCGCTGGCCCTGCTGAATACTCTGGACGTGAAGAATTATCGCTACGCGTTTATCGGGTCAGAGGACTGGACCATGTATCCGCTGATCCAACCCGGTTCGCTGGTCCTGATCGACGACAGCCATCGCAAAGTCGTTAATACGGGCTGGGCTAACGAATTCGAGCGGCCCATCTATTTCTTCGATCATCGCAAAGGATTCGCCTGCGGGTGGTGTACCTTGCAGGAGAGCCAGCTGGTGCTGCAGCCGCACCCCGCTTCCATGTGTTATCCCGAGGTATTCAGCTATCCGGCGGACATCGACGTACTCGGGCAGGTGGTGGGGGTGGCTATGCGTCTGGATCAGGGAAAGCGACGGCGTAATCGTACCTGAGCAGCTCGAGCACCGTCTCCAGGTCGGTCATGAATAGGTTCCGCTCCACTTCCCGAGCGCTCGCCGGAACATAGTTGCGGTAGGGGGCAAGCCGTATCCAGGTGGCCAGGATGGTCTTCTTGTCTTCGTGCAGTTCTTCCAGGTATTCTTCCAGATCGTTCTTCTGCTGCTCGAGATTAAAGCACAGCCATTCGGAAAAGGTCTGGCCGTGGCTGTGCCGCAGCGTCCGGTCGGTCTCGTCGGGACCGAATAACTGTTCGAGGCCGTGGTGGTGATAGGTGCCGGTATTCTGATCCCGCAGGGAAGCCAGGTAGATCAGGCGTCCGAAAGTAGTCGGGATTTGAGATAAGGTATTGCGCCAAAGGTCCGCAGCGGCGCTGCGATCAAATGTCATTTCCTTCCGGTTTCTTGCTCCGAACTTCTATGGTTTCTTGATTGTACAACAGGTCTTGCGGAGCACCGGCTCGGTTCACTACCTTATACTGACCCGGGAACAAGACCTACAATCCTGCTCTGATCGCTCAAAAAGAATCGAGAAATCGAAACTCCTCCTCAGTGAATACACCTACGATAGCGTTACTGGGAAGCTTAACCCGTTTAGCGGTGGGAGAGAACAATTAACTTTTGGGAATATTGCCGCAATTCGACGGGATCGGGATGCTTGTTTTTCGCCCGACGGCGGGAGAGCGAGGCGTATGAACCCTCCCACAGGTGCTGCTTCAGCCCGCCCGGAAAAGCAGGTAAAATTGCAGGTTAAATTGTTTTGAAAGAGTCACTTAGCGCCAATCATAAAAACTTAGTGTTTACGCATTACACCTCCTCGAGGTTGTGGGCACATAAATTTGCTCCTTTACAGGTGAAAATTCAATTGCATTTCACCTCAAACTCGGCTATTCTCAAACCGACGTGTTGGAGCACGCTCGACCATGACACTCATACTGGTGTCCGCTGCCACGATGGTTATAGTTCTTGGAATCGCCTTCCTGTTCGTCCTGAAGACCCTGGTGTCCAGTCGGGCGGAACCAGCGTCGCGGGAAGACTGGGATAACCTGTTCGCCCCGTCCCGCTATAAGCCCATGGAACGGCTTCTGGACCCGGTGGACCACGAGTTTCTTTCCTCCCAGCCGTCGTACAGCCGCAGAATGGCGCGGAGGTTCCGGGCCGGCAGGATCGTTCTGTTCCGCGGATACGCCCGTAGCCTGGGGCGGGACTTCAACAAGGTCGCGGGTGCGCTGAAGATGGTGATGGTGCATGCTCCAGTGGACCGCTCTTCGCTGGCAGGATTGCTGCTCAAACAGCAGATGCTCTTCACCTTCACGATGATGACCCTGGAAGTAAAGCTGACGCTGCATCGCGTGGGCTTTGCCGTGCCGGCGGTCGACGTCCGCAACCTGGTTGGCTCCCTCGATACGTTGCGCATGCAGCTCCGGGCTTTGTCCGTGGTCGCGCTGCCCGCGGCATCGGCAGCCTAAGATCGAATTCATCCTCAGGGACAGGGTTTGCCCTGTCCCTATTTCCCGCTCTATAGCCCTTTCAGTATCCCTTTAGCCTCGCTAAGCTTCGGAAATAGCTTTTCGGCGGCGCGAAATTCGCGCGTGTGTACGCGGCGGCGCACTCCACGATCGTCTACCGGATACCTCAAATGCAGCATCTCGTGAAATAAAACATATTCCAGCGCCAACTTTGGCACCTGCAGCACGTCGAAAACCCGGCTGATGATGATGGCGTTATGCGAAGGGTCAAAATGGCCCAGCATGGTGCGGGAAGGCCGGCGGCTCCAGCCCAGCTGCGGGCGGCCCATCAGGCCATCGAAAAAGCGCGCGTTGAGGTCTTCGAAGATCTGTTCCAGGTTGTAATGGCGTCCCACGGGCCCGGAAACGAATTTGCGCCCCCGAATCTGCCGGATGACATGCATCCGGTCGCGCATGTCCCGCCGGTTGAGATACAACCGGTAGCGATGGCTGTAGGCACGGGCCACGGGACGCCGGAAGAGCTTCCCGAACAGGATGTACGCCAGCGCTTCCATGACGGGCGCCGGAATGCCTTCCAGCACGTCTGCCATGCGCACACGGACCTCTCCGTCCGTCATCTGGATGAAGCTGTCGGCATTGGCGAAGGGGCGGAATTCGACGAACATGGCGGGCGGCTTTGTGCGCGGCTTGAGTTCCCGGAAGACGCGGGTGTAAATTTCGGCCGGTGTCTCGAAGAAAAGGGTGCTCTGCAACCCGGAAACAGCCTGGTTCTCCGCAAGGCCCGCCTGGCGCACTTGCATTTCTCTCGAATTTAACATATCAAGGTCATTTGCAGCTTCATTTCGTCGCGAGGATCCGTGCGTAAAGTCAAAATCAGCGCGTTGGGTTGTTATGTGCCCGAGCGCGTGCTCACCAATGATGACCTGGAGAAACTGGTCGAGACGAACAATCAGTGGATCCTGGAGCGCACAGGGATCGCGGAGCGCCACATCGCCGACCCCGGCATGGCGACTTCGGACCTGGCCGTGGAGGCCGCGCATCAGGCCCTCCAGCAGCGCGGCCTGGACCCGGCGGAGCTGGATGCCATCCTGGTATGTACCGTCACCCCGGACATGTTCTTTCCGTCGACCGCTTGCCTGGTACAGAACCGAATCGGCGCCAAGCGCGCCTGGGGGTTCGACCTGGTAGCGGCCTGCTCGGGCCTGGTGTACGGATTAACCACGGCAGTCCACTTTGTGGCGGCGGGAACGCACCAAAAGATCCTGGTGATCGGCGCCGACACCATGAGCCGCATCATCGACTACACGGACCGCAACACCTGCGTGCTGTTTGGCGACGGAGCGGGCGCGATGCTGATCGAACCGTTGGGCGCCGAGGAGGACCAGCGGCTGGGGTTCATCGACTTCATGGGGGAGATCGACGGCTCGGGCGGTGACTATCTCAAGATGCCGGCGGGCGGAAGCCGCCTGCCCGCGTCTGTCGAGACCGTGGAGCAGCGGCTTCACTATGTCCATCAAGATGGCCAGCAGGTGTTCAAGTACGCGGTGCGGAAGATGTACGAAATTTGCAGCAGTCTTCTGGCGCGCAACGGGCTATCGGGAAAAGACGTCGATCTGCTGATACCCCACCAAGCCAACCGCCGGATCATCACCGCCACGGCGGAGCGGCTGGATCTGGCCTGCGATAAAGTCGTGATCAACATCGAGCGTTACGGCAACACCACGGCGGGAACGATCCCGCTGGCTACGCGCGACGCCATTGAGAGCGGACGGCTGAAGAAGGGCGATCTGGTGCTGTTCGCGGCGGTGGGCGCCGGTTACACGGTGGGCGCCAGCCTGTGGCGCTGGGCGTATTGAAGGCCTGGCGAGGCGTGGTGCGCTCTTAAGGGGCGGTGACCGACACTGCCACCGATTTGTCGCTCTCGTTGCCGAGCTGGTCGAAGGCCGTGACGGCGTAGCGATACATTTTCCCCGATTCGATTTTGTGATCGCTGTAGCTCGGGCCTTCCCGGGTTTCGGCCAGCCTCTCGAACGCGGCTGCACCTGCGGCCCGGTAGATCCTGTATCCCGCGAGATCCGGGGCGATGCTGCGCTCCCAGGCCAGCTCGATGCTGCCGGTGGACACGACCGCCGCAAGCCCTGCCGGAACGGGTGGCGCAAACTCGTCTTTCGGAGTGATCTCTACTTCCGGTGTGCGTTCGGTCGTGGCGCGAAGATTCCCCTCGCTGTGAAAGCCTTCGACCGAGAAATGGTAAGTCTTGGCATATTCGGTTTTGGTGTCCGTGTATTCCGTGCCGGCAGTTTCACCAACGGGCGCGGCGTCCGGTTCGCCGCCTGCGCGCCGGTAGATGCGGTAGTGCGGCGCAGAGCCCTGCCACGTCAGCCTCACGCCTTCCGTCACGTTCCGGGCTTGCAGGCCGCGAACCGGATCGAGCGGCGGCGCCACCGTGAGCGTAACCAGGTTAGACCATCCGGCGGTACGGCCCTTCTCGTTGAGGACCTTCACTCCAATCACGACATCCTTGCCGATCCATTCGGCGCAGGGAGCCCCATACTTCACGGTTGCAGCATCGGCCGGGAGATCGGTGAACTCCTTTGCGCCCGCTTCCCACGTACCCCGATCGAACGGAGACGGAGCCGGACCGATGCGCAACTCGATCGTGACCGGCTCGGCCATGGCGAGATTCTCGGTGGTGCGCGAGGGCAGAGTGAACTGAATCAGAATACGCGCGCCCTGCTCGACAGCGGACAAGTCGGTTACGTTCTGTGGGATATGAAGCACGGGCGGCAGCGGATCGCCGACGGAGGCGCAACCGGACCAGGCGAGTACCGCAGGCAAGAGAAGCCAAAGCCACCGCATCAGACCAACGCGCGCATCGTGGTGGAAGGTGAAAACGAGGGCACGAATCACTAGGCTAGCATGGGTGGAATCATGCGCAATCAGTCCCCACGATCTTCATCACGGGAGGCTCCGGATCGCCGCTACGGCTTGGCGCGGTGCTTCTCGAACCAATCGAGCACATAGAGAGTCTTGGCAATCTGGTGGCTTGGGCGGCGCTGGACTCCGTGCGGCTCGGCGGGAACGCGCACGAGCACGCTTTCGACCTTAAGCAGCTTGAGCGCTGAATAGTATTGCTCGGCTTCGGAGATGGGGGTGCGCCAGTCCTCCTCGCCGGTCATGAGCAGGGTGGGTGTCTTCACTTTGTTCACATAGGAGATGACAGAGCGCTTCATGTAGTGCTCGGTGTTGTCCCACGGCATGCCGGGGAACCAGTAGAGCGCGGAGAAGGCGGGCAGGTCGGAGGTGAGCGTCCAGCTGTACCAGTTGATGACCGGGTAGAGGCTGGCGGCGGCGCGGAACCGGGTGGTGTGCTCGATGGTCCAACATGTGAGCACGCCGCCGCCGGAGCCGCCGGTCACAAAGAGGTTGTTCGGATCGATGTAGCCTTTAGTGACGGCTGCGTCGACGCCGGAGTTCAGATCGGAGAAATCGTCGCCGGGGTACGCGTGGTGAATCAGGTTAGCGAACTCTTCGCCGTAGCTGGTGCTGCCGCGCGGGTTGACGTAGACCACGACGTAATCGCGCGCGGCCCAGATCTGCTTGATGGTATCGAAGCGATCGCCGTAATTGGCGAAAGGGCCGCCGTGGATTTCGAGAATCATCGGATACTTTTTCGAAGAATCGAAATCGGGCGGCTTGACGATCCAGCCCTGGATCTTGCGCTGGTCGAAGGAAGAATTGAACCAGAATTCTTCGACTTCGCCGAGCTTCTTTTGCGTGAAGAGTTCACGATTGAGTGCAGTGACGACGCGCGGCGTCCGTTCGGCGGGCGTGCCTGCGGCGATGTCGCCGGGATCGCTGGGCGTGACGTAGGTCATGGCCAGGTTTCCGTTGCGCGACTGCGAGAAAGAATCGCTTCCGCCATAGCTCGAGCCGCCGGACCCGATGTGACTGGCGATCTGCTTCACGCTGCCATCCAGAGTCACATAGGCGAGCTTGGTGTCGCCCTGGTCGTCATAGACGAAGTAGAGTCCTTTACCGTCGGGTGCCCACCGCGGGTGCAGGGTATCGCGATCGAGCTGCGGCGTGAGCACTCGCGAACCGCTCCCGTCGCGATCCATCAGATAGAGATGGGTGGTTTGATGACCTTGATAGCGGTCGTCGAATCCGGTGTAGGCGATGTGGGCGCCGTCGGGCGAAATTTGCGGGTCATCATCGGGACCCTGACGATGAGTGAGCGGTTTGACGGAGCCATCGGCGACGGCGATTTCGTAGACCTCGGTGTTGAGCGGGTCGTACTCGAAATCGGTCCGGAAGTTGCCGGAGACGAGCAGGGACTTCCCGTCCGGAGTCCAGACAGGGGTGGCCGTGGAGAACACCGAGCCGCTATGGGGAAAATCGCCGGTGGTGAGCTGGCGCGGCGCGCCGCCATCGGCAGCGATGATGAAAAGCTGCGTGAATCCCGGCTTGAGGTAGCCGCGCGCGTTGAAGCGATAGACGAGGCGGTCGAAAATCTGAGGGGCTTCAGCCCATTTGGCGCCCTCGGGCGCGGAGGGCATGCCCGCGAGTTTCGGTTTCTCGGTGGGGACAAGGCTGACGAACGCGAGGCGCTTGCCGTCCGGCGACCACGAAATATTCGACGGCCCGTTTTCGAGATCGGTAAGCTTGGCCGTCTGCCCGGTGTCCATCCAGCGAACGTAAAGCTGAGGGCTGCCACCGCGATCGGACACGAAGGCGATGCGCGTACCGTCGGGCGACCAGCGGGGTGATTCGTCGCTGAAATTGCCGGTCGTGACAGCGCGGTTGTCGCTGCCATCGAAGTCCACGATCCAGAGGTTCGAGAGGCGCTTGTCGCTCATGATGTCGGCGAAGGCGCGGACGTAGACGATGCGCTTGCCGTCGGGAGAAATCTGCGGGTCCGATGCGAATTGCAGATTGAAGATGTCGGAGGCGGTGAGGCGGTTGTCTTTGCCCTGCGCGAGCAATGGCAAAGCCAGGGTCAATAAGAGAATCAGGGCGAAACGAATACGGAATTGCCGGAGTGGACGCATATTTACCCCCCTCGGAATGTGACGGCTTAACTTGCAAAGGGGAGTAGTACCACGGCGCAGGGGCGTTGGACAAGGTTCGCCTACGTGCGGAGAGGGTTCGAAATCGCCGGTGGGCAGCTTGAGAGCGGCTCAGCGGGTGAGCGCAGCTTCCAGGGCGAAAACTTCCACGCGATTACGGCCGTTGTTCTTAGCGGCGTAGAGCGCGTGGTCGGCTTCCTGGATCAAAGCGGTGGCATCGAAGCCGGCAGTGCCCGACGAAGCCGTTACGCCCAGGCTGCAGGTCACGTTGAGCACGCCTTCCGGGATCTGGAAGGGCATCGTGGAGAAGGCGCCTCGGATCTCTTCGGCTCGCATGGTCGCATCGGCGATGTCGCAGCCCGGCAGAATGATGAGAAACTCTTCGCCGCCATAGCGGCATGGGGAGTCGTAGGGCCGCACACAGCCGGACATCCTTCTGGCGGCTTCCCGCAGGACCTCGTCACCAGCTGCGTGGCCGAGGGTATCGTTGACCTGTTTGAAGTGATCGAGATCGGCCATAATGAGCGCGAGCGGACTCGACTCGCGGCGGGCGCGCTTAAGCTCGCGCGAGAGGATTTCGAGCATGGCGTTGCGGTTCCAGAGGTCGGTGAGAGGATCGCGAGTGGCCTTGCGGCGCAACATTTCGCGAGTCGACATCAGCTCTTCCTGCAAATCCAGAATGCGCTGCCCGGCACGCAGCCGCACGCGCAGCTCGTGCGTGTTTACCGGTTTGCGGAGGTAGTCGTCGGCGCCCGCCTCCATTCCTTCAACGAGCTCGTCGGCAGTGTCTTTGGCAGTCAGCAGCAGAACGTACACGTAGGGCTCGCGATTCTGTTCGCGCAGGCGGCGGCAGACCTCCAGGCCATCCAAATCCGGCATCATCCAGTCGAGAATGGCCAGCCTGGGGGAATCGGGCTTGGACAGGATCTCCCATGCCTCGAGTCCGTTGGCGGCTGCGACGACGTCGTAGCCCCATTTTTTCAGCATCTTATCAAGAACCTGCCGAAACCCCGGATTATCCTCAGCAATTAGAACCTTCAAGCGGCGATCTCCCGCGACCGGTCCTGGACGGCCGTCTTCCCAGATATCGGCGGAAGGCGAGGATTAGTTTAGGA
>JACXTT010010202.1_pt1 | contig 12712 bp, 12 predicted proteins | sample 9270951 | NCBI WGS metagenome assembly JACXTT01 (sample SAMN15532306, study PRJNA645909) | rock metagenome | isolation source: weathered quartz diorite | place: Puerto Rico | collected 2017-06-21 | reverse complement strand
CGGTACGGTTCATGGAGAGGATTCGTAGCGCAGACAAGAATGTCTGCGCCACCACGGTTCATGGAGGGCACGTCTCGAATAGGCGCCTGCACTCGTGATCCGTCAGGCGGCGTTGTCATTTGCTCGCCGGAACGGAGCCTTCAGCCTTTTCATAGCCCGGCGCTGCGATAAAGGCGGTCAACCCCCGGCCATCATCGAGATTCCACACCCGCACTTCGCCATCGTAACTGCCGCTGGCCAGTCGCCTGGTTTTCCCGTCGATCGCCAGGGAATAAACCCAGTCGTTGTGGCCGGAGAAAGTGCGAATCAGTTCCTTCGTGTCGATCGCGTGTTGGCGGATTCTCTTGTCGGCGGAGCAACTGAAAATGAATTTCTCAAAAACAACCAGTTTGAAGATGTCTTCGTCAAAACCCGTAATTTCTCCGGCGGCTTTGCCGTCTTTGGGGTCCCAGAGATGGATCTTCTTGTCGCGACCCGCGGAGCAGACGCGTTTGTCGTCCTCAGCGAAAGCGACCGCCAACACGGGGCCTTGATGAGCGGTGTAGCTGGTCTCCAGGTCGCCGTTGGTCGTGGCATAGACACGGGCCGTGCGGTCGCGGCTGGCGGAGGCGAGATGGGCGCCGTCCCGGCTCCAGGCAATGGACATCACCCAGTCCGCGTGTTGTTGAATGACCAGGTGCTCTTTGCCGGTGCCGACTTCGTAGATGCGAATTGAATTGTCGGCGCTGCCGACTGCGAGTCGCGAGCCATCCGGACTAAAACTCAGCGCCAGCGCCGTGTCGGGCAGGGTTCCCAGCACCCTCGCAAGCGCGCCGTTCGTGGGATTAAACAAAGCGACTTCACCCAACTGACCCGGCAAACCGCCGGCGGTGGCGAGCCAGGCGCCGTCCGGGCTGTAATCGAGGCTGTGGGTCCGCTGCGCGACATTCCTGATCCGTCTCAGGAGCTTTCCACCGGCCGGATTCCAAAGGGTGATTTCATGGTAACCGCTCACGGCCAGTTCATTCCCGTCCGGAGTGAAAGCCAGCGCGGTGACAGCCAAGGGGTGCACATAGGCCTGGGGCGGGTCGGGATGCGGCGCTTTCGGAATGAGCGTGATCAACGGTGCCCTTGGATCCGCGCCGTCGAATCTCGCACCGTCCTGGATCCACCTTTCGATCAGCGCGATGTGTTCGGCGGGCAACGGCTCATCCTTTTGCGGCATCCGATCGTCCTCGTCCTTGGCCTTGAGGCGGCGGACGATCTCGCTCTGCTGCGGTTGGCTAGGAACGACCGGTGCGGATTTGCTTTCGCCCGGTCTCATCAGGAAATCAAAGCTATCCAGGCGAAAATGGCCTTTTGATTTCTCCGGACCGTGACAAGCGACACACTTCTTGACCAGGATGGGGGCGATCTGCTTGCTGAAGGCAACCGCGGGCAGCGCGTTCTCCGCCTTCTTTTCCTGGCCCGAGGCAGTGGCGTTGGCCAGCAGCGTGACCCAGAGAATTGCAGATTTGAGATTCATGCAGAAGTTGCCCTCTGGTAACAGCCGGATTGATAATCTTTCGGGTCGAAAAGACAAGCCTGCGGTGGATCGTGACACAGCTTGCTGATACGTGCAGGATCGAGACACGAGAGGCAGAGGGCCCTGTCCTCGGGCCTTCGCTGCGCCGAAGCGGCATTCGACTTGAGGACGAACCGGGCTTCGGCCACTCAAGGGCGCGCAGAAACGGAGGGAAGACGCGCTTCGGTCAATTCCGACGCGCCGAAGCTGGCCCGAAGTTGCTGCGGCCGAGGACGGATCGTGTGTCCATTACCAGACACCCGCTGGGAGCCTGTCGGTTGGCGACTTCGATGTAACCTGTCACCGCGATTGCCGGTCTGAGTAGGGATCACTGAGACGGGCACCGGTGAAGGTGCCGGTCGGGTCGATTCCACAAAATAATTGAGAATACCAGCTCAAAGGATTTCGTCGGATTAGAACTATGCCGTTGCGTTCCGCCGCCCCGGTCTGTGTCTTGATGCTGGCTTTTGCGAGCCAGCCGATGGGGCGCGCCGAGGTGCCGAGCAAAAGCAAGGGGAAACAGCCGGCTGGCGACGCTGCTTTTCAAATCGAGATTAAACCTCTGCTCAGTAAATATTGCTTTGGCTGTCACGGCGAAAAGAAAAAGGGCGACCTCGATTTGCGCGTTTACACGGACGAGGCATCGGTGTTGCGGGACCGCAAGACGTTCGCCAAAGTGGTCAAGAACCTCCAGGCACACGAAATGCCGCCGGAGAAAAAGCCGCAGCCGACACCCGAAGAACGCGAGCGGATCACTGCCTGGATTCACACCGAAATCTTCAAGTGCGACTGCGCGCATCCCGACCCGGGCCGGGTCACGATTCGCCGGTTGAACCGGGCCGAATACAACAACACCATTCGCGACCTGGCCGGCGTCACGTTCCAGCCGGCCGATGATTTCCCCGCAGACGATTCCGGTTACGGTTTCGACAACATCGGCGACGTGCTGTCCTTGCCACCCGTGTTGTTGGAAAAGTATCTGGCCGCCGCGCAGAAGATTCTCAGCAAGGCCATCGTCGCGGACCTCAAGCCCAAGTCGCCCGTGAAACATTTCGACGCGGACGGACTCGACGGAACAGCGCCCGGTGAATCGTTGGGGGGCGGCATCAAACGGTTGGGAAGGGAAGGCGACATTTTCGCGTCGGTCCGATTTCCGCACGACGGAGAGTACGTTTTGCGGGCGAAAGCCTATGGGGAACAAGCCGGGCCGGAGCCCGCCCGCATGTCGTTCAGTCTGGATGGCAGGGAACTGAAGAAGTTTGACGTGACCGCCGAGGAACCGGCGCCGCAGGTTTACGAGCTGCGCCTTCGGGTGCCGGCAGGCGCACACAAATTCTCCGCGGCGTATCTGAATAACTATCGCAATCCAAATGACCCCAACCCCAAGAATCGCGATCGCAACCTGGTGATCCACTACCTCGAGGTCGAGGACACCGACCCTTCGCAGCCGCCGGTTTTGCCCGAAACGCACCGTCGCATCTTCTTCCGCCAACCCACACCGGAAACGAAAAGCGAAGTCGCGCGTGAAATCATCTCGCGATTTGCCACGCGCGCTTTTCGCCGGCCGGTGGCGAAGGAAGAAGCGGACCGCTTGATGAAACTGTTCGCACTGGGCGACGCGAACGGCGAGAGTTTCGAAAAAAGCGTCCAGCTGGCGTTGGAGGCCGTTTTGGTTTCGCCCTCTTTCCTGTTCCGAGGCGAATGGCAGCCGGACCCGAACAACCCCACGGTGGTCCAACCGGTGGATGAATTCGCGCTGGCCTCCCGGCTCTCCTATTTCCTTTGGAGCAGCCTGCCGGACGACGAATTGTGCTCGCTCGCGGCGCGCAAGGCCCTGCGAAAAAACCTCGATCAGCAAGTCCGGCGCATGTTGAACGACTCGAAAGCGCAGGCGCTGGTGGACAATTTCGCCGGGCAATGGCTGCAAATCCGGAATTTGAAAATCGCCGCGCCGGATAAGGGCCTGTTCCCTGAATTCGACGACAAACTCCGCGCATCCATGGCGAAAGAAACCGAATTGTTCTTCGCCGACATCATGCGCCAGGACCGCAGTGTTCTCGAATTTCTGGACGCAGACTACACGTTCGTGGATGGGCGCCTGGCCAAACTGTATGAGTTGCCCGGGATCACCGGCGACGAGTTCCAGCGCGTTTCACTCAAGGGGACGCACCGCGGCGGGCTGCTGACGCAAGCGAGCATTCTCACCGTGACTTCCACTCCGACGCGCACCTCGCCGGTCAAACGCGGCAAATGGGTGCTCGAGAACCTTCTCGGCACACCCCCGCCGCCCCCGCCGCCGGACGTGCCCGAGTTCAAGGAAGGCAAGGAGGCGGCGCTGACGGGCACCCTCCGCCAGCGCATGGAGCAGCATCGTGAAAACCCCATGTGCGCAGCTTGTCACGCGCGCATGGACCCGATCGGGTTCGGTTTGGAAAACTTCAACGGCATTGGCGCGTGGCGCGAGAAGGAAGGAGCATTCTCGATCGACTCTGCCGGCAAACTGGTCTCGGGCGAAAGTTTCAATGGCCCGGCCGACTTGAAAAGCATTCTGCTCAAACGCAAGCGCGACGACTTCGTGCACTGCCTGACCGAAAAGATGCTGACCTATGCGCTCGGGCGCGGCCTCGAGTATTATGACAAATGCGCTGTCGACCAGATCACCAAGCGCCTGGCGAAAAACCGTTACCGGTTTTCGTCCTTGATTTTGGAGATCGTCAAGAGCACGCCGTTCGAGATGCGGCGGGGCGAAGATGAACAACTGACGGAGGCGAACCGATGACCGGGCGATGGCGCATTGGGTGTCGGAAGCATCGCCAGAGCCAAATCTTTGGCAAACGAGCAGGTCGGAACTTCCTCAACCGAGTTGCAGCCCGGAATGCGAATCGCGCGAATTCGTCGCTTGAGTTTGAAGTATTTGCATCGTAGCTTCGTCAGTTAATCGGCCGAACCACATGCTTATGAACAAGACCTGGCAAATCCCCCGGCGAACCTTTCTGAAAGGATTGGGCACAACCATCGCGCTGCCCATGCTCGAAGCCATGTTGCCTCCGGCGAAGCTGGTGGCCGCGGGCTCCGCTGCAGCAGCCCAGACGTTTCCTCGCCGCATGGCGTTCATTTACATACCGAACGGAGCGAACATGGAAGATTGGACGCCGAAAAGCGTGGGAGCCGATTATGAACTTCCATACATTCTCCAGCCGCTGGCTGGGCTCAAGAGCGATTTCCAGATCATCAGCGGCCTCGCGCACGACAAAGCCCGCCCTCACGGCGATGGCCCCGGCGACCACGCCCGCGCCTCCGCCACGTTTCTGACCGGCTGCCAGGCCCGCAAAACGAAAGGCGCCGACATCAAGGTTGGCGTTTCGGTAGACCAGATCGCGGCTGAAAAGGTCGGGAGGTTCACGCGCCTGCCCTCGCTCGAATTGAGCTGTGATAAGGGCCGCATCGCCGGTGAATGCGATTCGGGCTACAGCTGCGCCTACCAGTTCAACCTCTCCTGGAAAACCGAGTCGACCCCGATGCCGCCCGAGGTCGATCCACGTCTGGCGTTTGACCTCCTTTTCTCGAACGGCATCGAAGGGGAATCGGACGAGAACCGCGCGAAACGCGATCTCTACAACAAAAGCATCCTCGATTTCGTGAGCGAAGACGCCAGTCGGTTGAAAGCGAAACTCGGCTACACCGACCGTCACAAACTGGACGAATACCTCACCGCCGTGCGCGAACTCGAGCAGCGCATTCAGCAAGCTGAAAAATTCGCCGCGTCACAACCGGATTTTGCCCGGCCGACGGGCATACCCAAGCAGTACGAACAGCACTTGCGGCTGATGTATGACCTGATGGCGCTGGCCTTCCAAAGCGACACCACCCGCATCGCCACGTTCATTACCGCGCACGACGGCGACGACCGCCCCTATCCGTTCATTGGCGTTTCCGACGGGCACCACACCCTTTCGCATCATCAGAACGACGCGGTGAAAAAGGAAAAAATCGCGAAGATCAATCACTTCCACGTCGAGCAGTTCGCCCTTTTCCTCACCCGGCTCAAGTCCGTGAAGGAAGCCGATGGGACCTTGTTGGACAACTGCATGATTGTCTATGGCGGCGCGATTGGCGACGGCAACCGTCATAACCACGACAACCTCCCCATCCTTATGGCGGGTCGTGGCGGCAGCACCTTGACGGCGGGGCGCCACGTCAAGCTCGACAAGGAAACGCCGATGACCAACCTCTACCTCTCGCTGCTGGACCGCATGGGAGTCCCGGCACAGCGCGTTGGCGACAGCACGGGGAAGTTGGACGATGTATAGACTGGGGTCTGCACGACAGGCACCATCGTAGCGTCGGTTACCTGCAAAGCGCAGCGGCAGCTTTGGCCGCCTTGCTCAACGCCCGTGCCGCAGCATCCGCTCGGTGGTTTCCCAACCCACGCAGGCGTCGGTAATCGAAACCCCATGGCGCAAGTCCGCCGCGCGTTTCGGTATGGGTTGATTCCCTTCCTCGAGGTAACTCTCGACCATCAGACCGATCAGCATGGCATTGCCGCCGGTCCGCTGCTCCAACACGCTGCGCCAGACTTCCTCCTGTCGGGCATGTTGCTTACCGGAATTGGCGTGACTGCAATCCACCATCAGCATGGGTGGTAGGCCGGCTTTGTTCAATGTAGCGACCGCCATGGCGATGCTGGCCGGGTCATAATTCGCTTGCAAGCGGCCGCCGCGCAACACGACGTGCCCATGCGAATTGCCGGTCGTGCGAATGATGCTGGTGACGCCGTCCTGATCGATGCCTAGAAAGCTGTGGGGAGCGCGGGCGGAGGTCATGGCATCAATCGCAGTCTGCAGGCTGCCGTCCGTCGAATTCTTGAATCCAACCGGCATCGACAAACCACTTGCCATTTCGCGATGGGTCTGCGACTCGGTGGTGCGGGCGCCGATGGCCGCCCAACTCACGAAGTCGGCGATATATTGCGGGACGATCGGGTCGAGGAATTCCGTTGCCGCGGGCAAACCCATTCCGGTGATTTGGAGGAGCAAACGTCGCGCCTTCTTCAAGCCGGTATCGATGTCATAGGAACCGTCCAGGTGCGGATCATTGATCAACCCTTTCCAGCCGATGGTCGTGCGTGGTTTCTCGAAATACACGCGCATCACGATGCAAAGTTGGTCAGACAGCTCCTCGCGCAGCCGATTAAGCTTCTGCGCGTATGCCAACGCGCCGTCCACGTCGTGAATCGAACACGGCCCGACGATCACCAGCAGGCGCGGATCGGCCCCGCACAGGATCCGTTTCACTGTTTCACGGCCTTCGACGACCGTCTGGTTGGACCGTTCGGTGGTTGGGAATTCCTCCTTCAGCGCCCGGGGCGGCAGCAGGCGGACGATCTCCTTGACGTGTAAATTCTGCGTCGGTTGCATCATCGGAGCCTTGCTTTCTACCGAATCACCATTTCCGTCGGCGCCAGCAGCCAGATTTTCGGCGGCTGGCCCGAGAGGCTTTCCCGCGCCAGGTTCATCGGCACGGACAATTCAAATCCCGCTTCCCGCAACCACTTTCTCGCGGTCGGACCGAGCGAGCTCCTGACTTCGTCGTTCGATTCGCCGAATAAATCGAATAGCTCAAAAAAGTTCTTCTTCCGTGGCCGATGAATGATTTGGTAGCCCGGCTCGAGCCCGGCTTCGCGTGCGCTCGCCCTCAGCGCCTCATCCAACCCGCCGAGTTCATCCACCAATCCCAGCTTCCGCGCCTGCGCGCCGGACCACACCCGTCCGCCCGCCATGGGCGAGACTTGCTCGACCTTGAGTTTTCGCGATCCGGCCACCAGCTTCAGAAACTTGTCGTAAATGTCGTCGACAAATCCCTGCATCCGCTCCTGCTCGGTGGCCGTCCAGCCGCGGTCAAGCGCCATCGCGCTGGCCGATTCGTCCAGAGTCACGCTCTCCATCTTGAGTCCGATCTTTTTAAGAAACGGCCCGAAGCTCAGCTTCAACGAGAAAACCCCGATCGAGCCGGTGAGTGTTTCCGGTTCGGCGTAAACCGGCCGTCCGACGCACGAAATCCAGTAACCGCCCGAGGCGGCCATGCTGCCCATCGAAATCCGGAGCGGCTTCTTCTTCGCGAGTCTGTCGAGGGCGGCGCGGATCGCCTCGCTCGCCGTCGCCGACCCGCCGGGTGAATTGATTCGCGCCACCACCGCCCGCACATTGTCGTCGGATTCCAGTTCCTGGATCGCCTTCACCGTTGGCCCCGAGACCAGCATCTCCGGCACTTCCTTTTCCCCATCCACAATCTGGCCGTCGAGATGAAGCACGGCGACGGCCGGTTTGTCCACGCGCCGTTCCTGCGCGGCGCCCATGATTTTGCCCATCAATTCGAAGAAGGAGAGCTGCTTCGGTTTGGCCTTCTGCGGCTCCATCCAGGTCACGTCCTGACCGATGAGTTTGGCCACGTTTTCCCGGGAGGTCCCCGGCGCCACGACTGCATCGACCAGCTTCGCCGCGTGCGCGGCGCGAGGCGTAAACAGCCGGTCGGATTGGATCTTGCGGAACTGTTCCCGGCTCAGCCGGCGCCCGGCGCAGATCTGCTCGACCAGCGCGTCGTTCATCGTCTCGAGCATCTCTTTGTAATGCGCCCGCAGCGCTTCGCTCATCTCCGAGAGCGTGAACGGCTCGACCGCGCCCTTGAAATCCCCCGTTCGGACGACACTCGCTTTCGCACCGAGCAGCTCCATCGCGTCGCGGAAGTGCAGTGTCAGGATCGACAGCGACGGCAGATCGAGCGAGCCCATGTCCGTCATTAGTATGGTGTCGCAGGAACTCGCAATCGAGTAATGGACAGTGCCGGCGTTTTCGAGCCAGGCGAAGGTCCGCTTTCCCGAGTCACGCATTTTGCGAATGTGGCGCGAGAGTTCCGAAAGCTGCGCCAGGTTCAGGTGGATGCTGGATGAGGACAGGTCGAACAACACGTGCTGAATCTCGTCGTCGGCGGCCAACTCGCGGAGTTTCTCGCACAAGGCGAAAAACGAGGCGGGTTTTTCCATCCCTCCCAGCAACAGCGCCATCGGGTCCACGTCGGTCGTTGAGGGATAATCGAGGTAGGTTCCGTTGAGGACAAGGATCCGCACGGCGGGCCTCTTTGCCCCGGCCTTGTCCGCGTCCGCCGCCAGCGCCCGAGAAGATTCGAAGAGCAGCGGCGCGAACAACAGCGTGACGAAGGGCGCCACGGTTCCAAGGCGCCCGATTCGGAAAGCGATTTGAATGGTCTTCATGCCTTCAACCTAACTGGATTCCCGGCGCTGAACAAGGACGAGGGTATGCGGCTGACGCATTGCCCGTTCGGAGGCACAGGGTGAGCCAATCGAGGCTCGCCTCGGCGGAAATTGAAATCCGGCCCGTTCTCGAATACTTTTCCCACATGGCTGAAACGGTTGAACCGGTGGTATTGCCGGACATCGAGAAAGAAGAACGGACGGACGGCCAAAGCGAGCTGGAGCCGGGCTACCTGGTGATCTGCTGGGACGACCCCGTCAATCTCATGGATTACGTCACGCACGTTTTTCAGGTCGTATTCGGGTGGCAGAAGGCGAAAGCGCAATTCCACATGCTGCAGGTTCACAATCAGGGGAAGAGCGTGTTGACACGGGAAAGCATGGAGCGGGCGGAGCATTACGTGCATCAACTGCACAGCTACAGCCTGCACGCCACGATGGAGCGCGACGCGTGAAACTCATCCAGCGAGACGGGGAAAAATTCCTCTTCCAGATCGGCAAACGGGAGAAGGGGTTGCTCTTTGAGGTGCTCAAATTGTATCCGCTCGTTCCTCTGAGCCACCATCAAGTCAGCCAAGCCGCCTCTGCGCCGCGCGCGGTGGAGAGCCAGAAGTTGCTGGAAAACGCGCTCGCCGAACGCGCTCAGGAGAATAAACGCCGGCTGCTCGCCATGCTCCAGCAGGAGGCGCGCCTGCAGGAGATCGATGGCGCGCATCGCCTCACCCTCAGCGCGTCGCAGATGGAATGGCTGCTCCAGGTGTTGAATGACATTCGCGTCGGCAGTTGGCTCATCCTGGGCGAGCCGGACGAAAAGCAGGGCAAACCTATCGAGTTGAACGACGCGAATGCCCGTTACTATGCGGCGATGGAGTTCTGTGGCCTGCTCCAAATGATGCTGCTCGACGCCTTACAACAATCCACCTGAAACGCAGGCGTTCTCCCGCTTTGCCCGCTGTTCTCTCCAAGCGTCTTTGGTTCCCCGATCCGCGCACGGCGCAGCGCGCAGGACCGCACGACGGCCTGGTCGCGGTGGGCGGAGACCTGTCGGCGCCGCGGCTGTTGCTGGCGTACCGCATCGGGCTCTTTCCCTGGACGGACGATCCCGTCACGTGGTGGTCTCCCGATCCGCGCGCCATTTTTGAACTGGATCAATTCCACACTTCGAGCAGCCTGGCACAGGTCATTCGCAAAGGCGTATTCGAAATCACCATCGACCGCGCGTTTCGCCAGGTCATGGAAGGTTGCGCCAGGCCGGCCCCCGGCCGCGAGAGGACCTGGATCAGCAGCAGGTTTATCGAGGCTTACACGGCGCTCCACCAGCTGGGCCAGGCCCACAGCGTCGAATGCTGGCAAAACAGCCAGTTGATGGGCGGCGTCTATGGCGTGTCTATTGGCGGCTTTTTCGCGGGCGAATCCATGTTCCATCGCGCCAACAACGCTTCGAAGGTTGCCTTGTCCCACTTGCACGGTCACTTGGGGGAGCGCGGCTTCGATTTGTTCGACATTCAGTTGCTCACACCCTTCACCCGACAGCTTGGTGCGGTTACGGTTCCACGCGAAGAATATCTGCGACGCCTGGCCAGGGCCGTGGAACTCGAACGGGACTTTTGAATGATTTTGGGTTCGCCTCGGGCGCGAGGGCGCGCGACCCTTTCCGCTGAAATGGCCGCCCAAGGGTGTAACATTTCGGCAGGCTGTTGCGTATGAGAAGGCAGTATGAAAAATTTAAAATGGTTAACACTCGCAATGGCCGCCGCGATCATCGTTGGCGGGATCACCGTTCCCAGAATTCAGGCGGGGCAATCGGTCGGGCCATTGGTCCAGCGCCGGGACGCGCTCCGGGCTCGATGGATTGAGAAACTCGGATTGAGCGAGGATCAGATCGCCAAAATCAAAGCTGAACTGCGCGCCGAAAAAGATACACTCACCCGTTTGCTCAAGCGGTTGCACGACGCGCATGGTCAACTTCGCGGCGCCATTCAGGAGAACGGCGTGACCGAAGGCGCCGTGCGCGCTGCCGCGTCCAATCTGGCGGCGGTCCAGGCCGACCTCGCAGTCGAACGTGCCAAATTGCACGGCAAAATCAGCCCCATCCTGACCGCGGACCAACTCGCACGGATGAAAGCGCTCCAAGAGAAGGTGGACGCCTTTCTGGATCGTGCCATTGAAACCATCGGGGAACGATTGGCGGCCGAATAGCCGGCGCGATGGGCGCAGGGCCGTCCCCGTGGCCGCCCACACGGCGCGTGCCGGCCAACCAGAAGAACCCAGCGGTGAAAGATGATTCCGAGTTGGTGGAGCAAATTCGAAGCGGCTCTCCGGACGATTTCGCCGAGATTGTCCGGCGCCACCAATCACGGGTCTTCGCCATTCTTTCCCGGTTCGAACGTGACGCTCAAAAAGTCGAAGACCTGGCGCAGGAAACGTTCCTCAAAGCGTGGCGCGCGCTGGGCCAATACGATGCCCGGCGCGGGCCGTTCGAACATTGGCTGTCGCGCATCGCTGTTCACGCCGCGCTCGACCACTTGCGGCGTGAGCGCAGGACCAAAGACGAAGTCGCTCTGTCGGAATTGGGCGAATCCGCCCTCGAATGGCTGCACGCGGACAACACGGACAACCGACCGGAAGCCGCCGATGCCCGCGAGATTCTCCACCTCGCCCTGCGCGAGTTGTCCGCAGAAGAAGCCCTGGTGATCTCCTTGCAGGAAATCGAAGGTCGCAGCGTGAAGGAAATCAGCCGCATCACCGGTTGGTCCGGCGTCGCCGTGCGCGTGCGAGCGCATCGGGCGCGGGCCAAGCTGCGCGCTGCTCTCACCCGATTGGAGAAAGGCACATCATGAACGAGCAAAGAATGCAGAAGCTTTTCGCGGCAGCGCGCAGCGAGCGCCCGTTGGAACCGGCGGAAGACTTCACCGGCCGCGTCCTCGGTGCCGTTCGACGCGAGCCGCGCCGGACACAGACATTCACGGTGTTCGACGAATTGACGCGCCTGTTTCCGCGTCTGGCCTTCGTCAGCGGATTGGTCATTGGCCTTGGCTGCGCGACGGAGCTGTATTTTTCGCTGAAGGGCTCCAACAGTCTTGCAACCGACGTGACTGAAGCCGTCGAACAATGGCGTTTTGCCGCGAAGTGATTCCATGAAAAATTTCAAACCGCTTGTGCTCCTGTCGCTGGTCTTCGTCGCCGGGATGGTGGTGGGTGTCGTTGGGACGCGCGTCGCCGTGCGGCACGTCATTAAACGCGTGGTGGCGAATCCGGATTTGATCTGGATTCGAATCGAGCGCGTCCTGGCCGCCGACCTGAGATTGAATCCGGAGCAGCGCGCGACGGTGCACCGAATCCTGGCCGAAACGCACGATCAGATCCGGACCCTGCGCACCGAATATCAGCCGCGTTACCTGCCTGTGATTGAGAAGGCCAGGGCGGACATCGCCGCCGCACTGAGGCCTGAGCAACGTGCGAAGTTTGACAAGATGCTGGAGGAAAAGGAGCGGCTCTGGAAACCGTAGTGGGTCCGTCGGCGATTCCGTTTCTGCGACGCGCGGGCCGGTGGACTCAATGCGACTGGCTGAGGAGGTAGAGCAAATAAGCAAACACCGCTGAGGCGATGAGCCCCACCACGATCGACCAGCGCAAAAACTGCTGATGCCGGCGGCGATTGGACCGGCCCATCCCTGGCAACAGGTAGTAGCGATGTTCTTCTTTGCTCTTCCGCGTCCAAAACATAGGGGTCACTGGTCGGCTTCGATGGTAATAATCAAACGCGACGTGTTTGGCAAATGAACAACCGGCCGCCGGGGCCCTTTGCGTGCCATTGAGAACCCGTTCTGGGAACGAGAAGCGAGGGCCACCTGTGCTACCCAGACAAACCAACCCTTTCACGTGTTGAACTTTGAAATGTC
>JACXTT010010201.1_pt1 | contig 12713 bp, 9 predicted proteins | sample 9270951 | NCBI WGS metagenome assembly JACXTT01 (sample SAMN15532306, study PRJNA645909) | rock metagenome | isolation source: weathered quartz diorite | place: Puerto Rico | collected 2017-06-21 | reverse complement strand
GCCCCGGCGGCGTCGGCCAGCCCGGCGCTCGACGTCGAGGCCGCCACCGCGGCTTACCTCGCCAAGGTGCCGCCCGATCAGCGGCAGCGCTCCGACGACTATTTCGAAGGAGGCTACTGGCTCATTCTCTGGGACTTCCTCTACGCCGCGGGGGCGCTCTGGCTTCTATTGGCCACCGGGTGGTCCGCGAGGATGCGCTCCGTGGCGGAGCGCCTGACACCCTTCGGGTGGCTGCGGACCGGCGTGTACTGGATGCAGCTCCTCGTCGTCCTGTCCGTGCTGCAGTTGCCGCTGGCGGTCTACGAGGGGTTCGTCCGCGAGCACCAGTACGGGCTCTCGACCCAGACGTTCAATGCCTGGCTCGGCGACCAGGCGAAGGGTCTTATGGTGAACCTCGTTCTGGGGGCCCTGCTGATTCCGATCCTGTACGCCGTCGTGCGCCGGGTACGCTCCTGGTGGTTGTGGGGCGGACTGGTCGCCACCGCGTTCCAGGCGCTCGTGCTGCTCGTCGCCCCCGTCTACATCCTGCCGCTGTTCTATCAATTCACCCGGCTCCAGGACGAGGCGATCCGCCGGCCGATCCTGAGCCTGGCGCGCGCCAACGGCATCGCCGTCGACGACGTGTACGTCTTCGATGAATCGAGCAAGAGCACCCGGGTGACCGCCAACGTCAGCGGCGCCCTGGGGTCGGAGCGAATCTCCCTGAGCGACAACCTGCTCCAGCGCGCCAGCCCGCCGGAGATCCAGGCGGTGATGGGCCACGAGATGGGCCACTACGTCCTGCACCACCCGTATCAGGGGATCGGCTTCTTCGCGGCCCTCTTCCTCGCGGGGGCGTTGTTCCTGCGCGCGTCGTTCGACGGCTTTCTGCGCCGCTTCGGGGCGAGGTGGAAGGTGAGCGGTATCGGCGATCTCGCGGGACTGCCGCTCCTTCTCCTGCTGTTCTCGATGTATTTCTTCGCGATGACGCCGGTCATCAACACGTTCACGCGCACGCTCGAGGCCGAGGCCGATCTGTTCGGGCTGAACGCCGCCGCCCAGCCCGACGGCGCCGCGGAGGTCGCCCTGAAGCTCGGGGAGTACCGCAAGCTGGCCCCCGGACCGCTGGAGGAGATGATTTTCTTCGACCACCCGAGCGGCCGGAGCCGCATCCGGATGGCGATGCGCTGGAAGGCGGAGCACCCGCCGGCCGGCGAGCCGGCGGCGGCGCAGCCCGCCAACCCCTGAACCGCGCGCTCGTCGGGCATTTTCGCTAGAATGCGGGCCGATGAGTCGTGCTGTTCCCCGCGGGACAATTCCGACTGCGCTCGGGCTCCTGGCGCTGGCGTGCGCCTGTAGCGGCCGCCCGGAGCGGCCGGCGGCGGGGGCCGGCCGCGCCTCCGGCGCCCACGGCAGCGGCGCGCGCCGGATGGCCGAGCGGCTCGAGGCCATCACCCGGGGTCTCGATCCGACCAAGAGCATGTTCATCAACTCGAAGCGCGCCGACTTCCTGAAGGCCGGCATCGCCAGGATGCCGGGCCAGAAGATGGCGCTCCTGCCGCTGGTCGCCAACGAGCTGCTGAAGGCCGGCCGGACGGAGGAGGCGATCGCGATCGCCCAGTCGCTGCTGCACCCGTCCAAAGCGGACGAGGTCGAGGCGCCGCCCGTGGCCGAGTCGCTCGACTTCCTGGGTCTGGCCTACATGCGACTGGGCGAGCAGGAGAACTGCGTCGCCCATCATGGCATCGACTCGTGCCTGGTGCCGATCCGGGGGTCCGGGCTGCACACGCTGCCGCGCGGCTCGCGCGGCGCGATCGAGCAGTTCTCCCGGCTCCTCGCGGAGCAGCCCGACAACCTCGGCGCGCGCTGGCTCATGAACATCGCCTACATGACGCTGGGGGAGTACCCGGACAAGGTCCCGCCGCGGTGGCTCATCCCGCCCTCGACCTTCGCCTCGGAGTACGACATCAAGCGTTTCTACGACGTCGCCCCGAAGCTCGGTCTGGCGATCCCGGGCCACGCCGGCGGAGCGATCATGGAGGACTTCGACGGCGACGGCTTTCTCGACATCATGCTCTCCTCGATGGGAGTGAGCGATCAGCTGCGCTACTTCCACAACGACGGCGACGGCACGTTCTCGGACCGCACCGAAGCGGCCGGCCTCATCGGGGAGCTGGGCGGCCTGAACATCGTGCACGCCGATTACGACAACGACGGTCACCCGGACGTGCTGGTGCTGCGCGGGGGCTGGATGAGGACCGACGGCCGCTACCCGAGCTCCCTCCTGCGCAACAACGGCGACGGGACCTTCGACGACGTCACCGAGGAGGCGGGCCTCTTGAGCTTCCACCCGACCCAGACCGCCGCCTGGGGCGACTACGACAACGACGGCTGGATCGACCTGTTCATCGGCAACGAGTCGATGCCGGGCGACCCGCACCCCTGCGAGCTGTACCACAACAACCGTGACGGCACCTTCAGCGATCGCTCCATCGAGCTGGGGAGCGCCGATTTCGGCTACGTGAAGGGCGTGGTCTGGGGCGATTTCAACAACGACGGCCGCCCCGACCTGTACGTCTCGGCGCTGGGAGCGGACAACCGCCTGTTCCGCAACGACGGCCGGCGGCCCCGGCCCGGACCGCACGGGGAGGAATGGCTGTTCACCGACGTGGCGCGGCAGGCCGGGGTGACCGGCCCGAAGGACAGCTTCTCGACCTGGTTCTGGGACTACGACAACGACGGCTGGGAGGACCTGTACGTCGCGGGCTACCGGATCACCGACCTGAGCGATCTGGTCGCGATGCACCTCGGGCGGCCGACGAAGACCGAGATGCCCCGCCTGTACCACAACAACCACGACGGAACGTTCAGCGACGTGACGCATGCCATGCGGCTCGATCGGCTGGCGCTGCCGATGGGATCGAACTTCGGCGATCTCGACAACGACGGCTGGCCCGACGCCTACTTCGGCACCGGAGAGCCGTCGCTCGGGGCGCTGATTCCGAACCGTCTGTTCCGCAACGCGGAGGGTCGCGCGTTCCAGGACGTGACCATGTCGGCGGACGTGGGCAATCTCCAGAAGGGGCACGGCGTCGCCTTCGGGGACGTCGACAACGACGGCGACCAGGACATTCTCGAGGAGATGGGTGGCTGGTTCGAGAGCGACACCGCGCCGCACGTCCTGTTCAAGAACCCGGGCCACGGCCATCACTGGATCACGCTGCGGCTGGAGGGGAGGCGCTCGAACCGCTCCGCCATCGGCGCGCGCGTCCGGGTCCATCTGAGGACCGCGGCGGGCGAGCGCGACGTCTACGCCACGGGGGGCACCGGCGGCAGCTTCGGCGGCAACAGCCTGCAGCAGGAGATCGGCCTGGGGGAGGCCACCGGGATCGAGACGATCGAGGTGCGCTGGCCGGCGAGCGGCACGACGCAGCTGTTCCGGGACGTCGCGATGGACCGGGTCTATCGCGTCATCGAGGGCGAGGCGGCCCCGGCGCCGGTGGAGGCGAAGGTGCTCGGTCTGTGACGTCATGAGAATGGTCCGCGTGGCGGTGATGCCGGGGCAGGGCGCTCCGGTCGAGCTGCGCGAGGTGCCGGAGCCGGCGCTCGAGCCGGGCGCCGCCCTCCTGCGCGTGGAGCTGAGCGAAGTCTGCGGCACCGACGTGGCGCTGCGCGACGGGCGGCTCGCGGGCGTGCCGTACCCGATCATCCCCGGACATGTCTCGGCCGGCCGCCTGCAGGCGATCCGCGGCACGCTGCTCGATCTCGAGGGGCGGCCGTTCCACGAGGGCGACCTCGTCACTTTCCTCGACGTGCACCGCACCTGCAACGCCTGCTGGTCCTGCCTGGTCGCGAAGGCGTCGACGCGCTGCCCGCGGCGCAAGGTCTACGGCATCACCTACGGTCTCGCCGACGGGCTGGCGGGCGGGTGGGCCGACGCGATGGTCCTGAAGCCGGGGACGCTCTGCCTGCGGCTGGACGGCCCGCCCGAGCGGTTCATGACCGGCGGCTGCTCGCTGCCGACGGCGCTGCACGCGGTCGAGCGCGGCGACGTCGGGATCGGCGACACGGTCCTCGTGCTCGGGAGCGGCCCGGTCGGTCTGTCCGCCATCATCGTGTCGCTGATGCGCGGCGCCGCCGCCGTCCTGTGCATCGGAGCGCCGGCGGCCCGTCTGGAGGCGGCGCGCGCCGTCGGCGCCGCGGCCACCTGCGACATCAGCGAGGCCGACGGCGAGACGCGGCTCGCCTGGGTCCTCGAACGCACCTCGGGACGTGGCGCCGACGTGACCATCGAGGCGACCGGCGCGCCCGAGGCGGTCGTCCAGGCGATGCGCTGCACGCGCGACGCCGGCCGGGTCGTCGTCGCCGGCCAGTACGCCGACCACGGCGACGCCTCCTTCAACCCACACGCCGACCTCAACCGCAAGCACCTGGACGTGCGCGGCTGCTGGGGCTCCGACTTCTCGCACTTCCACCGCGCCGTCCGGATCGCGGCCGACCCGGAGCGCTCGCGACCGTGGTCGCGCCTCCCGGCGGAGCGCTACCCCCTGGAGCGCGCCAACCACGCGCTCGAGGACGTCGCCGCCCACCGCGTCGTGAAGGCGCTCATCGTCCCGGGAGACGCCGGCGCGTGAGCCGTCTCAGGAAGGGTCTCGAGCGAGTGGTGTTCTCGCGGCCGGTGTTCGATCTGTTCCAGCGCCTCGGCGTGCACGTGACGCCGAACCACTTCTACAGTCCGGTCCCCGACACCCGCGCGCTCGGCGCCCGCGCCGATCTGTGGGAGACCGACTCGGATCTTCCGGGAATCGATCTGCGCGTCCGCGACCAGCTCGAGAGACTGCGGACCGTCTTCGCTCCGATGCGGCACGAGTGCGACTTCCCGCTGCGCGCCACCGGCACGCCGCACGACTATTTCATCCGCAACGGGGCATTCGGTCTGACCTCGGCGGCCGTGCTGCACTGTCTGATCCGTCACTTCGTCCCGCGCACCATCGTCGAGGTCGGGTCCGGCCACTCGACCTACGTGGCGGCGCGCGCGGCGCGCATGAACGCCGCGGACGGGAAGCCGGCGCAGCTCATCGCCGTCGAGCCGTATCCCAACGAGGTGCTGCGCCGCGGCTTCCCGGGTCTGACGCGTCTCGTCGCCCGCGAGGTCCAGGAGGTCGAGCTGTCGCTGTTCACCGACCTGCAGGCGGGCGACATCCTGTTCATCGACTCGAGTCACGTCGTCCGGGTGGGGAACGACGTCGTCTTCCTGTTCCTGGACGTGATCCCCCGGCTCCGGAAGGGGGTCGTGATTCACGTCCACGACATCTTCTTTCCGAGACAGTACCCGCGCGAGTGGGTGATCCGCCAGCGCCGCTTCTGGGCCGAGCAGTACCTGCTGCAGGCGCTCCTGGCGTGCAACCCGTCGTTCGAGGTCCTGTGGTGCGGCAGTCTCATGCACCTGAGGCATGCCGACGCCGTGCGGGCCGCCTTCCCTCCGCCCGAGGGCCTCGGGGCGGGCGAGGGGTATCAGTCGAGCAGCTTCTGGATGAGGAAGGTCGGGTAGGCGGGCGCCCGCGTACTAAGAGGATACGGCGGTCCCGGCCGGTGACATGAAGCGGCGCACGGCGCGGGTGACAATGCGGCGCGGCATGAAACGGACGCTCCGGGCCATGAGCCGGTTGGTGAGCCCGGGGATGACCAGGGTGCGGCCGCGCATCAGACCCGCGTACCCCGCCCGGGCGACGCTCGGGCTGTCCATCATCAGACGGCTGCGGACCAGACGCGACGCCTTCATGTCGGCGCCGGTCTGGAAGCCGGTCGCTGTGGGGCCCGGGCAGAGCGCCGTGACGGTGACGCCGCTCCCCTCCAGCTCGCACGCCAGCGCCTCCGAGAACGACAGCACGAACGACTTGCTGGCGTAGTAGACCGCCATGAGCGGTCCGGGCTGGAACGCGGCGGTCGACGCGACGTTCATGATCCAGCCGCGGCGGCGCTCGAGCATCCCTCCCAGGAGGCGCTTGGTCAGGTCGACGAGGGCGACCAGGTTCACCTGGATCATCCGCAGCTCGGCGTCGGCGTCGTTCGTCGCGAACGGCCCGTAGACTCCGAATCCGGCGTTGTTCACCAGCCCGTCCACCTGGATGCGCCGGTCCCGCAGCCAGGCGGCGATCGCGGAGGGGGCGCCCGGGTCCGCCAGATCGGCGCGCAGGGCGCGGGCCTCGATGCCGTGCCGGCGCGCCAGCGCCGCCGCGGTGTCTTTCATCTTCGCTTCGCTGCGGGCGACCAGGACCAGGTTCCACCGATCGGCGGCGAACAGCGACGCGAGGTCGAGACCGATGCCGCTCGAGGCGCCCGTGACGAGCGCGGTGCTTCCGGCGTCCGCCCGCATCAGGACCGGACCGCCGTGCCGCGCACGATCCCGACCGCCTCGCGCGCGGCGTCGTAGCCGGCGCGCGTCGCCAGCTCGAAGCTCGGCATGCCGTTGCGGTCGCAATGCGCGAAGGTGATCCGCCCGAGCGGGCGGGTGAGGGCGCGTCGGGCGTCGCCAGTCAGGAAGCCGGGCGTCGGGATCACCATGTGGTGGCCCCACACGTACACGTCCAGACGCGTCAGGTCCGACGACAGACCGGGCACCATCGCCTCGAGATCGTCGGCCATCCCATCGGCCCAGCGCGACCAGGGCTCGGTGAGCAGGTCGGCGCGCGTCGCCCGGCCACCGAGGGGCGCCCACAGGCACAGCACGTTCGGCCGGCTCGGATCCCCGGCGCGCCAGCGCTCGGAGTTGTAGTCGGCGACCAGGAACCCCTGCACCAGGCGTCCGTCGGCGGAATTGAACCAGGCGAGGGGCGCCCCTTTCAGACGGGGCGTCTTCCTGACCGAGGCGGCGCCCATCAGCAGGGCGCCGTAGCGGTACTGCAGATAGTAGTCGCGTCCGGGCGCGGCCATCTCCGGAACCATCCGGCCGGTGATGTGCTTCGGGCAGGCGATCACCACGCAGCGCGCCCGGCGGGCGCTGAACCGCCCGCTGCCTGCGTCGACCAGCGTGACGCGCGCCTCGTCCCCCCTGTTCTCGACCCGCACCGCCATCAGGCCGGTGCGCATCCGGTCCGGGCCGACCTTCTCCGTCAGCCGGCCGGCGAGCCAGGCGTTGCCGCCCGGGAGCGTGATGTCCTCGCCGCCCTGTCCCAGGGAGTTGAACGACAGGAAGGCGTACGCCGACACCTCGGAGGCCTGCCCGCCGATGTCGCTGGTGCTCCAGTCGTCCACCTCGGAGAGCGTGTACTCGCCCCAGCCCTTGCGCCGCGCATACTCCAGCATGGTGATCCGGTCGAGCGCCAGGATATCGGCGTCCCGGCTGCCCTCCTCGACCGGCATCGCGAAGGCCGGCCGCCCGTCGCGCCCGCGCTTTTCGGCCCAGCCGTACATGTCGCGGTAGAAGGCGATCTCGTCCCTGCGGACTTTCTCCGGGAGGGGCATCCGCCCGATCGACTCGGCCGCATCGCCGCCGTACATCGGACCGGCGTACCAGGTGCCATCGATCAGGTTGTTGTTGTCCGGCCCGGGCCCGACGAGGGCCGGGTCGATGCGCGGCGAGCCGTCGGCGGCGATGCCCCGCACCACCCCGAGATCCTGGAACAGGCGCAGCAGGAACGGGTCCTTGGGCCGCACCACCGACCAGGTCGCGCAGGTGTAGTCGGTGCCGTTGGCGTGCCCCTTGCGCGCGTTGCCGCCGATGTAGTCCTCCTTCTCGTACAGGACCACGTCGGACAGGCCGCCGCGCTCCAGCTCCCAGGCCGCCATCAGGCCGGAGACGCCGCCCCCCAGGACGATCGCGTCGTGCAGGGGTCCCTCCGGGACGAGAGTCGACGGGATGGAAAGCGTGCCATCGCGCAGGCGGTGGGCGACGTCGTACGACTCCTCGATCAGCTCGCCGTCGTAGCGCCGGACCGCCGTCGCGCTCCCGAGACCGCGCGACCCGGCGCCGGCCTGGCCGCCGAGGAGCGACCCGACCGACAGACGCGACGCAAAGCCCGCCGCCAGCGTGGCCTTGAGACCGCCGTTCAGGAACAGGCGGCGCGTGATGCCGCGCGCACCGGGGCCGTCGCTCATGTCAGAACTTGACCTTCGGCGCCTGCTGCGCCTCGGGCGCGGCCTCGAAGTACTCGTGCTCCTTGAAGCGCATCAGGGTGGCGAACATGCGGGCGGGAAAGCGCATGATCGAAGTGTTGAAGAGCCGCACCGCGTCGTTGTAGCGCATGCGCTCGACGGCGATCCGGTTCTCGGTGCCCGCCAGCTCGTCCTGCAGGTGGATGAAGTTCTCGTTCGCCTTCAGGGTCGGATAGTTCTCGGCGATCGCCAGCAGCCGCCCGAGGGCGGACGTCAGGCCGGCGTTGGCGGCGGCCGCCTCGGCCGGCGAGGTGGCTCCGGCCAGACGGCTTCTCGCCTCGGCGACCGTCTCGAACACCTCCTTCTCGTGCGCGGCGTAACCCTTCACCGTCTCGACAAGGTTCGGGATCAGATCGGCGCGGCGCTGCAGGACGTTCTGCACCTGAGCCCACGCGGCCTGGACCTGCTGCTCCTGGCCCACCAGCCGGTTGTAGAGACCGACCATGAACATCGCGCACACGAGCAGGACCAGAAGAAGAACGCCGCCGACCACCAGACAGCCGGCCAGACCCTTGTTCATCGCCACACGCCTCCCGTCTTTTGCGCCCCCGCGCGCGGGGACAGGCTGCTACGTCTTCAAGCGGTCGACCACATGGGCCGCCCGCGCGATCTGGTCATGATAGCGCGCGAAGATCGACTTGAGGTCCTGCGGCGCCTTCTCCCCGCGCCGCAGCCGCGCCACCTCCTCGAATGGAGCGCTGTCCAGGCCCGCCGCCGCACAGAACGCCGCGACCACCTCGTGGTTGCTCGCGGGGATCGCCTTCCCGAGCAGGTGCAGCCCGCCTCGGAACAGGGCCGCGAACGCCGGGTACGAGTCCGACAGCAGCCGGCGCAGGGCGCGCGCGTCGTCGTGCCCGAGCACGTACCCTTCGCGCAGACGCATCATCTTCTCGTCCATCTCGCGCTCGCATTGCAGCCGCAGACAGCCGCGGTCGATGGCGATGCCCGCGAACGCGTCGTTGCCGTGGACCACGACCCGGCTCGCCTGGATATCGAGGAACTCGATCGGAAAGGTGTCGGCCGACTCGGCGATTACGGACGGCGAGAACAGGCGCGGCACCGGATGCCCCTTGCCGACGAAGCGCCGCACCGGACGCGACACGGCCTCGAGAGTCGCCGGGTCGAGCGCCTCGAGGACCAGGATCAGGTTGAGATCGCTCGCGCCGTGGTGGTAATCGCCGCGCGCCGCCGAGCCGTACAGGACGACGCTGCGCAGCCGGGGCCCGAGCGCCTCCACGAGGCCGCCGACCAGGGCCTTCAGGATGGGGTCGTTCTTCGCGTCCACGGCGTTCATGACAGGGGTCCGTGTGTCCTCTTGATTGTTGCGCTCCCGATCCGCGTCGCCGGCCGGACCACCCGCCCATCAGCGGCCCGCGCCGCCCCCACCGAAGCCGCCGCCGCCGAACCCGCCGAAGCCCCCGCCGCCGCCGAAACCCCCTCCGAAACCTCCGCCGAAGCCCCCACCGTACCACATTCCGCGGCGGCCACCGCCCGGACCCAGCGGGACGATGAAGACGCGCAACACGACGAACAGGAGGACGAAGAACAGGATCGGGAGCAGGGTGCGCCAGTCGACGCTCGACGCGCGCGGGAGGCGCACGCTCCCGAGCCCCTCGATCGTCACGCCGTAGTTCTCGGCGCACGCCGCCACCAGGGAGTTGCTGGCGGCCACGACGGCGGCTGGAAAGTTCTTGGCGCGCAGCGGCGCGACGACGTAGCGGTCCAGGATGGCGCCGACGCGGCCGTCCGGCAGGAACCCTTCGACGCCGTAGCCGGTGGCGACGAAGACGTGCGGCTCGTCGGTCGTGAACGCCGCCACGATGCCGCGGTCCTCGCCCTTCCGGCCAGCGCCCCATTCGCTGCCGACGCGAACCGCGAAATCGGCCAGCGTCTCGTCCTCGAGACGCGGGACCGTGATCACCACGAGGGCGACGCCGGTCTTCCGGAACAGCTCCGCGTGCCGGCGCTCCATCGCGTCGATCGAGCCGGCATCGAGGACGCTCGCGAGATCGTGCACCGATCGATCGCCGCGCGGCGGCAGCCGCAGGCGCGCGGCCTCGGCGCCGCCCGCCGACAGGAGCGCCGCGACGACGCACAGAGCCAGGGCGGCGGCGGGACGATGCGCGCCGCGGGCGCGCCAAACGCTTGCGGGTGGTCGCGGGGTCGCCATGGTCAACGATGCGCCTTCTCCCGACCGGCCCTGGCCGGACCCGTGCGGAGGGGCCGCCGGTCGCGGTGCGCATCATAGCGTCAACGGAGTTCAGGGGGGAGTCGCGCGGCGTGACGGGGTCCGGGCCGCGCCCCTACTTCCTGTCGACGCGCACGGGAGCGTCGAGAACGGGCGCGACGTCGCCCTGAAGGTACTTGCCGAAGAACTGCCCGACGAGAGTGCGCGTCGACTCGAGCGCGAGCAGCGCGCGCTCGAACGCGCCGCCGTCGGCAGGAGCGTTGCGGCCGAGGCGGGCCTGGACGAGACGGACGTCGGTGAAGCACATGTGGTCGGCGCCCGGCAGGACCACGTAGTAGCTGTCCGACGCCTTCCCGGAATATTCACGTCCGTGGTCCGGGCCGGCGGCGTGCTCCTCGGTCATGAGGAACAGGAACGGCTTGCGGACCTCGACCGGGCGCACGTCGCCGTTCATCCCGGGAAAGGTCGAGCCGTCCAGGTTGGCGCCGGCGACGATGCGGGGCTCCACGCGGGTGGCGACCGCCGCCGTGGTACCGCCCATGGAGTGGCCGGCGATCCCGACCCGGGAGAGGTCCAGACGCCCCTTCCAGAAGGGATCGCTGCGCGCCGCGGCGGCGAGCCGGTCGAGGACGAAGCGCGCGTCGCGCACCAGGACGTCCTCGGCGAACTTGCCGATCGCCACACCCTGCGCCCGCCGATCGGCGTCGAGCGGCCAGTAGGGGGCCGAGCGCAGCTCGTGCCCGTCCGGGTAGACCGCGATGAGCGAATCGGGAGGGTGGTTGGTGGCGGCGACCACGAGCCCGCGGCTCGCCAGACCCTCGGCCAGCACGGTGTAGGCGGCCGGCACGACGCCCGAGCCGTGCTCCAGCAGGACGACCGGGAACGGGCCGCCCTCGAGGACAGGCGCTTCCGACCGGGCGTTGGTCCGGACGCGGCGCTCGAACCCGGCGACGACCGTCCACTCCCCCGCCACGGCGGCGGCCGTCGTCGCGCCCATGTAGGAAGCCGGCGAGGCCTTCGTCGCGCCGGCGGGGTACCAGAAAGTGACCAGCAGATCCCGCTGGCGCTGCGAGTCGGTCAGGACGATCGTGCGCGTGCCGACGGCGTAGCGGCCGTCGGGCCGGGGCAGGTCCAGGTCGGCCGCGACGCCGCCCGAGGCACGAGCGGACCACGGCGCCGCCAGGAGCGCGCACGCGAGACCGACCCGCAGACGCAGGCGCCCGATCATCGCTTCGTCCTTCCGAGCCGAGGCACCGCTCACACAGACGCACCGGAGCCGTTTCCGTGAGCAGCCGGGTCGGAAGAACGAAGAGCGGCGTCAGGCGTGGTGCTCACATCGTGGTGGTCCGGGACGGCGGCGCCAGCGAGCCGGCGCCCGGGTCCCGGTAGACGATCGTCCCGCCGAGCATCGTCAGCAGGACCCGGGTGTCCGAGATCTTCTCCTTGGGGACGCGGAGCAGATTCTGGTCCAGCACGATCAGGTCGGCGTACTTGCCGGCCTCGATCGAGCCGAAGTTCTTCTCCTGGTGCATCTGGTAGGCGGCGTTGATGGTGTGCATCTTGATCACCGCGAGCGGGTCGGTGACCGCCTCGCGCGGGCTCAGCGCGCCGGGGAAGACGCCCGGGCCCGCTTCGCCCGTGTGCGTCATCGCGGTCTCGATCTGGACGAAGGGGAGGAGCGGGTCGACGGGATAGTCGCTGCCGCCCGCGATGACGGCGCCGCTGCGCCACAGCTCGAGCGCCGGGTAGAGACGGCCGTACAGGGCGTCGTCGATGTACCCGACCGTGCCGTTCTCCGAATAGGCGTCGCGCCGCGCCCACTGCAGCGACATGCTCGCGATCACTCCAAGCTTCGCGAAGCGGGGGATGTCGGCCTCGTCGATCGCCTGCAGATGCGTGATCGTGTGGCGCAGATCGCGCGCCCCGTTCTGCTCGAGCGCCGCCTGGAAGTTGTCCAGCGCCTCGCGCGTGGCGCGGTCGCCGATGGCGTGGACGTGGATCTGCCAGCCCGCCTTGTCGAGCGCGATGAAGCCGGCGCGCGCGTCCGAGCAGGACGGGTCCGGCCCGCGCTTCGTCCCGGGCCGCCAGATCGGCCTGGCCAGGGTGCCGGCGTTGACGTTGTACGGCTTCAGCATCGCGGCCGTCTGCGCCGGATACTCCATGACGCCGTCGCAGTAGATCTTGACGCTCGTGACCTCGATGAGGCCGCGCGCGTACTTCTTGTAGCCGTCGAGGGCGGCGATCTTCTGGCGGAGCGCGGCCGGGTCGGTGGCACCGTGGGCGAACGGAGCGGACAGCCCGATGTTGGCCCGCACCGTCATCTTCTTCTCGTCCTGCACCTTCGCCCACTGCCCGATCTCGTCCTCGCCCCCGCCCGGAACGAACACCGCGG
>JACXTT010010200.1_pt1 | contig 12713 bp, 11 predicted proteins | sample 9270951 | NCBI WGS metagenome assembly JACXTT01 (sample SAMN15532306, study PRJNA645909) | rock metagenome | isolation source: weathered quartz diorite | place: Puerto Rico | collected 2017-06-21 | reverse complement strand
GTCGTGGAAAAGCTCGATATTCGCCGCGCGCAGGTGTACGTCGAAGCGCTGATTGCCGAGATCACGGCGGACAGGGCCGCGGAATTCGGAATTCAATGGCAGAATTTCGCAAACATCAGCCAGGGCGGCACACAGGTCTTTGGTGGCACCAGTTTCACCACGGGAACTGCCGGCAACATTCTGTCATCGGCCCAGAATCCGGTTGCCAATGCAGGGGCCGGCCTGACGATAGGAATCATGAAGGGCCTCGTTACCGCCATCCCCGGCATTGGTCCGCTCATCAATCTCCATGCGCTTATTCGTGCGCTGGAAAACGATGCCAACGCCAATATCCTGTCCACCCCCACGCTGCTGACGCTCAATAACGAGGAAGCCCGCATCGTCATCGGCCAGAATGTTCCGATTCCTACCGGCCAGTTCATCCCGCCGGTCGGGGGAGCCGTGTCTTCGCCGTTCCAGACCGTCACGCGCCAGGATGTCGGGTTATCGTTGCGGATCAAGCCGCTGGTTTCCGAAGGTGGAACCGTGCGCGTTCAGATCTTCCAGGAAGTTTCCAGTGTCGTTCCCGGCACGGTCAACTCGACGAATGGTTTGATCACCAATAAGCGCTCGATCGAATCGACGGTCCTGATCGACGACGGACAGATCATCGTGCTCGGCGGCCTGATCCAGGATACGGTCAACGACTCTGTCGAAAGAATACCTCTGGTCGGCCAGCTCCCTCTGATTGGCCAGGTATTCAGCTATAACAAACGATCACGCAACAAGACAAATCTGATGGTCTTCCTGCGGCCCACGCTGATGCGTGACAGCGAAGGCGCCGATCCGCTGACGGACCGGCAATATGAACGGATCCAGGGGGTACAGAGAAAAGCCGCGCCCCGATTCAATCTGGTCCTGCCCGACATGGAATCACCCAGCCTGCCGCCGCGCAAACTGCAAGTACCCGCATCCGATGAGGCGATGATTCCCGCTGATACCGGAAGTGGGGTGACGGGATGGTTAAAAAACCTCTTTCGCCCCCTCCAGTGAGCTTGCCGATGGCGGAGGAACCGGGGATGGTCCGCCAGAATACGGCGCCCTCGGCCGCAATGGCGGTGTCAGCCATGATTCCTTATGCATTTGTCAAGACAAATGGAGTTGTCGTCACTGCCATTGGTAATGGTCTGGCGGACGTGGCGGTGCGCGGCGGCGCCCGGATCGGCGCTCTGGCGGAATTACGCCGAGTGCTGGGCATATCGTTGCGCGCGCGCAGAATCGGCACCGATGAGTTCAATGAACTTGTCTCCGCCCTGTACAACGATTCCGGCGCGGGCGCCGCCGCGCTTGCCGATGACCTCGCGCAGGAACTCGATCTCTCCCGGTTGTTGCAGGATCTGCCCAAGATCGAAGATCTGCTCGAAAGCCAGGACGACGCGCCCGTTATCCGCTTGATCAACGCGCTGTTCACCCAGGCCCTGCGGGATGCCGCTTCCGATATCCACATCGAACCCTTCGAGACACGCTCGCTGGTGCGGTTGCGCATCGATGGAACGCTGCGCGACCTGATGGAGCCGGCACGCGCGCTGCATGCCGCGATTGTCTCGCGCATCAAGATCATGGCTCAGCTCGATATCGCGGAAAAACGCCTGCCGCAGGATGGCCGGATCACTTTGCGAATAGCGGGCAGGCCGGTGGATGTACGGGTTTCCACGATCCCCACCGCCCACGGCGAGCGCGTGGTGCTGCGGCTGCTCGACAAGCAGGCCGGACGGCTGGATTTGACGCGGCTCGGCATGGATGGCGCCACGCTGGCGCATATGGACAGGTTGATTCGGGAACCTCATGGCATCATTCTCATAACCGGTCCGACCGGCTCAGGCAAGACGACGACACTTTACGCCGCGCTCTCGCGGCTCGACTCGGCCACGCTCAACATCATGACCGTCGAGGATCCCGTCGAGTATGATCTTGACGGCATCAGCCAGACTCAGGTCAGCCCCCGCATCGAGATGAGTTTCGCGCGCGCCTTGCGCACCATTTTGCGTCAAGACCCCGATGTCATCATGATCGGCGAGATCCGCGACCTGGAAACTGCGCAGATCGCGGTCCAGGCCAGTCTTACAGGCCATCTGGTATTGGCCACGTTGCACACCAATGATGCGATCAGCGCTGTAACGCGCTTGGTGGACATGGGTGTGGAACCCTTCCTGCTTGCATCGAGCCTGATCGGTGTCGCCGCCCAGCGCCTGATCCGGCAGCTCTGCCCGGAATGCCGCCAGCCTCTGGAAAACGGCCCGGATCACTTCCGGTCCCTGGGGCTCGCCTCACCGGCTGGAACCCTATACAGGGCGCGCGGGTGCGTGGTGTGCAACCATTCGGGTTACCGTGGGCGCACCGGTATTTATGAACTGATCACGGTTGACGACGATCTGCGCCGCCGCATTCATGACCGGGTTTCCGAGCAAAACCTCAAGGAATACGTGATTTCGCGCGGCATGCGGTCCCTGCGTGATGATGGAATGCGCCTGGTTGCCGAAGGCGCGACCAGCCTCGAAGAAGTCGTGCGCGTGACACGCGAGTAACGGCTTTTTTGCGCCTTTTCGGACCATGGAAGCATATCGCTACGAGGCACTGAACCCTGAAGGCCGTACAGTAAGCGGCGTGCTTCAGGCCGATACTCCGCGGCAGGCGCGCGCGCAATTACGTGCGCAGGGCCTATTGCCTTCCTCGATCGATCCGATACGGGCGCGGGAGCGTGCCCGGTTGCCGTGGACGCGCGGCATTTCTCCGGCTGAGCTAAGCCTGCTGACACGGCAACTGGCGACACTGCTCGCAGCGGGTCTCACGGTCGAGCAATCCCTTACGGCAGTGGTCGAGGCAGCCGACGAACCCATCACCAGCGAAATCATCGGTGGCGTCAAGACGGGGGTCACCGCCGGGCTTTCGCTATCCGCCGCGCTGGGCAGTTATAGCAAGAGTTTTCCCGATTTCTACCGGGCTCTGGTCCACGGCGGCGAGGAATCGGGCGCATTGCCGGTCGTGCTGCAGCATCTGGCGGACTATCTCGATGCGCGCGAAGCGTTGAAGCAAAAAACCAGTCTCGCGCTGCTTTACCCCGTCCTCGTTACCATGGTCGCGATCCTCATTGTCGGCGGCTTGTTGATCTACGTGATACCGCAAGTGGCGCAAGTCTTCCAGCAGTCGCGCCAGAGCCTGCCCTTTTTGACGCGTGCGCTGATCGGGCTGAGTGATCTGCTTCGGTCGGCCTGGCCGTATCTTCTGGTCATGGTGGCAACCGGATCGCTAGCCGCGCGCGCCGCCTTGCGCCGGGATGCGCTGAGATACCGCTGGCATGGTTTGTTACTGCGGACTCCATGGCTGGGCCCGCTGATCGCTAGCGCGAACACGTCCCGTTTTGCCAGTACGCTTTCCATCCTGCTCGGCGGGGGCGTGCCGCTCCTCTCGGCCCTCAACTCCGGTGCGCGCGTGATAAGCAATAGGGTGATGCGCAAGGCGATCGAGGATACGATCGGGTGTGTTCGCGAGGGTATGAGCCTTGCCAGGGCCCTGCGTGAAACGCGTGTATTTCCGCCCTTACTCGTTCATCTGACCGCAAGCGGCGAAATGAGCGGCAAACTGGAGCAGATGCTGGAACGTGCCGCACAGCTCGAGGCCCGAGCGCTCGAACGGCGCCTGACGGTATTCCTGACATTACTCGAACCCGTCATGATCCTGGTCATGGGGGCAGTCGTCCTGATAATCGTTCTGGCGATACTTTTGCCCATCATTGAAATCAATCAATTGGTACACTGAGCAAGCGAGGACCCAGCCTGGGCAAATTGGAAATGCAGGAAACGTAACGCTTGCTGCTTACGGTGGATGAGTGTTTACGCATGCCTGGTCCGGTCAAGGGGGACAAAGGATGGACGGGATGCATCTAGAAGGCCGGCGACATGATTATCTATGCCGCCGGGTTCCCGGTGATTTACGGCAGACAGCGGTGCACGAGAGCACCGGGCAACTGGCTTTGTTTTAGGGAGTTCTCTCAGGTCGAGAGCATAGTCAAACCGCTTCTTACGGGTTGTTACAGCCCGGTTGCGGACTCAAGCAGCTGCACATTGGCTGTTTGATTTTGACTGAGCTTGGCAGCCATTTGCCGATGCAGGGTTGCCATTTTTATGCTTGCCTTCACGCTTTTCTCGTATTCACGGATCAGCGCGGAGGTTTGGGATTGGAGGTCTTGAGCTTGCCGGCCATAGATATAGCTCTTGTTTTCATAATGCTCCAGCAACTCATTTTTCTCTTTCACCATCACCCGCATCTGTGCGGCGGTATTCTCATAATGTTGTGCAATAGACTCATGATCGCTGCGGGTGGCAGCATTCCGGGCAGCAGCCCGAATTTCCGGGGTATCAATGGGTTGGGCCGCAACAACCGATGAACTTGCCGACGCCAAGGCGCCAATCATGGACAATGCCGCAACGATTATTCCAAATTTTGTTTTCATGTCAGCAAGCCAAGTAGGATGAAAGTGATGTCATCCTACCTCGGTTGATGCTCCGGGTATATTGGGGAAACACTGATATTTCACTAAGTGTTTCCATTAGGGTAAAATAACTATTAATCAATGAGTTATAGATAATTGTTGGAGTCACACAGGGTTCTTCCGCCAGTATCGGTCAACTGACGCTGCGGTTGAAGTACGGTGCGGCCGGCGGAGTGAACGAGGCCGTCTCCGGGATGGCCGGAAAAAATGGCGAAGTATGGGCCGACCAGGCGCTCTTGCAGCCGATTTCCTCATTTCCTTTAAATACGTCAGGTTGCTAGCCCGCATTTCTCACAAACAGCAGGTGCATCGCGGCTCGAATCATGAGAAAGTTGTTTTACGAGAATGACTTAAACCATGAAAGGGAGAGTCCGCGATGCAGACACAATGTAACGGAGAAATAGTTCGTTTGGGTGCGTGGGGTCACGAAAAGTGGTGGTTGATTTCGATGGTGGCCGCATCAGTTCAGATGCGGGCGCCCTGCTGCTGCGTGACGTCGACGGGACCCTCAAGCTGACTGAGCGGGTCACGGGCTGCTTTCAGGAGGGGCGCGATCCGGAGTTGATCGAGCATTCGATCCAGATGCTGGTGATGCCCGAACCAAGTAAATGTCGGCCGGAGCTTATAAACAAAAACCCGCCGAAGCGGGTTAGGGCAGGATATGTTCGAAGACGCGGCCTAACGCTTGTGCGCTGCGTCCTTTACGGCTTCCTTGGCGTCCCCATATTTCTTTTGAGCTTTGCCGGAAGCCTGTTTTTCGAGGCCTTTGGCTTCTTGTTCTTTACTTCCTACCGCGCTTCCGACCTTTTCCTGAACTTTTCCTGCAATATCTTTCGTAGTCCCTTTCACTTGGTCCTTATTCATGAATCGATCTCCTGTTAAAAACTTAAGTTTAAGTTTGCCGCGCAATTGCTATTGCTACGGCATTGGAAATCAGATTAACGCCTTTTTAGTAACCCAAACCGTTCGGTACACCACACTAGTGTAGTGCGCCATTCTGTTTGGAACTTAAGCGGCGGTTGGCGCGGATGACTTTTTGCAGGATATCGTTGGCCTTGGCAGTCCAGACGAAAGGTTTGGGATTCTCATTATGCTGTGCAATGTAGGCTTCAATGGCGTTGATCAGTTGCGGCACACCGGTAAATATACCCCGACGCAGGCGCTCGCTGGTCAGGTCGCGGAAGAAACGTTCAGCAGAAGCTGGCGCGGTCGATATTTTGGCAGACGAAGCTCTCCCTTACCCCATCAAGGCCAGTGTCGAGATTGGAACAACACGCGCCAAGCTAGACGGGACGGTTACCGGAACTGCGAAACTTTTGAGGATGGACTTCAGTCTGGATATGAGTGGTGATGACCTTTTGGCACTTTACCCAATAACAGGTATCGTGATCTTCCCTTCACCACCTTATCGCATTTCTGGAAAACTTCTTTATCACGATAAGCAGCTTAGCCCTGCGGATTTCGCCGTGGCGGGCGGCCACATCAAATCCAATTTGACGATCAACGCAAGAGGTGACATTCCCACTGGCGAAGTCAGGGTTGACGTTAAAAGACTCCAGTTACCCAAACTCTTTCCCAAAATCGAGCTTATCCATAGTGCCGAGGGCATAATCGGCGGGACAACAAACCTGAAAGTCCGCGGTGAATCCGTTGGAGCGCTGTTGGGCTCGGCTAACGGGCATTTTGGGCTGGTAATGTCGGGGGGAGAAATCAGCGAGCTCGTGCTCGGTACCATAGATCTCGATGCGGCAGTAGTCCTGAAGGCTCTGTTCGCCGGAGATAAAAACGTGCCCGCGCGGTGCGCCGTCATTGATTTCGACATCAAGGAAGGGATCATGACCAGCGACGCCTTTGTAATTGACACAAAGGAAACCAAAATTGTGGGCGAAGGGCAGATAAGTCTTGCTGAAGAGACGATCAAAATGAAGCTCTCGCCGCTACCCAAGGAGGTCAGTTTTCCTACCCTCCGTACGCCCGTGCATATCGCGGGAACGTTCAAGGATCCGATAGTCTACCCTGACAAGGTGCTGGCTATACGCTGGCAGCGTCCGTGGCATTGGGGGTTCTCGCGACCCCGTTCGCGGCCTTGATACCATTCATCGAAACGGGACCCGGCGAAGACGCCAATTGCCGCGCGTTGATTGCGTCGGTCAAGCAACCCAAGCCCTCAAAGCAGACGGCGTTGCAAAAATAAGTTAAGGAAAAGTTTGCTCAGCCCAAGAAAAAATCTCGAGAGGCGGAGGCAGCAAATCAGATGCCGTAAAAAAGTAGAAGTGATTTCGGGAATATGTGCGTCAACGTACGGATTCAAAAGCCTGGTTGAACGAGAGTATTCGGACGAAACTGAACAGACCCGTTGCACGTATCTTATACGTCCATTCTGATGAACGGAGGACATATGCCCCGAGGCGACAAATCGTCCTATACGGACAAACAGAAGCGGCAGGCCCAACACATCGAGGAAGGATATGAAAAACGCGGCGTTCCCGAAAAGGAAGCGGAGCGACGCGCATGGGCAACCGAAAACAAGATATCTGGAGGCGAAAAAAATCAGGCTTGGGTAAGGACTCGAAAAAACATTCCTGATTTTTCAGCTTTTGGGTCTTGCCCACAGAGCTCTGTCAATCGCGGGTATAGAAAGCATTATTCCATGTCGTGTAATCCCTCTTTGGCAACGCTTCCTCAAGTTTCACCAATGCTCGCTGGCACTACAACTCGTCGAAAAGGGGATTTATGTCAATGGCGTGGCCCTCCGCCCTATCTGCATACCTTTGATCCCTTCGACTTTTCCCCCTGATGAGGTCGCAAACTTTGGCAAAAATGTTCCCATGAAAAGGCCGCGGCAGCCTGAAGAGGTGGCTCCCTGTTATGTGTTTCTCGCCTCAGAAGACTCGTCTTATATGACAGGTCTGGTGCTCCACCCCAATGGAGGCACCGTTATCAACGGTTAAGGTTGGTGAATGGTCTATAGGTGGGAGCCGTCACTGCGAAAGTGTGCCAACCATGAGTAACGTCATTCTTGAATCCGTACTGACCTGCCCGCACAGGGTCGTCAGCCGCCGTTGCAATTGAGCGCATGGATTTCGGATGTAGTAGGTGCGGTAGCGAACATATTCCTTTTCTAAAGATTGTCAAAATATATGAGACCTCCAACGAGGTCTCTTTTTTAACTGAGATGTTTTCCGGGTTTGGCCCACTTTTTTATAGGAAGTAAAATGGAAACTGGTACAGTAAAATGGTTCAATGACTCAAAAGGTTTTGGTTTTATTATGCCTGTTGATGGTAGTGAGGATTTATTCGTGCACTTCTCCGCAATCAACATGGCCGGATTCAAAACCCTCAAAGAGGGTCAAAAAGTAACGTTTGAGGTAACGCAGGGCCCGAAGGGCAAGCAGGCATCAAACATTCAAGCTGCGTAAGGTTGCGCGCTGGAGGACAAACGCTATCAGCGTGCAGCCAACAGCGCCAATCTCGCGCGGATCGCCTTGGCTATGTTGGCGACCCATCTGGTTAATGTTTCCGCCCAAATCAAATGATCGTGGCTAAAAGCCCCCCACCTGCCTGAGCAAGCTCGTAAGCTTCCAAGTGAAATTACGCAGCGCAAGATTAATGACAATACTGAATCTGGGTTGCGTGCCGGATTACTGCCGAAACACGCTAGTCCATTCCAGCCTAATCCCGGTATAAGCTGAACCACCGCTTTTTATTTGGGGCCTCGATCCGGTAAACTTCCGAGAACTCGGCAACAGCCCAGCGGCCATAAGTGCCGAGATGGACTCAGCCGTTACAACTATTCTACGATTATGGTTATATCTGGATTGGCATAGAAACGCACTAATCGACCAATAAGTTAAGTGCCAACGTGAACTCTTAACGAAAACAATCGGGAAAGCCGAACGCTATGATGCGTTTAATCCCCTCGCCAGATCGGCCGTGATGTCCTTGACCGCTTCGAGCCCCACCGCGATGCGCAGCAAACCTTCTGTGATTCCGGCGGCATCCCGGCTTTCCTGGCTGATACGGGCATGGGTGGTCGTAGCCGGGTGAGTGAGCGTACTTTTGGTATCACCCAGGTTGGCGGTAATCGAAAGCATGCGAACGGAATCGATTACCCGCCAGGCCGCTTCTCTTCCATTTTTCAACTCGAACGATACGATTCCGCCGCCGGTCTTCTGCTGGCGCTTCGCAAGCTCATGTTGCGGATGCGAGGGCAAGCCGGGGTAATGCACCCTCGCGACGCCGGACTGCGCCTCCAGCCAGCGCGCGACTTGCAAGGCGTTCGCGGAGTGCGCGTCCATACGGATTTTCAGTGTTTCCATACCTTTCAGGATAACCCATGCATTGAATGGGCTCAAACTCGGGCCGGCGGTGCGCAGGAACCCGAATACCCCGCGTTCCATTAACAGTTCCCGCTTTCCAAGCACTGCGCCGCCCAGCACTCTTCCCTGGCCTTCGAGATATTTGGTTGCGGAATGGATGACGATATCGGCGCCCAGGTCGAGCGGGCGTTGCAGCGCCGGGGAGCAGAAGCAGTTATCGACCGCAAGCCAGGCACCGGCCTTTTTTGCCACGGCCGCAAGCGCGGCGATATCCGATATCTCGGTGAGCGGATTCGACGGTGTTTCGATAAACAGCAGTTTCGTATTGGGTTTCACTGCCGGCTTCCATGCCTCGACGTCGGTAGCGGAAACAAATGTGGTCTCGATATTGAAACGCTTGAGGATATTATTGAACAGGTTCACCGTGGCGCCAAACAGGCTGCGGGAAGCGACGATATGATCCCCGGCGGAAAGCAGACCCATCACGCAGGAAAGTATCGCGGACATCCCGGAAGAAGTGGCCACACAGGCTTCCGCGCCTTCCAGTGCGGCAAGCCGTTCCTCGAAAGCCGTGACCGTGGGATTGGTAAAGCGCGAATAGATGTTTCCCTCCTCCGCGCCGGAAAAGCGTGCCGCGGCCTGGGCAGCGTTATCAAATACAAAACTCGATGTCAGGAACAGACCCTCGGAGTGTTCATTGAACTGGCTGCGGTGGATACCGCTATGCAATGCCAGGGTTTCCAGCGCCAGGGTTTCCCGCTCAATATCATCGGACATGCAAATCTCCCTCCCAATAAAAAACCCGTTCAGCATTCGCTAAAACGGGTCCCCGCTTTAGCCGAACTTATAACGCGCCCGCAAGCTGAATATCAAATCGGCGCCAGATCCTGTGTTGCTATGTTGCTAAATAATAAAATCCTTGTCAAATTTTCGTATCTTACTATTCCATCCTATTCCATTCTTACGAGATTCAAATCCAGTTGCGTACTGGCCGCGGGTCGCGACAACGAAGCGCCTCCCTGACGTTGTGCCGCCAGAACGGACAGGTACTCCGCCGTAATGTCTCCCGTGATGTAGCGGCCGTCGAAACAGGACGTTTCATAGCGGGTGATGGAGGGATTGATCCGGCGAACATCATTTATGAGGGAATCGAGATCCTGATAAACAAGGTGGTCGGCGCCAATTTCGCGGCAAATTTCATCATCATCCCGTCCGGTGGCGATGAGTTCCTGGTGGGTGGGCATATCGATCCCGTACACGTTGGGAAATCTCACCGGTGGCGCGGCGGAAGCGAAATAGACCTTATGGGCGCCCGCCTCCTGCGCCATTTGCACGATTTCCCGGCTGGTGGTGCCGCGCACGATCGAATCGTCCACCAACAGTACATTCTTGCCGCGAAATTCGACACTCATGGCATTGAGTTTTTGCCTGACTGATTTCCGCCGCTGCTGCTGGCCTGGCATGATGAAGGTGCGCCCGATATAGCGGTTCTTGACGAACCCTTCACGAAAACTCACTCCCAGACGGTTGGCAAGCTGCAAGGCGCTGGGGCGGCTGGAATCAGGAATGGGAATGACCACGTCAATATCGAGATGCCGCATGGTTGCAGTAATTTTATCGGCCAGACTCTCGCCCATGTTGAGCCGTGTCTCATATACCGAAATGCCATCCATTACCGAATCGGGGCGAGCCAGATAGACATACTCGAAGATGCAGGGATTATGCGAGGGGCTGGCTGCGCATTGCTTATTGTAGAAATTGCCTTTCTCGTCGATAAAAATCGCCTCTCCCGGCGTAACATCACGTATCAGCTTGAATCCTAACGTATCCAGCGCCACACTCTCGGATGCCACCAGATATTCCATCCCATGCTCGGTCTCGGCGGAGCCAAACACCAGCGGACGGATTCCGTAAGGATCGCGGAAAGCCAGCAAGCCGTAGCCCGCTATCATCGCTACAACCGCGTAGGCGCCCCGGCAGCGCTGATGAACCCCGGATACCGCGGCAAAAATGGAAGCAGGGTCGAGCTGTTGATTTTTCGTACTTCTCTGCAATTCATGCGCCAACACGTTGAGCAGTACTTCCGAATCCGAACTGGTATTGACGTGGCGCAAATCCTCGCGGAACAATTCCTGGTTGAGTTGCATCGCATTGGTGAGATTACCGTTGTGCCCAAGTACGATGCCGAACGGCGAATTGACATAAAACGGCTGCGCTCCGGCTGGCGATTCAGTGGAGCCGGTAGTGGGATACCGCACATGCCCAATGCCTATATTGCCGGCCAGGGCGCGCATATTCCGGGTACGAAACACGTCCCGGACTAGACCGCCGCCCTTGTGCATATGGAATGTATTGCCTTCAGCGGTGACAATGCCCGCCGCATCCTGTCCGCGGTGCTGGAGCACCAGCAGTCCGTCGTACAGCAACTGATTGACGGGGGTATTTGCGACCAGGCCCAGAATTCCGCACATGTTTGCGCTCCGAAAGATGGCTTAGATTAACGATGCACAAAAAGGTGCAATAAATTCAGGCTGACGCCGTATTCCCGGAGCCCTGCCGGCGAGATGGAACTGGCGAAGTCTCTACGACAACCGCTCATTGTTCCGCTTCAATCTCACGAAATCGATGTGCCGGGATAAATCCTGCGGCAGCCAGGGTATCGCCATCATGACCGCCATTTCCAGAGGGCCGCTCAGCATGGCTTTCCGCCAGAATGGCTCTTGCGGGAGCGCGGTCAATCCCGCGGCCATGACAATCAATAGCACTACCAGCAGCCCGCGTATGAAACCGAACACCGAACCCAGGAACCTGTCGGCAAGCCCCAGCCCTGCTGTTTTCGTCAAAGCTGATGCCGCCATGGCCGCCAGACCCATTGCCAGAAGTGTCGCGAAAAATAGCGCTGTAAATGCCAACAACATACGCAGGGATTCGCCGGCTATGAGAGACGGCAGCATGGGCGCAAACTGCGCCGCAAAGGAATTCGCCACCATGAACGCGACGATCCATCCCGCCAATGACACCAGCTCGCGCACAACTCCCCGGACCAGGCTCAGCACAACCGATATGCCGAGTATGGCAAAAACGCAATAATCGAATGCGGTCATTTCAAAGCGGCCATTTCAAAGTGGATTTGGCCCGGCTGTCATAAAATCCATAGCTTCATGATAGTACTATTTGTCCGTAACCACGCCGTCAAACCCCAGCTTCTTCAGTTTCTGGCGGATCACTTCCGCTTGCTCGCGTGTGCGGAAAGGTCCGACTCGCACACGGGTTATTTCGCCCTTCTCCGAACCCTTATCGGCCTTCAATGTTTCCGTATAGGCCTTGGCGCCTGTGTCGTCCTTCGAATCCATATATTCGCTGGAATCCTTGGACATCAGGTTATGCAGTTGTTGTCTCGCTTTGGCTGGGTTAGAAAAGGCACCCAGCTGCACCACAAACGCGTCAGTAGCCGCGGAGGGTTTTCCGCCTTCCGATCCAACCTTTGCATCCGTATTCTTTTCGGTTGGTTTGACGGGGAGTGCCACGGAAGGAACCGGTTTTACCGGCGGCTCCGGGGTCACTTGTTCCTCCTGCCCTATTCCAGTTGACGATTTTTCAGTATTCGCCGCATCGGTCGCGCCGATGGGGCGCGTAGCACCGGAGCCGAACTCCCCCGCGGAGTCTTCCGAAGGTATGCGAATGTCAATCTCCTGGCTTCGCTGTTCGGGTTTACTGTCCAGCAGCATCGGCAGGATTACAATCGCAGCCGCCACGAGGGTAACCGCGCCGACCAGCCGCCTTCTGGCGCGTTTCCTGAGCTGAATTTCTTCTTCGCTAACGGTCTTAGCCATCTGTATTCCGGATGCCGCGTGCTAAAGGGTATT
>JACXTT010010199.1_pt1 | contig 12715 bp, 8 predicted proteins | sample 9270951 | NCBI WGS metagenome assembly JACXTT01 (sample SAMN15532306, study PRJNA645909) | rock metagenome | isolation source: weathered quartz diorite | place: Puerto Rico | collected 2017-06-21 | reverse complement strand
GGTGGCGGAATCGCGGGCGGCGCTCGCGCTCGAGGAGCGCACCCTCGACGGCTTCTGGGGCCATCAGGTGGTCGAGGTCGGTCCGATCACCGCGCTCGCGCGGCCGCGGGCCGCCGGGGTGCGGGCCGCGCGCGCGCCGATCGTCGCGCTCACCGAGGATCACTGCTTCCCGGCGCCGGACTGGGCGGAGGCATTGCTCCAGCGGCACGAGGAGCCGTGGGCCGCCGTCGGTCCCGCGGTCGGGCTCGCGAACCCCCATCGCTACTGGGCCTGGACGAACTACCTCCTCCAGTACGGCCCCTGGGTGCAGCCGACCGACGGCGGCGAGATCGATGATCTCCCCGGCCACAACAGCAGCTACAAGCGCGAGCTGCTCATCGCGTACGGCGCCGAGCTGGACGCGATGTTCGTCGCCGACACGATCCTGCACTGGGACCTTCGGCGCCGCGGCCACCGCCTCTACCTCGAGACCCGCGCCAGGGTCTTCCACGTGTACATGACGAGGTTCCTTCCCTTCGTGGCGGAGAACTACTACATCGGCAAGCAGTTCGCGGCGACCCGGCGGCGCGACTGGGGCGTGGCGCGACGTCTGCTGTGGGTTGCCGGCTCGCCGCTGATCCCGTTCGTCCGAGGCGCGCGCATCGTGCGGCGGATGCGTGAGTTCGGCTGGTTCGGGCGACTCATGCCCGGCGTGCTGCCGTCGCTCGTCACCGGGCTCACGGTGAGCGCCGCCGGGGAGCTGATGGGCTACGCCTTCGGGCTGGGCGACGCGGCCGACCAGACGCTCGACCTCGACTTCCGCCGCGAGCGGTTCGTCTCCGCCAAGGAGAAGGCGAGCGTATGGGGCGAGACCCTCGTGCGCTTCACGGCCGGCGCTCCGCGACCGCCCGGGCGCTGACGCAGCGTGTGTGGCATCTGCGGCATCGTCGAGCGCGACCCGGATCGGCCGGCCGACGAGGCGGCGCTTCGTCGCATGACCGCGGCGCTCGCGCACCGCGGCCCCGATGGCGAGGGCGTGATGGTGCAGGGGCCCGTCGGGCTCGGACACCGGCGCCTCGCGATCATCGATCGCAGTCCGACCGGTGCGCAGCCGATGTCCGACCCGTCGGGCGCGGTGTGGGTGGCCTACAACGGCGAGCTGTACGACTATCTCGACGCGCGCCGCGATCTCGAGGCGCGCGGCCATCAGTTCCGCTCGCGCAGCGACACCGAGGTGCTGCTGCATCTCTACCTGGAGTACGGCGCCGCGTGCGTCGCGCGCCTCCACGGCATGTTCGCGTTCGCGATCTGGGACGGTCGGTCCCGGACGCTGCTCCTCGCCCGCGACCGGGTCGGGAAGAAGCCGCTCTACTGGCGCGAGACGCCGCAGCGCCTTGCGTTCGCGTCGGAGATCAAGGGGCTGCTCGCCGCCGGCGCGCCGCGGCCCGACGTCGACCCGGAGGCGATCCATCATTTCCTGTCGTTCGACTACGTGCCGGGGCCGCGGACCGCGTTCGTCGGCATCGAGAAGCTGCCGCCCGGGCATCGGCTCGTCGTTCGCGACGGGCAGGTGCGCGTCGAGCGTTGGTTCCGGCCGACGTACGTGGTCCCCGCTTCGGTACCCGCACCTCCCGAGGCCGCCGAAGGGCTCCGCCACACGCTGCGCGCCGCCGTGCGACGCCGCCTGGTCGGCGAGGTCCCGGTGGGGGTGTTCTTGAGCGGTGGGCTCGACAGCAGCTCGATCGTGGCGTTGCTCGCCGACGAGGGACGGACGCGCGTTCAGACTTTCTCGGTCACGTTCGGGGAGCCGATCCACGACGAGAGCCGTTGGGCCCGGATGGTGGCGCAGCGCTTCGCGACCGAGCATCACGAGGTGGTCGTGCGGCCGGACCTCGCGGAGGAGCTGCCGCGCATCGTGCGCCACTACGACGAGCCGTTCGGTGATCCGTCGGCGCTGCCGACGTGGTTCCTCGCCCGCGAGACCCGCCGCCGGATCACGGTCGCCCTCACCGGCGACGGCGGCGACGAGGGGTTCGCGGGCTACGAGCGCTACGTGAAGAGCGCGCTCGCGGCGCGCTGGCTCCGCCTGCCGCGCGCGCTCCGGCGTGCGGCGGCGCGCATCGTCGGCGGCCTGGTGCCTCCGGGGCTGCGCTTCGAGCATCCGCTCCGCCAGCTCGCCCGCTTCACCGCGCTCGATCGCGAGTCGCTCGCGCAGCTCTACTGCCGCTGGCTGCTCCACTTCGACGCCGAGCAGAAGACGGCGCTGTACACGCCCGAGCTCCGGGCGACCGTGCGCGAGGAGTCGTGCGCGCTCGAGCAGGCGCTGCTGGCCGCGAGCGACGCGACCGATCCGACCGCCCGCGAGCTGGCCGCCGACATTGCGACCTATCTGCCCGACGATCTGCTGGTGAAGACCGACGTCGCGACCATGGCGCACGGCATGGAGGCGCGGTGTCCGTTCCTCGACCAGGAGGTCACGGCGTACGCGGCCGCGCTGCCGTCGTCGTACAAGCTCTGCGGAACGCGGACCAAGTGGCTGCTCAAGGTCGCGATGCGCGAGCAGCTCCCGACCGACGTCGTCGACCGACCCAAACAGGGGTTCGGGATCCCCATCGATCAGTGGCTGCGGCGGGAGCTCCGACCGCTGCTCCACGAGATGCTGCTGTCGCCCCGCGCGCTCCAGCGTGGATGGTTCCGCGAAGGCGCCGTGCGTCGGCTGATCGACGAGCACCAGCGCGGGATGCGCGAGTGGCAATTCCACCTCTGGAACCTGCTCGTGCTCGAGCTGTGGCAGCGCGAGGTCGTCGATCGGGCATAGCGCCGGTGTCACGCGTCGCGTGGCGGCGATGCGTGAGAATGTCCTTGGCGTGAGGCGACGCGCGGTGCCAGACGTCGCGACCGGGGAGGGTGACCGATGCGCACACGACTTCGGGTGCTCGGCGTCTTCGTGGGAGCGGCGGCGATCGGTGTGCTCGCGCGCCCCGCGCTCGCCGATCACGACGAGCCGGCGAAAGCGCCCAAGGCGTCCTTCTCGCTCGTCAAGACGTACATGGGTGTGGCACGGGCAACACGGCCATGCAGTCGAACGGGATGTCTGCTCGGGGGCGGATCCCGAACGGCAGCAACGCCGGTCTGGAGATCAGCGGGTGCGGTCTGCATGGCACCCTCGATCCGTTCGAGGCCCCCGAGTTCCGCTGCGGTGTGCTCCTGAAGTAGCGAGATCATCGACGCGGAGTGGCTCAGGCGCGGCGGAGCCGGCGACGCTCGGCCCAGTGCTCCGTCGCCCAGCCGGTCGTGTGACAGACCTGCGAGAGCACCAGCGCCGCGCAGAGCTGCGGCGCCCGCCACGGCGGTGCGGCGCCGAGGGGAGCGAGCAGGAGCCCGGCGTAGAAGCTCGCCGGCTCGAGGCGGACGCGCGTGCCCGCGCGCTGCGCGACCTTGCGGTGAAAGTGCCGGGCGCCGCGGCCGTAGCGATGATGCAGCCGGCAGAAGTCGCCGAGCCCGAGCGCGTGTCCGTGGCGGACGACCGCCTGTGGCGCCTCCGCCAGCCGCCGGCCCGACGCGATCCAGCGATCGCAGAGGTCGCGATCCTCGCCGGCGGCGAACGGGAAGCTCTCGTCGAAGCCGCGGAGCGCGCGCAGCGCGTCGGCGGGGAACGCCACGTTGTTCGACGGGAAGAAGCTCGGTCGTCCCGCACCGCGACGGGGGACGCGGCTCACGTAGCCGACCAGGAGCTGCTGCGCCGTGCAGAACGTGCTGGCGTCGAAGTGGTTGACGGTGCGCCCGCCGACGCCGTGGTCGGGGACGTCGGTCAACCGCTCGGCGAAGCCCGCGAGCCATCCCGGCTCCGGCGTGCAGTCGTCGTCGGTGAACGCGATCCAGCGCCCGCGCGCCACGAGGATGCCGGCGTTGCGCGCGGCGGCGGGACCGGCGTGCGGCTGGCGGAGCACGGTGAGCGCGAGACGCCCGCGAAACGGCGCGACGACGTCCTCGGGGGCCGACGTACTGCCGTCGTCGACGACCAGCACCTCGTAGCTCGGGCCGTCGAGGCGGGCGAGCGCCGCGAGACAGTCGCGGAGCGCCTCCGGCCGCCGATGGGTCGGGACGACGACCGAGAAGTCCGGCGTCACGCCGATGCCCCGGCGACGGCGAACGCGAGCCACGTCTGCCGGTCGGTGCCGTAGACGTAGGGCCAATCGAGCGGCTCGCACTCGAGTCCGGCGTTGCGCGCCAGCGCGCGCAGCGACTCGAGGCGATACGTGACCATGTCGGGATACACCCAGGCGTCGCCGTCGTAGTCGGAGGCGCCGGGCGTGAAGGAGGCGACCAGCAGGCTCGTCGGCGTCATGACCGGTCTCGCCTCCGCGAAGCAGGTGCGCACCTGACTGGGTGCGGCGTGCGACAGGATCGAGCTCAGGAGAACGAAGTCGAAGGTGCGCTCGAACACGCCGAGGGCGAAGTCGCGGTTGTGGTCGAACGTCGGGCGCTTGCGCCGCGCGACGTCCGGCCCGAGCTCCGCGCGGAGGGCGGAGTCGACGAGCCACGCTTCGGGCTCGATGCCGAAGTAGCACCCCGGGCGGAGGTACGTGATGAACAGCCGCCCGGCGCGCAGCGAGCCGCACCCGACGTCGAGCAGCGTGTGGTGCTCGCGGAGTCCGAGCAGCGTGAGCAGGTTGAACTGCGAGGCGGCGCCGAGGTCGTACTCGTCGCCGGGGCCGACGAAACGCCGGTGCGCGCCGGTGTGCGTCGCGAGGTAGGCGCGGAAGTCGCTGGGGAGCAGGAGCGAGAGGCGCTGTCGGATCTGAGCCAGCATCGCGGCACCCGAAGGCGCGAATCATGGGCCGGGGGCGGGGCGGAAGGCAACCCTCAGGCGTGCTATGCGGTTCGCCATCATGCGGCGGGCGGTCGCGCGGCAGATGGGTGCGGTGCTCGCGAGCGCGATCCTGCTCGCGCCGGCACGTCCCGTGCTCGCCGAGCCCGCGTGGCGGCAGGTCGCCGTGCGCGATGGGATGACGATCGAGGCGCGTGGCGTGGACGGCAGCGCGATGCGCGAGGTGCGCGTCAGCGTGCACGATGCGCTGCCGCCGGACGCGATCATGGCGACGCTCTGGCGTCACGAGGCGTATCCCGAGTTCGTCGAGTTCCTGGAGCAGGTCGAGGTGCTGCGCGACGACGGCGACTCGAAGCTCGTCTACGAGCGGATCCGCGTGCCGCTCGGACGGGATCGGGACACGACGCTCCACATCACGCGCACCCGCGCGGGCGAGGGATGGGAGGTCGTCAGCACGGCCGTGCCCGACGAGGGGCCGCCGCCGACCGCGGGGTACGTCCGCGTGCGGGACAGCCGCAGCGTCTGGCGGCTCGTGCCGCGGGCGGAGGGGGGCACGGACGTCAGCTACGAGATCCGGACGGATGCCGGCGGGCTTCTGCCGGGGTGGATCGTCGCGCGCATACAGAACTCCGCGGCGGCGAAGTACGTGCGCGCGATGCTGGAGCGGGCGCGGAAGGCGGCGTCCTGACGCCGAGCCGTAGCGGCGTGGCCCCTCTACCCCCACCCTCAGCGCGGCGGTAGATTGGCCCGGCCCGTATGGGAGCGGACATCAGGTACGCCAAGAGCGGCGACGTGCACATCGCGTACCGCGCGTTCGGCAACGGCCCGCGCGACATCGTGCTCGTGCCAGGCACCGTGTCGCACGTGGAGCTCTACTGGGAGCTGCCCGCCAATGCGTATCTGCTGAAGCGACTCACCTCTTTCGCGCGGGTGATCGTCTTCGACAAGCGCGGCCAGGGGCTCTCCGATCGCGTCGCCGATCAGACGCTCGACGAGAGGGTCGGTGACGTACTGGCGGTGATGAACGCGGCCGGATCGGAGCGCGCGACGGTCTACGGCTGGTCGGAAGGCGGCCAGCTTTCCCTGACGCTGGCCGCCACGCATCCCGAGCGAGTCTCGGGGCTCGTGCTCTACGGGACCTACGCGTCGATCGACGTACCGCGCGAGCAGTACGAGCAATTCCTCGGGAAGCTGGAGACCCACTGGGGCGAAGGCGTGCTCCTCGGTGTGAATGCGCCGAGTCGCCGGGAGGACGAGGCCTTCGTCCAGTGGTTCGGACGGCTCGAGCGCGCCGTGGCGAGCCCCGGGTCGATTCTTGCCCTGATGCGGGCCAACTACGAGATCGACGTCCGTCACCTGCTGCCGTCCATCCGAGTGCCCACCCTGATCTTCCATCGCGAGGGCGATTCGCTCGTCCCCGTCGCGTCGGGCCGGTACCTGGCCGAGCACATCCCGGGCGCGAGGTACGTCGAGCTCCCCGGCTCGGACCACCTGCTCCAGGCCCTCGACCAGGACGTCCTCGATGTCCTGCTGGACGGATTCGAGGAGTTCGTCACCGGCGCGCGGCGCCGCCCGCAACCGGAACCGGTCCTCGGCCCCGCGGCAGCCGCCGATCCGGCCGACTCCGCGAAACGGCTCCCGATACCGGACGGCGCCGAGTGGCGAGGCGCGGACGACGCCATCGCGGAGCTCCAACGATGTCGCGAGATTCTCGCCTGCGGCGAGGACGGGCCCGGCCTCGCCGGCCTCGTCGCGCGGGCCGAAGCGGTCGCCGCCGCGGCACGAGGCTCGTGGAGCGAGGCCGAAGCGCAGTTCGTCAAAGCGGTCGAGACGTTTCGGCGTCATGGGATGGTGTGGCAGGAGGCGCAGACGTTCCAGAGCTGGGGTTCGGCCCTGCGGGCTGGCGCGGATCGTCGCGCTGCCATCGAAAAGCTCGACACGGCGATCGAGATCTACCGTCGGTGCGCCGCGAGCCACGGTGCGATCGACGGCGTCGAAAGCGACCTCCGCGGCGCCGACGGCGACCGTGGTGCCGTCCGAGCCCCAGTGCCGCGAGCGGTGTTCCGGCGGGAAGGCGACTACTGGACGGTGTCTTGGCAGGGCAACGTCGTCCGCTTGAAGCACGGCAAGGGGCTTCACTACGTCGCATACCTGCTGGCCCATCCTGGTCGCCAGGTTCTGTCCTCCGATCTCGCGGCCGCCGGAGCGGCACGCGGCAACGAACGCGCATCGATCGGTCCGGGTGGTACGGCCGCCGATCTCGGCGACGCCGGTGCGTTGCTCGATGCCAAGGCCCGTGAGCAATACCGTCGCCGCATCGGCGAGCTGCGCGAGGAGCTCGAACAAGCCGTGCGGTTCAACGATACGTTGCGGGCCGCGCGTCTGCGCGCCGAGCTCGAGGCGCTTCGCGATCAGCTCGCTGGCGCGGTGGGACTGGGCGGACGAAACCGGAAGGCCGCATCGCACTCCGAACGGGCCCGGCTGATGGTGACGAAGGCGATCAAGGCTGCCCTCACGAAGATCCGTACCCGGGACGCATCGCTCGGCCGCTATCTCGCGGCCTCGATCAGGACCGGCAACTGCTGCGCCTACGATCCTGGCCCGTTGCCCCCCGTCTCCTGGCAGCTGTAGCCCGCTCGCGCGGAGGCCCAGTCGTGGCCTCGTCCTCGATTTGTGCCGGACGTCGGCACGTCGTCCCGTGCTTCGTCACGCCACAGGGACAGGAACGATCCACTTCACCCGGGGCGACGACGAAGGGGAGCTTCGCGTTCGTCCCCGGAGAAAACGCGCGTAGGAGGACGCTAGTGATGCAAATGGTAAAGCCGCTGATCCTGCTGGCCGGGTGCGTGATGGTCGCCGGCGCGACGCACGCGATCGCGGAGGACGGACAGCCCCGTACGGCCCAGGTGGTGGCATTGGACGAGTGCGATCCGCGGACCTTCAACCCCGTGCTGGGGGAGGAAGGAACGGGCTTCTGCCACAACGTCACGCTGTACAACCTGGCCGGTCACGACTATTCGACGACGCTCGACGCGCTGGTCCGCGGGGCCAATTCCGGAACTCCCGATCCCGGGTGGGACTTCGAGCCCGATCAGCTGACGATCCAGAAGGGGACCGCCGTCTCGGTCGTCGACCAGGGCGGAGAGCCCCACACGTTCACCGAGGTGGCACAGTTCGGTGGCGGATTCGTCGAGGCCCTGAACCATGGTGAGCCGACCGTTCCGGAGTGCAACGGTGGCTTCAAGAACGTGGCGGTGGCCAAGACGCGCATCCTGCAGGGAAGCCGCCTCGACGTGACGGGCCTGTCGAGGGGCAGGCATTTCTTCCAGTGCTGCATCCACCCATGGATGCGCATGGAAGTGGACGTGAAGTGAGATAACCGCCGATCGCGACGCACGCGGTGTCGACGGCGCCACGACGGACGAAGTCGGGCGCCGTCGCCGCTGCACGTCGTTCTGGCACCGCTCCGGCTCCTCGCCCGTGTGGAGCCGGCTTCTCGTGGGGCTCCGCCGAGGTTGCGGCGCGCCCTCCGCGTCTCGCGGGCCGAGCAAGCATGGCTTCAGCGCGCTGGCCGCCGCAGTGCTCGTCTTCCCGCGGCAACGAGCCCGGTTGAGGAATTCTGCCGTCGCGAATGCCGGCGACGGGGATTGCCGGGCGTTGCGCGGTCAGTTGCGCCGGGCTCCTCGGGGCGACGGAGAGGAATGGGCTGCCGTCCGCGCTCCAACCCCATCTTCGTAACAGGGAATTCATCGTCCGTTGGCGATCATTCTACTGGGATCCGATTAAGGACCGGGCAAGGACTGAAGCCACACGTTCGATCCCGGAACGTGGCTGCGAGGCGGAAACGGATCTCAGGGCGGGGACGACTTCCTGTTGATGGCGGTGGCACATGACCCGACGACTCACAGCATCGCCACCGGCGGCTTCCGCTGTGTCCGGTAGCGGGCTGCGCCCGCCTCACTCCATGGAGGTGAGGGATGTCGCATAGGACGCAAGGGATCCTCACGCCAAGTAGGAGCGTCCTCGTCGGGGCGTCTCTCCTGTGGACGGTATCCTTGGGATGGCTGGTCGTGGTCGCCCCGGCGACCGCGGCCGGTCCCGAGTTCTTTGCCCACCTGCCGGCTGCCGGCTGCGTTCCGGCGGCGCCGTCGCTCTCGGACCGGGCGCTCGTCTGCGCCGGAGGGCTCGATGCGACCGCACCCACCGGCCCGGTCCCAGCCGAGTTGGCGCTCTCGACCAGCACGGCGGACGAAGCCAGGCGGACGGTGACGTTCCGCTTCTCGACCGCGACGGTGAGTGGGCAGACCGTGGTTGCGCCCGGCTCGGGAACCGCGACGGTGTACCTCCGCGCGTCAGGGACCGGGGCTCTGCGCGCCCCCGTCGACGTCGGCGTCGAGCTTCGCCGCCAAACGGGCTCGAGCGAGGCGACCTTTGCGAGCGGGCTCGTGACCCAGCGGATGCTGCCGTCAGGGCCGGGAGTGCTCCAGCGGGTCGACGTCCCGTTCACCGTGTCGGGTCCGCTTCCGGACCGGACGCTCGGGCCCGCACACCCCTTCGTGCTCGTGGTCACCGTGGTGAATCGAACACACTCGTCCTTCAAGGTGTTTCTCGGCCTCGATGCCACGCTCGCGCCGACGGCGACGGGTGAGCTCCCCGCGTGCGACGCCCCCGGGCTGACCGACTCCGACGGCGATGGGGTGCCCGACGTCTGCGACAACTGCCCGGTCCTGGCGAACCCGAGCCAAGCGGACGTCAACGGCGACGGCGTCGGGGAGGCCTGCCAGTGCCTCTCGCCGGATCGGCCGGGATTCTGTCTCCCGGGTGGTGGTCCGCCCGTCACCGACTGTGTCGTGGAGCTGCTCCCGGCAGGCGCGCAGCTCACCGCGGGCCCGAGCGGTCTCCCGAAGGCGGCGAGCTGTACCGATGGGGATCCCGCGTGCGATGCCGACGGCCTCGTCGATGGTCGCTGCACGATGAATCTGGTGCTCTGCCTGAACGACACCGATCCGCGGCTGACCTGCACGCCGGGCTCGCTCGCCTCGATCGAGGTCAAGACGCCGAGCGCCGACCAACCGAAGGATCCGACCGACGGCGTCAACGCGCTCGCGCTGGAAGCGACGGCGCGGAGCCTGGGCGCCGCGATCGTCCGGAAACGGCAGGTGGTGACGCCCGGGCCCGGGACCGCGACGCCCAATGCCTGCGCGCTGGTCGCGCCTGCCGGCTTCGTCGTGCCGCTCGCCAGTCGTCGCGGCGCGCTCACGGCCACGAGCCGCCGCATCGCGCTCGTGGCGATCGGGACCCGGGCGGATGGTCACTCGGAACGGGATTCGGACCGAGTGAAGTTGACCTGTCTGCCGGGGACTCCCGGGGCGTCGACCACGACCACGTCGACCAGCACCACGAGCACGACCTCGAGCACGACACCGGTCGGTTGCCCACCCGTCGACGGGTCGATGCGCGTCGTCGGCGTCCAACTGGCACCGCCCGCCGGACAAGCCGTCGCAGGGGCGACGGTGCTGCTCGACTATCCCGAGCAGCAGGTCACGATTCCGGGCAGTGGTAGTGCGCCCTCCGTCGCGGCGGCCATTGGAGGCCTGCCCGCCGGGGCGATCGGAACCGGGTTCGACCTCGACACCGCACTCCGTGTCGCGGTAGCGAGCACCGCCGGACTCCCCGCCGGACCGCTGTTCACGGTCACGTTCGAGGATTGTCAGGCCGCGACGCCGCCGCAGGCGACGGACTTCTCGTGCTCGGTGAGCGATGCCGTCGATTCGCTGGGCATTCCCGTCGAAGGAACGACTTGTACCGTTACGATTCCGTAGTTCTGGGTCGGCAGTTTCACGATCTGCGAGCTCCCCTTCCACGCGGTGGGAGGTTCGAATTTCGGCGACCAGAAACAGCCAAAGATCATCTCTGGAGTCATCGGTAACCCATGGGAATCAGGGGGAGGCCGTCGAGCCGTTCTCAAAGAACCCGGTGGCAGGGGGTGAGCCGCCACGAAGTGCTCGTGCGGCTGCAGAGTCCTGGGCGAGGTCACTCACCCGCTCGTCTTTCAGTTGGAAACCAGCCTCAGGTGTGTCGGGCCGGACTCTTTCATTGCGGCAGCTCCTTGCCGGACTGCTCCGCCACCATGTACGCGGCGTACCAGTCGGGCCAGTTCTCGTCGCGCTGCCCAGTGCGCTTTTCGTGCTGCCCGTGGGCGGCCTCAGCACGCCGAAGAGCGCTCGCCAGATCGTTTGCCGACGCGAAGGCTGTCGTCTCCGGGTCGATGCGACCGGGTAGCCGCGTCGTGAGCTCCTGGAACAGCCAACCGTTGCCGTCCGGGTCACGAAACGAGGCGAACGAGCGATAGCTACGATCCTCGGGATCCGGACCGCTGACTCGAACCCGACCAAACAGGTAGGCCTCATCCGTGCCAGCGTGCTCGTCGCCGGCGTCGTGGAATACCTCGCTGATCTCGACGCCGCGATCGAGAAGCTCGCGCCGGGCGGCCTCGATGTCGGAGACGATCAGGTACAAGCCCTGTGCCGAGCCGGGTGCCGCCGCGGTGACGTTCTTGCCGAAGATGATCGAGCACCCGGAGCCAGGGGACGTGAACTGGATCGCGCGCCAATCGTCACCGTGGGCGAAGTCGCCGTCGAGTCGCCACCCGAGCCTCCCGTAGAACTCCTTCGCGCGGTCGACATCCGAGACGGGGATGACGACCACCTCGAACTTCATGTCGACTCTCGCGACACCCGCGCCGCTGGTCGCGTCGTTAGCACGGACTGTCTTGGTGCCCATGACTGCCTCCTACGTCGTGTGTGGATGACCGTCGCGCTTTCACCATTGCGTCGCGGATCAGGCTACGTGTATGGCGGCTCCGCTGCCGATCACGCTAGTCGCAACGTCCCGCTGTGGGCCGCTCGAGAAGATAAGTCCTTCACAAGGGGCAAGATAGGCCCTTCAAAGGGGAAGAGAAGCCCCTCGATGATGTCGCTCCCCGGATTCTGCTTGCTGTTCTGTCTGGCCTTGATCCTGATCGCGGACGGCTGGCTCTCTAGACGGGTTCATCCGGTCCTCGTCCTGCACACAATCTTTCCGCACCGCGCGCGCCCGTGCATCGGGGTCATTCGATGCTCGCGCGACGGTGAACGTCACGCCTGCGCTCAGTACCACGAGCGCGACGATCGTCGCGCCGGTCATCCGATACGCCCGTCCGCCAGGCTGCGTCCCGTGCATATCGCCTCCTTGTGCGCAGTCGCCTTCGCAACTGTCGTGCCGCGTGGGACGGTCTGATGCTGCACGATCTGCGTCCGGGGGATCCCGGTGACGCGTGCCGATGGCGTGGCAGCGTGCCGAGGCGCCGGCAGTTCTGAATCCACCGCGCGCGCCGATGAGGACGACGTCCTTGTTCGCTAGCGTTTCCACACCAGCATTTTCTGTTTCGTCATCTCGTGCATTGTCCATGGGATGCCGCCTATGCCGTAACCGGATTGGCGGTGGCCGGCGAAGGGCATCCAGTCGACACGAAACGCGGTGTGGTCGTTGATCAGCACCGTGGCCGCGTCGAAGCGCTCCGCGGCGCGCAGCGCGACGTCGACCCGTTGCGTGAAGATGCTCGATTGAAACGAGAACGGCAGGCTGTTCGCGGCTTCGATCGCGTGGTCGAACTCGCTGTAACGATACACGCACTTCACCGGTCCGAACACTTCCTCGCACGAGACCTTCGCCGTCGGCGGCGGCTCGAGCAGCACCGTGGGTTGGTACGTCGTTTCGCTCGCGGCCTGACCGCCGACTGCAACCTGCGCGCCGCCGCGCGTCGCTTCCTCGACCCAGCTCGCGACGCGTTGCACTTCCTTCGGCAGGATCAACGGCCCGACTTCGGTCTCCGGACGCAGCGGATCGCCCACCCGGAGGTCCGCC
>JACXTT010010198.1_pt1 | contig 12715 bp, 12 predicted proteins | sample 9270951 | NCBI WGS metagenome assembly JACXTT01 (sample SAMN15532306, study PRJNA645909) | rock metagenome | isolation source: weathered quartz diorite | place: Puerto Rico | collected 2017-06-21 | reverse complement strand
CTCTGGCCGATGTTGACGTGCTCGTTCGGGTGCAGGTGCTGGTACTCGCCCTTCTGATGGCCGAGCAGTTCGAGCGCGCGGTTGGCGATCACCTCATTGGCGTTCATGTTGGTCGAGGTGCCGGCGCCGCCCTGAATGACATCGACGACAAACTGGTCGTGCAGCTTCCCGGCAATCAACTCCTGGCAGGCGCCGACGATCGCGTCGCAGCGCGCCTTGTCGAGCAGGCCCAGCTCATGGTTGGCCTGCGCCGCGGCCTGCTTGATCGCAGCCAGCGCCTTGATCAGCTCTGGGTAGATGGAGATCGGGGTGCCTGTGATAGGGAAATTCTCGACGGCGCGCAACGTATGCACGCCGTAGTAGGCCTGGACAGGGACTTCACGGTCACCCAGGAGGTCATGTTCGGTTCTGAAGAGTCCGGCAGTCATGGTTACGCTCCTCGCGCAAGTTGGTTTTAGCACTGCTGCCGGAGTCTAGGGAATCGGCCGCACCTGCACCACGTTCGATGCCAAGATTTCATGGGGTGTCGCGGCGCAGTGCATGATTATGCAGAAATGGCATGACCGGGGTTCGGTTCTGCCGGTCGCCGGCGCAGCTGCCAGGGCAATCTGATAGCAAGTTTCGTAAGCGGCGTATTTTTCGTGATGATTTCGTAGCGGCCCTGAACGGGTGCTCTATACTGCCCCGATTGCGTCTTCTCCGCCTCTGCTGCCATGGCTTCGTTACCGCTGCCTCCAGACTACGCCGATTGGCTCGCTACGCTAAAATCTCGCATCGGGCGCGCCCAGCAACGCGCGGCGGTGGCGGTCAACCAAGCCTTGGTCGCGCTGTACTGGGATATTGGCAAGGAAATTCTTGAGCGGCAGGCGAGACAGGGCTGGGGTGCCAAAGTAATAGAGCGTTTGGCGCAGGATTTGCGGCAAGCATTTCCCCAAATGAGCGGACTGTCGCGCTCCAACCTGATGGCAATGCGCGCCTTCGCCGAGGCGTGGCCGGATGCAGCAATTGTCCAACAGCTTGTTGGACAATTGCCTTGGGGGCACAACCAGGTGCTGCTGCAAAAGCTCAAATCGGTGGAGCAGCGGCAGTGGTACGCGCGGCAGGCACTCGCGCACGGCTGGTCCCGCGCGGTACTACTGGCGCAGATTGACATCCGCCTGATCGACCGGGCGGCGCAGGCGCCAAGCAACTTTGCCGCCCAACTGCCTTCGCCGCAGTCTGATTTGGCGCGGGCCACACTCAGGGGATCCTTACGTCTTCGATTTTTTGAGCTTGCGTGCCGACGCGACGGAGCGGGACTTGGAGGCAGCGCTGGTGGAACACATAACTCGTTTCCTACTCTAGCTCGGGGCCGGCTTCGCCTATGTCGGCCGACAGGTTCACCTCGAAGTGGGTGGCGATGACTTCTACCTTGATCTGCTGTTCTATCGCCTCAAGCTCCGCTGCTATATCGTCATTGAACTGAAGACAGGTGCCTTTAAGCCCGAGTATGCAGGTCAGATCAGTTTCTACCTGTCGGCGGTTGATGCCCTGATGAAAACCGAGGCCGACCATCCCACCATCGGGCTGCTGTTGTGCCAGGAGCATAACCGGCTGGTGGTCGAGTACGCGCTGCGCGGCATGGGGAATCCGATAGGCGTAGCCCAGTACCAGTTCGTTGCGGAACTCCCCATTGAACTTCAAGAGAGCCTGCCGAGCGTCGTAACGCTGACGCAAGAACTAGGGCTGGACGTTCGGCTGGAGGAGGGCGACTCAGTATGAGAACGGCCCAGCCTTGCGGTTGGGGAAAACGGTCACCGCAATCGAGACGCTGGTAGGACCAGCGTGAGTGAACCTATTGGTCGGCGGAGCGCGGACAGGGCGCTGGACTTCCTGTATCGTTTGAGCTGATTGACAATGGTGTCGCCAGAGTCGTCGCCCCGCAAATCGTTCCATCTCCCGTGCCAGCAAATGCTCTGCGCGCTTGACGGTAAAAGCGACGGTAAGGCCCCAGGTTGATCACAGCCAATCCCTTTACCTACGCGGGTTTAAGGGGCCTATTGATGATGGAGTGGGAGTGACGTTGTAGTTCGCTTTTCATCAAGCATATAGGGCGCCCTCGAGGCGCCTTGTCTCTTGGCTCCGCGCTTCGAGTAGCCGCGGCGGGGCTGGGCGGTGGTGTCGACTCCCCCTCCGTCCCCGCTTTAGTCCCTCGGGCCTGTGTTGATTGCATTGCGATACGCAAACAACGCCGGCGCACCACCGGTATGCAGGAACAACACCGGGCCAGCCGAAGCAAAACGCCCGCGCGCGACGCCATCGAGCAAGCCAGCCATCGCCTTCCCCGTATAGACGGGATCGAGCAACACACCTTCGGTACCTGCCAGGATGCGGATGGCCTCCAGCCCCGCCTGGTTGGGCTCACCATAGCGAGGTGCGAAGTACTCGTCCCACAGCTCGACCTTCAGCCCTGCCGGCACCTCGACATCGAGCAGCGCGGCAGTCCCTTCGATCAGCCCAGCCACCTTCGGCGTTTGCGCCGCGACGCTGCGCGACACGGTAACGCCGACGACCGGTGTATCCGGCATCGCGTGTGCGAGCGCCAACGCAAGCCCGCCATGGGTTCCGGCACTGCCGGACGCCAGCACGACCGCCGAGAACGCAAGACCCATCTCCTCGGCTTGCTGCGCCAGCTCCAGGCCGGCACGTACATAGCCCAATGCCCCCAGAGGATTGGACCCGCCGATCGGGATGACATACGGCTTGTGCCCCTCGCCACGCAGCCGTTCCGCAAGGGCTTGCAACTGTGCATCGGCGTTGTCGAGACTGGTAACCGGCTCGGCCTGTGCGTCGAACAAATCGAGCAGCAGGCGGTTGCCGCTGTGCAGGTAGTCGCCGTCTGCCGTGCCGGTCGGGTTTTCCAGCAACGCGCTGCAGCGTAGCCCAAGACGGGCCGCCAGCGCGGCCGTCTGCCGGACATGATTCGACTGTATGGCTCCGGCCGTTACCAGCGTATCGGCGCCCTGGCGCAAGGCGTCAGCCGCCAGGAACTCAAGCTTGCGCAGTTTGTTTCCGCCAAATGCAAGTGGTGTGGTGTCATCCCGCTTGACGTAGATATCGCGCCCGACCATCCCGGACAGGCGGTCAAGCTTTTGCAGGGGCGTGGCCGCGCCGACCAGATCGAGGCGGGAGAAAGCGGCAAGGCGATCCGAGATCTTCATGATTTCAACTTTGGGGGAGGTGGACCAGGACGGGGCGGCGGCGGGGTTGTCAGCGGGGACCTTGATCGCTCCCGACCGCCCCCGCCTTCATGCAAGCGGGTGTGAGTCAATGCAGGATCTTTGCGAGGAATTCCCTCGCGCGGGCCGATTTCGGGTCGCCGAAGAAGGCGTCCTTGCCGGCATCCTCGACGATGGCGCCGCCATCCATGAAAATTACGCGGCTGGCGACCTTCTTCGCGAACCCCATTTCATGGGTGACGCAGATCATCGTCATGCCCTCGCGCGCCAGTTCGACCATGACGTCCAGCACCTCATTGATCATTTCGGGATCGAGCGCCGATGTCGGTTCGTCGAACAGCATGGCGATCGGATCCATCGACAGCGCGCGTGCAATGGCAACGCGCTGTTGCTGCCCGCCCGAAAGCTGCCCGGGGTATTTCCGCGCATGCGCTTTCAGGCCGACGCGCTCGAGCAGGCGCATGCCGTTCTCCTGTGCTTCCTCATTGCGGCGTTTCAACACTTTGACCTGGGCCAGGGACAGGTTGTCGAGAATGGACAGATGCGGGAACAGCTCGAAATGCTGAAACACCATGCCAACCCGCGCACGCAACTGGGCGAGCTTGATCTTCGGATCGCCGACCATCACCCCGTCCACACTGATCCGGCCCTGCTGAATCGGCTCGAGGCCGTTGACGGTTTTGATCAGCGTGGATTTTCCTGATCCGGAAGGGCCGCAGATGACCACGACCTCGCCTTTTTCTACCTGGGTGCTGCACGCATCAAGCACCTTGAACTGACCGTACCACTTCGATACGCCTTCGAGCGCGATCATCGTTTTGTCTCCTACTAGCAGATTGCTTTCTTCGGGTTTCCGACCCGTTAGATCAACGCGTCACAGGCAGTGTCAGACGCGCCTCGAGGCGACGCTGTGCCCATGACAATCCGGTGCTGAACAGCCAGTAGATCGCTGCTACCGACAGATACAAGGGAAGCGGCTGGAACGTTGATGCGATGATTTCTTGGGACGACCTGAGCAACTCGGTCACGGTGATGACTGACACCAGCGACGTATCCTTGATCAGGCTGATGAGCGTGTTGCCGAGGCTTGGCACGGCAAGCCGCAAGGCCTGCGGGCAGACGATGTAACGCAGCGTCTGCAGATGGCTCAGGCCGAGGCTGTGCGCTGCGCTCCATTGCCCTCTGCCGATACCGAGGATCGCGCCGCGCATGCTTTCCGACAGGTACGCGCCGGCATTGGCCGTGAGGGTAAGAATGCCGGCGCTGGTGGGGTCCAGGGAAATGCCGAGGTCTGGCAGGCCATAGTAGACGACGAACATCTGCACCAGCAGCGGCGTCCCGCGCATGACACTGACATAGGTGCGGGCAATGCCGCCGAGGATTGGACTGGTGCTGATACCCATGATGGCGACCACGATCCCGACCAGCAGGCCGAACACCATCGACGCCAGGGCAAATTTCACGGTGATCACCGCTCCGTGCAGGAGTACCGGCGATGCATGAATGACTAGATCAAGAGATTCCATGATTCGATCCGTAGAAGTGGCCGCCTGGCCGGCCAGGCCGATGCCTGCAGCGATGGAAGGAGCCGGCCGGCGTGGCAGCGATTACTGGGCGACGGGTCTGCTGGCGTCGGTACCCAACCACTGGATGGACAGCTTGCGCAACGTGCCATCCTGCTGCAACGCGTTCAGTGCGTCGTCAATGGCTTTGGCAAACTTGGGATTGCCCTTGCGGAACGGGATGCCCATCTCAAGCTTCGTGCCGGCGAGCAGCGCGCCGGTGCGTAGCGGCATCTTGGAGTTCTTGATCAGGTATGGCAGCATCAGGCGGTCATTGAGGGCCGCATCGATGCGCCCGGCCGCCAGGTCACGCAGGTTTTCCGACGTACCCGGATAGGTCTGCACCAGGATACCCGGCACGGATTTCGCCAGTTCGGCATAGTTGCTGCCCAGCGTGACGCCGACGGATTTTCCCTTCAGCTCTTCAAGCGAATTGAACTCGCGCTTGTCATTGTTGCGCTGAAGTACCTGGACCGCGGAATAGACGTATGGCTGGGTAAAATCCAGAGCCTGGCGGCGCGCAGGCGTGATGCCCACCTGGTTGACGATGACGTCGAACTTGCCGGCTTGCAGGCCGGCAATGATGCCACTCCACTCGGTGGTGATGAACTGGACCTTGAGCCCCATCTTGTCGGCCACGGCTTTGGCTACGGCCACGTCAAAGCCGTCGAGCTGACCGTCGCCATTGCGATAGCCAAAGGGTGGGTAAGTGCCCTCCATGCCGACTTTCAGGACACCGCTGACTTTGACCGAATCCAGCAGATCTTCAGCATGCACGGCGGGCGCCGTGACAATCAGGAGGGTCGCGATGCACGCGCTTTGCAACAGCAACTTCAGGGATTTCATGTCTTGTCTCCAATGTAGGAATAGGTATTTTTTTGAGGGGCACTGCTACTGCACGGCAAGTCTGCGGAACGCGGCTTCCAGGTCGGCGATCAAATCCTCCTTGGCCTCAAGGCCCACGTGCAATCGAAATGCCTGGCCGGCATACGGCCAGGCGGCTGCGGGGCGCTCCTCCCTGGGATCGAAGGGCATCACCAGACTCTCGAATCCGCCCCAGGAAAAGCCCAGGCGGAACAGCTTCAGGTCGTCGATGAAGGCACGGAACGCCTCACGCCCATATCCGGGCTTGAGTACGACGCTGAACAATCCTGAAGCCCCCGTGAAATCCCGAAGCCAAAGGGCGTGGCCCGGCGCACCAGGGAGCCCGGGGTGCAATACCTGGGCCACCTCCGGGCGGCCCGCCAGCCAATCGGCAATTGCCAGTCCGCTACGCTGATGCCGCTCAAGGCGCACGGCCATCGTGCGCAAGCCCCGCTGCGCGAGATAGACGTCGTCCGGGCCCGCGTGCTGGCCAGTGGCGAAGACATAGTCGCGCACCGTGTTCCATGACGCACGGTTGGTCGTGATCACACCCATCAAGGCGTCCGAATGCCCAACGATGTACTTCGTTCCCGCATGCACGGAGACGTCCACGCCGTGCTCGAATGGCTTGAAGAACAAGGGCGTGGCCCACGTGTTGTCGATGACGACGACCGCGCCATGCCGGTGTGCGACCTTCGCAATGGCAGGAATGTCCTGCATTTCGAACGTCTGCGAACCCGGTGACTCGGCGAACACGAGCGTCGTGGCCGGACGGAACAAGGCCGCGATGTCGGACCCAAGCGTGGGGTCGTAGAACGTCGCTGAGACGTTGCAGCGGGCCAGTACCGTTTCGACGTAGTGGCGCGTCGGACCATAGACGCTGTCGCTCACCAGGATGTGATCGCCGGCTTTGACGAATGCCATGATGGCGCTCGTACACGCCGCCAGGCCGGACGACACCAACAGCGAGCGGTGCCCGCCTTCGAGCTGCGCCAGGGCGTTCTGCAACGCGAAGGTGGTCGGCGTGCCTTTGCGGCCGTACCACATGACATCCGTGTCGGCGCCCGACATGGCACGCCCGCGCTCTTCCATGTCGTCGAGATTGCGAAATGTCACGGTCGACGCATGGAAAACCGGCGGATTGACGACGCCGCCGAAATCGTCCGGATCGATCACGCCGTGCGAGAGGTAGGTATCGGGGGACATCCGGATTACCCTCGCCTGGCGCTGTTGACCATGTCGCCCAGACGCTCCAGTCCCATGCGGAGATTGGGCTCGGGCGGGCCGAACGAAAAGCGCACCCAGCTTGCGTCGATGTATTCGGTGGCGCGCTGGTTGCCCGGATTGACGTCGAAGAACCTGCCGGGCACGGTCATGACCTTGCGCTTGAGACCCTCCGTAAAGAAGGTGTCCGCGGTGTTCAGCGGCGCGGGCAGCCGATGCACCCGGCCCCAGAGATAGAACGTGCCGTTGCCAGGGCATGGGATCTCGACACCCATGTCGGTCAGCGCGTCCAGCATGATGCGGCGCTTCCTGGCGAACATCTTCCGCAATGCAGACGTTTCCTGATCCGCTCGGTCGCGTTGCAGCGCTTGCACGGCAAGCCGTTGCACGATCGTCGGCGGGCCGCCGTCGATGGCGCTTGCGGCACGGCTGATCATGTCGATCACCTCGGTCGGCCCGACCACCCAGCCCACGCGCAGGCCGGGGTAACGGTGATTCTTCGTCAAGCCGTCGACGATGACGACCGGGTCCGTTTCCACGTCCTCGACGAACTCGGCGGCGGACACCGGCTTGTCCGCGGGTGCATGGCCATCTTCGAACACGAAGTGAGAATAGAACTCGTCGAGCAGCATCCAGCAGCCCGTGTTGCGCGCCGCCGCCACATACTGTGCCAGTGCTTCACCACGTACCACGGCCCCGGTGGGGTTGTTGGGATTGCTCCACAGCAGCGCGTCCAGCTCTTCCCTTGCGATCAGTCCCTCGAGCGCCTGCGCCGGAATGGCAAAGCCGTCTTCGGGCCCCGCGGGCAGCGTGACCGGGGTGAAGCGATGGCGATGGTAAGCGATCAGATCTTCGTAGGCGGTGTAGTCGGGCACGACGTGGCCCAGGCGAATTTCGCCCAGGGTGGCGAGCAGGCGCGACAGCGCAAGCCGCCCGCCGGACGCAATCGCGACATTGTCCTTCGTGTACTGCGATGCCTTGCCGCGACGATAGCGACGGTTGTAATCGTCCGCGACCGCCTGACGCAGCGCATCGATGCCGCCGACTGGCCCGTAGGCGCAATCGGCCACGTCGAACTGCAGTGAAGCCAGCCGTTCCGGCGCGCCTGCCATGGGCCCGATTTCAGGCTGCCCCTGGCCGAGGTTGCACCAGTCGGGATGACCGTTGCGGAAGCCGAGCTTGACGGCTTCGTGAACGACGTGAATCACGCCCATATAGGGAACCGGGCGTAGCAGGGAAGACGCTAGTGAGCTTGTCATGTTGTTGTCGGAGGGGCTTGTTTATCGGTGACGCGACGCCACGCGGTTGCGATGGGTGACCATGCGCTCATGCAGCCGGGAGATTGTGTTGCTGCCTGTGGCGACGAAGAGAAAAGGCAGCATGCCGTGCACGAGCGCCGCCATCGATGCGAACAGCATCGACGCGCCAAATGAAAACGACGACGACATATGCTGCAGATAGCTCTCGCCAACCGATGCCGGGTGTTCTTGGAAGAGCCGGAATATTGTTCTCATGGTGGGGGCGTAATCCGGTATTGCGCATCGTCCGATCCTGGATTGGAAAGCCGGCTTCGCGCTGTTTGTGAGAGAAATCATAGTGTTCGATCTCTGCAAAATGCTTCCAAAGGTACCCACCATCTCGCTTCTAATTAGAAGAATTTTCTACTGGGATGGCGCAATGTAGAAATTCAGGCTCCGGCGTACTTTCCAGATATCGCTGCGCATCGAGCGCGGCCATGCAGCCCGTGCCGGCGCTGGTGATCGCCTGCCGATAGATGTGGTCCTGCACGTCGCCTGCCGCGAACACGCCCGGCACACTCGTACCCGTGGCGTTGCCCGAGAGGCCGCCGTTGGTGACGATGTAGCCATTCGTCATCTCGAGCTGGCCTCTGAAGAGATCGGTGTTCGGCTTGTGGCCGATGGCGATGAAAACGCCTTGCAGTGCGAGTTCGGTGGTCTCGCCGGTTTGCGCATGCCTGATGCGCAGGCCGGTCACGCCGGCCCCGTCGCCATTCACTTCGTCGAGCACGTGGTTCCATTTGATCTCGACAACACCTTGCTTCGCCTTCTCGAGCAGACGGTCGACCAGGATCGGCTCGGCGCGGAACTTGTCGCGGCGGTGGATCACCGTGACCTTTTTCGCGATGCCAGCCAGATACAGCGCTTCCTCGACCGCCGTATTGCCGCCGCCAACCACGGCTACATGCTGCTGCTGGTAGAAGAAGCCGTCGCAGGTCGCGCAAGCGGACACGCCGCGGCCCATGAAGGATTCCTCGGACGGCAGGCCGAGATACTGTGCGGACGCGCCTGTCGCGATGATCAGCGCGTCGCAGGTGTACTCGCCGGATTCGCCGATCAGGCGAATCGGCTTCCCGTCGAGCTTTGCCGTGTGGATGTGGTCGAACACGATCTCGGTGTTGAAGCGCTCCGCGTGGTCGAGAAAGCGCTGCATCAGCTCTGGGCCCTGCACCCCCGTTGCATCCGCCGGCCAGTTTTCGACATCGGTCGTGGTCATCAGCTGGCCGCCTTGCGCCAGGCCCGTGACGAGCACCGGCGACAAGTTGGCGCGCGCTGCATAGACGGCGGCGGTATAGCCGGCAGGGCCGGAACCGAGAATCAGGACCTTGGCGTGCTTGGGCGAAGACATTGAAGAATTCATAGCTTATTCAAGAGACTTCAGGCGATTGCCGGAAGCGATTACTTAGCAGGTTCGAAGTCGAGGCCCGCCACGCACGGGCACCGCCAAAGTTGCGGCAGGCGATGCCGCCAATCGCAATGGTTGCGATCGGCGCGCGGGGCTGCATGGAAGGCCTCTTCAGGCATGAGCCGGGTTGGCCTGTAGTCAGGAGGCGGGATGCGCCACACCGTACTGCGACGACAGGTATCGACGGATATGGTCGGGCGAATCGATAAAACGCGTCTGGCCGCTCACGTGAATCTCCACACCGTCATCGACCGGAGCGCGCCCGGCGCCGAGCACCAGGACGGGGGCGGACTGGTTCGCCTCGCCGATCAGTTCGACAATTGCCATGCGAGGGCGGGGCGCATCGATGTATTCGACATCCACTTCATTGCGCAACTGCGGGAAGAAGCCGAGCAGGCCTTCAACGGCAACGGAATCTCCACAATAGAACGGACCTTCCGAGCCTGAAAAAAAGCCGGGGCGAAGCATGAATAGTTTGTCTTTCACTTTCACTCTCTCTGCGGGTTGAAATTGCTGGCGGACGCGCGTCGCTTGCCGTATCGCGAACCACCGACCACAGGATAAGCAGTGCAAATAGACCCCACCAGTGGCACGAACGACAATTTGCGTAAGGATCGTGCCAACTTGATGCGAGTGGCGGCGAGCGGGATCGCAGCACACGCAACAGACATGGGGGAGGGTCTTGCTAGACGCAGAGCAGATGGGGCAAAATCAATCGCTGGTGGCATCAATGCCCATTTCCGTCCATATCGTGCCAAAGACCAAATCACAGTCGTCTGTCAATGCAGGACTGGTTGCCGTCGTCGTGTATGACGGCCTGAGCCTCTTTGAATATGGCTGCGCCGTTGAAGTGTTCGGTCTGCCAAGACCTGAAATGGGCGACAGCTGGTACCGCTTCACGACCTGTTCCGCCGAATCGGGGAGGTTGCGCGGCTCGGGTGGCATCCAGGTACACGCTGACGGTGGCCTCGAACTCCTGGCCAAAGCGAAGACCATCATCATTCCGGGGTGGCGCGGTATCGAAGCGGACGTCCCGCCGGAACTTTGCCGCGCGTTGAGGAAGGCGAACAAACGCGGGGCGCGCGTCATGTCAATCTGCACGGGCGCCTTTGTCCTGGCGGCAGCGGGGCTGCTCGACGGAAAGCGTGCGACTACGCACTGGCGCCATGCCGCAGCACTCGCGGCGCGATATCCGGACGTCCACGTGGAAGCGGACGTGCTCTACGTCGATGCCGGCGATGTCCTCACGTCCGCCGGCAGTGCGGCGGGAATCGACTTGTGCCTCCACCTGATTCGCCGGGACCTTGGCCCGCGCGCAGCCAATCAGGTCGCACGCCGACTGGTCATGCCACCCCACCGCGAAGGCGGGCAGGCCCAGTATATCGACGAGCCGGTCTCAAAGCGCAGCGGCTCTTCGCTGGCACCCTTGGTGGACGCGGTGCGCGCCACATTGGACGAGGGCTGGTCGATTGTCAGAATGGCAAGGCAAACGGCGATGAGTGCCCGAACTTTTCAGCGGCACTTTGTCAGTACGATGGGGATGCCGCCAGGGGAATGGCTGCTTACCGAGCGCCTGGGCCGGGCCAGGACGTTGCTTGAAGAGACCGATTTGTCCGTGGATGAAATCGCGGTGCAAGTCGGCTTTGGTGCTGCAGCCACGTTGCGCAATCATTTCCGGACTCGGCTTGGAACCAGCCCGGGTTACTACAGGCGACGGTTCAGCGCATCCGATGCACACTGATCACCCACGCGGCTTCGGACGACCTGTTGATGATGGAGTGGGAGTGAAATCGGGTCCTTCGGGGACTATCGGCCACGATCGAAAAGCTGGTGCGACGTGCGGCTGACGACATGGGTGCGGCCTCGCTTGCCCGAACCCACGTATTTGTTGCCTGAAACGAGTACTAGCTCGCCTGGTTCGCTGACAGCGTGCTTCTTGCGCCACGGTTGCCGACGGCCCTGGAAATGAACTCCCCGATCTGCGCTACCTTGCCGGCATCGATCCCGGTTTCGACGCCCAGGCTCTGCATCATCCGGAGAAGCGCTTCGGTAGCGACATTTCCGGTGGCGCCCTTGGCATAAGGGCAACCGCCAAGCCCGGCCACGGACGAATGGAAGATGCGAATGCCCACCTCAAGGCTGGCCCGGACATTGGAGAGGGCGTGGCCATAGGTGTCGTGGAAGTGTCCCGACAGCCGCTCTAATGGAAACTCCGTCGAAGCCGCTCGCATGACTTCCTGAACCTTGTCAGGTGTACCCACGCCGATCGTATCGGCAATATCGATCTCGTCGCAGCCCAGCTCGCGCATGCGCCGCACCAGATCAACAACCGCTCCGACCGGCACGTCCCCTTGATAGGGACAGCCCAGCGAGCAAGACACGCTGGCACGCAGGCGTATACCTCTCTCCTTCGCTGCAGCCGCGACAGGCTCAAAGCGGGCCATCGACTCGGCGATCGAGCAATTGATGTTCTTCTGCGAGAACGCTTCACTGGCAGCGCCGAAGATGACGACCTCATCGGCGCCGGCAGCCAGTGCCGCGTCCAGGCCCTTGATGTTGGGGGTGAGTGCCGAGTAAAGCGTGCCAGGGCGCCGTCTGATACGCGCCATCACTTCCGCGCCGTCGGCCATCTGGGGCACCCACTTCGGCGACACAAAGGATGCTGCCTCGATATTGGTGAAGCCTGCCTCGGTCAACTGGTCGATCAACGCGACCTTGATCTCGGTCGGCACTAACGCCTTCTCGTTCTGGAGGCCATCCCGTGGACCGACTTCCACGATCTTGACTTTGTCTGGTTGCATTGCCGGAAATCTCCCCACGATTCAGGCTTCAAACGCCAGGAGCTGCGACCCTTCAGCCACCTGCTCGCCAACCCCATAGAGCACTTCACTGACCACGCCATCGGCCGGCGCGCTGATGGTGTGCTCCATCTTCATTGCCTCCATCACCAGCAGCGGGGCCCCGCGCGTCACGATGCTGCCCGCCTCGACCATCACGGCAATAACCTTGCCGGGCATCGGCGCGGTCAGCTTGCCGTCTTCGCTTTCAGCCTCGCCAGCGTGCGCCAGTGGGTCGAGCCAGGTCAGGCTTACGTGACGACCGGCATGGAAGGCATGAAACACCTCGCCGTCAGCATGCACTTGG
>JACXTT010010197.1_pt1 | contig 12716 bp, 12 predicted proteins | sample 9270951 | NCBI WGS metagenome assembly JACXTT01 (sample SAMN15532306, study PRJNA645909) | rock metagenome | isolation source: weathered quartz diorite | place: Puerto Rico | collected 2017-06-21 | reverse complement strand
GGGCGGCAAACCCGTTTGCGGGCGGCGGCGACCTGGTGCCGATTGCCAATCCGCTTTCGGAGAGCTTCGCGGTGTTGCGGCCATCGGTACTGCCCGGCCTGGTCGATGCAGTCGCGTATAACCGGCGCCGCGAGCAGCGGGACGTCAGACTGTTTGAAATTGGTGCACGCTTTTCCCGGGCACACGGCGAGCGCCGTTCGCTTGCGTGCGCGTGGACGGGCGCCGCGGTCCCGGAACACTGGGGAGGCGGTGCCCGCGACGTCGATTTTTTCGATATGAAAGGAGTGGTCGAGCGCGTCGGGGATGCGCTCCGGCTCGACGTCCGCACCGAGGCACATCGAGAAGGCTGGCTCGTGCCGGGCCGGTCCGCTGCCATCATGACCGACGGCGTTCGCATTGGCGTGCTGGGGCAGCTTGCTCCGGCGATCGCAGAGGCGCACGGGCTTCCGGTGCAGGACGCGGTTTACGTTGCCGAGATCGATCTCGACGACGCAGAAGCCGCGGCGCCGAAGGAAGAAGGACACGTCGAGCCGCTGCCGCGATATCCGTCGGTCACACGCGACATCTCAATCCTGATCGACGAGACGCTTGCAGCCGACACGGTTCGTGCAACCGTCCGGGCAGCGGCGCCTCCGACGCTCGTTCATATCCGCGAATTCGATCGGTATCAGGGCAAGGGCGTGCCCGACGGAAAAATCAGCCTTTCGCTGCGCTTCACCTTCCGGGCATCTGACAGAACGCTCACCGACGCTGAAGTGCAGAGCGCGATGGATGCGATCCTCGCGGCGCTGAGACAACGGCACGCGGCGATTCAGCGCTAGAAAAAATAGCTACTAACCACCAACTACCAACGACCAACCCAGGATCGGCGTGTTACCATCTTCGCGTTCATTCCCCACATCAAGAGGCTCGGAACGGATGGTCAAGCAGGCGGCGTTGCGTACGGTGGATCTCGAGCCCATCGATCGGCTCGAGGAAAAGATCAAGCTGCTCGTCGGAATGCTGGCGCGACTTCGCTCCGAACAGGCGAAGGCTGCGGACGAAAACGCACGGCTCGCACAGGAGATCAACGTGCTGCGCGCGCGGCTTGCCGATTCGGAGCACGCGACGAGCGAGATTGAAATGCTCCGCGGTGAACGGGAGATGGTTCGGTCGCGCGTCAGCGACCTGCTCGATCAGCTGGAACACCTGAGCATCTAAGTTGAGGATCCAAGATCAGACGTGGGCGTAGTCACGGTCGACATCGCCGGACAGCGCTATCCGATCCGCAGCGGTCTCGACGAGCGGTACATCTCCGAGCTTGCCGCATTCGTCGACCAGAAGATGCGGGCGGCCATGAACGCCGCCCCTGAAAGTGACTTGCTCGGTTTGGCAATCCTCGTCGCACTCAACATCGCGGACGATTATTTCCGGGCACGGCAGCATCAATCACATGCCCGCGGCGAGCTGAACGAGCGGGCGTTGCAGCTCGAGCGGCTCGTCGACGACGTTCTCGCGCAAATGACCATCAAACAAGCAGTTAGCGCGTCTTGACCCACCCCTGAGCGCACGTTAAGATCCCCAAGTCCTGCTTTGCTCGTGATGGTTTTCGGAGGCTCGTCTGAGCCAACGTAAAACCCAAGCGAGCCGCGAGGCCGCGTGTTGTGCATGCCTCTGTTGCGAGGAAGCCTGAAGCGCGGCTGATAACAGTGGCTCCACCTGCTTTTGCAGGTTCATTCGACCTCCCCACACGGCAAAGCGGGCACCCTACGCTCCCCGCCTCGCCGACGCGCCCGCGCGAAGGTGGGTCACCACATGGGTGCGATGCGACGTGAGTAATCGCACCGTTTCAGATATCGGCGAGCACGCGCTCATTTCCCGCATTACCGCGCGCCTCGCCACGCCGTCCTGGGTCCTCGTCGGGCCGGGCGACGACGCGGCAGTGGTTCGGCCCGAGCGCGGCGCGCTCGACGTGTTGACCACTGACGCCCAGGTTGAAGGCATTCATTTCGATCGGCGGTTTGTGCCGCCGGATGCGATCGGGCACCGGGCGCTCGCCGTCAACATCAGCGATCTTGCCGCAATGGGTGCGGCACCGCGGGCGGCGCTGCTCTCGCTCGTCCTGCCCGATCAACTGGAGGTGACTGTCGTTGACGCAGTCGTGGATGGATTGCTCAGGGTCGCCGAACGTCATCATGTGGCGGTCATTGGCGGCAATATCACGCGCTCACCTCGACTGGGCTTGGAGCAAGCCCCCGGTCCGCTGATGATCGACGTCACCGCGATTGGATCCGTGAAGCCACGAAGGATTCTGACGCGCTCCGGCGCGCGGCCCGGAGACGAAGTGTTTGTAACCGGAACGATCGGCGGCGCCGCCGTCGGATTAAACATGCTCCGGAGCGGGGCGGACCTTTCAGGTCCGCCACAACGCGGACCCGAAGGGTCCGCGCCGCTTCAGGAAAAATACCTCCGTCCCGAGCCACGCGTGCGCGCCGGGTTGCTGCTCGGACGGAACCGTGCCGCGAGCGCATGCATCGATCTGAGCGACGGGCTTGCCGACGGTCTCCGGCAGATCGCGGCAGCGTCGGGCGTCGGCATCATCGTGGACGAAACGGCGGTTCCGCTCGCTGACGGCGTCAAGGAGTTCTATGAGAGCCGCGGTACCGACCCGTTGTGCGCCGCGCTGGCCGGAGGGGATGACTACGAATTGCTGTTCACGGCGCGTCCGGCGTGGCGAGGCCGCCTGAAGGCCGTGCGGAGCCGGGCCGGCGATCTGCCGATAACAAAGATTGGCGTTGTGACCAGCGACACCCGATTGATCGGGCGATCGGCAGCTGGTGATCGGGACCTCCCGGCAGGGTTCGAGCACTTTCGGTGAATATGAAACGAATTCTTTCACGTCCGAACTCGCCAAGGTTCGTGATCATGTTCGTCGTGGTCGGCGCACTCGTGCTGGCCTATGAAGCGACGACGTTCGATCTGCTGCCGTGGGGCGCGTCGAGCGTGTTCAATCCAAGCGCGCCGGTGCCAGGCGCCCGCCTCGAGTTTTCCGCCACTGCGTACTGCAAAGGGAAAACGACCGCATCGGGCCTGGAGGTTCGCACAGGGATCGCCGCCGCGGACGATTCGATTCTGCCCGTCGGCAGCGTCGTGAATGTCGCCACTGACAACGCCCGCTATAACGGCGTCTACACGATCATGGATACCGGCCCGCGCATACAGGGACGGCTTCTCGATCTGTACATGTGGAGCTGCCACGACGCGCTGGCCTTCGGCCGCAAACGGATACAGGTCACCGTGCTGCGACTCGGATGGAACCCTCAGGCCAGCACGCCCGGAGTGATCGACCGCCTGTTCCGGCGCAGCGAGCGCGCAAAAATCGACCTACCGCCGGAGGCGCCGCCGCCGGCCGCCGTCAAACCACCCGTGGAAGTTACGTCGGACGATGAGGGGGAGCGGGAACCTGCAACCCAGGCCCCTGCTCCACCAACGGTGCACGAACTCCGTACGTCTTCTGGTTCGGCTGACTCGACTTCTGCTCCGAAGCCCCTTCCTTGATCCCGACGCGGCGGCCGCGCCGCACGTCGAATGAAGGTGCCTGCAATGTCATCCTTCGGTACGCTACCGAATGCTCATCGGCGAATCGAGCCGGATGCGGATGATCGATCCGGCCGGCAGGTCGATGTCCTTTCCTTCCGTCGCGGCGATCGCGCCGCCCGCTCCAATGACGGCACCCAGAATCGCGCCCTTCACTCCTCCGAGAATGCCGCCGACGATCGCGCCGGCGCCCGCACCGATTCCAGCGGTCCCGCCTTCCTCACGGATACCGCCGCTCTCGAACACATTGGTCGCCATCCCGCGGATCGGATACGAGCGGCCGCGCACGTTCACTTCATCGAACGACAAGGTCAGACTGCCGGCGCGATGAATGCGATCCGCCGGATCCACGGCGGAGACGACGCCACGCACCGTCGATCCCGAAGGAATGAGCACCCTGCCGTTCTGCGTCAGGTCCGCGACGGTTGTCGCGTCGAATCGCTGCTCGACCTTTGCCGTCTTCGAGCTCAGCGTTGTCCCGAGGCGCACGTCAAGTTCCTGACCAGCGGGAATGACGCCTTCCTGGGCGTTGTTGACCTCTGTGGGTGTGGTGTTCGCCGTCGTCGCAGGCGCACGAGACGTGGGGGGCGAATACACCGGAGCACTTGTGCTGCCAGAACCTCCGCTCGTTGTTGCACCGCATCCAACGGACGCAATCACGCTTGCGAGCGCGACAATCCGAATGACTTCAGACATGGCTTCTCTCCTCCTCGCACTGACAGACAGACGCGCAGTACGGAAGGTCGAAGCAACGAGGGTGCCCAGGAGGTGGCGCGGCGCGATTAATGATGTGCCTGAGGTATCGCGCTGCTCGTCTGTAACAGCTCGCGCACCTCGTCATCGCTGGTTTGATCGAAGTTCAAATACCACTGGCCGACGGCGGAGAACGGCTCGGGCATCCTGGCGCAGATCACTTCGTCGGCAACGGCGGCGAGTTCGGCGCACGTCTGGGGCGCGCCGACGGGTACGGCGATGACGACGCGTGCAGGCCGACGCGCTCGCACGGCCTGCGCTGCGGCACGCATCGTCGAGCCCGTCGCGAGACCATCGTCAATCAGGATGACGATCCTGTTTGTCAGATCAGGCGCCGGTCGGTCGCCTCGGTATGCCCGTTCCCGTCGGTCGAGTTCTTCCTGCTCCTCGTGCGCGATGCGTTCAATCGCCGATTCTGAAACTCCGTACCAGCGAACGACATCTTCGTTGAGCACGCGGACGCCGCCAGACGCAATCGCACCCATCGCCAATTCCCGATGACCGGGTGTCCCCAGCTTGCGCACCAGAAATACGTCCATCGGAACGCCGAGTGCCGACGCGACTTCGTATGCGACAGGGACGCCGCCGCGAGGCAACGCAAGGACGACAACATCGGTGCGGCCGGCATACGTCGCCAGGCGCGTGGCCAGCACGCGACCGGCATTGCGCCGATCGATGAATGCCTGGTAGTCATCCATGGCGGGCTTCCCGCCTCGGATCCATGTAGCGCGTGAACCAATCGAGCGCCAGGCGCTGGACCTGATCCAATGCCCCAGGCTCTTCGAACAGATGCGTGGCGTGGTGCACAACGGCCAGCTCCACCGTCGCGCGCATATTTCGCATCGCCGCGTGATTCAGCTCGATCACCGGCTCATCATCACCGCCAACGATCAGCAGCGTTGGCGTGCGGACGTGGCGAAGTGCGTCGCCTGCGAGATCCGGACGTCCGCCGCGCGACACTACGGCGGCCGCATCCGGGCGTTCGGCAGCGGCAATCAGAGCAGCCGCGGCACCGGTGCTCGCGCCGAAGTAGCCAATTGGCAACGCTCCTCCAACAACCGGATGCCCGCTCGCCCAGTGCGTCGCCGCGATGACGCGGCGGCCGAGCAGCGGAATGTCGAACCGGTACTCAGCGGTCCGCACGTCGATGCCCTCCTCGGCTGGTGTCAGCAGGTCGAGCAGCAGCGTCGCAAACCCGCCGCCATTGAGGAACTTGGCTACGCGGCGGTTGCGACCGCTGAACCGGCTGCTGCCGCTGCCATGCGCGAAGATCACGAGCCCGCGTGCGTCTGTGGGGGCATGCAGATCGCCATCAAGCCACTCGGTGCCGTCGGGGATACGAACCGCATCAACGACCGTTCCGTGCTGCACGTTCAGACTCCCGTCGGATATGTCTCCCGCAAATCGGCATTATCCCGCGACCACCGCTCCAGCGGCGTGAGCGCGGAGGTCGTGTCGATGTGAATCACGGCGTCGAACTGGTCCGCGATCCTCGCACGAAAGTAATGGCTCGCGCGTTCGGTGTCGGGTTTGTAGATCACGCCGATGGCGCGCCGCCGTTCGGCAGCCAGCTCCCATTCTCGCGCGGCCGTCACGGTTCCCGTATGCGTCGTGAAGCCGATCAGGAAGACGCGGTCGCCATGCCGTTCGCGCGCCGGCTGGCCGAGGTTCAATTCTCCCCACGCGCCCATCTGTGACGCCCGCGCATCGCCGAGATGGGAGTTGTGCGCCCACACTATGGCGCGGGAGTATCCCGAGCGTCGCCCCGTCCACGTCATCAGTGCGTCCAGCGTTTCCATCATGTGTGTGTCGCGAAGGCTCCACCACACCTCCGCGTTGCGGACGTTCCTCGCGATCTGCTCCGCGAAGAAGTACATCCTCCGCAACGGTGCAAGCGGTACTCCCAAGGGGCAGGAGCTAGGCGCGCCCGACGAGCTCTCTGTCTTTGAACTGCAGCTGATACAGGCGGTGATAGATCCCGCGGTGGGCCAGCAGTTCCTGATGCGTCCCGGATTCGCGCAGCTCGCCCCTGGGGAGGACGGGGGTGGGATCGATGTGCTGAGTGGTCGAGGGGGGATGCGCGATGGCGATCGTGGTACGCCGGCGCATGACCACCTTGAGCGCGTCGCGGATCAGCAGCGCGGTTGCCGTGTCGACGCTCGACGGGGCCTCGTCGAGCACGAGCACGGGTGGATCGAAAGCGAGCGCCCGTGCGAACGAGAGGAGCTGTTTCTGCCCGACGGAGAGTGTCGCGCCGCGCTCGGCAACCGGTGTATCGAGACCGGCAGACAACCGATCGATGAATCCGCTCGCGTGCACGGCCTCCACCGCGCGCCGTACTGCCCGATCGTCGATCGCGTCGTTGCCCAGACGCACGTTGCCGCCGATGGTTCCCGAGAACAGATGCACGTCCTGCAGCACCAGTCCAAACAACGAGCGCAGCCGGTGCAGGTCCATGTCGCGGATATCGACGCCGCCAATCGAGATGCGTCCCTCCTGCACGTCGTAGAACCGGAGCAGCAGGCTGACGATGGTCGTCTTGCCCGAACCGGTAGCGCCGACGATTGCGACCCGCTGCCCCGGATCGACGGTGAAGGACACGTTACGAAGCACCGGCTCACCTGGGACGTACGAGAAAGTGACGTTTTCGAACGCGATTCGTCCGATACGCGGACCTGAAAGGTCCGCGCCGCTCCGGTCGAGGTCCGCGCCGCTACGGCCGGGTGACAGTCGTTTGCTTTCGCCGTGCGAGGCGGACCTTTCCTGCAGGGCCGACCCTTCATGCGGGGCGGACCTTTTAGGTCCGCCAGAGGTGATCTCCACCCTGGTATCGAGCAGCTGGAAGATTCGCTCGGATGAGGCCATCGCGCCCTGCAGGATGTTGAACTTTTCGGACATGTCGCTGATCGGACGGAAGAACCGCGACGAGTACTGCAGCGAGGCGACGAGCGATCCGAGCGTCAGGATGCCACCGAGCACCCAGCCGCCGCCAACCCAGATGATCAGCGCGGCAGCGAGCGCACTGATCAGTTCAATGGCCGGATAGAAAACTGCGTAATAGAAGATCGACGTCACGTTCGCATCGCGGTACGCTCGGTCGATCCGATCGAACTCTTCGAAATCGCGCGCTTCACGCCGGGACAACTGGACGGTCGCCATCCCGGTGATTCGCTCCTGCAGGTAGGCGTTGATGCGCGCGATCCAGGTCCGGACCGTGCGGTACGATTCGCGGACATTCCGCCGAAACCACTGCGTGACCATCCAAATCAGCGGCAAGACCGAGAACGCGACGATCGCCAGCCGCCAGTCGAGCCAGATCATCATGGCCATGATGCCGACCAGCGTGAACAGATCCCCGAACACCGAGACGACGCCGGACGTGAACAGGTCGTTGAGCACGTCCACATCCGTCGTCACACGCGTCATCAGGCGACCAACGGGATTGCGATCGTAGAACTGCAAGTCCAGTCGCTGCAGATGCTCGTAGATCTGCATCCGCATGTCGAACATGATCCGCTGGCCGGTGAACTGCAAGACCCAAGTCTGCGCATAATCGAGGACGAACGAGCCAGCAAGCGTCGCGAGATACAACGCCGCGACGAGAGACAGGCCGTTGAAGTCGCGCGCCGGGATGTAACGATCGATGACCAGCTTGACCAGATACGGCGGCGCAAGCTCCAGCGTCGAATGCCCAATGATGGCCGCCGTCGCCAGCGCCACCTGCAGCTTGTATGGCCGCAGATATGTGATCAGCCGGCGCATCAGCCGGGCGTCATACGCTTTCCCGAGAACGTCTTCTTCGTGAATCGACATGTGTGAACGGTAGGGGCCGACCTTAAGGTCGGCCCCTACGACGCCGCGAGTTCCTCCTCGAGCAATTGCTTCCGATACAGCTCCGCATATAGCCCGTTGCGGGCGACGAGTTGATCGTGCGTGCCGCGCTCGACGATCTGCCCGTCGTCGAGCACCAGAATCTGATCCGCGTTGCGAACGGTGGATATGCGGTGTGAAACGATGATCGTGGTGCGCGATCGCATGACACCGGCGAGCCGCGAGAGAATTTCTTCCTCGGTATACGTATCCACCGCCGACAACGCATCGTCCAGGACGAGAATCTTCGGATCGGTGATCACCGCCCTGGCGATCGCGGTGCGCTGCTTCTGTCCTCCGGACAGCGTGATGCCGCGCTCACCGACGAGGGTGTCGTAACCCCTCGGAAAGTCAACAATGTCCTTGTCGAGGCGCGCGACGTGCGCGGCGTGCTCGATTTCCCCGCGCGACGCCGCCGGAGCGCCAAACGCAATGTTGTCGGCGATGGATGCGCTGAATAGAAACGGTTCCTGCGGGACGAACCCGAGCGCCCCGCGTAGCGCCGCGAGCGGCATGTCACGGACGTCGATCCCGTCGACGAACACCGTCGCCGGCGACGGATCGTTCAACCGCGGCAGCAAATTGAGGAGCGTCGATTTTCCGGAACCCGTGGCGCCGACAATCGCGGTCGTTGAACCGGCCGGCAGCCGCGCCGAGATCCCCTGCAGCACAACCGTGCCGCCGTAGGCGAACGTGAGATCGCGGAACTCGATGTCGCCATGAATCCGATCGCGCGAGGTCACCTGTGAGGTGGCACTGGCATCGGTAATCGCCGGTTCCGCCGTCAGCACTTCGAGCATCCGTTTCCACGACGCCGTGCCGCGTTGAAGCAGGTTCGTCACCCAGCCGAATGCAATCATCGGCCACGCGAGCATCATCAGGTAGGAGTTGAAGGCGACGAGTTCGCCAATCGTCATTCGCCCCGCGATGACATCGCGGCTGCCGAGCCACAGCACGAGAAGGGCGCCGATGCCCATCAACAATCCCATGATCGGGAAGAACGCACCCTCCACGCGGATCAACTTGCGATTCCGCCGCAAGTACTCCTCGTTGGCCACGCGGAAGCGCTGAATCTCGAAATCTTCCTGACGGTAGGCGCGGACGACGCGAACGCCGGCCAATGCCTCCTGGATAACCGCGCTGATCGTCGACAGCTGGGCCTGGATGCGATCGAACCGCCGGTGGATGACTGCGCCGAAGAAGTACACAGCTACGGACAGAATCGGCAGCGGTATCAACGAGAGCAATGTCAGTCGCCGATTGAGCGACAGCATCAGAACAATGACCGTGATGAACGTCAGCACGGTGTTCGACAGGTACATCACCGCGGGACCGATCATCATCCGCACCGCATTCAGGTCGTTGGTCGCGCGCGACATGAGGTCGCCGGTCCGGTTGCGGTGGAAATAGGCGGGTTCGAGGAGCTGCAGCCGCGCGAAAAAGTCGTTGCGGAGGTCGAACTCGATGTCGCGCGACGCGCCGATGATGATACGCCGCTGCAGGAAGCGGAACACTCCGCCGACCGCTGCGAGCCCGAGGAGGGCGCCGCCGTAAAACGCGAGCTTAGCCGCCGTAACGCGGGCCGTCAGGTCGTCTATGGCGTACTTGAGCACCCACGGGCCGGCGAGCGAAATCGCCGTCGTGGCGACGATGCAGAGGAACCCGAGCGTGAAGGCGGTCCGATAGCGCCCCACATACGCGAGCAGCCGCCGGGTGGGCGTCATTTTGCGAGTATGACGTAGAATTTCGGTCCATGCAGGCCCTTTACATCGTTATCCCCGTCGTGGGCATCTTCATGATTGCCTACCGCTACTACAGCGCCTTCATCGCCGCGAAGGTCATGGCGCTCGACGATGCCCGGGTAACGCCCGCGCACTCGAAGTACGACGGGTCGAATTTCCATCCGATGAGCCGATGGGTCCTCTTTGGACACCACTTCGCCGCGATTGCGGGAGCCGGGCCGCTCGTCGGGCCGGTGCTGGCGGCGCAGTTCGGCTTCGCCCCTGGCCTCCTCTGGCTGGTGGCGGGCTGCACACTGTGCGGCGCGGTTCACGATTCGATGTGCCTGTGGGCCTCGACCAGACGCGGCGGCAAGTCACTCGCCAACATCGCACGCGCCGAGATCGGACCACTCGCAGGAACCGTCGGTGCTCTTGCCATTCTCTTCATCCTCATCGTGGCGCTTGCCGGACTCGGCATTGCCGTCGTCAATGCGCTCGCTGAGAGCGCGTGGAGCACGTTCACCATTGGCGTGACGATCCCGATCGGCATGCTCATGGGGTTCCACATGTTCGTCTTCCGCAAGGGGCATATTCGGGAGGCAACGATCATCGGTGTGGTGCTGCTGGTCGGCGCCGTCATCTTCGGGCGGACATTTGCCGAGTCGTCGGCCGGCCATTACCTGGTCCTCACCCGACATCAGGTCACGGCCGCCATGGCGATCTACGCGCTTGCGGCGTCAATCCTGCCGATGTGGATGCTGCTGACGCCACGCGGGTACCTGAGCACATTCATGAAGATCGGCACGATCGCATTCCTTGCGCTCGGCGTGATCATCGTGAACCCGACGCTGCACGCGCCCGCCTTCTCGCAATTTGTGAACGGCGGTGGTCCGGTCATCCCGGGTCCGCTGTATCCGTTCGTCTTCATTACGATCGCGTGCGGCGCCGTCTCTGGCTTCCACTCGCTCATCGCGACGGGCACAACGCCGAAGATGGTCGACAAGGAAAGCGATATCCGGCCGATCGGCTATGCCGGAATGCTGTGTGAAGGATTTGTCGGCGTGATGGCGCTGATCGCGGCAACCGCGCTGTACCCGGGCGACTACTTCGCAATCAATACGGCGGCACCGGTTTTCGCGAACCTCCACATTCCGGTGGTCAACCTTCCCGATCTGCAGGCGGCGGTCGGCGAGAACGTCACGGCGCGACCCGGTGGCGCGGTCTCGCTTGCCGTGGGCATGGCTCAGATCTTTACGGCGCTACCTGGCATGAAGGGACTGATGGCGTACTGGTACCACTTCGCCATCATGTTCGAGGCGCTGTTCATTCTGACGACTGTTGACTCGGGGACCCGCGTGGGCCGGTTCCTCGTGCAGGAGTTCGGCGGCCGCGTATGGAAGAAGCTGGGCGACGCCGAATGGCTGCCCGGTTCACTCGGCGCAACGGCATTCATGGTGTTGTCGTGGGGGTATTTCATCTGGACCGGCAACATCAACACCATCTGGCCGCTCTTTGGCATCGCGAACCAACTGCTCGGCGCCGTTGCGCTCGCCGTCGCGACGACCGTGCTCATCAACATGGGACGAACGCGCGTTGCATGGGTCTCGTTTCTCCCGCTCTGCTTCCTGTCCGTGACGACGATGACGGCTGGCTATATGAGCATCAGGGACAACTTCTGGCCGCTCGCGGTCCACGCCAACCCGGACCTGCACGTACAGGGCTACGTCCTGTCGATCAGCACCACGATGATGATGGCGTGCTGCCTGATGATCATGTCCGCGGCAATCTGGCGGTGGATGCTCGTGCTGACCGGACGGATTCCCCAACTGGAGCTCGCCGACGCGTAGGACCCTGGGGGACTAGGGATCGGGTCCCAAGTCCCTGATCTCCACTGATTCACTGACCGATACATCCATCATGAAAATTCGGCTGCCGTTACTGACGGCGGCGATCCTGTGCGTCAGCGCCGCGGCGAGCGCTCAGGGCTCGCCGGAAAACTTCGGCTTCGAAGGGGGCCTGATCTTCTGGAAACCGTCACCAGACATTGTCCTCACCAGCGGCACGCTCGGCACGCCCGTGGATTTCATCAACACGTTCGCGGTCGAAGACAAGCGGTTTCGCTCGTACCGGATCGTCACGAAGGCTGGCAAGCACAAGGTGCGTTTCAGCAAGGAGGACATCAAGTACGACGCGACGGCTACGCTGCCGGTGACGATCCGGTTTCAAGGTCAGACCTTCACCGTGGGGGTGCCGACAACGGCGGAACTCGACTGGCACCTGACGCGCATCGGCTACGAGTGGGATCCGATCTCGACCCCTCGAGGGTTCGTGGGACTGGTGTTCGACTTGAAGTACAGCAACATAAACGCGCAGCTGTCGGCACCGGGCGTTACAACGGAGATCTTTGAGCACAAGATTCCGGTCCCCACCGTCGGCGGCATCGCCCGCGGCTATCTCGGGCAGTACATCTCGGTCACCGCGGAACTGACAGGCTTCAAAGTGAACCGCTCCGACTTCGAGGCGAAGTTCTTCGATTTCGATCTGTACGGGACCGCCAACCTGGGACGAAATCTGGGTGTGCAGTACGGGTATCGGTCCGTGACGGTCAACTACGACATCGACGAGGACGCGGGCGATCTGAAGCTGAAAGGGCCGTACTTCGGCCTCCTGGTGCGGTTCTAGCGCGGCTTGGTCGCCACCACCAGCACAGAACTTCCGACCGGCATCGGAATGCGGCGTGACAGCGCTGCTTCGATCGACAGCATTCCGGCCAGTGCGGCATTGATCGGAGCCGCG
>JACXTT010010196.1_pt1 | contig 12717 bp, 8 predicted proteins | sample 9270951 | NCBI WGS metagenome assembly JACXTT01 (sample SAMN15532306, study PRJNA645909) | rock metagenome | isolation source: weathered quartz diorite | place: Puerto Rico | collected 2017-06-21 | reverse complement strand
CCGCAAGGTGTTAATGTTCTTCCCGCCCTTCCCGATAGCCAAACCCATATCCCCCTGTTTAGCAACAAAGATAATCCGTTCCAGCTTCTCGTCAATAATGCAGTCTTGGACAGTGGCACCTGTCGTCTGCTCAAAAAGGGCCATATACTTCATCTCTTCACTGGTGAGCTTGATCTTGGGCTGGAGCATCACTTGTTCTCAGCCAGCTTCAAAACCTCAGAATCACCAGGCTCACGAATAACCATGGATGCCACAGGAAAAGGCTTCTCACACAAAGCTCCAAGATCAAGAGAGCTGCCCTGGAACGTGTAAACAGGAACCTCCGACATTTCCGCATCATAAACAATGTTCTCCCGGACCGCCGACGGACAATTGCTCGCCAAGATCAACAGCTTCGCCTTCGCAAAGCTTGCACTGGACAAGGCGATCTTGCTACCGAAATCCACCTTACCAGTCTTCACGGCCATTCTGATCTGCTTGTTAACATCCAAGGGGACTACTTTCCTCCTTTACCCCGCGCCATCGACATCGAAACTTCTATGAGACCGGTGCCCATCGGAACCTGTTGGCCGACAATAACATTCTCAGCGACCCCACGGAGAGTATCGACAATGCCCTTGACTGCAGCGTCAACTATTGTCGGAATCGTAATCTCGAAAGCAGCCTTAGCCAACGTGCTCGCTTTCTCCCCACTCACGCCGTGACGTCCGACCTGTAGAACTTCTCCTGAGGACGTCATCATGTCCGCCACGAGCATGACGTGACGGATGTCAACGTCCAAGCCTTGTTCTTCGAGTACGCCGAGTGCTTCCTTGATGATCACGTTGCGTGCAGCTTCTATTCCGAGAACGACAGCAGTCTCGTTGATATTATTGCTGACCGTCCGGCTAGTATCGACGCCAGGAACCTCGAAAGCCAATGCAAGACTCGAGCCTTCAGTCCTAACGATCCATTCACCCTTCTCCTCTATGACCAAGGCTCTCCGGACCGCCGGCAAGCCTTTCACATGATGAACGAGTAATTTCCCGGCTAATCGCCTAAACTGGGGAATCTCCAGGTCTTTCGTCTTGATCTCGACGTGGTAGCCATCTACTTTCACTTCGGCGTTCGGTGGCTTAACGGCCTCGCGAACATCCTGGACTGTAATCTCTCGTTCCCGCATGGCCTGCGGATTCAACTTTACGTCAACCTTCATTCGAGTTACGTCGGTCTCGAATGAACTGGCAATGTCTCCAAGAGTTGCATGTGTTAGTAAGGTTGCAACTTCCTGAGCTTTCTCTTTACTAACGCGGTGCTTCGCATCCAGATACACCGTCATGTTTGGGGTGGAAGGAATTTTGCGAGCGTCCACGATCTCGATAAGACGTGGAAGACCCAGGGTCACGTTCTGCTCGCGGACGCCAGCATAGTGGAATGTGCGCAGGGTCATCTGTGTGCCTGGCTCGCCGATTGATTGGGCGGACACGATCCCCGCAGCCTCGCCCGGTTCAACCAAAGCTCGCTTGTAGTTCTCGATAGCTTCCTCGACCGTCTCGTCAACAGCTGCTTTCGGAAGTTTCGCGTTAACTAGGCTCGTCCGCAACTTGTTCAGGATAAGGGGCGAGAGGGTTTCGGTGGCTTTGCCAACCTCGTCCTCCACGTACTCCTTCGGCGCAGCAACACCCTTCTTCATAGTCAGCCGAACGCGCTCGATGAGTCGGTCGATGTTGACAGCTTTGCCGTGATCGCTCTTCGCTGTGTCAACGCCGTCCTCACCGTATCGGACCTGGATGATGTTGCCTCTCGAATCGCGAACTGTCGAGTCATATTCGACACGGAGATGTTCTAGGGCGTTGATGAGGCGACGCTGCATGTAACCGCTCTGCTGCGTTCGGACAGCTGTATCCACTAGGCCCTCTCTTCCGCCCATTGCGTGGAAAAAGAACTCGATTGGTTCCAGACCGTCGCGGTAGGAGTGGTAGACGAATCCTCGTGCAGCCGCACCAGCATCTCCTGGCTTGAAAAATGATAATGCTCGGCCACGATATCCACGGAGAATTCTCTTTCCTCTAATAGACTGTTGGCCGACACTGGCAGTCATCTGCGAGATGTTCAGAGTTGAGCCTCTTGCGCCCGCGCGGCTCATTATCACGCCGCTATTGTCCATCTGGAAATACTGATCCGCGAACTCTCCCGCAACATCTCTAGCTCTGGAGAGCTCATTCATGATGTAGAGTTCGAGGGATTCCTCCAGCGATTGTCCCGGCAACCGCTCAAGGGTTTCTCTCCGATAGCTGTCAATGTATTCGTTTACTTTCTCCTCGGCCTTCGCTATCGCTTTTGCAATCTTTTCTTTTGTCGCAGGAGGAATCTCTAGCTCGTCAAAAGCGTAGGTGAATCCACGAAGAACCATGTATCGATCCAAGAGCTTAGTGACGGAATTGAGAAAGTTCCGGGCAGGTTCAGCACCATAGTCCTTGACGATACGATGGAAGAGGCTCTCGGATTTCTCGGCACCAATCGATGCCTTGTCGATGACCCCTTGCTCTAAAACGCCGTCCTTGATGACAATGAACGCATCGTATGGGCAGTCATGGAGAACCCCCTTGTCACAGTCCGCGCACTTGTAGTAGGCTGAGAGGTTTGACTTCGAGGCAAAGTTGAATCCTTTCGGCAGGACGATGCTGAAGATCTGTTTTCCACTCCATCTCTCCTCAGGCTTCGTAACGGCCGGCTCGGGCATTGGACCCTCGAATCCCGCGGCAGCCAAGAGCTTGGAGACTGTCGGTCGGTCGAGAAGGGTTGACTTTTGTGTTAGAAGGAAGGCGGTTGTCAGAGAGTCGCGTATGGCACCGATGATAGGTCCACCATATCGTGGCGAGAGAATCTGGTCCTGGACCTGCATGAGTAGGCGGGCCTCAGTTCTGGCCTCTTCTCCTTGTGGGACGTGAAGGTTCATCTCGTCGCCGTCGAAGTCTGCATTGTAAGGTGTACAGACGGTCGGGTTGAGTCGGAAGGTCTTGTAGGGTAGGACTCGGACTCGATGGGCCATTATTGACATTCTGTGTAGGCTGGGTTGTCTGTTGAAGAGGACAATATCGCCGTCTCTGAGGTGTCTCTCGACGATGAAGCCTGGTTGTAAAGCCTCGGCAACAATCTTTCTGTCAGTTACGAATTCAAGTCGGACTCTTCGCCCATCGGGACGGACAATGTAGAGCGAGCCTGGATAGACGTCTGGACCGTTGCTGATGAGTCTCTTCATTTCCTCTAGGTTGTAGTCAGATGTTTTTTCGGGAATTGTGAGCCGGCTTGCAACGTCCAGAGGGACGCCGACTTCATTGATGTCGAGGTTCGGATCAGGAGATACGACTGTTCGGGCAGAAAAGTCGACTCTCTTGCCCGATAGATTGCCTCGGAATCTTCCCTCCTTACCTTTCAGTCTCTGAACGAGTGTCTTGAGCGCTCTGCCAGATCTATGTCTTGCAGGAGGGAGCCCCGAGACCTCGTTATCGAAGTAGGTGGTTACGTGATATTGAAGGAGTTCGTGAAGTTCTTGGATGATGTTGATTGGGACGCCAGATTCCAACGCCTCCCGTAACTTCTGATTAATGCGGATAATATCGACAAGCTTGTGAGTTAGGTCGTCCTCAGACCTAATTCCCGACTCCAGGGTTATAGAGGGTCTCACAGAAACAGGTGGAACAGGCATAACCTGCAAGATGGCCCACTCGGGTCGAGCCGCCTTCGGATCCATGCCCAGAAGAATCAGGTCATCCTCCGGAATTCTCTCTAATCTCTCTCGGACAGTGCTTGGAGTTAGGCGAACCGCACCACCTTCGGCGACAATTTCATGGAAGGTTGTTGGCTTTCCATGCTCAATGGGATACTGTTTCTGTCCACAATGCGGGCACTGCTGCGCTTTCTTTGCATCCTTAATGACCTCATCCATGAAAGCGTCTGGCACAGTGTTCAGTCGCTGCTTGAGGTCCGCGTGACGCACCTTGAATTTCTCGATCTTCTCTTCGCTAAGAAGAATCCTGCCGCAGTTCCGACATGTTATCGAAAGGAGTCGGTGAATTAGCTTTGCAAAACTGACGTGGATCACGGGTTCGGAGAGTTCTATGTGACCAAAGTGACCTGGACATGCAGAAGCAGTGTTCCCGCAGGTCTTGCACTTTTGACGTGGTTCGAGAGTTCCTAATCTCCCGTCCATCAATCCCGATACAATCGGGACCCCATCTTCGTCGTATGTGTCCGCTGCCTGGACTTCGACGGCTGATAGTTTCCTTAGCTCTGATGGCGAGAGTAGAGTGAATCGGATGCTCTGAATAATCTTGTGAGCCTCTTCCTGTGTTGCAAGCGACATTGCTAGGCCCGCTCCTCTAGGTTGAGTCGCGGTGCTATACCGAGAGCCATGAGTTCTTGGACTAGTAGTTTGAACGCGTAGGATATCGCGACGGGTGAGATTACGGCTTTTTCAGCATCAATACGGCAGATGTATTTGTTCTGCTTGATGTCATGATACGCGAGCGTTCCACAGGTCTCGCAGACATAGGCGATGTACTTGTCGGATTCTTCTAGCAGCCTGTCTCGCAGCAGTGCCGATGCGCCGTGTCCGATCAGACAGTCTCGTTCCATTTCGCCGAAGCGAAGGCCGCCTCCTCTCGCTCGTCCTTCTGTTGGTTGTCGAGTGAGCATCTGAACCTGCCCGCGGGCTCGTGCATGCATCTTGTCCGAGACCATATGGTGCAATTTCTGGTAATAGACGACGCCGATGAAGAGATCAGCCGCAAGCCTTTCTCCTGTAATCCCGTTGTAGAGCGGTTCTCTCCCACTCTTTTGGAATCCGAGCTTCGTCAGCATGTCGCCAATTGCCTGGGGTCCTATGTTTTCGAACGCGGTTCCATCCATTATCTCTCCCATCTGCGAGGCCAATTTTCCGCCGAGAGTCTCGACGAATTGACCAATTGTCATTCTGGACGGGATTGCGTGGGGATTGATGATCACATCCGGTACAACGCCGTCGACAGTGAAGGGCATGTCTTCTTGTGGGACAAGTAGTCCGATGACTCCCTTCTGTCCATGACGGGAGGCGAACTTGTCGCCAAGCTCCGGGACCCTGAGATCTCGCACTTTGACCTTGACGAGTTTGCTTCCTTCGATTGATTCTGTGACGAACACTTGATCGATTGTTCCCTGTTCTGATGGGCGCATTGTTACGGAAGAGTCTCGTTTCGTCGGACCCTTTGCTTCGAATTCGCGGTATTCTTCCATGAATCGAGGTGGACTTGTTCGTCCGACTAGCACTGTGTTGCCTGTTGCTTCAGCTTCAGGTGAGATTATGCCGTCTTCTTCGATTAGGCGGTAGTAGCGGTCTCCTCGGTAGCCCCTAATGCCCGCTTCTGGAATCTCAAACTTATCCCGTAATCCTCCCAGGTATTGTCTGCTTTCCGCCTCGTAAATCCGGTAGAAAGTTGAGCGGAAGAGTCCGCGGTCGACGGAAGATTTGTTGATGATGATGGCGTCTTCCATGTTGTAGCCTTGGAAGGAGAGGATGGCTACGACGACGTTTTGGCCAGAGGGCCTCTCGAGGAAGTTGAAGACTTCCATCGGTTTCGTCTGGACGATTGGTGTCTGTGGATAGTGCAAAAGGTGCGAGCGCGAGTCTACTCTGGTAAAGAAGTTTGTTGAGAATACTCCGAGGGCCTGTTTTGCCATGGCTGACTCGTATGCGTTGCGGGGTGATTGATTGTGTTCAGGAAATGGTATCAAGCTGGCAGCGATTCCAAGCATGACGTAAGGAGCGATTTCAAGATGAGTGTGGTCTTTCCGGAGATCGTGGTCATACATTGCGATGAGAGCATTCTCCTCTTCATCAGCGTCGAGCATCTCAACAACGCCGGATCTCACGAGATCCTGCCAGGCGATCCGACCTTGCTCGAGTTGAATGAGATGATCTTCCGTTAGTCGTGGAGTACCTGCGTCTACAACGATTATTGGGCGTCTGACTCTGCCGGCATCACAGTTTACATGAAGGTCGGCTCGGCCACCCTGAGTCTCCGGTGGATGAAAAGCGATGTTGATCTCAGAACTTAGCTTTCCTTGTCGCCTGAGCTCTCTAAGTTCTCCGGCGAGGGCCTCTGGATCCTTCGAGTATCCGGCGAGTATTCCATCGACAATGACTTTGCCCCCGGTTGCCTTTAGTTTCTTATCAGAATCCTCGATTGTTGTGACACCCATTCGGTGGAGTTTCTCTACTGTCTCGCGCGGCTCGACTCCGACTGATATGCTACTGGATAGTGCTAAGTTTTTCACGAGTCCGCAGTTGGAGCCCTCAGGAGTCTCGTCTGGGCACAGTCTTCCGTAGTGCGTTGGGTGAAGATCTCTTGCCTCAAGGTTTGGCTGACTACGACTGAGGGGTGACTGCAGCCTTCGGAGGTGGCTTAGAGTGCTTACGAAGTTGGTTCGATCGAGAAGCTGGGTTACACCGATTCTCCCTCTCACCCAGTTTCCGGTCGCGATAGCATGCTGAACTCGCTCGGTGATTATTCCGGGTCTTATCGCGTTCGCTATCGAGAACTCAATATGTCTTCTGATGGTTATTCTCTCGAGTTGGTACTTGAGATCGCGAGTTAGATTTCGGAAGGATATTCGGAAAAGCTCCGCGAGAAGCGACCCGGCTAGTTTCAGTCGTTTGTTTGCGTAGTGGTCTTTGTCGTCTGGAGTTCTTCGGCCAAGTTTAACTTCGATTATTCGAGCCGCGATCTCCGACAGAAAGAGACCCTTCTCTCGTCTTTCTGCGGGTAACCTGCCGAGGTGCGGGAGGAAGTTTCTGTCAAGCACTGACTCTGCTTTCTTGAGACGGTATTCATCGACTTGTCCGGGGGCCAATCGATTTCCCAGATAGAGAAGCGCGTCATGGCTGTTGTTGGCTTCTAGAGACTTCTCGTAGGATGCTTCTAGTTCGTCCTGAATGTCGGGATCAGCGCTGACTAGTTCTGCAATCTTCGCGTCTTCTTCGAAGCCAAGGGCCCGCATGAGTATCATGAGCGGAATGTCGCTGGGAATGCCGGGCATGGTCACGTAGATGCCAGCATCGCTTTTCAGAGCAACTTCGATTCGGGCTCTGAACCCGACAGTCGTCGAAAAGATCTTTGCCTTGTAAGTCGGATTAACTCCCGTGTGTTCGATGTCCACAAGTATTCGGTTTGCGGCTAGATCTTCGAGCGCGACGATTACCCGTTCGGATCCGTTTACGATAAAGTAGCCTCCTGGGTCCAAGGGATCTTCACCAACCCCGACTAGATCCTCGGAGGAGAGTTTGGAGAGAAGACAGATCTTCGACTTTAGCATCACCGGAAGGTCTCCGATGTATACCATCTCAGGTTGTCCCTCACGTTCACCGATCACAGGAATCATTTCCATGTGAAGAGGTGCCGCGTACGTGAGATTCCGGATTCTAGCTTCGGCTGGATAGATGGACCTCTCGGTGCCGTCCACTTCGATTACACGGGGAGCACCGATCTCTATCTTGCCAAGTTTGATTCTGAGAGGATAGTCCCCAATCTCTATCGGGAGTTCTCCAACCTCATCGACGATTGCCTGAAGTCCTCGTTCGACAAAGTCGTCGTAAGAATCGATGTGCTGCCGAACTAGGCCGCTGTCTTTGATGAATTCTTTGGATAGATTCCAGAGCTGTGTCTGTGTAATGGCCATTCTAGTTATTCCTCAACTTGTAATTTTTCAAAAATCTTCCACAACATAACGGTAGAAATCCGATTCGCCCGCAGTCTGACTCTTTCGAATTACCCTGATGATATCACCTGGCTTCGCTCCGATAGTTCGGGCGGCCGGGTCGCTAGACTTGATGTATGGTAGCTGGAAGGGTTTGATGTGGTAGTGGCTTAGAACATCTTTGGCTTCTTCCGGTTTCAAAAGAACGTGTTTTGGCACAAGGTCGTGCTTGAACACGTCATAAGAGAGTTCCTTCTCCTTGTCTTGCTTCTTTACCAATTACGAGTGGCTACCTCGGGAGCGGGGGACGGCTTAGAGTCCGACCTACCACGGGTAAAACGAAGCGCAGCCGGAAACCCGTTAATAAACCTAGGCGCTCAGGGTGAGGCCGCCGATAAAACTCTTGCCATCGAATCCGGAAAAACCAAGGAATCGTAGGATTACGAACCGACTAAATGACCTCTCTGGAAAGGAGTGGATCAAGTTCACAAAGTCCTGGTTCAAACACAGTCCACCGCCTCGAGACAAAACGAAACTCCTCCACCCTGCAGGTTTTCCTGAGACCCTAGTTCGCGAGTTTGTCGAATTCTTCACAAAACGAGACATGTGGGTCCTCGATCCATTCATGGGAACGGGAAGCACGCTTCTCGCTGCTAGAACCTCGGGACGCAATGGCGTCGGAATAGAGATCAATCCGAGATACGCATCAGTCGCAAGATCCAGGCTCAAGGAAGCTCTACCTGCAAGAGGTACAAGACAGTTGGTTCTGCAGGGAGACTCCCGGGAACTGCGGGAAATTTTCCAAAAGAACAATCTTCAAGCGATCGATTTCTGTATCACTTCGCCTCCATACTGGAATCAACTGAAACGTTCCAACCTTCGACAACGACAACGTAAGGAAAAAGGCCTTGACACAGACTATAGCAAAGACCCAGACGACATTGGAAACATTAGCAGCTATCGAGAATTTCTTGACGCGCAGAGACGAATTTTCGACGAGGTTCACACGGTTATGAAACCGGGAGGATACCTTGTCGTCGTAACAAACAACGTCTTCTCAGAAGGTCGACTTCACCCTCTCGCTTTCGACACCCTGACAAGTCTCGATGGTAAGTGGGTCCCTAAAGACGAGAGACTTTGGCTGCAAGACGACAAGAGACTTCTTCCACTCGGAATATACAATGCTTGGGTCGGTAACCGATCACACCAATACTGTCTGATATTCAGAAAGGAACTTCTTCAACATGAACCGAGTTGTTGAACCAGTTCTAGACGACTGAGAAAAAAACTGGGGGTATATCAGATCTGGGAGGCAGCCGCTGCCATTTCCGCGTCGTATGCTTCTCCGCTCTCGCCTGTATCATCGTGGCGAGGCAGACGTCTCCACTTGAAGATCGACCGGAACAACTCTGAGAAGGAGACGGTTCTCCTCATTACAAGAGTCGGAAATGAAATTGATGTTCGGGCGTTCCAGTATGCCAATCGAGTAGCCTTCTCAGCGTCGGACCCTTCTGTCGAGCCCTGAGGAATCATTCTATCTCTGTTCTAGTCAAGTAATCTCCGTGAATAAGAGTTGATCCAATGGACAGTACTGACTTTGTCAGTATATCAGTACTCTCAGTACATCCGCAATCTATTTTCGCGGGATTCGTTCTCCCGAGGTGATATACAGAACTGTCTCACCGATATACGTTGCATGATCAGCGATTCTCTCCAAGTACCGTAGAATCAGGGTACCCGAGACCGTACACTTCAGATCCGTTCCCGGACCATGAGCTGCTCGCTTGACAAAATCGAGGTAAGTATTGTCGACAACATCGTCCATGTTCCGTACCTGATTGGCAAGATCAACATCCCTTTCGTTGAATGCTTTGATGCTCAGGTGTATCATGTTCTTGGTCTGCTCGCCGGCTTTTTGGATAGGAGTCTTGTCACAGGCAGAGAGGTCCCCAAAAACCCCAAACACGTCAGAGATGTCATGCGCATATCTACCGAAGCGAGAGAACCCGTATGCGATCTCCATGCATGACTTGATGAACCGAAGATCCGAAGCGACAGGCTGATAGCGTGCCAGGAGTTCAACCGCTAGTTCGCTGACCTCGTCTTGGAGAATCCGTAGTTGTTCAGACCATCCGTAGATTCTCTCGCGCATGTCCTTGCCCTGGACGAACGCGTCGATTGCCGTGGATACAGTGCTGTCGGAGAGCTTTCCCATGTCTAGGATCATGTTCCTCAAACGTTCGAGGCCCATATCCATGAGACGAGCCAAAGGTGGGACCCGACTGCCTTAGCCGAACTTTCCGGTAATATATCGTTCTGTTAGCTCGTTCTTGGGGTTCTCAAACAGCTGTGTAGTCTCTCCAAACTCGACCAACTCGCCTAGATACAGAAACGCGGTGTAGTCAGCAACTCGAGCAGCCTGCTGCATATTGTGAGTAACAATTACAACGGTGTATTGTTCCTTCAGGTTCGTCATTAGTCCCTCAATTTTCGCAGTCGCTATAGGATCCAGCGCCGAACAGGGCTCGTCCATCAAAATTACTTCGGGCTCAACTGCTAAGGCTCGAGCGATGCAAAGCCTCTGTTGTTGTCCGCCAGAGAGACTCATTCCTGATTTGAACAGAGATTCTCGCACTTCGTCCCACAGAGCAGCCTGCTCTAGACTCCGCTTCACCGCGCGATCTAACTTTTCGAGATTTCTCACACCATTCAGCTTTAGCCCAGCAGCAACATTATCGTAAACGGACATTGTCGGGAAGGGATTCGGTTTCTGAAACACCATTCCTACCTTCCGCCGAACCGAGACTGGATCAATTCCACGGGCGTAGATGTCTGATTCGTCAAGCATAACTCTCCCTGATGTTCGCGAGCGAGGAACCAATTCATGCATCCGGTTCAGACAACGGATGAGCGTTGATTTTCCACAGCCGCTCGGTCCAATGATGGCCGTGATGGAATGTTCACGGACGTCAATTGAGAGATTCTTCAAGACATGATTATTGCCATACCAAGCATTCAGGGCGTCCGTCCTGAGCTTAAGCGGCTCCATTTTTCTGACTAACGGCGGTGGGAGTTCATCGCTACTAAGACTTTGTTTCTTCTCTAGGTCTCTCTCCGATTCCAGCTCAAGCATGGCTATAGTCTCCCCGCTTGTAATCTTCCTCGTGTTGCGAATCTGACTCCAAGATTCAGAGTTAGTACAAGTACAATGAGGACTAGTGCAGCGCCCCATCCTTGTTGTTGAGATGACGGATATGGAAGTAGAGCTAGGCGATAGATTCTGAGAGGAAGAGCATCGATAGGTTTGGATAATCCACTAAAGAACAATTGGCTTCCAAGGACTGTCAGCAGAAGTGGCGCAGTCTCGCCTGCGACTCTAGCGACGGCGAGAAGAAAACCGGTAATGACCCCGCTCCGACCAGTGCCAAGTACGATGCTGAGGGTGCTCCGCCATTTCGGTATCCCAAGCGCAGCAGCTGCGTCCCGGATAGTACTCGGGACCAGTTTCAGCGACTCCTCAGTTGCTCTGGTGAGAATGGGCATCATTATTATCGCAAGAGCTATCGCGCCTGCGATCGTGGAGAAGCTTCCGACAACAAGAACTACAAACGAGTAAGCCAGTATTCCTACTACTATAGATGGGAATTCTGAGAGGACATCGTTAAGAAATCTGATCAACCGTCCGTACTTGTTATCTCCAAACTCCGAGAGAAAGACACCCGAGATCAGCCCGAGAGGTGCACCGATCAGACAGGTCAGTCCTATGAGGATCAGAGTGCCTTCTATGGAGTTGGCTACCCCACCTCCTGGCTGTCCAATGATGCCAGGTCCGCTTGTGAAAAACTCGAGGTTCCATGCAGGAAAGCCCCTGATGACTACGTCGGCGAGAATGCTGACGAGAGGAACCATCGCAAGGAGGACGCAGGCGCCTCCAAGAACGAAAGCAAGCCGATCCTTAGCTTTGCGAATGGAATCGTTTGACAAAGCCTACTCCACCGAACCTCCCTGAATCTTCAATACTCTCCAGACAAGGAGTTGCGCGAATACATTGATTGCGATTGCAAACATAAACAGGACAAGCCCGACCCCGATCAGCGCCGCGGGATGAAGCGAGGTTGGATCGGCCTCATTGAACTCGTTTGCGATCAACGAGGACATGGTCTGACCTGGTCTGAACAATGAGGAGGGAATGGCCTGCGGGCCAATAGCGTTACCAATGACCATTGTCACTGCCATTGTCTCCCCTATCGCGCGTCCGAGTCCAAGAATGGCCGCCCCAAATATACCGGACCTGGCATAGCCCAACACGCTGATCCTAGTCATTTCCCAGCGGGTTGCTCCAATGCTGTAAGCTGCTTCTCTTTGCGCGTTCGGCACGGCAGTCATGATCTCTTTCGAGATGGCCGAGACGGTTGGAATGATCATGATAGCGAGTATCAGCCCTGCGGTGAGAATGTCAAGTCCAAACGGTGTCCCGCTGAAAACGGGCAAGATCCCAAGGTATTTGGAGAGAGGAGTCTCTACTAGATCGAGGACCCAGAACCTGAAAACGAACAACCCCCACAAACCGTAGATCACGCTGGGGACAGCAGCGAGGAGTTGGATTCCGTTGGACAGTACTCCGAGCCCAGTTCTGATGAATCGCCCGAGAAGACCGGGGCCTGCGGTTATCATCGCATGAGGGGCCATCTCTGAGAGGAAGATCGCGATCCCGATACTGAGAGGTACCCCGATAACGATCGCGATAATGGATGTTACGAGCGTTCCTAGAATGTATGGTAACGCTCCAAAGACTTGTGTCACTGGGTTCCATGTGGTCCCAGTTAGAAATCCGGCCCCAAATTTCGCCCAGACTGGAGCAGAGCCAGTTATCAGCACTATCCCCGTGAGAACGAGAACAACGATGATCACGGAGGCGAAGGCGGCTGACTGTATTACGAAGATCTGGTCAGATGTTGCCCGAGCGAGTCGCTCGATTCGCCTAGGCTCATCCAATGCTTGCTC
>JACXTT010010195.1_pt1 | contig 12717 bp, 6 predicted proteins | sample 9270951 | NCBI WGS metagenome assembly JACXTT01 (sample SAMN15532306, study PRJNA645909) | rock metagenome | isolation source: weathered quartz diorite | place: Puerto Rico | collected 2017-06-21 | reverse complement strand
ATGTTCGATATCGCGTTCGCCTATCCGAGCGGCGCGCATATCGCCGAGGTCGAGATCGATCCGGACACCGGCACGTCGCAAATCGTCAACTACATCGCGGCCGACGACTGCGGCAACATCGTCAATCACACGCTGGTGGAAGGCCAGCTCCATGGCGGCCTGATGCAGGGCATCGGCCAGGTGATCGGCGAGCACATCGCTTACGACTCCGAGAACGGCCAGCTCTTGTCCGGCACCTTCATGGACTACTTCATGCCGAAGGCCGAGAACCTGTCGCCGATCACCTTGATCGATTGCGGGGTGCCATCGCCGTTCAATCCGCTCGGCGCGAAGGGCGCGGGCGAGGCCGGCGCCACCGGCTCGGTGCCGGCGCTGGCCAATGCCTACCTCGATGCGCTGAAGGCCGCCGGCGTGAAGCAGCTGGAAATGCCGTATACTCCGCATCGCGTCTGGCGTGCGATCCACCAAGCGAAGGCCGCGAACGCAAACGGCTGACGACGTTGCGTCCGACGTATGAGCCGCTCCTGGGCTGAGCTGGGAGCGCTGTCGGCTGGCTTAAATTTGGTCCATGCTGAGCGGTGCTTAGATACCGAAATCGAAGCTCAAATTTCCGCGATTTCCGGACAAACCGCTCTAGCCGGGGCAACTTCTGCGAATATCTGAGGCCGGCGATGTTGCGATGCAATAAGGGGGCTCCCATGAGGCGCGTGATCCTGACATTGGCAGGCCTGTCTGCCGCGCTGATCCTGAGCGGTTGCGGCCAGCAGCCGGCAAGTCAAGGCCCTCAACTGCCCGTCGTTACGGTGTCCAAGCCGCTGCAGCAGCGCATCACCGAATGGGATGAGTACACCGGCCGCTTCGTGGCGGTCGCGACCGTCGAGGTGCGGGCCCGCGTCTCGGGCTTCATCGATTCGCTGCATTTCAGGGACGGCCAGATCGTCAAGCAGGGCGACCTGCTGTTCGTGATCGACCCGCGGCCGTATCGGCTCGCGGTCGATCAGGCCAAGGCTGATCTCGACCGCACCCGCGCCAAGCTCGACATTGCCACGCTCGATGTCGAGCGGGCGACGCCGCTCGTCCGCAATCAGACCGTCACCGAGCGCGAATTCGACACCCGGAAATCGGCGCAGCGCGATGCCGCCGCAGCGGCCGGATCCGCGGAAGCCGCGTTGAAGCAGGCCGAGCTCAATCTGGAATGGACCGAGGTGCGCGCGCCGATCGCAGGCCGCATCTCGGACCGCCGCGTCGATGCCGGCAACCTGATCACGGGCGGCCAATCCGGCGCGACGCTGCTGACGTCAATCGTCAGCATCGATCCCATTCACTTCGCGTTCGACGGCAGCGAAGCGGACTTCATCCGCTATCTGCGGCTTGCCCGCGCCGGCGCCCGGCAGTCGTCGCGCGACACGCCCAATCCGGTCGCGGTTCGGCTCGCCGACGAAACCGACTACAAGCACGAAGGCAAGATGGACTTCGTCGACAACGTGCTGAACGCCAAGACCGGCACGATCCGCGGCCGCGCCATCTTTGAGAACAAGGACGGCTTTCTGACGCCCGGCTTCTTCGGCCGGCTGCGGCTGTTCGGCGGCGATCACGAGGCGCTGCTTCTGCCGGACGCCGCGATTGCCTCGGACCAGTCCAACAAGATCGTGTTCACGGTCGCTGCCGACGGTACGGTCGGCGTCAAACGCGTCGAGATCGGACCGATTGTGCGGGGGCTTCGCGTTATCCGGACCGGGCTCACGGCGGACGACAGCGTGGTGATCGAGGGACTGCCGCGGGCGCGGCCGGGCCAGAAGGTCAAGCCCGAGGAGGGCAAGATCGAGGGCGCCGTCGCGCAAGCGGCGCCGGCCACTCCGCAGTCTCAAGCCGCCCCGACCACCACGCGATAGCGCTCGCATTCGTCGCCGGCCGATTTTGGCCTCAGGATTGTCGTCCAGGACCGTCATCATGGGCTTCTCGCATTTCTTCGTCGACCGGCCGATCTTCGCCGGCGTGCTGTCGGTGATCCTGACGCTGCTCGGCGCGATCTCGTACCGCGCGCTGCCGATCACCGAATTTCCCGAGATCGCGCCGCCAACCGTGGAGGTCACGACCACCTATCCCGGCGCCTCGGGCGAGGTGCTGTCGGCGACCGTCGCCTCGCCGATCGAGCAGGAGATCAACGGCGTCGACAACATGATCTACATGGTGTCGCAGGCGATCGGCGACGGCTCGCTGTCGATCCAGGCGGTGTTCAAGCCGGGCACCGATGTCGACGAGGCCCAGGTTCTGGTGCAGAACCGCGTCTCGGTCGCGGTGCCGCGGCTGCCCGATCAGGTGCAGAAATTCGGCGTCACCGTGCGCAAGAAGTCGCCGGACCTGATGATGGTGGTCCATCTGATCTCGCCGGACGGCACGCTTGATCAGCAGTACATCTCGAATTACGCAACCATCAACATCAAGGACGTGATCGCGCGCCTGGATGGCGTCGGCGACACCGTGGTGTTCGGCGCCCGCGACTACTCGATGCGCATCTGGCTCGATCCGGCGCGGGTCCAGGCGCGCGGGCTCGCGGCGAGCGACGTGGTCGATGCGTTGCGCGCCAACAACGTGGCGGTCTCGGCCGGCGCCATCAACCAGCCGCCGGCCACCTCACCCGGCGGCTTTCAGATCGCGGTGCAGACGCTCGGGCGTCTCACCAGTCCCGAGCAGTTCAACGAGATCGTGGTCGCAACCGACGCCGATGGCCGGGTCACCCGCGTCCGCGACATCGCACGCGTCGAGCTCGGCGCCCAGGACTACAACAGGAACGCTTATCTCAGCGGCAAGGTCGCGACCGCAATCGGCATCTTCCAGCGTCCGGGCTCCAACGCGCTCAAGGCCTCCAAGTCGGTGTATAACACCATGGACCAGCTCTCGAAGAGCTTCCCGCCGGGGCTTGCCTACCGCGTCGCCTACGACACCACGGTCTTTGTCAAGCAGTCGGTCGACGAGGTGGTCCACACGCTGTTCGAAGCCACCGTGCTGGTGGTGTTCGTCATCATCCTGTTCCTGCAGACCTGGCGCGCCGCGATCATCCCGATCGTGGCAATTCCGGTGTCGCTGGTCGGCACCTTCTTCATCATGCAGGTGTTCGGCTTCTCGCTGAACAATCTGACGCTGTTCGGCCTAGTGCTCGCTATCGGCATCGTGGTCGATGACGCGATCGTGGTGGTGGAGAACGTCGAACGCTATCTGCGCGAGGGCCTGAGCCCCAAGGAAGCCGCCCACAAGACCATGGATGAAGTGGGCGGCGCGCTGCTCGCCATCGCGCTCGTTTTGTGCGCGGTGTTCATCCCAACCGCCTTCATCGAAGGAATCTCCGGCGCGTTCTACAAACAGTTTGCGCTGACCATCACCACCTCGACCGTCATCTCCTGCTTCGTGTCGCTGACGCTGTCGCCGGCGCTCGCCGGCCTGCTGCTCAAGCCACACACGCACGAGGAACGCCACGGCATCTGGAAGACCATCGGCGGGCCGATCGACAGGTTCTTCGCGGGCTTCAACCGCGCCTTCGATCAAATGTCGCAGGCCTATGGCGGGTTGACGCGGCGCGTGGTGCGCGTGGTCGCGATGATGCTCGTGATCTATGCCGGGCTCATCGGGCTGGCATACTTTCAATTCGCCCGCACGCCCTCGGGCTTCGTGCCGCCGCTCGACCGCGGCTACTTCATCGCCGCGATCACGCTGCCGCCGGGCGCAAGCCTGGAACGCACCGACCGCGTGGTGCGGGCGGCGAACGAAATCCTGCTCAAACGGCCCGGCGTCGCCAACACGGTGGCGTTTGCCGGCTTCGACGGCGCGACCTTCACCAACGCGCCGAACTCGGGCGTGCTGTTCGTCACGCTGAAGCCGTTCGAGGAGCGCGTGAAGGAGAAGCTCACCACCGCCGGCATCCTCAACGATTTGCGCGCCCAGATGCAGGTGCTGCGCGAGGCCTTCGTGCTGGTCATCCCGCCGCCGTCGGTGCCGGGCATCGGCACCGGCGGCGGCTTCAAGATGTATGTGCAGGACCGCGCCGGCCGCGGCTCGCGTGCGCTCGAACAGGCAGTCGGCACGCTGACCGGCCAGGCCAACCGGACTCCGGGGCTGGTTCAGGTGTTCACGTTGTTCAACACCTCGACGCCGCAGATCTACGCGGACATCGACCGCACCAAGGCCGAGATGCTCGGCGTGCCGATCACGCGCTTCTTCGACACGCTGTCGACCTATATGGGCTCGACCTTCGTCAACGACTTCAACATCCTGGGCCGCACCTACCGCGTGACCGCGCAGGCCGACAATCCGTATCGCTTGACCGTGCGCGACATCGAGAACCTGCGCACCCGCTCGGTGACCAACGACATGGTGCCGCTCGGCGCGGTGGCGAATTTCCAGCAGATCACCGGGCCATACCGGGTGCCGCGTTACAACCTGTTTCCGGCCGCCGAGGTGCAGGGCGCGACACGGCCGGGCTTCTCCACCGGCCAGGCGATTGCAGCCATGGAGACGCTCGCCAGGAATCTGCCCACCGGGTTCAGCTACGAGTGGACCGAGATCGCGTTGCAGGAGAAGGGCGCCGGCAACACCGCGGCGGTGGCCTTTGGCCTTGCCGTGGTGTTCGTGTTCCTTCTGCTCGCAGCTCAGTACGAGAGCCTGCTGCTGCCGCTGTCCGTGATCCTGATCGTGCCGATGTGCCTCCTGGCCGCGATCAGCGGCGTGCTGTGGCGCGGTATGGACAACAACATCCTGACCCAGATCGGGCTTGTCGTGCTGATCGGCCTCGCCGCCAAGAATGCCATCCTGATCGTCGAGTTCGCCAAGCAGGCCGAGGAGCGGGGCGCCAACCGCTGGGATGCCGCCTTCGAAGCGGCGCGCACACGGTTGCGACCGATCCTAATGACGTCGGTGGCCTTTATTCTCGGCGTGGTGCCGCTGCTGATTGCGACCGGCGCCGGCGCCGAATTGCGCCAGGCCCTTGGCACCGCGGTGTTCTTCGGCATGCTCGGCGTCACGCTGTTCGGGCTGGTCTTCACGCCGGTGTTCTACGTGCTGGTGCGCTGGATCGCCGGCCTGTGGCATCCGCAGGGCGCGCAAGGCAGGGCCCAGAACAGCTAGGCGGCCGGCCGGGGCGGCAAGGCCTGACAGCTGCCGCATGGTGACATGCTACTGCCGAATAGGAGGCATTTGACACATTGTGTAAAGTTGCCGATGTCTGCCATGCGGTAGACAATGGCTGAGATACCGGGCCGGACTGCAATCCGGGGGGAACAGGATCGATGCCCATAGCGGCAGGCAAGCCATCACCGCCACCGGCGCCTCATATCGACCGTCATAAGCTTCTCGCCGCGCATCCCTTCTTCAGCAGCTTCAACCGCGCCATCATCGACCGTCTGGTCTCGCACGCGGTCACGCGCCGGGTGAAGAAAGGCACCGTGCTGTTTCGCAAGGGCGATCCCGGATCGAGCCTTTATGCCGTCTGCGTCGGCCTGGTCCGGATCAGCGTGCCGTCGGAGCAGGGCCAGGACGCGATCTTCAACCTGGTGCCGCCCGGCGATCTGTTCGGCGAGATCGCGTTGCTCGACGGCGGCGCGCGCACCGCGGACGCGGTGGTGATCGAAAACTCGGAATTGATGGTGATCGAGCGCCGCGACTTCATTCCGCTGGTCCGGGAGTATCCGGACGTGGCGATGAAGCTGATCGAGATGGTGTGCTCGCGGCTGCGCCGCACCAGCGAGCAGGTCGAGGACATCGTCTTCCTAGGCTTGCCCGAGCGCCTCGCCAAGGCGCTGCTGCGGCTTCACGCCCGCTCGGCCGCCAATCCCGACACGATGATCCGGATCACGCAGCGCGATCTCAGCCAGATGGTCGGCGCCTCGCGCGAAAGCGCCAACAAGCTCCTGCGCGACTGGCAGCGCCGCGGCTGGCTGAAGCTTCGGCGCGGCGGCCTGACCTTGACGTCTGCCAAGGCGCTCGCCGCCATCGTGTCGGACTCGGTGTAGCTCGTCGCATCCACTTTGCATTTTGCGGCAGCAAGCTCAGCGCGATTGGTCGCTCGTTATATTGTCCTGCAGCACGCGAGTGATCGTAGCTGTCCCGGCGCGGTCGTTCCGCGATTCGGTCTGCGACATGAGCGAACCTTGTGCCGAGCCCGACGATGGCGCGCTTTGCGCTGATGCGCCGATCCTGGCCACATTGGATTTGTGCGGATGTGCGGTCAGCAAGATCGCCGCAAGACCCAGCGTGAGCGCGATCGCCGTGATGAGATGGGCGTAAGTCGAACTGATGAAACGATTCCACATCTTGACCTCCACCGCCTCTGGAAGGCCGGCGGCGGACGCCGCAATATGGCGTCAAAAAGCCGTAGGCCGCCGGTCTTCCGTTCATGGCGCAAGGCGCGATGAACGAGATCGCGTAACGCCCCGGGAGATGGGATTGTGTGATGCAGGCCACACAAAGGTATGCCGCTGTCTCGGCCTGTGATGTTGCGGCGTGTTGCCGGCAGGCCCGCGACCGGCTCGGACAGGCTGGGTCAGACCGTCGCACCCGCAAAATCCACGGTATCGCGGTGTGTTTTCGCGGTGAAGGTGAATAAGTTCACATTGGCCCGAGTCCAATTGGTGCAGTCATTCGCTTGCGTGCTGCGAATGGGAGGCACCGACAATGCGTACCTGGATCAGAGTGCTTTGGACCGCCGCGGCCGTCATTGCGATTGCCTGGCCGCTGCTGTTCTGGGGCAAGGCCGCTTCGCTGGACGGCCGGAATGGCGAATTTTCAAGGCAGCCCACCCTCATTAATCCGCTGGAGCGGCATGAGCTGCTGTGGTGAGCGCCATTTGATTTGATCATTGCGGGCCGGCGCTGAAATGCGCCGGCCATCGTCCAAAGCCCGGAGCCAACGGTTAGGTTTCGCTCAAGCACCAGCTTCAATTGCGCGCGCGCCGCAGAGTTGCGTGCGCTGAGGCCGGCATTGCGCGCCGTCAGGCTGCAGCGGATTGTCAATTCGCGAGCGCGTCGTTGACCGGAGACGCGGGGCGTGACGGGGCCCTCGGCGACTGCGTGAATATCATCTGCAGGGCATGACGCTCGATCGGCTTTTGCAGGATCGGCACCGTCAGAAAGCGGCGATCAAGCTCTTCGCTGCCGTAGCCGGTTACAAAGATGAAGGGGATGCTTTCGGCGACCAGCGTGTCCGCCAGGGGATAGACCGACACATCGCCCAGATTGACGTCGAGCACCGCGGCATCGACCCGGTTGTGCCGCAGCGCCACCATGGCGTCGGTGATACGGTTGCAGGGTCCGATCACCGAATAGCCCTGCTCCTCGAGCGCCTCGCGAATCGCGATGGCGACCAGCGCCTCATCCTCCACCACCAGGATGCGATTGCCCGACACCGCGATGGGCCGTTGCACCGACGGCGATTGCTTTGCAGGCTGCGGCGCCTGGTGCCCGTTGGTCGCCGGTGCGCGCACGAGCTTGCGGTCGGCGAGCGGCACCGTGAGCTCGCATCGCACCCCGTCGGGACCCCATTCGAAGGACGTGGCGCCGGCAAGCTGGCCCTCGATGCTGGCTTTGATGATGCGCATGCCGAAGCCCGGCGCACACGGAGCAGAGCAGGGCGGTCCGCCCCTTTCGGTCCAGCGCAGCACCAGATTGCCGGACGCGGTCGACCATTCGAGCGCCAGGCGGCCGGCCGGGGTGGACAGCGCGCCGTACTTCGCCGCGTTGGTGACAAGCTCATGCACCGCGAGCGCAAGACACTGCGCCGCGGCCGGCCACAGCGACACGTTGGGCCCGGAGGCCACGACCTTCGAGGTGTCGGCGGTGCGGTAGGGCGCCAGCTCCTCTTCGATCAGGCCGCTCAGATCGGCGCCCTGCCAGCGCGACAGCGACAGGATGGTGTGGGCGAGCGAGAGCGAGCGGATACGGCCTTCAACTGCGGTCGTGAATTCTTCGACGGTGGGCGCGCGGGTCAACCGGACGATGGATTGCACCACGGCGAGCGCATTCTTGGCGCGATGGTCGACCTCGCGAGCGAGCAACGTCTGGCGCTCCTCGGCCTGCTTGCGGTCGGTGATGTCCACGGTGACGCCGCTGATCCGCACCACGCGCCCGGACGCATCAAGGCTCGGCGCCGCGGAGCCGAGACACCAGCGCACCTCGCCATTCGGGCGCTTGACGCGGAACTCGTTCTGGGTGGGCTGGCGCTCCTTGAACAACCGCTCGATGGCGAGCTGCAGTCCGTCCCAATCGTCGGGGTGAATGAGCGCGCGGACATTCTCGGCCGTGACGGCAAAGTTCTGCCGGTCGACGCCGAAGATGCGGTAGTGCCCGTCATCCCAGAGGCAATCGCCGGTCTCGTCGTTCCAATCCCAGGAGCCCATGTTGCCGGCAACGAGCGCGAGGCTCCGGCGCTCTTCGCTCTGGCGGAGCTGCCGCGTCGAGGCCTCGAGCTCCGCGGTGCGCGCCGATACGCGCTCCTCGAGTTCGGCGTTGATCCGCTCAAGCTGCCGGGTCTTGCGGTAGAGCTCGGCGAACACCTTGACCTTGGCCCGCAGCACCTCGGGGATGACCGGCACCGGGACATAGTCCACGGCGCCCATTTCGTAGCCGCGCAGCCGGTCGACGTCGGTCAGATGAATGGCGGAGATGAAGATCATCGCGGTCTTCTGGAACCGCGGATGCTCCCGGATCATGGCGGCGAGCTGAAAGCCGTCGAGATCCGGCATGCAGACGTCGACCAGCACCACGGCGATTTCTGACTTCAGAAGATGCTCAAGCGCATCTCGTCCGGAAGACGCCTTGACCAGGTTCTCGCCGAGCTCGTGCAGGATGACTTCATAGCTCAGCAGCTTGGAGGGCTGGTCGTCGACCAGAAGAATGTTGACCTTTTCCTGTTCCGACATTTTGGCGTGCCCCCGGCTCAGCGATGCAGCCACATGCGCAGCGCGGACAGGAGCTGCTCGGTGTTCACCGGTTTCGCCAGATAGTCGGACGCGCCTGCCTCCAGGCATTTCTCACGATCGCCTTTCATGGCTTTTGCGGTCAGCGCAATGATCGGAAGCCTACGGAACTCGGCCTTCTTCCGGATCACTTCCATGGTCTGATAGCCATCCATTTCCGGCATCATGATGTCCATCAGGACGATGGCGACGTCGGCGGTGGATTCCAGGAGCGCAATAGCTTCGCGGCCGGTGGTGGCGGTTAACACTTTCATACCGCGACGCTCCAGCACGCTGCTCAGCGCGAAGATGTTGCGCGCGTCGTCGTCGACCAGCAAGGCGGTGCGGCCAACCAGGTCCTCGTCGGAACTGTTGAGACGTTCCAGCATGCGCTGTTTTTCTTGCGGCAGATCGGTGACGATCCGGTGCAGGAACAGTGACGTCTCGTCGAGCAGACGTTCGGGCGACTCGACGCCCTTGACCACGATGCTGCGCGCCATGGTGTGCAGCTGGGCGTCTTCGTCGGCCGAAAGCTCCTTGCCGGTGAAGACCACGACGGGAACTTCCGACAGGGCTTCGTCCTCGCGGATCTCCTCCAGCACGTCGAAGCCCGACATGTCCGGCAGCCGCAGATCGAGCACCACGCAATCGCAGGGGTTCTCGCGCAGGATCGACAGCGCGTCCTTGCCGGTGCCGGTGGTGACGATGTCGATGTCGTCATAGCCGAGCAATTCGCTGATGCTCATGCGCTCGGCGTCGTTGTCCTCGACGACCAGCAGGCGCTTTCTTCGCGGCGCGGCGTAGTCCTTGATCCGCGTCAGGGCGGCGTCGACACCTTCGGTGGTGGTCGGCTTGGTCACGAACGAGAAGGCGCCGCGCGCGAGCGCGTGCTGGCGGTCTTCGTCGAGCGTGATGATCTGCACCGGGATGTGCCGGGTCAGCGGGTTCTGCTTGAGCTGGCTCAGCACTGTCCAGCCCAGCATGTCGGGCAGGAAGACGTCGAGCGAGACAGCCGCCGGCTGGAACTGCTTGGCGAGATCGAGCGCGTCGCCGCCCCGCATTGCAACCAGGACCTTGAAGCCCTTGTCGCGGGCAAGATCCATGATCACGCGCGCGTAGTGCGGATCGTCTTCGACGATCAGGAGGATGGTATCGCCCGGCTCGATCTGATGGCGATCGTCGAGCATCTGCTCCACCGGGCGATCGGACACCGCGGCGGCGAGGACGGCAGGCACCGCGGCGCCTTGCGTCGTCTGGCTGGCCGGCGCGCTGGCCAAGGCAACGGCGGCCATGTTGGCCGGGCCGACATACTTGATTGGCAGATACATCACGAAGGTGCTGCCCTTGCCCGGCGCGCTGCGCAGCTGGATTTCGCCGCCCAGCAGGTTCGCCAGCTCGCGGCTGATGGCGAGGCCCAAGCCGGTGCCGCCGTATTTGCGGCTGGTCGAGGCGTCGGCCTGCTGGAACGCCTCGAAGATGATCTTCTGCTTCTCCAGCGGGATGCCGATGCCGGTGTCGGACACCTCGAAGGCGACGACGGCCGGCGCTGAATTGAGCACCGGATGCTCCGGGCTCCAGCCGCCGATCGCGGCCGAAACCGTGAGCCGCACGCCGCCCTGCTCGGTGAACTTGAAGGCGTTGGAAAGCAGGTTCTTGAGCACCTGCTGCAGGCGCTTGGAGTCGGTGGTGATGGTGCGCCCGAGATGCGGATCGATCTCGACGTCGAACGACAGCTGCCGGTTGTCGGCTTCGTGCCGGAACGGCCGTCCGATGGCGTCCGCCAGGTTGGCGACGAACACCTCCTGGGCGTCGACCGTGACGGTGCCGGATTCGATCTTGGATAGATCGAGAATGTCGCTGATCAGGTTGAGCAGGTCGGTGCCCGCGCCATGGATCGTGCGGGCGAATTCCACCTGCTTCGCCGAGAGATTGCCCTCCGGATTGTCGCCGAGCTGCTGACCCAGGATCAGGATGCTGTTGAGCGGCGTGCGCAGCTCGTGCGACATGTTGGCGAGGAATTCCGACTTGTACTTCGAGGTGAGTGCGAGCTCCGAGGCCTTCTCTTCGAGTGCCCGGCGGGCCTGCTCGATTTCCTGGTTCTTGCGCTCCACTTCGACGTTGCGTTCGGCTAGCTGCTGGGCCTTCTGCTCGAGCTGCTCGTTGGTCTGCTGCAATTCGCGCTGTTGGGTCTGCAACTCGCCAGCAAGCTGCTGCGATTGCGTCAGCAGGCCTTCGGTCTGCATCGTCGCCTCGATGCTGTTTAGCACGATGCCGATCGAGTCGGTGAGCTGCTCGAGGAACATCGTCTGCAATGTGGTGAACTGCGTCACCGAGGCGAGCTCGATCACCGCCTTGACCTGGTTCTCGAACAGCACCGGCAGCACGATAATGTTGCGCGGCACGACCTTGAACAGCGCTGAGCCGATCGGCACCGCGTAGGTCGGCAGGTCGGTGATCAGCATGCGCCGCTTGTCGGCGGCGCATTGGCCGATCAGCCCTTCGCCGATCCGCACCCGCAGTGGATGGCCATTGGCGCCGTCGTCCGCATAGGCCGATAGGAGCCGCATGGTCTGTGTCTCTTCGCTTTCCACCTGATAGATCACGCCGAGCTGGGCATTGACCAGCGGGGTGAGCTCGGTGAGCAGCAGCCGGCCGACCGTGCCGAGGTCGCGCTGGCCCTGCAGCATGTTGGTGAAGCGGGCGAGGTTGGTCTTCAGCCAGTCCTGCTCGGTGTTGCGGTCTGTGGTGAGCCGCAGGTTGTCGATCATCGTGTTGATGTTGTCTTTCAACTCGGCCACCTCGCCGCGCGCCTCGGCCTGAATCGAGCGCGTCAGGTCGCCCTTGGTCACGGCGGTCGCCACCTCGGCGATGGCGCGGACCTGCGTGGTCAGGTTGGTCGCGAGCAGGTTCACGTTGCCGGTGAGGTCTTTCCAGGTGCCGGCGGCGCCGGGCACGTTGGCCTGGCCGCCAAGACGGCCTTCGACGCCGACCTCGCGCGCCACCGACGTTACCTGGTCGGCGAAGGTCGCGAGCGTGTCGGTCATGTTGTTGATGGTCTCGGCGAGCGCCGCGACCTCGCCCTTCGATTTCACCGTGAGGTTCTGCTTGAGGTCGCCGTCGGCAACCGCGGTCACGACCTTGACGATGCCGCGCACCTGTTCGGTGAGGTTGGCGGCCATGACGTTGACGGTGTCGGTGAGGTCCTTCCAGGTGCCGGCGACGCCGGGCACCTCGGCCTGACCGCCGAGCTTGCCTTCGGTGCCGACCTCGCGGGCGACGCGCGTCACTTCCGAGGCGAAGCCGTTGAGCTGGTCCACCATGGTGTTGATGGTGTTCTTCAGCTCCAGGATTTCGCCCTTCACGTCGACGGTGATCTTGCGCGAGAGATCGCCACGCGCCACGGCGGTCGTCACTTCGGCGATATTTCGCACCTGGCCGGTGAGGTTGCCGGCCATGGAGTTGACGTTGTCGGTCAAGTCTTTCCAGGTGCCGGCCACGCCAGGCACGTTGGCCTGGCCGCCGAGCTTGCCTTCCGTGCCGACCTCGCGTGCAACGCGCGTCACCTCGCCGGCGAAGCGGTTCAGCTGATCGACCATTGTGTTCAGGGTCTCCTTCAGCTGCAGGATCTCACCGCGCACATCGACCGTGATCTTGCGTGACAGGTCGCCGCTGGCAATCGCGGTCGCAACCTCGGCGATGTTGCGGACCTGGTCGGTGAGATTGCCGGCCATCGAGTTGACGCTGTCGGTCAGGTCCTTCCAGGTGCCGGCCACGCC
>JACXTT010010194.1_pt1 | contig 12719 bp, 11 predicted proteins | sample 9270951 | NCBI WGS metagenome assembly JACXTT01 (sample SAMN15532306, study PRJNA645909) | rock metagenome | isolation source: weathered quartz diorite | place: Puerto Rico | collected 2017-06-21 | reverse complement strand
TCAAGGCGCCATAGGCCAGGCTGGCCCACATGGCGCCGCTGAACTGCCAGCGCGGCCAAGGCTCCAGCGCAAAGGCCATGGCCCACAGGCACAGGCTGGCCAGTATCAGCATCCACACGGTCAGCGTCTCCACTGGCAGGCACAGGCGCGCGCGGCGCATCATCAGCGTGCCGATGGCCCACAACACGGCTGCCAGCTCCATCCAGGCTATCCCTATGGGCCGGCCTGACAGTGCGGCCAGCTCGTGGGAGACCAGCAGGCCTATGGCCAGTGCCACGGCAAGCACGGCAATGGCGATACGCCGCGTCATCTTTTCGCCCAGGAACAATGTGCCAATCAACACGGTCCAGATCGGCATCGTGAACCCGAGGATGGCGGCCCGCCCAGATGCCAGTTCCTTGACGCCCAGAATGGCGGCCGTGTGCCAGCCCAATATGTTGGGTAATCCAAGCCGGATGATGGTGGTCCATTGCCCGCGCTCAGGCAACATGCGCAGGCCGCGCCAGCGGTAGAAGGCCAGCAGCGACAGCGCGCCACCACTCATGGTCAGTGCGCGAAAGTACAGTGGCGACATCTCGCGCAAAGAAAATTTCATCATGGGCCAGTTGCAGCCCCACATCAGCGTAATGGCCACCAGGGCCAGCAACTGCTTGCGCTGAATCACACAGCGACCGGTGCTTTGATGGCGGCGTGGCTTTGGTAGTCCTGCACCTCAAAGTCTTCAAACGCATAGTCAAAGATGGAAGCGGGCTTGCGCTTGATATGGAGCAGGGGGTAGGCGTAGGGCGTACGGCTCAACTGCAGCTCCACCTGCTCGTGGTGGTTGCTGTAGATATGGCAGTCGCCGCCGGTCCAGATGAAATCGCCAACGTCCAGGTCACACTGCTGTGCCACCATGTGTGTCAGCAGCGCATAGCTGGCAATGTTGAAGGGCACGCCCAGAAAAATATCGGCGCTGCGCTGGTACAGCTGGCAGCTCAGTTTGCCCTTGCCGCCCGGCTCGGTGGCTGGTGCTACGTAAAACTGGAAAAAAGCATGGCAGGGCATCAGTGCCATCTTGTCCAGATCGGCCACGTTCCAGGCACTGACGATGATGCGGCGCGAGTCCGGGTTGCTTTTGAGCGTCTGCATGACCTGGGCAATCTGGTCGATATGGCCGCCATCCGGTGTTGGCCAGCTGCGCCACTGCACGCCGTAGACGGGGCCCAGGTCGCCGTCGGGGCGGGCCCATTCGTCCCAGATGCTGACATCGCGCTCCTTGAGCCAGTTGTTGCTGCTCGACCCTGTCAGAAACCACAGCAATTCCTGGATGATGGAGCGCAGGTGCACTTTCTTGGTGGTGACCAGTGGAAAGCCTTCATTCAGGTCAAAACGCATCTGGTGGCCAAACACGCTTCTGGTGCCCGTGCCGGTGCGGTCGGTCTTGGCCACGCCCGTGGTGTAGACGTGGCGCATGAAGTCTTCGTATTGGCTGCGCACTGGGCGCTGGCTGCTCAGGGTGGACATGGTGGTGGCGTTAGAACTGCGGTGATTGCCCCATTTTAGAGCGCCAGGGCTTGCAAGGCCTGCCGTGTAAAGGCGTCGGCCGGAAAAAAGGTTTCCATGGCCAGTTCCTGCAAGGTCACATCTACAGGTGTACCAAAGATGGTCGTGGTACTGATGAAATTCAGCACCCCGTTTGCGCTGCGAAACTGGAACGGCATGACCACACCAGGGTGCTCGCCCGGAACGGTCGGCTCGGCGCCAGCGGGCACCGGATAGGCCTGCAATTCGTCCAGCAGGGCCATCAGCACGGGGTCGGCACAGGCATTGATCTGGTGGCGCAGGCGCTCAAACAAGTGCGCGCGCCATTGTTTCAGGTTGGCGATGCGTGCCGCCAAACCCTGCGGATGCAGGCTCAGGCGCAGCACATTGACCGGCGCTTGCAGCAGCGTGGCATCGACGCCCACCATCAGATGCGGCACCACGCGGTTGGCGCAGACCAGATTCCAGTGTCGGTCGATGGAAGGGGGAGGGTGGGGGCCAAGGGTGTTGAGTATCAGTTCGACCGCTTCGCGGGCTGGGCTCAGATCGGGGTCGCTGAGCGCACGTTCGCGGTACATCGGAGCATAGCCGGCCGCGGTCAACAGCGTATTGCGCTCCCGCAGTGGAATATCCAGCCGCTCGGACAGGCGCAGCACCATTTCGCGGCTGGGCACCGACCGGCCGGTTTCGACAAAGCTCAGATGGCGCGTAGAGATCGCAGCATCCATGGCCAGGTCCAGTTGGCTCAGACGACGGTGCTGGCGCCAGTGGCGCCGGTGCTCGCCAAAGGCTTTCGCCGTGGCCCGTGTGGGTGCGGAAGCTGCGGTGGGCAGGGGGTTCATGGCTCGATAGTAAGGCCAGGCAGGCAGCAGGCCCATTACCTGCGAGGTTATCGACTGGGCGCGCGGCCGCGCGGAAGATTGCGTCCGACAGCGTAGCCGGCAGAAACGGTGTGCGCTGCCAGATCAAGCTTTTTTTTGCATGTGTCTATCAACCCAAGGAGTTCGCCATGTCTGTTACTGCCAAATCGTCTATGTTGTCGTCATGGTTTGCATCGCCCCAATTCTTGCGCCATGTGTTGTGGCTGGACGCCGCCAGCGGCGTGGCTACCGCAGCGCTGCAGTGCGAGTTTGCCCAAGCGCTCACCACGTTGCTGGGGCTGCCAGCCAACCTCTTGCTGTGGTCCGGCTGGCTGCTGGCAAGCTGCGCGCTGGGCATCGTGTGGATTGCCACCCGGCCGGTCATTCCTGCCGCGGCCGTCTGGACGTTGGTGGCCGTCAACACGCGATGGGTCATGGGCTGCCTGGGGCGGCTGGCCAGCAGCCTGGTAGCCCCCACGCTGCTGGGCGAAGCCTTTTTGGTGGTGCAGGCCGTTGCAGTTGGCGTGTTGGTGGAGCTGGAGTGGATTGGCGTGCGCCGGTTGGCGCCGCGAGACGCCTGGTAGGCCGCAGCGCCTATGCGCCCGATCCGCCAACGGGGTGCCATTGAAACCGCTGCTGCGGCCAGACCCCGTTCAACACTGGCACAGTCCAGCTCGCCAGGAACAGCACCACAATCAGGCCGTGGGGCTTGAACAGTACAAACTGCCAGGCAAAGGCCCCCAGCGCCACTAGCAAAGCGTAGGCCATGCGCACCGATGCGCGCTGCGGGGTGGTCATGGGGTCGGAGATCATGAAGAAGGCAAACAGCAGGACCGCGCCATTGCTGGCCTGCTGCAGCCACATGGCGGCTCCAGGGTTCCATGCATAGCCCAGCCACCACAGCCTGGCAGCCAGCAAGGTGGCCCAAGCCAGCAGGAACGTCAAGGACACGTCCCAGCGTTTGATGCGCTGGGTTACCAAGCCACCCAAAGCGATGAACCACAAGGCGGCCAGACTTTGCGAGCCCCACTGACCCGGGCTCAACCACGCGCCAGGCAGCCAAGCCCAGGCGGCAAAGGCCGCCAGGTTCGCGGGATTCAGCAGGTGGCTCTTGCAAGCGGCCGGGCCACCACGGATGATGAACTTGCTGCTCATGGCGGCGCAGGCCAGCAGCGGGTGCACCCAGAGGTTCTCGGCACGCACCAAGATGCAGATGCCAAAGCTGGAAATCAGCGCACTCAGGTAGCCGCCCCACTGGCGCTTGCTGGGCAGGTCCAGGCCCCACTGCCAGACCGCCTGGGTCAACAAGGCGCTGCCGAAGGTCAGCGCAACCTGTGTCCCGGTCAGCGCGAAGTCGCGCGCCAGTGCCCCCAGGGTCAGAAAGCTGGCCAGGAACAGGATCTGGAACCAGCGCGCGTCCAGTTGCTGCAAGCGCAGCCTGACGTGCGCCGCCAGCGCATGTGCGCGCATAGGTAGCGGAGCGTGTATTGCGAAGCTCGTCATGGTTGCGCTCCTTATGGGCTTGTGCTGTTGCCAAACAGGGTGGCCCACCAAGCCTTGGGCGCAATGGGTGCGGGTGCTGCAGGGGATGCGTCACCAAGCCATGGCCCGGTGAAATGCGCGGCCCCAGGCAAGGCGTCGATGTCGCTGAGCGTCCAACCGGTCAGGTCAGCCAGCGTTTGCTTCTCGGTGGCTAGACGTTTGGGCAGGTCGACTCGGTAATACTGCGCTGCGCTATTGATGCCGTCGCGCTTGGACGCCACACAGCTGGCCACACATTCGCGCTGCAGCAGCGCACGACTTTTGCCGCGGTATTGCGGTGGGCCTGCCGGATAGTTTCTGGGAAGGGTCAGCACTTCGTCCACCCGGGTTTTGCACATGGCTTCGCAGTCCATCTGGCCGACCTTTTCGCTGCACTGGGCAACGCTGCTGTCGTAGGGTGTTTGAATCACGTAGCGTGCCTGCCAGTTCTGCCTATCCTTGGTCTGGATGAACATCAGATCTTCCGGAAATGTGGCGGGTGTGTAGCGCACATGCAGCCGGGTCAGTACCACGGGCTGGGCGCCGCCAACTGAACTGGTAGGTACCAAGCGCTTGGCGGTGGGCCCGGGCGGCGAGGTCATGGCCTTGAAGTTGGCCTGGAGGTCACCTTCTGTCCAGAACACGCCAGCGCCACGCAACTCCTCCGGGCTCAAAGGGTTGGCGGCACAGGGATCGCACCACGCCATGTCCCAAAAGTATTCGGTAAACGCGACGCGGTTGTCTTCTTTGCTGGCCTGGCGGGCGAACATGGCCTTGTAGAAGTCCTGGAACTTGGGCTTGATGAAGTACGGCACGTTGGTATCGGTTGGCAGCTTGACGGTGCGGTAGTTGCTGCTTTCTACACGACCGTCCTTGGTCAGCAAGTAGACAATCAAATCCTGCGGCTTGTCGGGCGCGGCATTGAGCATGCCCAGGCGCATGGGCAGCATGAACTTGTCGCTCTCAAAGGCAAATTGCAAGGGTCGCAGCGTGGTGTAGCCGGTCTTGAGTTGCTCCTGCAGGTTGACCTTGGCGACGAAGAATTTCATGCCCTGCTTGATGTAAGGCTTCAACGCGGCACTGGCGCCTTTGGGAATCTTGTAGCCGTTTTCGTGCAGCCAGGTTTCCAGCCCGTCGGATTGCGTGGCTGACAGACTGACGATGTCGTACTCCTCCAGCGTGTATTGCGCTTCAACGGTCACACCCAGCGCCCTATCACGTGAAAGGCTTTCGGCGGACTTGGCCATGGCGGGGGACATGACCATTCTTTGAACCGGGGGCGGTGCATTGGCCAGGATGGCATCCATGCCCCAGGTGAATGAGACCTGGCAGGGGTCTGCGTCGCTGTACTCCGCCAGGCGCGGGCTGCTATAGGCGTCCAGCCGCTCAAAGGTGAGTTTATCGGCCACGCGAACCTGCCCTTTTTGCAATGTTGTTGGCGTAGGCACTACCAGCGCAAACTCGCTCAGCGGGCCTTTGTAGTCGTTGAGCATGGAGATGACGGTGCGCTTGCCGTCGCGCACCAGCACGACCTGGCTGGCTTCATTGAACAGATTGGCATCTGCTTTGCCAGCGTAGAAGCCGCAAAAGGCCTGTGCAGTCAGCGGCAGGCTGGCTGCAAGAAGCAGGGAGCAAAGCAGGGTCTTGGAACGCCGCAATGGTGAGGTCGGTTGCCGGGCTTGCATGGGAGGCCTTTCGTGGTGGTTAGATCCACTGAAACGAATGGCCGCAGAAAATGGGGTTAAGTCCTTGTCAAAAAAGTTTCAAGACGGGGCTTGGCCTTGTCGCTGCGCTGCCGGCTGGCCGCAGCGGGCCGGCTATTTGCTAGCTGATTTGCCGTAGTTCTGCACCAGGTAGTTCACAATGGTTTCCACATCGTCCTTGGGAATCGGCGCATGGAAGACGTTGATCATCTTGTTGACCGACGCAGTCCAACCGGCTTTGTCCAGAAAGGCGGAATTCATCTGGATGTAGTCGACGCTGTGGCAGGCAATGCACTGCATGGCCTTGTCTTTGCCAGGGGCGTCTTTCAGCACCACTTTGGATTCCTGCGCGGTGGCATGGGTGCCAGCCAAGCCCAGCAAAACCAGCGAGGCGCCAGCCATCGTGCACCAGGACTTCATGCTCATACGACCTCCAGATACAGGCGCTGAATGACATTGTGGTGGTAGCCAGCCGGGTTGTGCACCAGTTGCTCGACCTGCGTTTCACCGGAGCGGCTGGTGGCGCGGGCCATCACCACGACCGAGCCGCGTTCGCGCGTTGGCACGGCCAGCGAGAATTCTCGGAACGAAAAACGGCCCAGGTCGCGGCCCAAACTGGCAGACTGCCAACTGGTGCCCAGGTCGGTTGACACTTCCACACGGTCTATGCCGGCACCGCCATCCCAGGCGATGCCCTTGACCACAATGGGTTTGCCGCGCACCAGCTGCGCTCCATTGCGCAAGGACGTGATCAGCGAATTCACCACCATGGTGGTAATGGGTTCATTGGCCGCCGCCAATTGCGACGTGAAGCTCACGGTCTTGAACTTGCCGCGCGGCACGCGGTAGGCCGTGCTCATCCAGAAGTTGGTATCGGGCTTGGAGACCAGCTTGACACTGACCAATTGCTTGACCCAGTAGGTGCCGGTCCAGCCTGGCACAACCAGACGTGCCGGGAAGCCATTCCAATGGGGCAGCGGCTGGCCATTCATCTCATAGGCCACCAAGGTGTTCTCGTCCAATGCCACACTGACCGGCAGTGACTTTACAAAGTCCGGAGTACCATCCAGCAGCGGGCCGTCCGCGCCGTCCAGCACGACCTCCAGGGCATCGGGCTTGACGCCGGCCTTGGCCAGGATGTCTTTCAAACGCACACCGCGCCAGACCGCGTTGCCCATGGCGCCCACGCCCCATTCAACACCCGGCACGTGCGGCTCCATCAAGCCACGCCGGTTGCCAGAACACAGGCAGACAGCGGTGACCTCGACGGGCGTGAAATCTTTCTTCAACTGCGCCAGCGTCAGCGTCACTTCGCGTTCCGCGCTTTCCCCACCGATGCTAAGCCTCCACTCAGCGGCCTTGACCTCTGGAATGTTGGCCAGGTGGTAACGCACGAAAAAGGCATTGTTGGGCGTGATCGGCGTGCGGAAGTATTCGATAGGCGTTTCGAAATTGGGTGGCCGGTAGGTTTTTTTGATCAGCGGAACTTTGCCCGGCAATGCAAAGAGGTACTGCTCGGCCAATGCCCCGTCGGGTATTTCAGCAAACCCCAACGCCCGCGTGCCGCCCACCTCACCAGCCAAAACACGCACAGGTCCCAACGCCGCCATCGCCCCTGCGCCGGCCATGCCGGTCAACAACGAACGGCGAGATGTGCCGTCAACGGACTTCTTCATAAGACATTCCCCCTATGCAGACTGGTATCGGAAATTTATTCTACGCGCATGTGCTGGCGTGTTGCTAGTTCTGACTCCGGCGCAGCGGAATTTCCCATACCTTGCAATCAAGTTCTACATTGCCACTAGTCTTCGGAGAGCCAAGATCACAATCAATGCGCGCATAGAGTCGTCCGTAGCCAAGACCTCCGTTCCAAAATACTTTGGTCTCTTTGCCATCAACTATTTTGAACCAATAGCTCCATCCGGGGTCTGCGACGTCACACTTCAAATTGGCGCGACAGCTTTCTGGCGTCGGCGGCTCAACGCCAGCAATCTTGTTGAAGCTGAACCGTCCCCGTTGATCCGTAATCGCCCGAATAGGCTCTTTGCATGGCCCACTTGAACCCACGCTCCCGTCTCTGCAACTTAGTACGGCTAGCCCCGGCACAGGGACCTGATTTCTGGTAATTGTTCCGACAATTTCACCCGAAACCTCGCCATTGTCCGTTGCGGCAAAGACCCTAGCGCATGCAGCGAATACCAAGGCCAATTCGACATGCAATTTTTTACTCATGGGGTGTCAATTTGTTGCGCAGGAGCAGCGCCCGGTACGTATCCATCCAACTCAGATCTGGCTTGCTTCACGAACTGCATGAGCTCTGGAAAAAATAGGTGAAAGCCGTCCTCCAGCGCAGAATAGTTAGCCTGCAAGTCCAGCAACCCTTCACGCAACAGATGGCCGTTGCGCGAAAGACGCTGTGAGGTTCTGTTAACTGCCACTTCAACCCCAGAAAAATCCCGATAGGAACCCAGCCAGTCCTGCGCAATCATGCGCGGCATCGCCTCCACTAGTTTGACCGGCAGAATGTTCTCGTGTCTGCCAAGCGCGGTGTAGAAGCGCTGCACGAACACGTCCAGCGGCACAGCGCTATATCTTGACCAATTTTTAGCTAGCAAGTGGTCATAGAACACATCCAGCACGATGCCGGCGTAGCGCCGTCTGCCGTCGCCAAATGTCTGCACGGCGTCCTTGACGATGGGATGGCTATCCGTATAAACATCGACCTTGCGGTGCATCATGATTTCGGCTTCCACCTCCGGCGGGTATTGCCCCACCATGTTCGCCTTGACGAAATCGCCAAGCAGCGCGCCTAACATGGCTTCTTCACTGTGCTGGGCTAATAGTATGTGGGCGAGGTAGTTCATAGGGGTTGGGCCAGCAAATAGGCAATATTGCTGCTACCGCGTCAATGGCGACTGAACTGGTCCATCACAGCAGCCAGTTGGGCATCGTCCGGCAGTTCTCCGAATTCCCACTTTTTGTCGTCATCTGCAGGCGTGGAGAAATCCAGGTCCACTCCATGCTCGCGCCAAGAACGTCCGCGGGCGGTGAACATCTCACCGGTAGTGACGCGCATCGCTGCACCTGAATCAAGAGCGAAAAACGTGTCAATCGTGGCCAGGCCGAGTGTTGGTTGCCCAAAGATCAGCGCATGTCGCTGGTCTTTGAGGGTCTGGGCCAATGCTTCAGCACCGGAGGCAGTTTTTCCGTTGACCAAAACGGCCAGGCGCAGTGACTTTAGTGGCCAATCGACGGGCTCTGAATGTTGTGCCACAACATTGCTCGCATAGTCTTTTGGTGACGCCCGATACACGCGGTTTTGGCTCTCAAGCCGTTCCACAACGCGGAGAATCTCAGTGTCCGATTCAACGAAAAGTGAGGCGACACCAACGGTGGCGTTCAATAAACCGCCTTGACAGTTGCGAAGGTCAAGGATGAGCGAGTCCAAGCGGCCGCCGTTGCTTGCCTTCAATTTGGCGACTTCGTCAATCACATCGTTGCGGGTGCTGTCGCTGAACTGAGATAGCCTAAGGTACGCCGTGCCTGGCGAAAATAGCTTTGACTTTACGGTCTTGATCGTGATCGGCTGGCGGGTCACGACAAACTTCAATGGGCTCTGCTCGCCCTCACGACGCACGAGCAAGGTCATATTGCTACCGGCTTCGCCGCGCATGACGTGGACAGCGTCATTTAACGACAGAGCGGTCGTTGAAACACCATCCACTGAATAGATCAGATCGCCCGATTTGATGCCCGCCTTTTCCGCCGGTGAGCCGTTGAGTGCGGATACGACCTGGACATAACCAGTGCCACCGGCATGGGCTTTCAGTTCCATACCGATGCCGACAAATTTTCTCTTCGCGTCTTCACTTTGGCGTCTTATTTCGTCCGCAGAATAATATCTTGACGTCGAATGCAATCCCTCAATAGCAGCATGAATGCAGACGTCGACAGCATCGCCATCGGAGCGATGGACAAGTAAAGAGATGGCCACGCGGCAATACCCGTCGAGTTCACTTTGTTCAATCGGTTTGATGTATTTCGCAATCAATTGCCGAGAAACGTCCTGCCATCGGGGTGACGTCAGAACCTGTTGATACAGTCTATTCTCGTCCAGCAGGGGTTGCGCGTGCGCTTCCGTTGCGAATGCCGACGACAAGACGGCCCACAGTATTGGCCCCAATGCATGCCATAAAGTTGACGTGATACGTACGCCAATTGTGCGTCTCATTGATTCTCCCAATTGTGTCGTCCTGCCGAGATTTTGCGAATCCAGGCGGACGCCGGTGCGTGACCGCGCAATGCCAGTGGTTCATTCAAGTCGGCGGATTCTTGGGCGAACTATAACGTGGTTGTCCACGTAATCGACGTGTGGCATTGCCCCCAAATTTGCGGCCCGCAAAAGCTGAGTGACAATTCCCCCCATGCACCCGATCCAAAAACTCCTAGGCTACGCCAGCAACTACAAACGCGACATACGCCTGGCATCCCTGTACTCGGTCCTGAACAAGTTTTTTGACATCCTGCCCGAAGTGCTGATAGGCGCGGCGGTTGATGTCGTCGTCAAAGGCGACCAAAGCTTTCTGGCGCGCCACATCCTCGGAGAACTGGGCATCACCCAGACCTGGCACCAACTGCTGGTGCTGGGCATCTTGAACGTACTGATCTGGGGTGGCGAGTCGCTGTTTGAATATTTGTACCACCTGAAATGGCGCCGCCTGGCCCAGGATATTCAGCATGAACTGCGGCTGGACACCTACCGCCATGTGCAAAAACTGGAGATGGCCTACTTCGAAAACCAGCGCACCGGCAACCTGATGTCCATACTCAACGATGACATCAACCAGATGGAGCGATTCTTGAATGGTGGGGCCAACCAGATCATCCAGGTGTTCTGCTCATCACTAATGATCAGCGCCGTGTTCTTTGCCATGCAACCCGGCATCGCGCTGATTGCGCTGCTGCCCGTTCCCGCCATTCTGTTTGGCGCTTTCTGGTTCCAGAACCGGCTGGAGCCGCGCTACACCGAGGTGCGCGAGGCTGCGGGCGATGTCAGCGCCCGGCTCAACAACAACCTGCTGGGCCTGGCGACCATCAAGGCCTTTGCCACGGAGGGCATGGAGGCCGAGCATATTGCCCAGGCCAGCGATGGCTACCGCATTGCCAACGCGCGTGCGATTCGGCTCAGTGCGGCCATCACACCGGTCATACGCACGGCCATTCTGGCCGGCTTTACCGCCACGCTACTGTATGGCGGATGGTTGACCATCCAAGGCCAATTGGCCGTGGGCGCCTACTCCGTGCTGGTATTCCTGACGCAACGCCTGCTGTGGCCATTGACGGGCCTGGCTGATGTGGCAGATATGTACCAACGCTCCATGTCATCCATCGAGAGGGCCATGGCGCTGCTGGAGACGCCCATCAACATTCCGTATGAAGGTCAGCATTTTCCAGCGGACAAAGTCTCGGGTTTGCTGCAGTTTGAGCACGTAGGTTTCTCCTATGACGTCAGCACGCCCACGCTGCACGATATTGACATCGCAGTAGCCGCCGGCAAAACCACGGCCTTTGTGGGCTCCACCGGTTCGGGCAAATCAACACTGGTCAAACTGCTGCTGCGCTTCTACACGGCACAGAGCGGGCGCATTCTGCTCGACGGCCAACCCATTGACGGCCTGAACCTGCAGGACCTGCGCCGGGCGATTGGCTATGTGTCGCAAGACACGTTCTTGACCGACGGCACGGTGGCGGAAAACATCGCCTACGGCGCAACGGGTGCCAGCGATGCGCAAATTGCCGAGGCGGCACGCGCCGCCGAATGCATCGAATTCATCGACAAGCTGCCCTTGGGCTTTGCCACCCGCATTGGCGAGCGGGGTCAGAAACTATCCGGTGGTCAACGTCAGCGTCTGGCGTTGGCGCGTGCTATTTTGAAGAACCCGCCGGTGCTGATCCTGGATGAAGCCACCAGTGCGGTCGACAACGAGACCGAGGCCGCGATCCAGCGCTCGTTGGATGTGGTCAGTAAGAACCGCACCACCGTCGTCATCGCTCACCGTTTGTCCACGGTGCGCCAGGCGGACTGCATCCACCTGCTCGAGGCTGGGCGGATTGTGGAGAGCGGCACACATGACGCATTGTTGGCGCGCAATGGCGGTTATGCGGCGCTGTGGCGGCTGCAGACCGGGGAGCGTTCGTAGCAGTGGGTGTACGCGGGCAAGCCCACAAGCTGTCTTAGAGTGACAGCACCCGCCCCGGATTCATCAGATTGTGCGGGTCCAGCGCTTGCTTGATGGCACGCATCATGCCGAGCGCAACCGGTGACTTGTGCTGTTCCAATTTTTCACGCTTCAAGCTGCCCACACCGTGCTCTGCCGAAATGGAGCCATTGAAGCGGTCCACCATGTCATAGACGATGGTGTTGACACCTTTTTCCTGGTTCTTCAAAAAGGCTTCAGCATCTGTATCGGCGGGTGCCTGCACGTTGTAGTGCAGGTTGCCATCGCCCAGGTGGCCGTAGTTGACCAGGCGCACACCGGGAAAAGCCTGCTCCAATTGGGCGTCGGTCAGGCGCACAAACTCAGGAATGCGCGACACGGCAATGGAAATGTCGTGCTTGATGTTGAGCCCTTCTTGCGCTTGCGCCAACGGAATGCTCTCGCGGATATGCCACAGCGCGCGGGCCTGGGCGATGTTTTCGGCCACCACCGCATCGCTGACGCAGTCCTGCTCCAGTGCCACTTCCAGCAGGCGCTCGAAACAGCTGCGGGCGTGGTCCACGGACTCGGTGTCGGAGTTCTCCAGTACCACATAGTAGGGCGATGCACTGTCCTGCAACGGCACGCGCTGCTGCGGAAAATGTTTGCTCACCAGGTTCAGCGCGAAGCTGCCCATGACCTCAAAGCCCGTCAAGCCCGCGCCCAGGTGCTGGTGCGCAAGGCCCAGCAACTGCACTGCGGCGTCCAGCGATGGCACGGCGGCAAAGGCGGTGAGCTGGGCGGCTGGCATGGGGTAGAGCTTCATGGTTGCCGCGGTGATGATGCCCAGCGTGCCTTCCGAGCCAATCATCAAATGGCGCAGGTCGTAGCCGGTGTTGTCCTTGCGCAAGCCG
>JACXTT010010193.1_pt1 | contig 12720 bp, 8 predicted proteins | sample 9270951 | NCBI WGS metagenome assembly JACXTT01 (sample SAMN15532306, study PRJNA645909) | rock metagenome | isolation source: weathered quartz diorite | place: Puerto Rico | collected 2017-06-21 | reverse complement strand
CTCACCCAGCCCAGGTTTTCCGCCGTCCTCGAGGACGGCCGAAGCCAGCGGTTCCACTCCGGAACAAGACGCGGGCGGAGCCTCGCCCGCCCGCCCGCGCCCCGGTGTGCTCGTTGAAAATTCAATGGTCGTAGAAGAAGCTTCCTTGGGCGGGGGTGTCGAATGATGATTTTGGCGACCAGGCCCTTACATCTGTCTCATCAGCTTCTGCACATCGTCGCGCTGTTTCAGGCTGGCATCGAGACGAAGCGCGTCGCGCAAGGCGCCGCGCGCCTGGTCCTTTTTCCCGGCGCTCAGCAGCGCGGCGGCGAGGTGAAAGCGGTACACGCCGCGGTCAGGCTGCATCTTCACCGCTTCCTGTAACAGGGGTACGGCGCTGTCCACCAGCCCGCGTTTGTAGTAGATCCAGCCCAGCGTATCGGCGGGGCCGGGAAGGTTCGGCAACTGCTGGCGCGCGCGCCGGGCAAGGTCGAGCGCGCGGTCCATGTCGGCGCCCTGCTCGGAGAGGATCCACGCCAGATTGTTGGCCGCGACCGCGGAGTTGGCGTCAACCTCCAGCGCTTTTTCGTAGGCTTTCTTCGCGCCCTCGGTGTCGCCCAGGCCTTCGCGGGTGGCGCCCAGCGCGGTCCAAAGCATCACGCTGCGCGGATTCAGCTTCACCGCGATCTCGTACTGCTCGGCGACCTTCGCCGGCACCTTCTGTTCCGCGTAGAGCGCCGCCAGCAGAACATGGGCCGCCGTATTCTGCGCATCCAGTTGCGCGACACGCTGCAGGCTTGCTTCCGCCTTGGAGAACTGTCCCAGATCGGTTTAGGCCTTGCCCAGCACGGCCTCGAGGTCGGCGGTTTCCTTCTCCTGCCGGAACCTGGCCATCCGCGCGATCCCCTTCCTTCCCTGGCCGCGCAGCCGGTAGGAGATCATCAGTCCGCTCAGGGCGTCGGCGTTGCGCCCGTCGAGCGAAAGCGCTCTTTCAAACTGCTTCTCCGCCGCCTCGTACTGCTTCTGTTTGAGCGCCAGGTAGCCGAGGCGCACCAGTCCCAGAGGCGACTTCGGTTCCATGGCGGTGAACTGCTGGAACTCGGCTTCGGCCTTGGCCAGGTTGTTCATGTTGGCATAGGCGCTGCCGGCGTAGAGGTGGGCTTCGGCCCGGCCCGGTTCCTTCTCGATGATCTGCTGCGCATACTTGAGCGCCACGTCGTTGAGCCCGCGGTCCAGCATGATCTCCGCCAGCGCGACGAAGGCGTCAATGGATTGGGGATTGAATCCGATGGCCTGTTCAAAATAGTGCTGCGCCCGGTCCTGGTTCCCCATCTGCGAATAGGCCACGCCCATCAGGAAGGCCGTGGGGGCCAGGTTGGGCTCCTCGCGCTGCAAAGCCTCGAGCTCGCCGACCGCCTTCTCCGGCCGGTGGCGCTCGATGAGCACGCGGGCGTGCAGGAGGAGCGTCTGCGGCTCGCGACGCTCCTTGAGCAACTCGCCCAGCATGCGCTCCGATTCGTCGAAGCGCTTCTGCTGCATGGCGATCTCGGCCAGTTGGAGCTTGGCGGGCGCAAAAGGCGGCGCTTCGGAGATCAGTTGACGGTCAAGCTGCGCCGCGTCATCCAGCCTTCCCTGCGCCAGATAGAACTTGGCCAGGGTGAAGCGCGATGCCTGCGAGTTCCCGTCCATGCGGACGAGTTCCTGATAAAGGGCCTCGGCTTCCGGATATCGCTGCTGATCGAAGTAGAACTGGGCCAGCGCCTGCCGCGCCTCGATGGAGCCGGGGTTCAGGTTCACGGCGGCGCGATAATGTTCCTCCGCTTTCGCCATCTCGCCACGCGCGACGTAGTAGCTGGCCACCGCCTTGCGGGCGGTCACGGACCCGGGATCGCGCTTGAGCGCCTGTTCGAAAGCCTCGCGGGTGCGGTCCATGTCACCCTGCGCCGCGTACAGAATGCCGAGATGGATGTAGCCCTGGAGGTAGTCGGGGTGACGGCTGATCAGGTCCTGCAGGACTTTGATCCCTGCCGGCAGTTGCTGTTTGCCCACATAGCTGTTGGCCAGGATGACCTGGGCATCGTAGTTGTCCGGGTCCTTCTCGGTGATGCGCGCCGCCATCTGCTGCGCCTCGTCGAATTGCTGGCTTGCCAGATAGATCTGCGCCAGGGCTATTTGCGCCGGCCCATAGTTGCGGTCGGCTGCCAGCGATTTCTGGTACACCAGCAGCGCATCGCGGTACTGCTCGTTGTGCAGGTAGGCGTCGCCCAGGCGGGCGTTCAACTCGGCCGAGTTGGGGTCGAGCTGGACGGCGTTCCGGTATTGCAGAATGGCCTCGCGGTACTGCCCCGCCGCCACGTATTTCTCGGCGCTGGCGACCAGCTCCGCCTTCTGCTTTTCAGGGTTCTTGCTGCAGCCGGCAAGCAGGCACAAGACACAAAGAAGACTTCCGGCGCCGACGGCCGCTGCGCTACGTCCCCATCGAATCAACATTCCACCTCGGAAGTTACCGACCCACTACCATAGCAGACTCGCGCGTTTTCCTTTGCATCTCGGACTCCCTGCGGTAAGTCTCTGTGAAAACCGCAACTTCTTGCATATCCACAAAATCTGCAGGTGCACCGACATGAAAGTGCAAGCAATTTCATCCATGGATGACCGTAGGAAAGACGCTCTTCATCGTTTTCCTCAGCCACCCTGTATCTTGTCTGCAATCAATGGATTACGAGTTTGGAACTTTGGTTTTGCAAGACCGAGTATGGAAGCCCTCTTGCTATATCCAAGCCGGAGTTACCTTCGTAATCGCGGAGAAATGTTAAATGCTTGCTCGATATACCAAGCTGGCGGTGGTGGCGGCAGTCGTGGTCGGACTGCTGGCTCTCGCTCCGGCGGCACTGGCTGACACGGTCACCATCAAGCTCACGGGGCCCATCAACACCTCCACCAACCCGGTGGTCAACGGCGTCTTCGTGGGGCCGTACGCCGCTACCGTGAACGGCGTTTCGATGCAGCTCATCTGCGACGATTACGATCACCACGTCAGCGTCGGCGACGTATGGACCGCCAACGTCTCGACCTTCGCCGACCTCTCGCACACCCGCTTCTGGAACAGCGGCAACACCGCCCAGAGCCTGAAGAATTACCAGATGGCGGCCTGGCTGAGCATGCAGCTGCTGATGAGCCCGAAGAGCGTTTGGGGCGATATCCACTACGCGATGTGGCGCATCTTCTCGGTGAACGCTCCGAACGTAGGGAATTCCACCTACTGGCTGAACCTGGCTGCCAGCCAGGACTTCTCGACGGTGGATTTCTCCAACGTGAAGATTTACACACCCATCAACCCGACGGCGCCGCAGGAGTACATCGTGGTGACCCCGGAGCCGGCATCCCTGGCGCTGCTCGGGACCGGGTTTGTGATGGCAGGCAGTTTCTTGCGTAGAAAGTATTTCAAGGCGAACCGCTCCTAAGGGGCGCGGTCCAGCCTGCGATCTCCCGGCAAACCAGCCGGCTGTGGGTACTGCTAAAGAAGGAAGCGCTTTGGGAAGGCATCGCGCTTCCTTCTTTTTTCCCGGCAAAGTCCGCGCCAGCGGCACTTTGAGGGCTTAATGTGCAACCATTTGCACACGTTTTAACCGATATCGTCAGACCACACCGCATGAGTCTAGAGTAAGCCCATACAGATCAATCAGATAACGTCGAATCTTTAGCTATCTTCCAAAAACCATTGGTACGCAAAATGCCTCATTTTTCCTTGGAAAATACTGTCAAATGACGGTTTTGAACGCCATCTCGATCGACGTCGAGGACTACTTTCAGACCGAAGCCATGAGCCGGAGCCTGTCCCGCGACGACTGGGAGAGCGTCCCCTGGCGGGTGGAGCGAAACACCCATCGGCTGCTTGAGGCCTTCTCGAAGGCCGGGGCCCGAGGCACCTTTTTCTTCTTGGGCTGGGTGGCCGAACGCATGCCGAAGCTGGTCGAGACAGTCGCGCGCGCCGGCCACGAAGTGGGGTGCCACAGCTATTGGCACCGGCCGATCTTCCGGCTGGATGCGGACGAGTTTCGCAGCGACACGTTGCGGGCCAAACACGCCATCGAAGATGCGGCCGGAGCCCCCGTGCTCGGCTATCGCGCCCCCAGCTTCTCGCTGACCCCCGGCACGGAGTGGGCGGCGGAGATCCTTGCTGAACTGGGGTTTCAATACGACAGCAGCGTCAACCCCATCCATCACGATACCTACAGCAACGCCAGCGCTCCGCGCGTGCCCCATCGCATCGCGGGAGGCGCACTTGCGGAGTTGCCGATCGCGACCGTCCGGGTGGGGACGCAGAACCTGCCGATCGGCGGAGGCGCCTACTTGCGCATCTTCCCTTACCGCTACATGGCGTGGGGCCTGCGCAAGCTGAACCAAGTGGAAGGCCGGGCGGGCATGATCTATCTGCACCCCTGGGAGATCGATCCTGAACAACCACGGCTGCGCGCGGGCGCGAGATCAAGCTTGCGGCAGTACACCGGACTTGCCGGCACATTGGGCAAGCTGGAGCGGTTGCTGCGCGAGTTCCGCTTCGATTCCGTAGAGAACGCGTTTCATCAAGAAATCGCCCAGCGCCGCGCTCTCGAAATGCAGCACGAGGCGGCCGTCGCCTGAGGAATGTGCCGAGACATGGGAATCGCGACTGACACTCCGAACCTGACGCAGAGAGCAGCGGTGGGGACCGCCCGCGAGTCTTCGGCCACCCGGAGACCGTTGCGCGTGGGCGTGCTGCTTGATTCCCTGGAGGTACAACGCTGGCAGCAGAAGGTCCTGGCCGACATTCAGAATTCAGGCTTCGCCGAGCTCGTCCTGCTGGTCGTGAACACGCGGGAACATGAATCTCTAACCTGGTTCCAGCGCATCAAGCAGAACCTGCGCGACTACGTCCAGCACGGCCTCTTCAACTGGTACTGCAAGCAGGACGCCGGACGCAACAAGCAGTCGCCCGACGCCTTCGAGACAGCCGACATCAGCGCCGAACATCCCAACGCCCGGGTGCTGCGCGCCACGCCGCTCTCCACGAAGTCCGTGGACTGCTTGCGCAAGGAAGACATCGGCGCGATCCGGGAGGCCGATCTCGACGTCCTCCTGCGTTTCGGCTTCCGAATCGGCACCTTCCAGGGCGAGATCCTGCAGAGCGCGCGCTACGGCGTGTGGTCCTACCACCACGGTGACAGCCGCGAATACCGGGGCGGGCCGGCGCTGTTCTGGGAGATGTATGAGAAAAACCCCGTCTCCGGCGCCGTCCTGCAAGTTCTGAACGAAGAGCTCGACGGCGGCAGGGTCCTCTACCGTTCGCATTCCGCGACCGAACCACTCTCGCTCTACAGGAACCGCAATGCGAACTACTGGAAGGCCAGCGAGTTCGTAGGGCGGCGGTTGCGCGATCTCCACGAGCGCGGCTGGGAGCACATCGAAGCCAGCGAGCTTTATCGCGAGTCGGTCCCCTACACCAAGGGCCTCTACCGCGCTCCGGGCAACCTCACCATGTTGAGGTTTCTTGGACGCGAAATCCGAAAACGCCTTTTGAAGCATGCGCAGCGAGCTTTAGTTCGCGAGGAGGACCACTGGTTCATCGCTGTGCGCACGAAGAGCACGCCCCGCGCCGGGCTGCGCGACGCGCGCGGCGTGACCCTGCTCAAAGCTCCGTCCGACCGCTTCTACGCCGACCCGTTCATCATCCGCCGCGACGGCCGGGACTATTTGTTCTTCGAGGAGCTGCCATTCGCGACGCAGAAGGGGCTGATTGCAGTCGCGGAGATCGGCCCGGCAGGGGAGATCGGCGATGTCCGCCACGTGCTGGAGCGTCCCTATCACCTCTCCTATCCTTATGTGTTCGAGTGGAAGGGCGAGGTGTACATGATGCCCGAGACGCGGGCGAACCGCACCATCGAGCTTTATCGCGCGGTCCGGTTCCCGGACCAGTGGGAGCCGGCCGCGACCCTCATGAAGAACGTCGCAGCCGTGGATGCCTCGCTGCTCGAACACGAAGGCCGCTTCTGGCTCTTCGCCAATGTCGCGGTCGAGGGCGCTTCGACCCTGGATGAGCTGTGCCTCTTCTGGGCGCAAACGCCTTTCGGTCCGTGGACGCCGCATCGCAACAACCCGGTCATCTCCGATGTCCGGCGCGCCCGGCCCGCGGGGCGTCCATTCATGGAGAACGGCCGCCTCATTCGTCCCTCCCAGGACTGCTCCGGCCGCTATGGCCGCGCCGTGCGCCTCAATCACGTCAGCGTGCTTAGCCAGGACGACTACCGCGAGGAGACGATCGAGGTCATCGAGCCGGACTGGCTGCCCGGCAACCTGGGCACGCACACCTACAACTTCAACGAGAGCTTCGAGGTGTTCGACGGCCTGCTGATCCGGCGCGAACTCCACTGGTCCGCTACGCGCCGAACCACGGCCGTCTGCGAGATCCACGACGCCAGCGGCAACGTCAGCAAGCGCGAGGTGAAGGCGTAGTCGCGATGGCGGATCGGCCCAAACCGAAGAGCCGGAGGTTGATGGGAGATCTCTCCGCGCGCCTGGTGCGCAACGTCATCTTCCCTGTGTGGGTGCGCCGCGACCATCCTCAGTTTCTGCGCTATTACCGGGAGTATGAGCGCACGCAGTTCCTGAGCCGGGCTGAACTGGAGGCGATGCAGCTGGAGCGGCTCAAGAAGCTGGCCGCCCACGCCTACACGAATTGCCGTTTCTATCGCGAGCGTATGGACAAGGCCGGCATCCATCCGCAGAGCTTTCGCAGCCTGGAGCAGTACGCTTCCCTGCCCCTGCTCACCAAGCGCAACATCCAGGACAACGGCGAGACCATGCTGGCTTCCAATATTCCAGCGGCGGCGCGGGTGCGCAACCAGACCGGCGGCTCCACCGGCAGCCCGCTGCAGTTCTACGTAGACCGCGAGCGGTTGGACAGCCGCCGCGCCAGCACGACGCGCCACGACGCCTGGGCAGGGCTGCGGCCCGGCGATTGGTGCGCGCACCTTTGGGGAGCGCGCCTCGACCAGGTGGGCGCCAGCACCTGGTGGGACCGCTGGCGCAACGCGCTTCTCTACCGCATGGTGGAGCTCAACACATCCGAAATCAAAGAGGAATACTGGTCCCGCTTCCTGCGAGGTCTGCGCGCCAAGCGCCCACGGACCCTCCTCTGTTACGCGCAGTCGGCCGTGCTGTTCGCACAATACCTGCGCGAGAACCGGATCAGCGACATCGCCTTCGACTCCGTGATCACCACCGCCGAGGTACTGCTGCCCGAGCAACGCGCGCTGCTGGAGGAGACGTTCGGCGCCCGCGTGTTCGAACGCTATGGATGCCGCGAGGTGAGCATCATCGCCAGCGAGTGCGCGGAACACCGCGGGATGCACTGCAACTCCGAAGCCATCCTGGTGGAGATCGTGCGCGATCCCTCCCTGCCCCAGGACGCGGGGCGGGTGGTGATCACCGACCTCCTCAACACCAGCCAGCCGCTGCTGCGCTACGAGATCGGCGACGTCGGCTCCTGGGCGGTGCACCAGAACTGCCCGTGCGGCCGCGGCTTGCCCTTGATCGCCAACATCCAGGGACGCACGACCGACTTCCTCATCATGCCCGACGGCCGCAAAATCTCCGGGCCCGCGCTCACCCTGGTGAGCGCCGACATGCCGGAGGTCCGCCAGGTGCAGTTCGTGCAGACCGCGCGCGATGCGGTGCTGCTGCGGGTGGTCCCCGGGCGCGCGTATGGCGCACAGACCGAGCAGGAGCTGCGCCGCCGCTTCGGCCTCTACCTCAAAGGCGCGGCGACGCTGCGCGTGGAAGAAGTAGAAAGCATCGCGAGCGAGGCCTCGGGCAAGTATCGCTTCGTCATCCAGGAGATGGGCGCCAAGGAGCAGCATGGGCATCATTAACGAGCTGCACCTGCGCGCGGTGCTGCCGCTGGTCGAGCGTGAGCGCCACGTCGGCCTCAGCCGCCGCCTGCGCACGCTGGAAGGCATGGAGCGGATGCCTGCCGATGCCGTCCGCGCGCGCCAGTGGGAATCTCTCAAGGCACTCCTGCAGCACGCTTACGACAGCTGCCCGTTCTACAGGCAACGCTTGGAAAGCATCGGCATGAAGCCGCAGGACATGACGACGCCAGCCGCCCTGCGCAATCTTCCTCCGCTCACGCGCGACGACCTGCGCAACGAGCTCAGCAATCTCTGGTCGCGCCGCTTCAAGCTCGACGACCTGCGCAAGTCCGCCACCGGCGGCACCACCGACAGCCCGGTGCCATTCTTCCGCGACGTCGAGTCGTTGCGCGACAAGCAGGCGGTCCAGATCCGCTTCGACCAGTGGGCGGGATTCTCGCCCGGGGACAAGGTCTTCTATCTCTGGGGAGCGCAGTCGGATTACGCGCAGGACCCCAGCTGCCGCTGGCGGCTCTACGACCGGCACCTGATGCGCCGCATCTGGGCGCAGACCTCGCGGCTCAACCCGGAGACGATGGAGTCGCACCGCAAGGCGTTGAACCGGCTGCGGCCGGACGTGGTCTACGCCTATCCCACGCCGCTTGCCGTGTTCTGCGAGTACCTGCGTGATTGCAAGAAGGACCACGCCCGTCCCCGAGCGGTCATCTGCACCGCCGAGGCGTTGCAGCCGCAGCAGCGCGAGCTCATCCGCGAGGTCATGGGGGTGGAGCCGCAGCAACAGTACGGCAGCCGCGAGTTCGCCATGATCGCGGCCGAGTGCGAACACCACACCCTGCACCTGAACCCAGCCGCCGCCTACATGGAATTCATCCCCATCGAGGGCGCCGAGGAAGAAGGGCTGCACGAGGTGCTCATCACCGACCTGCTGAACTACGGCATGCCGCTGATCCGCTACCGCTCGAACGACTGCGCCATCCCCGGCGACGAAACCTGTCCCTGCGGCCGCGGCTATCCGGTCATTCAGAAGATCGTCGGCCGGACGACGGAGATCCTGCTGCTGCCGGACGGCACGCGCGTCCCCGGGGTCGCGCTCACCAATCGCGTGCTGCAGGTGTGTCCCGGGCTTAAGAAGGTGCAAGTCATCCAGGAGACGGTGAGCGAGTTCCGCATCCGTTATGTCCCCGGCCCGGGTTTTGCAGAGGCCGACTTGAACCTGCTGCGCACCAACCTGCGCAAGTTCTTTCCCGACGGCCTGCAGTGGTCGTTTGAGCCGGTGGCGGACATCGAGCGCGAGCGCTCCGGCAAGACGCGCTTCTGCATCTCCAAGGTGGCCCGGAGCGTAACCTCCGGAAATACTCTGGCGCGGACCTCCTAATGGCGCCGCCCAACTCAAGACCGCTCAGTGCAACAACCTGGCTGCGACACTTCTTTGTCTACGGACTGGGCATCGTTTCGCTCAACGCGCTCTCGTTCTTCATCATCCCCATCTACACGCGGCGCATCCCCGTCGGGGAATACGGCGTTCTCGAGCTGCTCAACCGCGGGCAGGACATCCTCGCCATCGTGGTCATGGGCGGGCTGGGTGTGGCCGCGCTGGCTTTCTTCCAGTTCGAGGCCGAGCGTAAGGAGCGGCAGCACGCCGTCTTCAGCACCGCTCTGTACAGCGTCCTGCTGCATGGCGCTCTGCTGGTGGCTGTGCTTTTTCCCTTCGCTGACGGCATCTCCGCACTGCTCTTTGGGACCACTGACTACGCCTGGGCGGTGCGTATCTTCATCTTTATTATTCCCCTCGAGGTGATGTTCCAGGTGGGGCTCATCAGCCTGCAGGCGGAGTTCAAATCCACATCGTATGTCCTGGTCACCGTGGGGCGGCTCCTGTTCGGACTCGGACTGAGCGTCTGGCTGGTCTTCTTTTTGCGCTGGGGGCTGCGCGGCGCGCTGCTCTCCTCGCTGCTGCATACCGGGCTGCCGGCTTTGGGGCTCTTCCTGCTCGCGCAGTTCCGCGCCCGCTGGGCGCTCGACCGCAAGCTCTGGATGGAGATGCTGCGCTACGGGCTGCCCTTCGTGCCCGCCGGCTTCTTCCTGTTCATCCTGAACAGCGGTGACCGCTATTTCCTGAACGTTTTTCACGGCGCGGCCACGGTGGGACTCTACGCGGTGAGCTACAAGCTGGGCAGCGTGGTGATGATCCTCGTGCTCACGCCCTTCCTGAAGATCTGGGGATCGGTGATGGTGGAAACCGGCAAGCAGCCGCAGAAGATCGCGCGCGCTGCGACCTATCTGGCGGCGGCTTACTGCTACGCGGGATCGGTGCTCTCGCTGCTGGCGCCGGCGCTGGTGCGCTGGCTCACCGGACCGGAGTATTGGAGCGCCTACGAGACCGTGCCCGTCATCATTCTTGCCTATCTGTTCTGGGCGCTCAGTACCGTGGGCGACACGGCCTTCTACGTCACCAAGAACACGCGCATCAAGCCGCTGCTGCTGCTGGCAGCAAGCATCGTGTGCATCGCTCTCTACGGCATCCTGATCCCGGGATACGGAGCAATGGGTGCGGCCTGGGCCACGGTGCTGGCCTTCGCATTCTTCGCCGCTATCACCATGCGCGTGGGGCAGCGCTACTTGAAGGTCCCCTATGAGCTTGGCCGGCTGCTGCTCCTGCTGGTGGTGAGCGGCGCGCTCTATGGACTAGGCAGGATGAGCGTGACCCGCGAACTGCTTTCCGATGTTGTTGTTTCTGTGCTGGCGATGGTGGCGTTCCCGCTGCTGCTGATGGTCATCGGCTTCTGGAATGCCGATGAGCGCGCCTCGGCTACACGCATCCTTGCCTCAGGCTGGAACCGCCTCTTAGCTCGCCGTCTTCCCCGCGTCCAGGAAGACGGGTCCTCTACGTGATGCCTCAGCAGCCGTTGGTGTAGGTGACTGACCCGCCTATCGCAGCACTACCGGACGGTCCCGACTTACACACCGTGGCCGAGGTGCCCGGCTCCAGCATGATCCAAGGCTGTGGGATGCCGTTCGCCGGCGTGTTGCGCTGGAAGAGCACGTTGGTCGCGTTACTGGTCTGGCGGCGAATAAAGGCAAAGTCGCCCAAGTTCTGGTTCGTTGCACAGGTCAGGATGCAGGTGAAGGTGTTGTCGCTCACGGTGTTGGAACCGGTGGTGTCGCGGATCATCATTACCCGGCCATCGTCAATCTCAAAGGAGTTGTTGTTCATGGTGAGATTCAGGCTGTCAACGATAGGAACGTCGGGGTCGCCAAGGTGCATCGCGGCCACGTAGTTCCCCCCGGTGGTGCCGGCGTCCTGGATCATTTTGACGGTGTTGTCGTGGATGGAGACGTTGGTGGAGTTGCGCACGCGCACCGCGCGATTGTTGTTGGCGGTGAACTGATTGTTGAAGACCTGGGCGTTCTGGGTGACATCCACGCCGCTGCACGGGTTCTGTATCTGGCAATCGCCATCAATGAGGATGGCGCGCCCGGTCTCGTCCGCCGTGGTGTGGGTCATGGTGTAACGGCTGTCGTGGATGGAGCAGAGGTTCACGGCGAAACAGATGGTGCCCTCGCAGGCGCGGACGTTGCCGCAGGTGATGTCGTTGTTGGCGTATTCCACGTTCTGGTTGTTGCCATTGACGCTCAGGACATCAGAACGATTGGTGACCGGCGAGGGGCTGCTCGCCGTGATGTGGTGCAGGCGGAGGGAGAACGGCGCGCCGCCGAACACGCCGGGCAGCCTCCAATTCAGCGACAGGTCGGTCGCGGTGGACGCCCCTCCGGCCGTGTTGAGCAGCGTGAGGTGATGGAACACCGTCTGCGCCGTGATGGCGGACTGGTTGTTGATGGTGATGCAGCCGATGTCCTGCCCCGAATCGGGGAAGTTGCAGTTCACGGTGCCGTTGAAGAGATGCAGCCCTGAAGGCTCGGTGTTGGTGAAGGTGGAATCAATGCGGCCGTTGATGGTGAAGCCGCCCAGATCAAGGACCACGTTGCGCGCGTTGATCACGAAGCAGGTACCGGCTCCTGCGTTCGATGTCAGGTTCGTGGTCACCCGGTAGTGTCCACTCGGTGCACTCGTGTTGAAGGTTCTGCAGGAGTTCACCAGGGTATCGCTCATGCTGGGCGGCCCTTCTTCCTGGTAGGGATCGCCGGAGTTCCCGAAGCCCGAAGGGTTCACGGTGAGCAGAGTGTTGCCGCTGAGGCCGCTGGGGACATCCAGCGCGGAGATCGTGCTCGTCCCCGCTTTCAGCGTGCTAGCCAGCCCGGAGCTGTTGATGGTGGCAACGGTCATGTCCGAGGAGCCCCAGGTCGCAGTGCCGGTGAGGTTGGTCGTGCTGCTGTCGGTTTTCACACCTGTAGCGGCGAACTGCTGCGTCGCGGGGACTGTGACCATCGGGTTCGAAGGCGTCACGTTCACGCTGACCAGCACTGGCGGCGACACCGTGAGCTGCCCTGAACCGATGACAGCGCCAAGCGTTGCAGTCACGTTGATGGGCCCGCCCTGCGCCACTCCCACTGCGATGCCTGGCGTACCGAACATAGTGCTCACGGTGCCGATGGCGCTATTGGAGGTGCCGAAGGTGACCGCATCGCTGATGTCCATGGTAGGACCCGAGGCAAAAACACCGGTCGCCGTGTATTGCTGATTGCTGCCCTTGGGGATGGTCGCGGTGGAAGGCGCCACCGTGATCGAATTCAGGGCAGCGCCGCCCACGGTGAGCGTGCTGGTGCCGAAAAACGGTCCGCGCTGTCCGGTGATGAAGGATTGTCCGGCCGAGACTGCGGTCGCCACGCCGGAGTTCGCATTGATGGTCGCGATGCCCGTCTGCGAGCTCTT
>JACXTT010010192.1_pt1 | contig 12720 bp, 13 predicted proteins | sample 9270951 | NCBI WGS metagenome assembly JACXTT01 (sample SAMN15532306, study PRJNA645909) | rock metagenome | isolation source: weathered quartz diorite | place: Puerto Rico | collected 2017-06-21 | reverse complement strand
CCCGTTGGAAGGAGCGGGCAGGCCTACCCTAAGCGTGGCCGGCATGCTAAAGAGATTCAAGATCGTGAAAACTCTGAAAGTTTGGTTTTTCATATGCCCTCCTTTTGGTCTTTTTCGAGGCGACGGTCGAAGCGGACCAGCCGCCGGGTTTCATCTCGGTGGAATTGTCTCACGACTAACTGCCTCACCAACAATCTCGGAATAATGATGAACGGGGAATGATGAATGAAAGACTTCAGATTCATCGTTCAGCATTCAATAAGCAGTTGAGGCAGAGGAGGAGCAAACCATCGGGCGTCTCGGTGAAGTGAACTTTTCCCCCCTCAACCAGAGCGTAGATGGTGCGCAAGCTCAAACCGGCGAGGACGGCCGCCTCCTGCACTGAAACCATCTCGATCGGAACAATGAGTCAGTTTTTACAGCTTCTCAGATGTGGCGGCCACGGGGCCTTTCTGGCACATGGCTACCTTGCCGTTATGCAAAAGATTGTCCCGTTCCTATCGACCCAGACGAACATATCGCGATTGCGCGCGCGATGCAGCCCTCCCGAGCTGTTCCGGTTCTGACCGATCACTTGCGTGAACGACTCCGTCTGGAGCGTATCGAGCCGAAGGAGCAGCAGTTGGTCATGATCGCTATATGGCTGGAGTGCGGAGACCAGTAAGACCGTCTCGTCCAGCGACAGCGCTACGCCGGCCGGATGGCCCGTGCGAACCATGTCGATGAGCTTCGTGACCCGACTGTCTTCAATCTTGAAGACGCTGCCAACGTTCCCGCCCGCTGCGGCTTTATCCGTGACATACACGGCGCCGGTCCGGGCGACCGTCACAGCGTGCGGGTCAACGAACGGCGCGCCCTCGGCGAGTACCGTGGGCAAAGCGGCTCCTGTGGCGGGTAGTTTGAACACCCCTACTTCACCAGTCCGTGGATCTGTTCCGGTGAAGTAGATCATGTCCCGACCCCCTTCACTGACCACCTCCAAGTCACGGGGCCCGGTACCCTCGGCGCCACGAAAGGTCACCGACGGACCACCTCGAATCGAAAGGACGAAGATCTGGCCGGGCCTGCCTCCATTATTCCAGGCTTGCGGGTCGGCGACATAAATTCGTTGGCTATCGGTGCTGATTACGAGTCCGATGGGCGCCACGAATGGGTAACCTGCCATCACCTCTGCCACCGTGCCGCCGGCGCCGGGAACGCGAAAGACGCCCGGTCCATTGGGACCGATGGCCGTAAAATAGATGGTGGAACCGTCGGGGTCCAGCGCCGCGTCCAGCGGCAGTTGAAACCTCCCTGACGACGGTACTGCCAGATACACCTGGAGGCCGCTTGATTGGGCCTGAAGCTTGCTCCAACCCGGCAAGCAGCACAGGGCCGCGATAGTCAGGGCCAGCGGTAGAGCGAATCTTTTGCGAAATGCCATTGTCATATTCATGAAACAGTCTCCTGTTTGACTCATTGCGAAGGTCAAGGCTGATCGACACGCGTTGTGTTGATGGGACTGCCGGTCGTAGATCACTGGCGGCCTCACTGATGTTTCAGTTGGAAGATCGTCCCGTTTCTATCAGCCCAGGCGAACACATTGCGATTACCGGCCCGATGCACGCCGCCGGAGCTATTCCGGTTCTGACCGATCATTCTGGTGAATGACTCCGTTTGGAGGGTGTCCAGGTGAACCAGCAGTAGTTGGTCGTAGTCGTTCGGCTGAATTACCGAGACCAGCAACAGCGAATCGTCCAACGAGAGCGCGATGCCTGCCGGATTGCCTGTGCGCACCATATCGACGAGCTTGGAGATCTTCCCGCCGCCAATCTTCAAGACGCTGCCTAGGCACCCGCCCGCCGCGGCTCGATCCGTGACATAGACGGTGCCCGCGCGCGTGACCGCCACACCATCCGGCTCGACCAGCGGTGAGCCGACGGCCACTACCCGAGGCGCGCGGTCCCCGATACCCGGTATCTTGAACACACCGACCTCGCCACTTCTCGGGTCTTTCCCGCTGAAGTAGATCATTTCACCACCACCCTCACTGATAACGTCCATGCCGCGCGGAGCGGTCCCTTCGGTGCCAGGAACCGGCACAGGCGCACCGCCTTCAATCGGGATGGCGAAAATCCGCCCGGGCTGGCCTCCGCTACTGAATGCTTGAGGGTCGGCAATATACATCTGCAGTCCAGAGCAACCGATCGCGATCCCCGTTGGCGCGACAAATGGCTGGCCGGCAAAAACTTCAGACGTGAGAAAGGCTGTCCGGTTCGGAAGAGTCTGTGGCTTGCCAGTTGTATGGCCGACTTTGCCCTGTGCCGAAGCGGTGCCGGGAGCACAGACGCGAAAGACGCCCGGCCCATTTGGACCGGTTGCTATAAAGAATATGTTGTCGCCCTCATGGTCCGGCGCCGCGTCCTGCGGGAGTTGAAACTTTCCTGGCGACTGAGCTGCCACACTTACCTGGAGGTTGCTGGACTGGGCCTGCAGCTTGCTCCAACCTGGCAAGCTGCACAAGGCAGCGATGGTCAGGGCCAGTGGCATAGCGATTCTTTTCCAAAGTGATATTGTCTTTTTCATAAAGCCTTCTCCTGGTTGTCTTGGTTGCAGCACTGGTCGAAGCGCCCCGGTAGCCCTGGGAGCGCAGGCGTCCCCGCCCTGCTGATTTGCGGAGGGAATCCATTTCATCGCAGTCGATCTTTGCGGAAGCAAGCAGGCGGGGACGCCTGCGCTCCCAGGGTGGCGCTCCCAGGCTCTGTTCATGGATTCGGCGGCGCCTCGGCTTGCATACGAACGCCGTTCAAAGTGAAATCGCTGAAAAAGAGCAGCTTGCCGGCCACGTCGAGCAGCTCGATCCGTGCCCTGCCGGTCAAATTCGTTCCCGTGTCATTGAGCGTGACCGCATATCGGAACTTGATGTTCCCGCCGGGATCGAAGTTTTTGGTTGAATCAAAGCAAAACGCCTCGTGCGTCCCTATGAAGCTTCGCTCTCCCGTTCTCCTCCATACCCCTTGAGAACCAATACAGGATGGAGTAGGGATGAAGTAAAAAGTATCTGAGTGAACGACTGGCCCCTCATTAGTGTCTCTGCCCGCTCCGAAGGTGAAGAGGGCACTGTTCCTGTCATTGATCGGAGGGCCGAAAACCTGAGTGACCCGCCAAGTGCCTTCTATTCTCCCCTCGGGACCATCGGCCGGAGCGAGTTCAGCATATTGGTCGCTGGGCGCAACGGCCAGAGACTCATCGCGCGCCTGATCCTGCGCGCTTGGGCCCCGATGAACGGTGAGTTCAAATTTGGGGTATTGGCATTCATTCGCCTCCTGGGCAGCGACGCGTGTCATCTTCCACGTCGGAAGCAGACCACTGGCCATCGCCACCAGGGCGAGAGCTCCGATCACAGCCACTTTCATCTTATTCGTCTTCATAAAGCCTTCTCCTCGTTGTCTTGGTTGCAGCACCGGTCGAAGCTCACCGGTGGTCAGATTTGCTAATGCCCTCCACCATCGGGCGCCGGGTCGGGGTCTGGAGACCCCTCCTACGGGACGTGGGTCGAGTGCCCGATGGTAGAGTGGTTGCGGTCGCCTGCTTAGGGGTTGGTTCCGCACGTAGTGCTCCCGATGGTCTGGACAACACCAGTGGAAGACACGAGCCGAATGGCGCAGTTGCCGGGGTCCGACACGATCGCGTTGCGCCCCGAAGAGTCTATTCTTACCCCCTCCGGTTTATTGAATCGCGCCGCGGAGCCGATCCCATCCTGCAGTCCCGGCATTCCAGCACGCCCGGCGATGATCCTGAGGTTGCCGGTGCTCGTATTGAAGAACCAGACGACAGAATTGGTGTAATCGGAGATGAAGAGACTTCCGTCCAGATCGACCGCAACGCCACGGATGCCGAACACGCTCACGCTACCCGCCGCGCTGGCTTGTGCGGAGGTGATCACTGTCGTCACCTGATTGGTACTCAAATTAATCCTTCGCAGACTTTGGTTGACCGTGTCAGCGACGTACAGAAGGTTCCTGGTCTCATCGATGGCCATGCCGAACGGTCTGTTGAATTGAGCTTGCAGGCGCGTGCCGTTGACCAGACCCGGAACGTCTCTGATACCCGCAAATCTCTCCTGGGCCGCAGCAAACGACGCTTGGAACCTTATGTCGTGGCGGCTGAACTCCGCAGAAAAAATGCGGCCCTGTGAGTCAATAATGATCTGGCCATCGCTCGCTGCCCAGTCGCCTAGATCTCCGGGACGCGGACCGACCAGCGGCCCACCCATCGCTCCCGTGCACAGGCTGATGTAATTCTCCAGCGTGCCGACCCCGAAAAGCAGCCTGCCATCTCCGATGTCAAACAGAAGATTGATCGCCCGGCCGGTTACCTGACCGGTGACTCTCACCTCACCTCCGCTCTCCAGCACGAGCGAGCCTTTGTTGATACTGCCGGACGGTTCAACATTAAGCACCAGCGTGCCCGCCAACTGCAGACCGGCGCTTGGCCCCTGGCGCACGGTCATCTCGAACTGGCGCATGCAGACTTGGGATTGCTGTTGTTGATCGTCTAGGAGGGAACCAGCGGCTTGGACCGCAGACCCAGCCCCCCGCTGCCACCCCGCCAAGAGAATCATGGCCATAACAATGAGCATGTTGATGAATCTGATATTCATACGACCCTCCTTTCACTTTGAGGTCAGCCTCTGGCTGCCCTCATTTACTCACGCGAGAAATTGGCCCGAATCGAGTCATGTCATTGATTCAGCGCGAATGACGAATGACAAATGACCAAGGACAGATTTCGGGCCACGTTCATCATTCAGCGTTCGTAATTGAGCACTGATCCTTCACGGGAGTCGTTCGACCACGATGCGCTTGGCCGTGGCCGTTCCTTGGGAAGCGAACACCAAGTTCCCGGTGGGATCGAAAATGTCCCCCTTGAACGGGCCGCTCCACTCATTCCCTGACTCACTAAGGTTGATCGTCTGCCGGACTTTGAATGTGCCGAGTGGGATTCCGACGGGGTCTTTAGGCTGATAGATGATTTGAAGGAATGTCATATCGAACCGCCGGCCTCCAGCGGGACTCCAGGCGCCGTAGCCAGGGGTGGCTACCCCCTCCTGACAGATATCTCCCTGTGCGGATCCAGTGAAGCCGCCGTCCTCCGTGAAATTCAACAGCACTTTAAATGGCGGTGGCGCGCCCGGACCGGTCGGCGTGACAGTGGCTATCCAGGAGCCGACTAGCGATTCCGCCTGCAGCCCAGCGAGCCTTTTCGGCGGGTCAGTCTGCACGCCGCCGGGTCTGTCGAGCGATTGAGCACTCGCTACTGAGGCCATAACGGCGAGGACGACTGAAGCTAATAGAATCCGTTTGATGTTCATAATCCATTCTCCTTTTCTCTTTGCATCTCCTCTGACTCGTTGAATTGACTGAGGATCGAGGGTCGTCTTATCACCCTCCTCCCTCTGTTTTGAGGTCGGCTTGTGGGCCGCCCTCATTTACTCACGCGATAAATTGGGCCGAATCGAGTCATTCGACTCCTGCCATTTTTTGCTACGGGGCCTTTTCGGAGTCATTGCCCCGTAGCTGAGTCGATCTGAGAAGACCTGCATCGATCCGCCATGGCGGTCTTCAGCCGGGTGTTGTGCACGCGGAATAGAACCGAACCTTCTAAGGGGGTTGCCAAGAAGCCGTTGAAAAAGCTCAGACTTAAGAATGAGGAGTGTCGGTGCACCTCGTTAAACGAGGCGCTGCTGAAATGGAAGTTGAGCCGCGCCCGCTATTTCTCCTGGCTTGTTGCTAGGGCGGATGAACGGCTACAATCTTCGAACGAGACGTTAGCCAAAAACCGTAAGCGGGTCGCGCAAGAATGCCTTCGCCTGGAGATGTGACCCAACTGCTCCTGGACTGGAACCAGGGCGACCAATCAGCGCTGGATAAGCTGATGCCCAGGGTCTACGAGGAACTGCGCCGGTTGGCCAAGTCCTATATGCGCCGCGAAGCGGTGCAACACACGCTTCAACCTACTGCCCTGGTTCACGAAGCATACTTACGGCTGATCGATCAGCGGCGGGTGAAATGGCAAAACCGGGCACACTTTTTCGGCGTCGCCGCCCAGATGATGCGGCGAGTCTTAGTCGATCACGCTCGCCGACAGCGCTATGCAAAACGGGGAGGAGGCGGAGAGAAGGTCACTTTGGATAGGGCGTCGGGTCTATCCGAGAGGCGCGAAGTCGATCTGGTCGCGCTGGACGACGCGCTTACTAGCTTGGCCGCCATTGATCAACAGAAAGAACGCATCGTGGAGTTGCGATTCTTCGGTGGCCTGAGTGTGGAGCAGACGGCGGAGATCCTGGCCGTCTCGCCAAGCACGATCACACGTCAATGGCGATTGGCCAAGACGTTCTTATTTCATGAAATCAATAAATGCTGATTGTCCCTTGTCCGTTGTCAGTGGTCAGTGGTCGGTTGTCGGTGGTCCGTCGTCAGTTGTCCGTTGTCAGTGGTCGGTGGTCCTTGGTCAGTCGTCAGTGGTCGGTGGTCAGTGGTCGGTGGTCAGTGGTCCGTCGTCAGTGGTCAGTTGTCAGTGGTGATGAACTGCCGCAAGGGGGAAAGAAATGGCGAAGACGAATTTTGAGCGGCTGCAAGTTTATCAACTAGCCGAAAGCCTGGCGGATGACACTTGGGGTATTGTTATCAAATGGGATCCATTCGCGAGGGACACTGTTGGAAAGCAACTGGTCCGTGCCGCCGATAGCATTGGCGCCAATATTGCCGAGGGAACCGGCAGAGGTAGCTTCCAGGACAACCGTCGATTTGTGCGAGTTGCCAGAGGCTCGTTATATGAAACTAGGCATTGGCTGAGGCGAGCCTTTAATCGACATCTCTTAACTGAAAAGCAAGTGAGCCGACTCAAGCCCATCATTGATGAGCTCTCACCCAAGTTGAACGCTTACTTGCGTTCTATCGGCAACCTTCCTGACAAACAACGGACCACTGACAACTGACAACGGACCACTGACAACGGACAACTGACCACTGACCGCGAAAATGACCCCTGAACGTTGGCGAAGAGTTGAATCATTACTGGAAGCCGCTTTGGAGCGAACACCCGAGGCACGCGCGGAATTCTTGGATGCAGAGTGCGCGGCCGATCCATCCCTTCGGCGGGAAGTGGAGTCGTTGCTAGCCGCTCATGCGCAAGCCGAGAGCTTCATCGAAGAACCTGCGGTGGAGGCAGCCACGCAGTTGCTGACCAGGGCTGGCGCCGACGCCCTTGCGAGGCGGCCGATTGGTCCGTACAGGCTGATTCGGGAAATTGGCCACGGCGGGATGGGGATCGTTTACCTGGCTGAACGCGCCGACGCGGCTTATCAAAGGCGGGTAGCGATCAAGCTGGTACGTCGGGGCATGGATAGTGACATGATCCTTCGCCGCTTCCGCTCGGAGCGGCAGATCCTGGCCAGTCTCGATCATGCCAACATCGCCCGCCTGTTCGATGGCGGAACCACTGAGGACGGTCGGCCCTATTTTGTGATGGAATATATTGAAGGGCAGCCCATCGATCAATTTTGCAACAGTCACAGACTCTCGACCGTGGAGCGGCTCAAGCTGCTCAATCCGGTGTGTGCCGCTGTGCATTACGCCCATCAGAACCTCGTAGTGCACCGCGATATCAAACCCAATAACATCCTGGTGACCGCCGCCGGTGTGCCGAAATTGCTGGATTTCGGGATCGCAAAGCTGCTGAACCCGGGTCTCTCTCCCGCAGCCAGCCCCACCACGGCGGCTGCGCAGCGGCTCATGACCCCGGAGTATGCCAGCCCGGAACAAGTGCGGGGCGAACCCGTGACGCCTGCGAGTGATGTTTACTCGCTGGGCGTCGTCCTGTACGAGTTGCTGACAGGTCAATGGCCCTACCGCGCGGAGAGCCGTGAGCCACTGGAAATTGCCCGTGTCATTTGCGAGCAAGAACCGGAAAGGCCCAGCACAGCTATCAGCCGAAACGAGTCCTTGGTCCGTAGTCCATTGTCCGTGGCCTACGAGGGAGAACAACGAACCACTGGCGACGGACCACGGACCAGGGACAAATTGCGCAAGCAACTCCAGGGAGATCTGGACAACATCGTTTTAATGTCCCTCCGGAAGGAGCCGCAGCGACGGTATGCGTCGGTCGAGCAATTGTCGCAAGATATAGAGCGCTACTTAGGAGACCGGCCCGTCATCGCTCGGAGAGAGACGCTAGGGTATCGCGCGGGTAAATTTATCCGGCGGCGCGCAACCGAGGTAGTGGCTGTCGGAGCTTTGATCGTGTTGACCCTCGTCGCCGCGGCACTCGGCTACTATCTGTATTCCCTCCGCCAATCGGCCCAACGTTCAAGCTCCCAGACCGGAAAGAGCCCGGTCGGAATGATGACGCCTCGACGCGCCGTCGCCGTGCTGGGATTCAAGAACCTGTCGGGGCGGCCTGAGTCGGCGTGGTTGTCGACGGCCTTTTCGGAAATGCTCGGGAGCGAGTTGGCTGCCGGAGGAAAGCTGCGGATGGTTCCTGGGGAGAATGTGACCCGGATGAAGATCGACCTAGCGCTGCCGGAGGCCGAGAGCTTCACGCCGGACACGCTTAACCGGATTCGGGCCAATCTTGGGACGGACTTAGTCATCCTCGGATCGTATGCCGCGCTGGGCAAGGAATCAGGCGGACAGCTCCGACTAGACCTCCGGTTACAGGATGCGATCTCGGGTGACATCATAGCCGCCGTGGGCGAGACCGGCGCCGAGGCGAAACTCTTCGATCTTGTGGCCCAAGCGGGTACGCGACTGCGAGAGAGATTGGGCGTCGCGGGCTTGTCAGAAGCAGAAGCCGCCACCTTGCGCGCTTCGCAGACGTCGAATCAGAAGGCGGAGCGGCTGTATATCGAAGGATTGCAAAAGCTCCGGCGCTATGACGCACTGGCAGCGCGCGAGTTGCTGGAACAGGCAGTGGCCGCAGACCCGAATTATCCGCTGGCGCATACAGCGCTTGCTTCGGCCTGGGCATCTCTTGGCTATGATCTTAAAGCCAGAGAATCAGCGAAGAAAGCCTTCGACTTGTCCGCTCAACTATCCCGAGAGGAGCACCTCTCGATCGAGGCTCGGTATCGGGAGACCATCCGCGAATGGGGAAAAGCCATAGAGATACATCGAACGCTTTTCACTTTCTTCCCGGACAATCTCGAATATGGGTTGCGCCTGGCGGGAGCTCAGAACTCTGCCGGCCAGAACAAGGAATCCCTTGCCACCCATCAGGCTCTCCGCCAGCTTCCGCCGCCGTCGCCGGATGATCCCCGGATTGACGTGGGCGAAGCGGCCACCGCCGAATCACTCGGGGATCACAAGATGCAACTGGCGGCGGCCACTAGAGCGGTGGAGAAGGGCCAGAAACAAGGGGCGAAATTCATTGTTGGACGAGCGCTAAACCTCAAGGCTTGGGCCCTACACAATCTCGGTGAGGAAGATCAAGCCATTGCTACAGCCAATGAGGCAAGACAGATTTTCGCGACAGTCGGAGATCGCCGCGGCATGTCCACTGCATTAAACAATATTGGAGTGGTTCGCCAGCAACGGTCGGAGTTCGAGGAGGCCAAGAGGGCCTACAACGAATCGCTCGCGCTCAGGCGCGAAATTGGCTGGCAAATTGGGATCTCAACTACTCTGAATAACCTCGCGATAGTGTTCAATCTTGAGGGAAGGCTTGGTGAGGCCCTGAAAATGTATCAGGAATCCTTGACCATCGCGCGTGAGATCAGCAACCGGGATGCAATCGCTCTGGCCCAACACAACATCGGGATAATCCTGAAGCTTCAGGGAAAATTCGCCGAGGCAAAGAAAAGCTTCGAGGAAGGGCTGGTTATTGGCCGCGAGTTGGATAGCAAAGTCAGAATCGCCTATGCACTACTGGGCTTGGAGCAGTTGGCGTCCCTTCAAGGCAACCTGGCCGAGGCCAGGAGGCTCGGTGAGGAATCACTAGCCATCTGCCGCCAATCCGGATACAAGTCTCTCACGGCACAACTCCTTTCCGACCTCGGGAGCGTCATGCTAACTCAAGGGGATTTGACAGGTGCACGACAACATCATGAAGAGGCGCTCTCGATTCGCAATCAACTCGGTCATAAGGGAGTTGCAACAGAAACCCGCCTGCACCTGGCCGACCTGTCGATTGAGGAGGGCCGCCCTGCCGAGGCCGAGGCGCCGGCGAGGGAAGCCATTGAATATTTCCGTAGCCAGAAGTTGTCGGACGAGGAGGGGCTCGGCTTGACGGTGCTTGCCCGATCCTTGCTGGTCCAGGGAAAGACGAGTGAGGCGCAGCAAGCGATAGTTCGTGCCGTTGATCTCGTACAAAAGAGCGAGGGCCGCAGTGCCCAACTCTGGATCGCAATCATCCACGCCAGAGTTCGTTCCGCTTCTGGCCGCAACGGCGAAGCCGTCAGAGGTCTTGAGTTAACGCTCGCTGAAGTCAGGAAGAGTGGGCTCGTCCGGCTTCAGTTTGAGGCCCGCCTCGCCCTGGGCGAGATCGAGCTGAATTCTGACCGTCAATCAGCAGGTCGTGCCAGGTTGGTAGCTCTAGAAACCGAGGCGAAGACAACGGGGTTCGGCCTCATTGCCCGAAAGGCGGCGGTCGCCCTAGGCAATCGGAGTTGAAGGGATTGGTCGACCTGGGAGCGCCCGCTTCCAGCGTGCGGCACGCAAGATGCGTGCGCCCCCAGGCCATAGATTGCCGTTGAGATTGCTACTTGGTGGGTGAGAACCCGATCTTCTCCCGGATGGCTTCAGGGAGACCCTGGAGGATCTGCTCGTGGCGCAGCAGAATGGCCTCAATGCGCGCAAACCGCTGGTTAATCTCTTCCTCAAGGGTTGTGAGTCGTTGAAGTAACGCCGCTTGGGTTTGTGCCATCGTCGCCTGAGTTTGTACCAGGGTGGCATGGTTCTGTACCAACGTGGCTTGAGCCAGCAACAGTTGCGCCAGCGCTCCCTCCAGGCCATCCCCACGATTGCCATTTCTTACGCTTTTCCTCTTCATTTATCGCAGCATTCTCATGACGATTCTACCATAATCGTGAGGGCCGAGTTTCTGAGGATTGCCTCACCCGCGAAGAGGTAGGACAGGGGCCTCGCCCGACTCATTTCGCGGGGGAACTGACGCGTGATGTCCAACGTTTGCGTTTCTCTCGCTTTCTCTCTTCTGGTTCTTCCGAATTCTGCTCTTCCACAGCTCTGACACGAGACCCGGCAGAGCTCCATCCAGAGAGCGGGGAAGGGACTCGATGGCCAAGACTTTTTCCCCGCGGCGCTCAAGGAGGGTAGTCGTATCCGACGATTTCCAAACGTGCCGGCCGGACCCGCCCGGGGATTCAACCGGTTGAGGTTCGATCCCGAGCCGTCGTGAGGTTCGGTCCGAGTAAGCATCGAAAAACTCAATCGCGTCATTGGTCGTGTCCCAAACACTCAGGTGAACAAGGCAGCGGTTCTTCGTCTTGGGGTCTTCTAACATTACCATCTGATCTCCTCCCCATCCTTCGGCGGCTCGAGCCGCTGTCTCCTTACTCAGGTATTGAGTGAGGATCAGGTAGTAACCGAATTCGCCATTCACGTCCCGCAGCCGTCGGATCCAATTCGATCCCAGCTTGCGCTCCAACGCGGGCGTCTTGATCTCCACCGGGGTGTCACCTTGCAGAAATCTGTCAGGATGCATGATTTGTTCGGTCGATTCGGGCAAGCGATGGTAGGCGGCCGTGACTCGGTTCCAGGATCCTCCCGAGTCGATAAGCAGCCGTTGCACAAAGAGGACTCCATACAAATAGGGAAAAAGCAAAGTTTCGCGGATGACGGTCGGGGCGCTATTGAGGACCGCGGACCGCGGGTCGCCGCTTCCAACCTGATCAAACATGGACTCGAGTGGAACGGGCAGCTTGGAGATGTTCAGATGCTGCGATTCCAAGGTGTAATTCAGCATCACGGCGGTAGCCTCCCCCTCGACCAACGCATGGAACGCGAGATCGCGATCGCTGTGACCCGCCGGAGGCCGGTCGAATCGAGCAAGATCAAAATGCTGATCCTGGAGCGCGTGAGTGAGTTCGTGAACCATCACCGTGCGTTGCTCCTCCACCGGGAGCCAATCCGCAAGGTAGAGCATTTTTGTTTTGGGCCGGTAATATCCGGCAATCTGTTCGACAAGCAGCCGAACCAGGAAGCTGCGGAGATCGAACTTTGGCGGTAGCAGCCCGAGGAGCTCGAGCGCGCTCGCGTCGGCGTCGAGTTCCTCCGCATCGGTTTTATCATTGAAGTCCTCCAGCAATTGCTTCTCGATTTCGGCGCGAGATTGCAGGGACGATTTGACTGCGTGGCGCACATTGAGACCGCGCAAATGGCTAACCTTTTCCAACATCTCACCGGTCAGACGGGAAAGGCCTGGCGACTGGACCTTCCGCGTGGCTTCCCTGTGTTCACGGCTCGGCTGGACTCAGGGGGCGACCGGAGTCCACTAACGAGTGTCTGATTGATGTCCGGTGGCTGTAGTGCCACTTTAGGATACACGAATTGTGCAGGCAAAAGGAGCGATTGAGGACCCGTTCGGCGCACTTTGACACTGCAAACGATTCCCCTTAGATTTCCGGGGAGGACGATGACCGTCGACCCTGTCGAAGGACCGAATGTAGACGCCCGGATCCGCGTCCGCTATGACGAAAGCGATCAGATGGGAGTGGTCTATCAT
>JACXTT010010191.1_pt1 | contig 12720 bp, 10 predicted proteins | sample 9270951 | NCBI WGS metagenome assembly JACXTT01 (sample SAMN15532306, study PRJNA645909) | rock metagenome | isolation source: weathered quartz diorite | place: Puerto Rico | collected 2017-06-21 | reverse complement strand
AAAAGGCTTGTTTCACGTCTCGTTTGTGGCGGCTGGTTTTTGCAGCTTTGGCGTTTGAACGCAAAAGCCAAAGCGGCCAAAACAAGCAGCCACAAGCGCAAGACACGAAACGGGCTGTTGGGTTCAAAGACCAAAGCAGCAAAAACCAGCCGCCACAAACGAGACATAAAACAAGCCTTTGGCAAGAAGCACCAACGCCGCAAAAACAAGCAAGCAAACCACAACATGCCCATCCGCAATACCCTCTTCATCATGTGCGACCAGCTCCGCCAGGACCACCTGTCCTGCTACGGCCATCCCACATTGAGAACGAAGAACATCCAGGCCCTCGCCTCGCGCGCCGTCCGTTTCGACAACGCCTTCGTCACCTCGGGCGTCTGCGGCCCGAGCCGCATGAGTTTCTACACTGGACGATATGTCAGCAGCCATGGCGCCACCTGGAACCGCGTCCCACTCTCGGTCGGCGAAATCACGCTCGGCGAATACCTGAAAGACGGCGGCCGCGCGCTGGCGCTGGCCGGCAAGACTCACGTGATGCCCGACAACGCCAACCTCAAGCGCCTGCACCTGGACGGCGGCAGCGAGCTGGAAACGCTGCTGCGCAGCGGCCACTTCACGGAGGTGGACCGCCACGACGGCCATCACGCCGAGCCGCGTAGCGCGTACGCCGACTGGCTGCGCGGCCACGGCTACGACAGCCCGGACCCTTGGACCGACTACGTGATCAGCGCCGAGAACGCGCAGGGCGAGATCGTCTCCGGCTGGCAGATGCGCAATGCGGGGCTGCCCGCGCGCGTGGCGGAGCCGCATTCGGAGACCGCGTATACCGTGGGGCAGGCGATGGACTACATCGCGGGGCGGGGCGATGATCCGTGGGTGCTGCACCTGTCGCTGGTCAAGCCTCACTGGCCCTACCTGGCGCCGGCGCCGTACCACAACGCCTACACGCTCGACGACTGCCTGCCGCTCAAGCGTCATGCGGCGGAACTCGAAGATCCGCATCCGGTGCTGTCTGCCTACCGTACGCAGGAGGAATGCTCGAACTTCATGCGGCAAGAGGTTTCCGACACGGTGCGCCCGGCCTACCAGGGCCTGATCCAGCAGATCGACGATCGTCTGGGCCAGTTGTGGGAGCTGCTCGAACGGCTAGGTCGCTGGGACGACACGCTGATCGTGTTCACCGCCGACCACGGCGACTTCCTCGGCGATCACTGGCTTGGCGAGAAGGAGCAGTTCTACGACACCGTGCAGAACATTCCGCTGATCGTCTACGACCCGAGCGCCGAGGCCGACGCCACGCGCGGCACGGCGAGCGCGCGGATGGTGTCGGCCGTCGACGTGGTGCCGACGATCCTCGACGCGCTGGGGCTGCCGCCGTTTGATCATCGCATCGAGGGACGATCGTTGCTGGACCTCACGCGCGCACACGGCAATGCGCAGGCCGGCTGGCGCGACTGCGTCGTGTCGGAGCTGGACTACGCCTACCGTGGTGCGCGCGTGGCGCTGGGCCGCCATCCCGGCGAGTGCCGCGCATGGATGGTGCGCGACACGCGCTGGAAGTACGTGCACTGGCAGGGCTTCCGCCCGCAGTTGTTCGACCTGCAGAACGATCCCGACGAGTTCTTCGACCTGGGCGCCGACCCCGGCCACGAGGCCGTGCGCTCGGCCATGCGGCTGCGCCTGCTGGAATGGTTCGGCACACTCAAGCCGCGCGTCACGGTAACTAATGAGGAAGTAGCGGCCAAGACCAACGTGTACAAGCAGGCCGGCGTGTTCTTCGGCGTGTGGTGAGCGGCGACGGCCTTCACCCGCCGTTCCCGCGCGCCTCACGCGCCCGTCATTCGCCCCGCAGCAGGCCGTCCACCAGCCGATCCACCTCCGCCTCGGCGCGGGCGATGGACTGCTGCAGGCGGTCGTCCGCGAACTCGTCATACTCGATGGCCGCGCCGCGCGCATCGGTCACGCCGATATACGCGAATGCCGTGCGCACCGACGCCTCGACGTGATTGTTGCCCGCGACGCGTCCGCCCGGATCGTAGCCAAAGTCGCCGCGCGACGACAGCAGCACCAGCCGCTTGCCCTGTCCGGCCAGCAACGGCCAGTACGGCTCGCCTTGCCGCGCGCGGTCGAAGCCGAACGTGCGGCCCACGCGCACGATGTTGTCGATGTACGCCTTGAATCCGGCGGGCGGCCCGAAGTTGTACATCGGCACACCGGCCACGATGACGTCGGCGGCCAACAGCTCGTCGACGAGCGCATCGCTTTGCGCCAGCACGTCTTGCATCCACGGCTCGCGCTGTGCCGCCGGCGTGAACGCCGCGTGAATCCAGCGGCCGCTGACCGGCGCGGGCGGACGCGCGCCGACATCGCGATAGATGATCGTGTCTTGCGGCTGGCTGTCGCGCCACCGGCGCACGAAGCGGTCCGTCAGCCGGCGCGTGTGGGAGCCGTGGGCATGCTGCCCGGACATGCCGGGGCGGGCACTGGCGTCGATATGCAGCAGTGTGGTCATGAAATCCTCCTTGCGGGAACGTGAATGTCCATGACCGCCACTGTGGCCGTGCCGCCGCGTGGCGACAAACGATCATTTCCGCACCGACGGATGAACACAACTCAGGTATGCTGGCCGCCATGAGACCTCGCCTCCCGTCCCTGTCCGCCCTGCGCGCGTTTGAAGCGGCCGCGCGTCACCAGAGCTTCCGGCTTGCCGCCGACGAGCTCGCCGTCACGCCGACGGCCGTGAGCCACCAGATCCGCGCACTGGAGGATGAACTCGGGGTACGGTTGTTTGTGCGCATGACGCGCGCGGTGTCGCTAACGCCCGAGGGCGTGGCGCTTTACCGCGCGTCACGCCAGGCGCTGGACGGCATTGCCGACGCCGCCGAGCGGCTGCGCAAGCCGGCGCGGCAGGCGATTACGCTGTCCACCACGCCGGCCTTCGCGGCCAAATGGCTGGTGCCGCGCCTGACGCGCTTCGCGCAGGCGCATCCCGACATCGACCTGCATGTGCAGACCTCGTGCGGGCTGGCGGATGTGCAGGCCGGCGCCGCGGACCTGACGATCCGCTACGGGCACGGGCGCTACCCGGGGCTGGCGGAAACGCTGCTCTTTGCCGACCGCTTCGCGCCGGTGGCCAGCGCCGCGCTGAAGGTACGCAAGCCGGCCGACCTGCGTCGCCACACGCTGATCCATTTCGACACGCTTTGGCCGGCCATGGCCAACCTGTCGTGGGAAGCCTGGGCGCGGCACGCCGGCGACAAGAAGCTCGATACAAGCGCCGGCATCCGCTACTCGGAGGAAAGCCACGCGATCCAGGCGGCCATCGCCGGCCAGGGCGTCGCGCTCGTCAGCCTGACGCTGGTGCAGGAGGAACTTCGCATGGGGCTGCTGGAAGCGCGGGTCGGCCCGGCACTGGACGGCATGGCCTACCGCGTGGTGCGCCCGCGCCAGGCGAGCGAAGCGGTCAAGACGGTGGAGGCGTGGCTGCTGCGGGAAGCGGACGAGGCGAACGCGATGGCCGCCACGGAAGGCGGCAAGGCAAGCCAGGCGAAGCAGGCAAGATCCGCGAAATAGGCGGGAGCGCCCCGCCCTCAGCCCGCGAAGCGATACCCGACGCCGACCTCGGTCAGCAGGTGCGCGGGCTGCGCGGGATCGGCCTCCAGCTTGTGCCGCAGGTGGCCCATGTAGACGCGCAGGTAGTGGCTGCTTTCGGAGTGCGACGGCCCCCAGACCTCGCGCAGCAACTCGCGGTGCGTCATCACCTTGCCGCGATGCGCGATCAGCACGGCCAGCAGGCGATACTCGATCGGCGTCAGGTGCACTGCCTCGTCCGCGCGCGTGACCATGCGATTGGCCAGGTCGATCCGCACGTCGCCGAACGCGACCAGCGGCGTGCCCTGCGGATTGGACTTGGCGTGCCGGCGCAGCAGCACGCGCACGCGCGCCACCAGCTCGCCCACGCCGAACGGCTTGGTCAGGTAGTCGTCCGCGCCGGCATCCAACGCGGCGATCTTGTCGGCCTCGCCGGTGCGGGCGGATAGCACCAGCACCGGCACCTCGGTCCACGTGCGCATCTCGCGGATCAGCGTCATGCCGTCGCCGTCGGGCAGGCCAAGATCGAGGATGACCACGTCAGGCTGGCGCGTGCCGGCGTCGATCAGGCCGCGCTTGAGCGTCTCGGCCTCGTGCACGCTACAGCCCTCGGCCTGCAGCGATTCGCGCACGAATCGTCGGATGTGGGGTTCGTCCTCGACCACCAGCACGGTCGGCGAATAATCAAAGGGCATGTCGGTCGGATTCCTTTTCCGTAGCGGGTGCCGGCATCTCGGCCGGCTCGGGTTCGATGGCGGGCGGATTGCCGCGCGGCAGCGCCATCACGAAGCGCGCCCCGCGCGGGCCCTCGCCATCGGCGTGTGCCGGCTCGACCCAGATGCGCCCGCCGTGCGCCTGCAGGATTGCCTCGCACACCGCGAGGCCAAGGCCCACACCGGCGGTGGCCGATTCGCGTTCGCCGCGCGTGAATTTCTCGAAGATCTGGCGTTCCTTGCCATGCGGCACGCCGGGGCCGTCGTCCTCCACGGCCAGCCGCACCTCGGCGGCGGCGCCTTCCCCGGCCGCATCGCTCGTCACCTCGCGTGTCACCTCGCCGCGAATGCGGATGGTGGTGCCGGGCGGCGTGTACTTGGCGGCGTTCTCCAGCAGATTGCACAGCACGCGTTCCATCAGCACGGCATCGCACTCCACCAGCGGCAACGGCGACAGGTCGGCCACGGTCACGCGGTGGCGCGCGAGCGCACCGCGCATCGCCGCCAGCGCCGCGCCGACCAGTTCCTCGGCCGATTGCCATTCCATCCGCAAACGCACGTCGTGGCTTTGCAGCCGCGCCATGTCCAGCAGGTTCACCACCATCGTGTGCATGCGATGCGCCTGCTCGCGCATCGCGCCAACGGTCTCGGCCATCGCGGCCGGTAGCGGCGGATCGGTGCGCTGCAGCGTTTCGGCCATGCCGATCAGGCCCGTCAGCGGCGTGCGCAAGTCATGCGAGACGGCGGCCAGCAGCGAACTGCGCAGGCGTTCCGATTCGATCGACACCAGCGCCTGCTGCGCCACCTCCACGTAGTGCAGCCGCTCGATGGCGATCGCCATCAGCGTCGTGAACACTTCCACCTGCCGGCGCCGCTCCGGCTCGGCCAGCGCGCTCCACGCACGCGGCTCGACAGCCAACACGCCGCGCGTCTGCATAGGCGCCTTCAGCGGCAGGTAGAGCACGGTGCTGCCCGGCAGCGTGCTGGTGCCGGTACCCGCCGGCTGGCCGTGGTCGAACACCCACTGCGCGAGCACGCGGTCGATTGCCGAGCCACCGGAGCCGCCCTCGTCGCGCGTCTCGCCGAACGCGGGCGGCAGCAGCCGGCCCTGTGGCGACACGAGGAAGAACGCGGCGTCGGCATCGAAGGCCGCGCGCAGGAAGCGGCTGCCGATCGCGACGATCTGATCGGTGACCAGCGCCGCCGACAACTCGCGCGCCAGTTCGTACAGCGTGCGCGCATCGGTCTCGCGCCGCACCGCCACCTGCGCCTGCTCGCGCAGGCCGGCCGTCAACTGGCCGATCACCAGCCCCACGGCCAGCAGCACGACGAAGGTCAGCAGGTACTGCACGTCGCTGACTGCGAACGACAGCCGTGGCGGCACGAAGAAGAAATCGAACGCAGCCACGGACAGCACGGAAGCCAGCGCAGCCGGCCCACGCCCGTGGCGCAGCGCCACGCCAACCACGGCCGCGAGGAACAGCATTGCGATATTGACGAGGTCGAACCACGGATGTGCCAGCGTGGACAAACCGGTGGCGCCGGCGCACCAGACGAGGGCCCACAGGTAGTCCTTGCGGTGCGCGAGCGCGCGCGCTTCGTCCTCCTCGGTACGTTCGGCATCGTGCGCAGCGGGCGCGTGGCGCGGGCGCAGGTCCGCGCGCGTGGTGTCGGCGGCCACGCGGATCACGTCGATCTCGGGGCAACCGGCGGACAGCGCATCGGCAAACGTGCGTCGCCCGAACAACCAGCCGCCAGCGCCGAGCACACGGGCAAGCCACAACGCCAGCAGCGCGCGGCCGCGTTCCGGCACGGTGTCGCCTTCGCGCCGCCAGTCGGCGCGCGCGCGCCCGACCACGATCTTGGTCAGATTGTGGCGACGCACGTAGCCGGCGACGGCTTTCACCATGTCGTTGCCGGCCAGCGTCTCGGTGCGCGCGCCCAGTTCCTCGGCCAACTGCATGGCCGCCTGCACGCGCGCGCTGGCATCGGTCAGCAGCGGTGCCAGGCGCGGCGTGGCGATGGTGACCACATGCCATTCGCAATCGAGTTGCCCGGCCAGCCGGCGCGCGCTGCGCACGACCTGCTCGGCGTCATCGCCGGTGCCGATGCAGGCCAGCACGGCCTCGCGCGTGCGCCAGACGGGCTCGATGGCCTCGGCGTTGCGGTAGGCGCGCACGTCGTCGTCGACGCGATCGGCGGTGCGGCGCAGCGCCAGCTCGCGCAGCGCGATCAGGTTGCCCTTGCGGAAGAAATTACGCGCGGCGTGGCGCGCCTGCTCGGGCAGGTAGACCTTGCCCTCGCGCAGACGGCGCAGCAATTCATCGGCGGGCAGGTCGACCAGGATGACTTCGTCGGCGCCATCGAACACTGCGTCGGGCACGGTCTCCCAGACGCGAATGCCGGTGATGCCGCCGACCGCCTGGTTCAGGCTGTCCAGGTGCTGAACGTTGACGGTGGTCCAGACGTCGATGCCGGCCGACTGCAGTTCCTGGATGTCCTGCCAGCGCTTGGGATGCCGGCTGCCGGGCGCGTTGGAATGCGCGAGTTCGTCGACCAGCACCAGCGCGGGCTTGCGGGCCAGCGCGCCATCCAGGTCGAACTCGTGCAGCGTGCGGTCGCGGTAGTCGATCGTCCTCGCCGGCAGACGCTCCAGACCGTCGACCAGCGATTCGGTCTCGGCGCGACCGTGCGTTTCCACCACGCCGATGACGACTTCCACGCCCTGCTCGCGCAGCGCGCGCGCCGCTGCCAGCATTGCGTAGGTCTTGCCGACGCCCGCGGACGCGCCGAAGTACACCCGCAGCTTGCCGCGCGCGGCGCGTGCGCCCTCCGCCTGCATGCGCTGCAAGAGGACGTCGGGATCGGGGCGGTCAGAGGGGGCGCGTGAAGCGGAATCAGGCATGGAAGGCACCGGCGGCCAGGGTCATGACGCGGGCGCCCCATTGTGCCACGGCGGTTGCGCGAACGCCGCCGTGGCCATGGGCCGCATCAGTGCTTCGTCGCGGCATCCAGCGCCAGATTCAGCTTCAGCACATTGACGCCCGGATCGCCCAGCAAGCCAAGGGCCGGCGCGTCCGTGTTGGCGGCGATCAACGCCTCCACCTTCTCCACCGGCAGCCCGCGCAGGCGTGCCACGCGCGCGGCCTGGTACTGCGCGGCGGCCGGGCTGATGTGCGGGTCGAGCCCGCTACCGGAGGCCGTCACCAGGTCCACCGGCACGGGCGCATGGTTGTCCGGATCGGCGGCGCGCAGCGCGTCGACGCGTGCGCGTGCGGCGTCGGTCAGCGCCGGGTTGCTCGGGCCGAGATTGGAGCCCGACGAGGCGGCCGCGTTGTACGGCATCGGCGCGGTGGCCGACAGGCGGCCCCAGACGTACTTCGGATCGGAGAACGGCTGCCCGATCAGTTCGGAGCCGACCGTCTTGCCGTCGCGCACGATCAGCGAACCCGCCGCCTCGTGCGGGAACACCGCGCCCGCGATGCCGGTAACCACGCCCGGATAGAGCAGGCCGGTCACCACCGACAGCGCGAGGAAAACCGTCAGTGCCGGCCGCAGCAGGCCGCCTTGTTCGGCGATGGCGGGCGGGCCGCCCTGGACTTTCGTGTTCATGAGTATTTCGTCTCTTGCAGTGAATGAAGTCGTCGGACGGCGTTCAGACCCAGCCGAACAACACCAGCAGCATGTCGATCAGCTTGATGCCGACAAACGGCACGAGAATGCCGCCGAGCCCGTAGACCAGCAGGTTGCGCCGCAGCAGCACGGCGGCGCCGAGCGGCCGGTAGGCCACGCCGCGCAGCGCCAGCGGGATCAGCGCGACGATGATCAACGCATTGAAGATCACCGCCGACAGGATGGCCGACGCCGGCGTGGCCAACCCCATCACGTTGAGCAGGTTCAGTTGCGGATAGGTGGTGGCGAACGCGGCCGGAATGATGGCGAAGTACTTGGCGACGTCGTTGGCCACGCTGAACGTGGTGAGCGAGCCGCGCGTCATCAGCATCTGCTTGCCAATCTCCACGATCTCGATCAGCTTGGTCGGATTGCTGTCGAGGTCGACCATGTTGCCGGCCTCCTTGGCAGCCTGCGTGCCGCTGTTCATCGCCACCGCCACGTCGGCCTGCGCAAGTGCCGGTGCGTCGTTGGTGCCGTCGCCCGTCATCGCGACGAGCCGGCCCTCGCCCTGGTAGGTGCGGATCAGCTTGAGCTTGGCTTCCGGCGTGGCTTCAGCCAGGAAGTCGTCGACGCCTGCCTCGGCCGCGATCGACGCGGCGGTCAGCCGGTTGTCGCCGGTGATCATCACGGTGCGGATGCCCATCTTGCGCAGCTCGCCAAAGCGCTCGCGGATGCCGGTCTTGACGATGTCCTTCAGCTCGACGACACCCAGCACGCGCACGCGCTCGCCGGTCTCGTCGCGCAGGACCTCGGCCACCACCAGCGGCGTGCTGCCCGCGCGGGCCACATCGTCCACGGCCTGCATCACGGCGTCCGGAAACTTGCCGGCGCGCTCGGTCACGTACTTGCGCACAGCATCGGCCGCACCCTTGCGCACGCAGCGCAGGCTCGCATTGCCGGGCACGTCCACGCCGCTCATGCGCGTCTGCGCGGTGAACGGCACGAAGACCGCTCCGCCAGCGCCAGCGCCGGTGTCCATCTCCTGCACGGACACACCCGGCTGCTGGCGCGCCAGCGTGGCGATGCTGCGGCCCTCCGGGGTTTCGTCGGCGAGCGACGACAGCCATGCGGCCTCGGCCACCTCGCGCGCCGATACGCCCGGCGCGGCGATGAAACGCGATGCCTGGCGGTTACCGTGCGTGATGGTGCCGGTCTTGTCGAGCAGCAGCACGTCCACGTCGCCAGCGGCCTCCACCGCACGGCCCGAGGTGGCGATGACGTTGGCTTCCATCATCCGGCTCATGCCGGCCACACCGATGGCCGACAGCAGTCCGCCGATGGTGGTGGGAATCAGGCAGACCAGCAGCGCGACCAGCACCGTCACCGTCACCGGCATGCCGGCCTTGGCGACGAGCACGCTGTAGACCGAGAACGGCTGCAACGTGGCAGTGGCCAGCAACAGCACCAGCGTCAGGCCCACCAGCAGGATCGTCAGCGCCAGTTCGTTCGGGGTCTTCTGGCGTTTGGCGCCCTCGACCATCGTGATCATGCGGTCGATGAAGCTCTCGCCGGGATTGGTGGTGATGCGCACCACGATCCAGTCCGACAGTACGCGCGTGCCGCCCGTGACCGACGAGAAGTCCCCGCCAGACTCGCGGATGACCGGTGCCGATTCGCCGGTGATGGCGCTCTCATCGACCGAGGCCACGCCTTCGATGACCTCGCCGTCGCCGGGGATCATGTCGCCCGCTTCCACCAGCACCACGTCGCCGCGGCGCAACGCCGTGGCCGCGCGCGGCTCGGTGGCGCCGCGCGCGCGGGCATCGTGGCGACCATCCTTCAGGAGCTTGGCCGTCACCGTGGTCTTCAGGCCGCGCAGCGCCTCGGCCTGCTGCTTGCTGCGGCCTTCCGCCAGCGCCTCGGCAAAGTTGGCGAACAGCACCGTGAACCACAACCAGACGGTCACCGCCAGGATGAAGCCGGCGCTCTCGCCGCCGGCAACCGGCGCCAGCAATGCACGCAGGAACAGGATCGAGGTCAGGATGCTGCCCGCGTAGACCACGAACATCACCGGGTTGCGCAGTTGGGCGCGCGGCGACAGCTTCTTCACCGCGTCGATGAGCGCGGGCTTGATGAGTGCCGGCGCGAACAGGCTGCGGCTGGCCGGACGATGGGGATGATGGGGCAGCCGCTGGTCGCGCGGGTGGCCGGCCGCCGGCGCCGCGCCCTGGGCGCCCTGAGACGAAGCGGCGCCGCTACGGGCCGTGGGCGTCGTCATGGATTCTTGTTGCATGCGCTTCTCCGCAATACGCTTGAGACGGCCGGCTGCCCGCAATGTCGGGCGCCGGCCTTGTTTCCTGAAAGACTTACTTCGCCACCGACACCACGGCGCCCTGCAACTGCTCGGCAACGGGGCCAAGCGCCAGCGCGGGGATGTAGGTGAGCGCGCCCACCATCAGCACGGAGCCGACCAGCAGCACCACGAACAGCGGGCCGTGCGTGGGCATCGTGCCGCCGGTGACCGGCAGGCGGTGCTTGGCCGCCAGCGCGCCGGCCATTGCCAGCACCGGCACGATGATCCAGAAGCGGCCAAACCACATCGCCGCGGCCAGCATCGTGTTGTAGAACGGCGTGTTGGCGGACAGGCCGGCAAATGCGCTGCCGTTGTTGTTGGCCGCCGACGAGAACGCGTAGAGGATTTCAGAGAAGCCGTGCGTGCCTGGATTGAGCACGCCCGCGCGGCCCGGCTCCACCGACACGGCGATGGCGGTGCCGACGAGCACCAGCAGCGGCGTGACCAGGATCGCCACGGCGGCCATCTTCATCTCGTAGGCTTCGATCTTCTTGCCGAGATACTCTGGCGTGCGGCCGATCATCAGGCCGGCGATGAACACCGCCAGTACCGCGTACACCAGCATGCCGTAGAGACCGGAGCCGACGCCGCCGAACACCACCTCGCCCAGCTGCATCAGCAGCATCGGCACGGCGCCACCGATGGCGGTGAAGGAATCGTGCATACCGTTGACCGCGCCGCACGACGCCGCCGTGGTGATTGTGGCGAACAGCGACGTGGCGGCGATGCCGAAGCGCATTTCCTTGCCTTCCATGTTGCCGCCGGCCTGCAGCACCGACGCCGCGTGATCCACCGGCAGGCCGGCCAGCGCGGCGTTGGCCTGCTGCTCGGACCACGCCGCCGCGCAGGCCATTGCCACGAAGATCACCGTCATCGCCGCCAGCACCGCCACGCCCTGGCGGCGGTCCTTGACCATCTCGCCGAACGTGAAGCACAGCGCCGCGGGGATCAGGAAGATCGCCAGCATCTCGATCAGGTTCGCCAGCGCGGTCGGGTTCTCATAGGGATGCGCGGAGTTGGCGTTGAAGAAGCCGCCGCCATTGGTGCCGAGCATCTTGATGGCCTCCTGCGACGCCACCGGACCCATCGCCAGGGTCTGCGTGGCGGACTTGGCATCTTCGGTCACCGGCTTGCCCTCGGCATCCAGCACCGGCTGGCCCGCCGCATCCACCTTGGGCTGGCTGTACTCGACCGGCGTCACCATCGTGACGTCCTTGTAGGCGTCGAAGTTCTGCAGCACGCCCTGGCTCACCAGCGCCAGCGCGATCACCGTGGCGATGGGTGCCAGCACGTAGAGCGTGGAGCGCGTCATGTCGACCCAGAAGTTGCCGATGGTGGCGGAACTCTGGCGCGCAAACCCACGGATCAGCGCGAACACCACGGCGATGCCGGTGGCTGCCGAAACGAAGTTCTGCACGGTGAGCGCGAGCATCTGCGTCAGGTAGCTCATCGTCGACTCACCGCCATAGCCCTGCCAGTTGGTATTGGCGACGAAGCTGATCGCGGTGTTGAACGCCGAATCCGGCGACACCGCGCCGAATCCCTGCGGATTCAGCGGCAGGAAGCCCTGCACGCGTTGCAACGTATACACGGCGATCACGCCGATCAGGTTGAAGACAATCGCCGCGACCGCATAGCGCTTCCAGCCCATCTCGGCATCCGCGCGCACGCCGCCCAGGCGGTACAGCACGCGTTCGAGCGGGCGGCCCCATGCCGTCAGGCGATAGTTGGCCTCCTCCATCGCGCGCCGGATGTAGCGACCGAGGAACGGCGCGAGCGCGAAGAGAATGGCCAGGTACAGGACCAGCAGGCCCAGGAATTCGGTCGACATCAGAATTTCTCCGGCCGGAAAAGGGCAATAAGGAGGTAAACGAAGATTGCGGCGGCCAGCGCGCCGCTCAGCCAGTCAGCCCAGCTCATGACAGCCCCCTGTCTTGTGCGCTGTTCTTCTTTTGCGCGGAAGTTGAGGCGCCGTCCTGCTCCGCCCGTTGGCTGGTGCCGGAGGTCAGTGCCGCACACAGGGCCAGCAGCGCGCCCGTCAGGGCGGCGAAGACCAGCAGCACGATGAAGTAGATCCCGTCCATTTGTTGAAAAAACCGTGAGTGATTCACGGTTTGGAGGTTAGGGATCGGGGGGTAAAAAGGGGGTAGAGAGGGGGATAGGGGGTGTAAAGAAGATATAAAAATGGGGTTGGGGGCTTGTTGGGGGCTTGGGTTCTTGGTCTTTGTTGTTGCGGCGTTGGTGCTTCTAGCCAAAGGACTGTTTCGCGTCTTGCTTGCGGTGGTTGGGGCTTGCCGCTTGCAGCTTTGGCTTTTGAACCCAAAGGCCTGTTTCACATCCCCCTTCGGGGGCTGCGAGTGTTGTGGTCCAATGATCTTGGACACCTCAAAAGGTAGACTTTCGGTCAACCAGAGAGGTGTAAATGGGACGTAGAGAACTTTCGGACGA
>JACXTT010010190.1_pt1 | contig 12720 bp, 13 predicted proteins | sample 9270951 | NCBI WGS metagenome assembly JACXTT01 (sample SAMN15532306, study PRJNA645909) | rock metagenome | isolation source: weathered quartz diorite | place: Puerto Rico | collected 2017-06-21 | reverse complement strand
GGTGGCGGAGACCGGGCTGGTAATTATGTTTCGGGGTGGGAGTGGGGGTTTTGCGCGAAATGCCCGGCTTTGGCGTATTGAACATATGCGTGTGGGCATCAATCAAACCCGGCAGCACTGTCGCGCGGCTGAGGTCGATCACTTGAGCGCCTGCCGGGATTTTCACTTGGGCTTCCGGACCGACGTCCATGATTCGTTCGCCCTGCAAGACGACAACCTGCCGCGTCAGCATTTGACCGCCCTTGCTGTCGAACAATCGGCCCGCACGCACTGCGATCACCTGCGGAGCCGGAGCGCACTGAATGACACCACCGTCCGATCCAACGCACGGTGTTGGGCCCGCGCCACGCCACGGAGCCGGCGGTGGCTGCACTTGGGCCCAGAGCGTGATCGCCAACAATGAAAAACTCAAAACCGCCAAGATCGATTTGTGTCGCATCGTTTTCTCCTGCTCAAAAGATTGTAGGGGCAGTCTATGACCGCCCAGGGCGCTCATAGAGCGCCCCTTCAGTCAGTCAAAAGACTTGAGCCGCTTCCAGAATGCCGGCCACGGATCACGCAAATTCCGGCAGACGAATATATATATCCGGATGATAGTTTGTCTCTTCATTCATCACGCCGTAGTCATTGGTGATATGTCCGGCCAGCTTACAGGATTCGAAATTCCGATCCAAGAAGTTGCTGCGCGCATTCGACAACCCCAGAACGATGAAAATCTGCGGCGGCGGTTCGCCGTAACACCGCAGCCAATAGGAATTGATGCCGCTGATCGCTGTTGGAAGGCCGTGACGTACTGAAAGAGCCGGCCTGCGGAAAGGGTCGCGAGTTCGTCGCGATGGAACCCGTAGTGGTTATTGGTGAGGGTGTGGAAAAGGATTTTGACGAGCGCTAGTGAGGTGGGGATGGAACTGTAGCGGCGACCGCCGCTACAGTTCGAAATCATTCTTCAATTCGATTATTTCTGCTCGTAGACCGGGCCGCCGCCCCGCGGAGGAGTCTGGCCGAGCGTGCGACCATCCGCCAGCGTGACGCTTCTGAACAGTCCACCGGGATCGCCATTTTTAAACGGCGCAGCTGTGAACTTGATTTTGTCTCCAGGTTTTACGGTATTGGACTTCCAACCGGCGCGAACCAGGAACGACGGAGGCATCATTTCAAGGTTCCAAATCTCCGTCACGCCTTTGCTGTTCGTCACTTCAATCTCGAGCCATGAATGCGGGTTTGCCCATTTGAATGTCTTGACGACTCCTTCCACAGTTACCGTCTTCGTGGTATCGATACCTGCTGCGGAGTGGTGAGCATAACCTGAGATCGCGAACAATAGCGCAATCACCAATGCGCCTCCGACTTTTAAAGATTTCATTGCTCTAGCCTCCTAATTATCTTGCCGAACATTGTCGGCGGAGTGGACCGTAGGCATGTGTTCGTTGAGATCGGGCAAGCATTCAACTTCGGCGATATCCCGATCATCGACGCGGTTCCAATGCTTCACAAGCTTCCAATCGCCAACCCACATCTTTGGATCGGTCAGCGTGAATTCGATTTCCAGCTTCTTTCCTTGATCTTGCATCTTGATACGCTCGACGATGTGGAGCGCGTCGCTTCCCGGAATGCCCATTCTGTCGTGGATCCAGTGATGCTCATCAACAAAATTCGTCGTATCGATGACAAGCGTATCACCTTCCCAATGCCCGATCGACTCGCCATTGAAGCTGCGCACCGCAATGTCCGGATCCGTATGAGGCCGGCCATCCATATAGACAATGCGCATGCTGTTCATCAATTCGCTGATCATGAAAATTGCCGTCGGCAGTTGAATCATAGCGACGGGCCACACGCGCGTCATCATGATCGGCACCCCCGCAGGCCAGCACAGACCGATATCGTTACGGTAGATCTTTCCTTCTTTGGTCGCTTGTTGTGCGGCGTCATAGTGCTTCTGCGCCGCAGGCGTCAGTTTGAATCCAGCAGGAGGATCGAAACGCTCGCTTTCACCGCCATGCAGCCAGGCACCTGTGATATCAAAGGGAGGCTTTGGACGGGGTTTCGCGATGTTCGCCGGCGCTAACGCACCGAGAGACCCCGGCGCCTGAAACTGGGCAGACAAGTCCGATGCGGAAACAAAGACCGCGAGTGCAACAAAGGCCGCCAAACTGAATCGACCAATCCAGAGCTTGCTCATCGTGTCCTCCAAGGTGTTCGGTGCAAAATCCTATGTGCCAATGAGCCATGTGTCAAACGGTTTGATTCCCAGGGATTTTATAACTATCATCGGCAGATTCATGATCCTAAAAACTACACAGTGGCTCGTATCAACGGTCATCCTAACACTGCTGATCTGCTGGCCGGCCTCGGCGAAAGTTGTCGACAAGATGACGGAAATTGCCGGAATGCCGCTGCACTACAAATTGCTCCTGCCGAAGGAATACGATCCGGCGAAGGCTTATCCGGCGGTGTTGGCATTCCCGCCGGGATCCCAGGGCATGGATATGGTCATGACGACACTTCAGCAGAATTGGCTCGAAGCGAACCAGCGTGGCTACATCGTTATCATTCCGGCGGCGCCGTTAGGCCGTCCGTTCGTTGCGGACGGCGCAAAGGTTTTTCCCGAGTTCCTCGACATGCTGCTCCACGAATACAAAATTCGCGAAAACAGGTTCTACATCGCCGGCATGTCGAATGGGGGACGCAGCGCCTTTCATATTGCTGCAACATATCCGCAGTATTTTCTCTCTATTATCGGGTTCCCGGGTTATCTTCCCGACGCAACGCCGGAACGTGTCGCAGCGCTTTCGGGCCTGTGCATCTACATGCATGTCGGGCAATTCGATACCGGGTGGGCGCAGCAGATGCAGCAACAGGCCACCTTGTTCCGGAGCAAAGGATACAGGGTCCATTTCATGGTGGAAAAAGGTGAGGGGCATGTGATGCGTACGTTGATCGGGGAAGGTTCCGCCCGGTTGTTCAAAGAAATTGAAGAATCCCGCCAAGGTTGCAAGTGAGTCGGAGTTGACAACCTTCATCGAGGGGGAGTTTACTGTTCGCAAATTTCCGTTAACTTGTCGCTCGGAGGTCATATGTTGAAGAGAACCTATCTGCTTTTCGCCGTGGCCGCGTTTGCGGTGACGATGGTTGTTTCACTGTCCGGTGTTCAGGGCCAGGCAACACAGCAGTCGGCTGTTGCCGTCGATAATGACGATATCGGCGGCGTTGTTACGGGCCCACGTGGTCCGGAGGCGGGTGTGTGGGTCATCGCTGAAACGCGAGACACACCAACGCGTTTGATCAAGACCGTAGTAACTGATGATCGCGGACGTTATTTATTGCCCGATTTACCCAAAGCGAATTACGACGTGTGGGTGCGTGGATATGGACTGATTGATTCACCGAAGGTCAAGTCGGCCCCCGGCAAAAACCTCAATCTCACGGCAATGGCCGCACCCGGACCGAGCGCTGCAGCGGGCTATTATCCCGCTCAGTATTGGTTCTCTCTCCTGCAGCTTCCGCCTGCCAGTTCGTTCCCAGGGACCGGCGCCGGCGGCAACGGCATTTCAGAAAGTATGCGAAGCCAAGGCGAATGGATTCGCAATGTCGTCAATACGGATGGATGCACGGGCTGCCATCAATTGGGTAATAGAGCGACGCGTGAAATTCCCGAAGCGCTGGGCCGCTTTGTGGATTCCATTGCGGCTTGGGACAGGCGCATTCAGTCAGGCCAAGCCGGCGGTGGCATGAATTCCAGATTTACGCAAGTCGGCCGGCAGCCGGCACTCAAGATGTATGCCGACTGGACCGATCGCATTGCCGCGGGCGAATTGCCGTCAGCACAGCCGGCGCGGCCGCAGGGCAGGGAACGAAATGTGGTCATCACGATGTGGGATTGGGCAGACCCGAAAGTGTATCTCCACGATGAAATCGCGAGCGACAAACGAAACCCCACTGTGAATGCGAATGGCCCGATTTATGGCGCACTGGAAGCAGCAGCGGATTATGTACCCGTCGTCGATCCTGTTCGGAACACTGCAGGCCAGATCAAGCTGACCGTCCGCGATCCGAAGACGCCGAGTGAAGGCGACACCAAACCCGCGAAGCCTTCCGCCTATTGGGGTGATGAAGCGATATGGCAGAGCCAAGCAAATGCCCACAGCTTTTCCATGGATAAAGAAGGCCGCGTCTGGATTGCCGCGCGAGTTCGCCAGAATCAGACGCAGCCATTCTGCAAGCAGGGTTCTGACCATCCATCCGCGAAGGTATTTCCTATTAACCAAAGCGGACGCCAAATCGAACTCTACGATCCGAAGACGAAACAGGTCACAACCGTGGATACCTGCTTCGGAACGCACCATCTGAATCTCGACAACAATGATGTGTTGTGGTTCTCCGGTAGCGGCCAGGTCGAGGGATGGTTCAATACGAAGGTCTATCTCGAGACGAAAGACGAAGCCAAGGCGCAAGGCTGGATACCGTTCATTCTCGATACGAACGGCAATGGAAAGCAGGACGCGTACACCGAGCCGGATCAGCCGATCGATCCAGCAAAGGACCATCGCATCAATGCCCCGTTCTACGGTGTCGCACCGAGTCCCGTTAACGGCGCCATTTGGGGATCGATGTTAGGTATGCCCGGCGCGCTCGTGCGTCTGGTACCGGGCTCGAATCCGCCTTCCACGTCGCTGGCGGAGATCTATGAAGTCCCGTTCAAGGATGGAAAAGCCACTGGCAGCGGATTTGCTCCGCGCGGCATGGATGTCGACGGCAACGACGTCGTCTGGACGGTTCTCTCGAGCGGCCAGCTCGCCAGTTTCGACCGACGCAAATGCAAAGGACCACTCGCCGGCCCGAACGCAACCGGCAAGCATTGCCCCGAAGGCTGGGCGTTCTATGCGCTGCCTGGCCCGAACTACAAGGGTGCGGTGGATTCCGCGAGCGCCGACTCGGCGTATTACAACTTCGTCGATCGCTTTGATATGTTGGGCGTCGGCAAGAACACACCGCTGGCGACCGGCAACGAATCCGAAGCGCTGCTCGCGCTGGTTGACGGCAAGTTCATGAGCTTCCGTATTCCCTATCCGATGGGCTTCTATGCCAAGGGAATCGACGGCCGTATCGATAATCCTAGCGGCGGCTGGAAAGGAAAGGGCATCTGGACCACCTTCGCCACGCGAGCTCCGTTCCACGTCGAAGGCGGCAAGGGCACGACAAGCAAGATCATCAAATTCCAGGTTCGTCCCGACGCGCTAGCGAAGTAAGTACACTGTTCAGCCGCCAATTACGTTTGCGTAATTGGCGGCTCCTTACTGCTTCGTGCTGACGAAACGAAGCGACGAGTAATAGCGTGCGGATCTTTATCGGTATGTTCTCGTTTTTGTTGGCAAAGCCCTAACAACCGTGCGCTGCGACGTGACGCATCAACTCATCCTGTGCTGAGCGCGCAACCATGCGGAGTTGTTCTGTCTGTCGATAGGCGTTCGCGTAGTCTTCTCGAGAAAGGTTTCCCATGCGTGCACGCAGGCGTGTGACTGCATCCGAGTGGAGCAGGGTGGTCTGTTCGTAGGCGGTAAAAAGTTTTGCTTTTTCAGGGCAGAGACTATCGCTCATGTCACGCGGCGGGTTCACCATGAGATTTGTGCTTAATGCTTTTCGCAGTCGGGGAATGTGGCACCCTCACTAATGATGATTTCCTGGCCACAACAACCGTTGCGATAGGCACCGAACTTTTTACTGATTTCCCCGTTTTGCGGCACGGTGCATCCTACTCGCAATGCCGAGATTTCTCTGCTAGCAGACACATGTCCAACCGTGATTAGCCCAAAATTCAATGGCTTGTCGATGGTGGTGCGCTACCACACTAGGAAAAACTACCGGTGATCGATCAGAAATTGTCCGGTGCTAGAATCCTCACGGCTCAATCGTCTCGCATCCAACTAGACTCTATTGGCCTATACTCTCCCTACCATTCGGTTGGATCGGAGAAATTCCAATGCAAGGGAATTGGCGGCACGGTTTGGTGATGGTTACGTTCGTCCTTTTCGGCATTGCGACGGCACCTTCTGCTAAGGCCGTAGAACTCCCCGGCTCAATACGCGACGAGGAGTTTTGGCGCATGGTAACCGAGTTTTCCGAAGCCGGCGGCGTGTTTCAAGCGGAGTTCATGTCGAACGAAGATTCCTCGCAGTTCGTGATTCCTACGTTGAAGGCAACAACTCGACGGGGCGGGGTGTACATCGGCGTGGGTCCAGAACAGAATTTCACGTACATCGCCGCTATTCAGCCGGGATCGCGTTCATTCTGGATATTCGGCGAGACAACATGCTCGAACATCTGATGTACAAAGCGCTCTTCGAGCTTTCATCGGATCGCGCGGAATTCCTCTCCCGGTTGTTTGCACGCCGGCGTCCTGCCGGACTGGATGCGAGTTCGAGCGCGAATGCGTTGTTCAAGGCCTATGAATCTGTTGAAGCAGACTCTAAGCTTCAGGACGAAAACCTGCGCGCTGCGCTCGATCAATTAGTGAACGAGCATCAATTCCAATTAACTCAGGCGGACAAGGCGGGCATCGCGGCCTTCATGAATATCTTCCGCACGGCCGGTCCGAATTCACTCAGAGGTACCGGCGACAAGAATCTCACGTACGCGCAGTCGATGATGGGAACGGATTTGATGGGCATGAACCAGAGTTATCTTGCATCGGAAGATAATTTCAAGTTTGTGCAAAATCTGGAGAAACGAAATTTGATCGTGCCTCTGGTCGGTGATTTCGCCGGTGACAAGACCATCGTTAGCATCGGACGCTATGTGCGCGACCACCAAGCCATAGTCGACGTTTTCTATGTTTCGAATGTGGAGCGCTATTTGTGGGAGCAAGGCGATCACGGAAGAAGGTTCTATGCCAACTCCGCGACGCTTCCTCTAGATCAGACGAGCACGTTCGTCCGGTCTGTAACCAGCGATATCAGCCGCCGTCTTGGTGTTCCATTGCCCGATGGGACCGCAAACTGGCGGTCATTTCTTTCTCCGATGAGCGAATCTCTGAGAGCCTTCGCCGAAGGTCGAATTCACACGTACCGTGAGACGTTTGAAATCGTCCGATAACACCGACCCATCAGGACGCGGGTCCGCGATAGTACGATGTGAATATCTCCTGGTATTTGCCGCCCACATTCGAAACGATTTTGTAAGCGGTGCCAATGCGATAGCTGGCCTCGATGATGAGCTCGTCCGTGCCGTCTTGGTTAAGATCCACCGAGGCGATAAGGTACGCTACGTATGGATCTTTTCCATCGCCCGGTTTGTTGATATACACAGGCTGAAGACCGCCGGCTTCCTCTAAGAAAATTCCCCAAGGATGCGTTCCGATTGTTGTGTCGGGATGACTGTAATTTAGTAACCAAAATTTCCCGAGGCGATTTCGAACGAGCGCTTCGATGGCAGTCCCATAGAGGAAGCGCTTTTGCCCATCGAAAGCATGATCATCGAGGAGTTGCTTGGCAGACTCGTAGCCCGGTGGCAGATTCGACGGATCCTCCACAGGCAATAGATTTTCCCACTTTGTTTCCGACAGCTTTGGGCGGATGTCCAGCTTACCCTTCACAGGACCCGCAAAGCCGAAGACCAGGTCTTCGCCGGCGGGCTCTTTTCGAATTCCAAGAAACGGTTGATTGGGCATCGCGGGAAGGGAAACCAAATGATATCCACCTTCGCTCGACGTCATGCGCCTGCCCATAAAAACACCCAAGCCCTGAAAACTTTTGCGCGTGGTTTTGTTGTGCAAGTCGAGGATGGTCCATTGACGAGGATTTACGAGTTGCTGAGTTTGAACAGTGACCTTGGATACGGGAAGAAGAGCAAGGCCGATATCCAAGAAAGGACGAGACAGAATGCGTTCCGCTTCGCGTACCGCTGCTAGAACCTCACTCATCGGATTCAGTTCCGGCGTTTCGAGTATGACTGCGTTGCCCAAATCGAAACCAATGCGCCACTGCAGTTGCCGTGGTTCGGGAGTAAACGAAACGGGAGTCGGCGCCGGCGGATCGTCAGTTTGCGCGCCTGCAACGGCCGCTGCAGCAATTAACAATCCGAGCGCGATTTGCTTCATGGCTGTCGCACAGAGACTGTCAAGGTATAAGAACCAGTCGTGTTGCGTTGGCTGAACACTTGGATGAAGTACATCATGTTCGATTGCGCGAGAAACGACGCGTCTATGCTCGACCCGGGGCTGCGCAGGTATTCTGCCTTCCTTTCCTGTACTAGATTCTGTGTGGCGTCAAATATCCGAAGGCCCGGAATCATCGTTGGTGAGCCATTGGTCATGTGAACATCCAGGCGATATGAGCTTCGCAGCGGTTCGATGCGAAAGAAATCTGCATCGCTCCCGTCGACAATACGTCCGTCAACAGGCTTTGCCAACTCGATTGCCCGAGCAGTCGACACGCCTCTGCGGGCGGTATCAAATGTGAAACTGTTGGAGCTCGGCGTCGTAGGAACGACCCACATCACGCCGGCTATCAGCAGGAAGGTCGCGCCAACGGCGGCCAACAGGCGAACATCCAACGTTCGAATGCGGCCAAACAAAGTTTGCGGAGCCATTGTTACTTCTTCAGCGACTTTTCTATTTTCGCCCAGGTATCGCGAAGCGTCACTGTGCGGTTGAAAATTAAGGCGTCCTGTTTCGAATCCAAATCTACGCAAAAATAACCCTGCCGCTCAAATTGGAAACGATCGAGAGGTTTCGCGTTTTTAAGGCTCGGTTCGACTTGGCACGCACGGATCACGTCGAGCGAGCCCGGATTGATTGGCGAATCGTTATCCGGCCGTTCTTCGTTGAATAGCCGATCGTAGAGTCTCACTTCGGCCGGCAGTGCGTGAGCGGCGGAGACCCAATGCAGCGTGGCCTTCGGAGAAGGCCGGCCCGCAGGCGCATCGCCACCGCGTGTCGCCGGGTCATACGTGCATCGCAATTCAACAACGTTGCCGGAGGAATCCTTCACGACTTCTTTGCATGTAATGAAATAGGCATACCGGAGCCGGACTTCGCGTCCAGGAGCTAAACGGAAAAACTGCTTGGGCGGGTTTTCGCGAAAATCCTCCTGCTCGATATATAGGACCCGGCCGAACGGCACCTTGCGAGTTCCCGCAGACGGATCTTCCGGATTGTTGACCGCATCGAGTTCTTCCGTTTGATTTTCAGGGTAATTTTCAATGACGACTCGCAGTGGACGCAGCACTGCCATTACTCGCGCAGAACGCTTATTCAGATCGTCGCGTATTGCATGCTCGAGCTGAGCGATGTCGACAATCGCATCGCGTTTCGCCACACCGATGGCGTCGCAAAAATTGCGGATCGCCTCCGGCGTGTATCCGCGCCGCCGTAGACCGCTTAGCGTGGGCATTCGCGGATCATCCCAGCCGCTAACTATTTTTTCCGTGACCAGTGTGAGGAGCTTTCGTTTGCTCAGAACGGTATAACTGAGATTCAGCCGCGCAAATTCGATCTGCACAGGTCGCGAAGGCACCGGCAAATTCTCGATGAACCAATCATAGAGCGGACGATGATCTTCAAACTCGAGCGTGCATAGCGAATGCGTGATGTCTTCGAGAGCATCCGAGATCGGGTGAGCGTAATCGTACATCGGGTAGATGACCCATTTCGAACCCTGCCGGAAGTGCGGCACGTGCATGATCCGAACTAGGACCGGATCACGCATGTTGATGTTGCCTGACGCCATGTCGATCTTCGCGCGCAGTACGTGCGTGCCGTCTTCGAATTCCCCTTCGCGCATCCTTTCGAAAAGCTGAAGGTTCTCTCGAACCGACCGAATGCGGTACGGGCTTTCCTTACCTGGCTCCGTCAAGGTTCCACGATACTGACGAATCTCGTCTGCGGTCAGACTATCGACATACGCCTTGCCTTCCTTGATGAGATGGACGGCATACTCGTACAACTTGTCGAAATAGTCGGACGCATAGAACAGCCGGTCTTCCCAATCGAAGCCGAGCCAGCGTACGTCACGCTTGATGGACTCCTCATACTCCACGCTTTCTTTACTGGGATTCGTATCGTCAAAGCGCAGATTACAGAACCCGTTGTTCTCGGCGGCTACGCCGAAATTCAGACAGATCGACTTCGCATGGCCGATGTGCAGATAGCCGTTGGGCTCGGGAGGGAATCGCGTGTGCACTCGGCCGCTGTTTTTGTTGGCTTTTACGTCTTCCGCAACGCGTGCTCGAATGAAATCCGCAGAAGACGTGGGTTCTAGATCAGGCATTTTCATAATTAGAAAAAACCTAATCTTAACATAGCACTGACGCCTCTCGGACAAGGCAGCTCGCCGGTTTATAAACCCCTCCTTTGAGGAGGGGTCGCCGCGCCGATCAAGTAAATGCCACGCTACCTTAGTGCCGGCGCGGCGGGGGAGGTCAGACACCTGTCCGACCTCTCTTGAGGCTGCGCGCTGCCGCGCTTGCGCTGCGCGCCCGGCTGCGCCCTGTTCTAATGTAGCGTGACATTTTGCTTGAAGAGGGAGCCGCCCCTCCTCAGAGGCCCTCAGAGGAGGGGCGTGAAATCTCAATTGTTCGAACGAATTTCTTGACCTCGTTGCGATCGAGTGATAGCAACGTTAGCTATCTTATGACCAACAAATTCGCATGTGCCATCTTCGGTGTAGGAGCGGCGGCTGCAGTTATTGCTTTCTCATTGGCCGCACAACAGCGTCCGGCGACGCAGACGCCGAGCTCATCCTACCGAGCGCCTCGGATGGCAGACGGTCATCCAGATCTGAACGGCGTTTGGCAAGCAATGGTGACCGCCAATTGGGACTTGCAGGATCACGATGCCCAAGCCGGCCCTCATCCAGAAATCATGGGTGCATATGGCGCGGGCCCTGCCGGGCAGAGCATTGTTGAAGGCGGTGAAATTCCCTATCAGGCTTGGGCACTTCAGAAGAAAAAAGAGAATTTTGAAAAGCGAGCGACGGTTGACGTCAGCAGCGACAAAAAGTGGCACGAGATCGGCGATCCTGAAATCAAGTGTTACATGCCCGGAGTGCCGCGCGCGACGTATATGCCTTTTCCATTTCGCATCGTGCAAGGATCCAGTCCGTACATTCTCATGGCGTACGAGTTCGCGAGTTCCACCCGCATCGTTCGCATGAATTACAAACAAGAAGCTCCGACGCCTTCGTGGATGGGTTGGTCTCGCGGCCATTGGGAAGGCGACACACTCGTCGTCGATGTCACGGGGCTCCGCGAAGAGACGTGGTTCGATCGAGCAGGTGATTTTCATAGCGACGAATTACATGTCGTCGAGCGGTACACGCCCATGAGTCCATATCATCTGATGTACGAAGCGACAATCGAAGATCCGAAGGTCTTTACGCGGCCGTGGAAGATGAGCTTTCCGCTGTATCGCCGGATGGAGAAGAATGTTCAACTGTTGGAATTCAAGTGTGTGCCGTTTACCGAGGAGATGCTGTATGGAAAATTCAGCAAGAAATAATCGCAGACTGAGCGGATTGTTGGCAGCGATCGGCTGCCTCGTTGCGGCAATTGCCGCGACCTCGATACCTGCCGCATCGGGTCAGGCTCCTAAGAAAGCTGCGGCTCCGCGCAAAACGGGTGCAATGCGCACACCGGGGGGCGATCCCGACTTGCAAGGTGTCTGGAACGATGCGACGAGCACACCGTTGCAGCGGCCCGGCACCGTCGGGGCAAAAGACGTTCTGAACGATGAAGAGGCACAGGAATTTCAGCAGCAACTTGCGAACGATCTCAGTCGTGATCGACGAGACGGTGGACCCGAAGTCGACGTCAACCGAGCCTACAACGAGCACTGGATGGATGCGCGCCGCTTGAAAATCACAGCGGATCGTCGCACATCGCTGATCGTCGATCCGCCCGACGGAAGAATTCCTCCTTCAGTGCCGTTATCGCCCGAACGAGAGCGAGCAAGAGCTGCACGCGCTGGAGCCAACGCCCGTTTCAATGCCGGTCTGCCCGAGAATTATCGGGATATGTCTTTGCCCGTGCGCTGCATCATCCGTACTGATTCGCCTCCCTACCTTCCGACGATCTACAACAACGATTTTCAGATCTTCCAGAGCCCCGGCTTCGTCGTCATAGCGCCGGAAATGATTCACAGCGCCCGGATCATTCCGCTCGACAATCGGCCACATATCGGAAATAACCTGAAGCAGTGGTTGGGTGACACTCGTGCGCACTGGGATGGCGAGACCCTCGTTGTGGAGACAACGAATTTCCGTCCCGACGACGGAGTGATTTTTCAAAATGCGAACCCTGAGACATTTCACATCACGGAACGCTTCACCCGGGTCGATGCGAAAAACCTCAATTACGAATTTACGGTTGAGGTTCCCAACAACTGGACTAAGCCTTGGACGGCAGTCATCCCCCGGACCAAAATCGAGTCGGAAGAACAGATGTACGAATACGCATGCCACGAAGATAATTACGATATCGTCCACTTCTTGTCCGGAGCGCGTGCTCGTGAAAAGAGAGGGGAAACGAAATGAAAGTTGCAACTGCCGTTTTGTTGTTGGTTCTGGCGGGAAGACCGGCGTTGGCGCATCATGCATTCGCCGCTGAATTTGACGCAAAGAAGCCCGTCAAGTTGCGAGGTACGGTGACGAAGATGGAGTGGATCAATCCTCATGCATGGATCCATGTCGATGTGAAGAAGCCCGACGGCACTGTCGAAGAATGGAT
>JACXTT010010189.1_pt1 | contig 12721 bp, 11 predicted proteins | sample 9270951 | NCBI WGS metagenome assembly JACXTT01 (sample SAMN15532306, study PRJNA645909) | rock metagenome | isolation source: weathered quartz diorite | place: Puerto Rico | collected 2017-06-21 | reverse complement strand
GAATTACGGCAAAATTCCGCTGCATTTCGAACCCAACCTGGGACAAGCCAACGCAGAGGCCAAATACGTTTCCCGCGGCAACGGCTACGCCTTCTTTCTCACTCCATCCGAGGCCGTACTCGTTCTCCGCCAGAATGGCGCCTCTAAGCGGCACGCTGTCCGCAGCAATGATCCCTTGAGGAGCGAGCCGGATACCGAAGAGGACCATGTAGCGAAGGCTATCCTGCGCACTCGTCTGCTGGGCGCAAGTCCGGCTCCAACTATTTCCGCCAGCCAGGAGCTGCCGGGCAAAGCCAACTATTTCATCGGCAACGATCCCAAGAAGTGGCACACCAGCATTCCATCCTTTGGCAACGTGAAATACGAACAGGTCTATCCCGGCGTGGACCTTGTTTATTACGGCAATCAATCTCAGTTGGAGTACGACTTTGTCGTCGCCCCAGGCGCGAACCCCAAAGGGATCCGGCTGGCAATTTCCGGAGAAGAAATCACGCCACAAGCGGGTGCAAGCAGCAGCACTCCGATTACGCTCAAAGTAGATAAGAACGGCGACTTGGTCGTCGCCATCGCCAACAGCGAAGTCCGCTATCAGAAGCCCGTCGCATACCAGATTGCTGCCGACGGTCAAAAGCAACTCGTGGCGGCGCGCTTCGTGCTCAAGTCAAGAAACGAAGTGGGCTTTGCGCTGTCGTCGTACGACCACGCCCGGCCGCTGGTCATTGATCCAACCCTTGTTTATTCAACCTACATCGCCGGCGCCACGAACGGTCCATATTATTATGGGTACTATGGCGACCAGGCCGCGGGAATCGCGGTGGATTCTAGCGGCAGCGCGTATGTTACCGGCACCACCGCATCCGGTGACTTCCCCATAACCGCGGGGGCATATCAATCTGCTTGCAAGCCCTACAACAACGGCTGCGCTAACAACGGTCTATGGGCCCCGGGATACGGCACCGCGGTGTTTGTCAGCAAACTGAGCCCCGACGGATCTGCACAGCTCTATTCAACCTACATAGCGGGCAGCGTCACAGACAATGCCGCCGGTATTGCAGTGGATTCCTCCGGCAATGCCTACATTGCCGGTTCTACCAACTCGCCGGACTTTCCCGTAACTCCAGGCGCGTACCAAACCACATGCAGCCCCGAATTGGTTCAGCTGCACGGTTTCTGCGCTACCTCGGGCATTGTTTCAGAATGTGGAGTTCAGGGTTACCCGGATGGTTTCGTCACGAAACTGAATTCCACCGGTTCAGGCCTTGTCTATTCAACATTTCTTGGTGGCTCTCTTAATGACTATCTGACGGGCATTGCTGTCGATTCAACAGGCGAGGCTTACGTATCCGGCTTTACGCTCTCGAGCTACGCCTACGGGGGACTTTATTATGGCTGCCCTGCCGACTCAGCCACCGCCACATATGGCTATCCAATCACACCAAGCGGATTCTTCCCCGGAGGTTTGCCGGCGCCACCCGTCGGGCAGCCGTGGCCTTTCGGCAGCCCCAGCGCATTCACCGGCCCTCCACAAAGCGTTGCTAACTATCCATTCAGTACCAACCACACGCCGGTATTTTCCAAACTGAGCGCCGACGGCTCCACGATGCTTTATTCCACCTACATCGGTGGCGGCTTCGGTCCGGCATTTCCCAGTCCCGGTTCGACGACGTTGGGCGATGGCCAAACCTTCGCGCAATACCTGCAGCAACATGCAACCGCAATTGCAGTCGATAGCTTAGGGGATGCATATCTGACCGGCTGGTCGAACGCCTCAGACCTCTGCTGCTCCCAATTTACTAACGGCTACCAATATGCGGGCTTCCCAACCACCAGCGGTGTCGTTCAGCCCCACAATGCCAGCGATTGCGCCGCCAGCGGCTGTGGTTATGATGGATTCGTAGCAAAATTCGATCCCACTCTGGCTGGCGCTGCCTCTCTGATCTATTCGACGAATCTAGGCGGTCGAGGCGATGATAATCCGAGCGCCATTGCGGTGGATTCCGGCGGAAATGCGTACGTCACCGGAACAGCGAGACTATCTGGAGTTAATGGCCCGCCGACCTTCCCGACACAACCCGCGACGGTACTACAACCCAATTGTCCTGGGTCCTGCAGCAACACCTATGGCTGGGCAGCCAAGCTGAACCCCGCGGCCACTGCTTTGGACTATGCGACGTACCTTAGCGCAAACACCGGTAACACTGCACCGAGTACGATAGCGCTAGATTCTGCTGGCAATGCCTACGTAGCGGGACAAACCAGTTACCCCTCAGATTTCCCCCAACAAAACCCGCTGCAGGGCTATGCCGGCGGAGCCCAGACCAACGCATTCGTTAGCGTCCTCGACCCTACAGCTTCGAACCTTCTGTTTTCCACGTTTCTGGGCGGCCCTGGAAACGGCTATATGAACAACGGTGCTTCAGGTATCGCCCTCGACAGCTCGAACAATATCTTCGTAGCCGGTTCAACCACATCATCATCGTTCCCCACAACAACCGGAGCATTCCAGGAGATGTGTACCAAGTGTGGCAATGGATCCTGGGGCGTCTTCGTTAGCAAGATTTCGACGCCAACTCCAAGCCTGGCTCCGACAATCACCAGCTCCAGCAGCACCACGTTCCAGGCTGGCGCTTCGGGAACTTTTAGCGTGACCGCAACCGGGACTCCTGCACCGAGTCTCAGCGAAAGTGGAGCTTTGCCTCCGGGCGTCACGTTCTCCGACAACGGAAACGGCACGGGCACACTCAGCGGCACCGCAACTTCCGGTGGAACGTTCGGTGTCACCTTCACCGCTCACAATGGAGTAAATCCAGACGCCACTCAGAATTTCACGCTCACCGTGCGGGCGTTGTCGTCGATCGCAGTTACACCCGCAAGCCCATCGCTGATGAAAGGCGCGACGCAAGGTTTCACTGCTACGGGAACTTACAACGACAACACCACCGCCGATATCACCACTTCCGTTACTTGGAGTTCTTCGGACACCTCGATTGCGACCATCGCAGCCACCGGAGTGGCAACTGGCCTGAAAGTCGGCGGGCCGGTAACCATCACCGCAACGCAGGGTAGTGTTAGCAGCACAGCGCAACTGACAGTGACCGCTCCCGCACTACAATCCATTACAATCAGCCCGAACATCGCCTCCGTTGCGGCTGGACTCACTCAGTCATTCACTGCCACTGGGCATTACTCGGACAGCTCCACTGCCGATATCACCAGTTCCGTTACTTGGAGTTCTTCGGATACCTTAATTGCAAACATCGCGGCCACTGGAGTCGCCACAGGCGTTAAGGCCGGTGGGCCCGTAACGATCACTGCCACCCAAAACTCGATCAGTGGGACCGCACAGCTGACAGTCACAGCAGCCACGCTGCAGTCAATTACGGTGTCGCCCACGCCTGCTTCAGTAGCCAAGGGCCTCGCCGTGCAGTTCTCCGCAACCGGCCACTTCTCCGACAGCTCCACTCAGGACCTGACTGCAACGGTGACCTGGTCCTCGTCGAACACCGCCGTCGCATCGATCGCTAACACAGCTGGGAGTCAAGGTCTGGCGACGGGAGCTGCGGTTGGCGGCCCGGTAAACATCACCGCCACTCAGAGCTCCATCACCGGCACAGCACAGCTGACCGTTACCGCCGCAACCTTGCAGTCCATCAACGTATCGCCGAACCCGGCTTCGGTAGCCAAGGGCCTCACCGTGCAGTTCACCGCAACCGGGCACTACTCCGACGGCAGCACCCAGGACTTAACTACGCTAGCGACCTGGTCGTCGTCGAACACCAGCACTGCAACCATCAGCAACACGACTGGGAGTCAAGGTCTGACGACGGGAGCTGCGGTCGGCGGCCCGGTAAACATCACTGCCACCCAGAGCTCCATCACCGGCACAGCACAGCTGACCGTTACCACCGCAACCTTGCAGTCCATCACCATATCGCCGAACCCGGCTTCGGTAGCCAAGGGCCTCACCGTGCAGCTCACCGCAACCGGGCACTTCTCCGACGGCAACACCCAGGACTTGACCACGTCAGTGACTTGGTCTTCGGCAAACAGCGCCATCGCGACAATCAGCAACACTGCTGGGAGCCAAGGACTGGCGACCGGAGCCTCCGTTGGTGGCCCGGTGAACGTCACTGCCACCCAGAACTCCATCAGCGGTTCGGCGCAGTTGACGGTCACCGCCGCGGTCTTGCAGTCAATTACGGTATCGCCCACGCCTGCTTCAATAGCCGCGGGCCTTACACAACAGTTCACGGCAATGGGACACTATTCCGATGGGACAACCCCAATCCTCACCGCGTCAGCGACTTGGTCCTCGTCGAATGCTGCCATCGCAACGGTCAGCAACGTAACGGGGAGTCAAGGGCTGGCCAAGGGAGGTGCTGTCGGCGGCCCGGTAATGATTACCGCCACTCTGAGCTCCATCAGCGGCAGCGCTCAATTGACCGTCACCGCCCCGGTCCTGGTGTCGATCGCGGTTACGCCGGCAAATCCGTCGGTGCCCTCCGGCAGCATGCAGCAATTTACGGCCACGGGGAGCTACACCGACGGTACGATGCTGAACATCACCAATAGCGTGACTTGGGCTTCATCGACGCCTGCAATAGCGAGCATCAGCTCCTCGGGTGTGGCGACTGCTGGGGCTGGCGGGACCACAACCATCTCGGCGACCCAAGGCACCGTATCCGGCTCAACTTCGATGACCGTGATCACGCTTCAATCGCTCACGATCGCTCCGTTAAACGCAAGCGTCTTCATTAATTCGACGCTTCAGTTCGCTGCTACTGGCCACTACAGCGATGGCAGCGCACGCGACCTAACTGCAACCGCCGCGTGGACCTCGTCAAAGCCAGCCATTGCGTCTATCAGTTCACCGGGTGGCCTGGCGACGGGTAGGGCTAAGGGATCGACGACCATCAAGGCCGCCGTGGGTGCGCTCTCTGCATCGACGACGCTAATGGTCAACGCGGCTGTTCTACAGTCGATCACCGTCACGCCCGCGAGTGCCACGATCGCAGTCAAAGGGACGCAACAATTCACAGCCACGGGACACTACAACGATGGCACTATCCAGGACTTGACCGGCACCACCAGTTGGTCGGCGTCTCCGAAAGGGGTGGCCTCGGTCAGCGCCGGACTCGCGACTGGGGGCCCCAAAGCTGGAACGGCCACCGTCAGCGCGAAGTCTGGAATGGTCACCGGCACGGCCACGCTGACCGTTCAGTAAAAACCCGGCAAGTCCGTTTCAACATTTGTGCATTGGACTCACTCCTTTCAAAAAACACGCGGCCCTCACGATTCGCGAGGGCCGTTTGCCTATCAGTCCTCGGCAACTCACGAGCAAGCTGAATGCTTCCGCAATTTCGGTTGACACGCTCGCGTCAAAACGGCAGTATTTGCGCTATTGAATCGATTCAACCCAGCCTATGTCCCCGGTGCTGGTTCGATTCGCCACCCAGCCAGAGATCTCGAAAGAGTCCATTCGAAAAAACATCGGCTTCACCTGGAGGTTGCCCCCATGTTGAGAATCTCGAAATTTTTGGAACTGTTCAGAACGTTGAAAGTATCGAACGCTCTAAGAACAATCATCGTGCTCGGAATCTTTGTTTTCCTGTTTGCCATGGCCGCGCCAGCACAAACCCCGATGCAGATTTATGGCGTGTGGCACTGCTACACCGATGGCTGCAACTGGTTCTCGGTGCCAGACCTGGCTACCTTCGATACTGACAACCACTGGCTGATCGACCGCGGCAACGGTTCCCCCTCCGTGAATCTCGTCGTGCTGAGCTTTGTCAATCCCGTGGACCTGATGAACCTGGCCAACAGCTCGAACACCGTCAACGGCATTCCGATCGGCATGAACCTCGCTGTGGTGAACTACTTCCAGAGCAAAGGCGTCCGCGTGATGTTTTCAATCGGCGGAATCCGTTTCGTCAAAGACTGGGACAAGGCTCTTAACAACAACCCGACGCAACTCGGCATCAATGCCGCCAACGCCGCCAAGCCCTTCAAAGTGGGAATGGAAATTGACTACGAAAAAAGCAGTAATCCCAACCTGAACGGTTTGCAGGCGTTTGTAAACGCTTATCGCTCCGTCGTTCCTTACGATCCCACCGGCAACAATAATGCCGCGCGGCTCACCATCGATCTCGGCAACGACGATCTTTATCTACAACCGCTTTCCGCCTATGCAACGCAGCATTGGCTGAGCACCACCAGTCCCGTGCTGGACTATGCCAACGCCATGGTCGCCTCGCAAAAGACTACGGTTTCGCAGCTCGAGACGGGGTGGTCGCAGCACGTGAACGGAGTCTCCGGCGTTCCGCCGCTGGCTCCGGCCAAGATGACTGGCAGCTTGTGGCTGATCGCTAGACAACCCAACTGCGCCACCTTCGCCAGCTCGGATCAAAACGCCGCTTCCAATTTTTGTGAGACCATCCCTCCGCACGGCGCCGGTACGACCAGCGGCATGTTGGGGTTCATGTTCTGGGCCGCAGGCTGTCAAGGCCAAGGCACCTGCTTCACTTTTCCGCCCACCACCTGCGAGGGTGGAATGGGCGTCGCCGCGACAACGTTCAACATTCCGATTCCGATGCCGGCGTTGCGCCAGCAGTAGATCAGCAACGGTCGACGCGGCGCGTCGGCTACTTTTCTTCAGCGATGAGTGCAGCGTGTTGGATCGTCACGTGCTGCATGGGAGCGTTTTGCTGCTCCAACTTTAATCCCAACTGCTGCTGCAGCGCTGTGTTCCCGACGTCAGGCTGAAGGGCGCCAGGGGTGCAGACGTGGGAGCCAGCGGCGGACGTTGCGGCAGTATTCTTCATAGTCGGGGCCGAATTTGCTGCGCAGTGTCGGCTCTTCGTACAACAAGACGAAGACCTGGACGCCGAAAGCGACAGCGCAGACCGCGAGTATGGCCGGCCAGTACGCATGGCCAAAGACGATCCACAAACCGATCCAGCCAGAAGCAAAACCGATGTACATGGGATTGCGCACGTGGCGGTACATTCCGACACCCACCAGATTCTTTGGGGGAGCAATCGGAGCGGGAGTGCCGTGGCCGGTCCAGCCAAAGTCCCACACGCAGCGCCAGGCAATCGCGAATCCCAATACCGAAGGAATCACCGCGAGCCAGCGCCAGCGGGCGCCGCTGGCCGCCTCGATGCTGAACCCGAGCCAATGCGGAAGCAGCCAAAACCATAACGAGAAGAAGGCTGTGCCGACAAGCAGCGAGGCTAGCGCAGCCAGCCAGTGACTCTCGTGGTGCGCTGGCGGTATGACCGTTTCGTTTGTCATAAAACCTCCTTCTTGAAAATCGTTAGTGCATTTCGCTCTTCTATTGATATTTACTGCCCACCGGGAGGCCAAGTTACATGCTGGTGCCGCCCGCGGGATGTAACCGTAGGCGATAACGACTCGTAATTCGGATAGAAGGCGAGAATGGACGCGTTAGAGCGATTCGCGGCGGGAGACCAGGAAGCCTTCGAGCCGCTTTTTCGCGAGCACCAGGGCAAAGTGTACCGGTGGATCGTGCGCATTGTGCGCGATTCCGGGGCCGCCGAGGAGTTGACCGTCGAAACGTTCTGGCGGTTGTACAAATCGCGGGAACGGCTGGATGCCAAGGCGAATTGCATCGGATGGCTGCGGCGCGTCGCCACGAACTTGGCCATTGACCATTTGCGGCATCCGCGTCGGGCCGAACCTCTTGAAATGGATCCGCCGGACCGCGCGGAAGGCGATTGCGTTGTGCAGCAGGAAACGAGAGCAGCGATCCGCCGGGCGCTGGAGGAATTGTCGCCGCGGCTGCGCGCGGTGGTGCAACTCGGGTTGATTGAAGATGAGCCGTATTCGAGCATTGCCAATTCCCTCGGGATTTCGTTGAGCGCCGTGAAGCTGCGCATGTTTCGCGGTACGCGAATCCTGCGCAAGAAACTGGAAGAACTCGGAGTCAAGCCATGACCGCGGAAAAGAAGCATGACGACTTTGAAGATCTTCGCGAGAAACTCCGGAGCTCGCTGTCTCCGATGAAGGACGCGGAACTGCGGCGCGATTTGTGGCCGCAGATGCTGAGACGGCTGGAGCAAGGACGGAGCGAAGCGTCCACTGCTGGTATGCAATGGACTTTCCGCTTGCCCTGGTTTGACTGGGCCTTGCTGGGCGTTGCGGGAGCCGCTATGGCTCTCTTTCCGGCGCTGATTCCAGTGCTGCTGTATCACCTCTGAGGAGAATTTCACGTGAACAAACATCCTTATCTGCGCGCGTATCTGGCCGGCATTTGCGTTCCGACGATTTTCCTGGTGGTGGTGGCCACAGTTTTCACGATCCTGCGCTACGTCATTAACGTGCCGGTGCCCATCGAGCGAGTGATTGTTTTTCCGATGGCTTTCGTGCCGAATCTGTGGGGAGTGTGGAACATTGTGTTTCTGGTGTGGCGCGATAGGCTGCATTTGTCGCTCGGCCTGCATGGAGCGCTGCTCCCGTTTCTGCTGGTTCCGTTGGGATTTCTGGTCACCAGCTTGCTGCATTTTTCGATTCCGGCGCTGGCGACGCACGTTCTTCCCTTTCCCGCGCCGGCGCTGATCGCCGCGTTTTGCGCCAATGGCCTGGCGGCGCTCATCGTCTACTACCTCGCCTGGAAGTATTTGGTCGGGTTCCTCAACGCCGAACTGGGCATCGCCTAGAGGCGGGCGGGGCCAAAGAGGGGGCACCTTGGGTCGCGAACCGACCTTCACTCGACGATGATGCGGTCGGCCCACTCGACGAGAGAAACGAAGATTGCGGGACTGCCGAACTTGGCTCCCCACTGAGTCAAATCGTTTTCCGAGACCCCACGGGCCCGGCTGCAGGCCCCTCAAGCAAAGATGGGGACTTTTTTAGCGACAAGTTTCTCCAGCGTTTCGCTGAGCGGCGGCCAGCCAACGGGGAGGATGGCGTTGGCAGTGGCTTTGCGCATCAGGCCGGTGGCTTCGGCGAGCAGGAAGATCTGCACTTCGTGGCCCGCTTCGGCGAGAACCAGCCCGTGTGAAAACGGAAACGCAGCACGGGTGGGATCGTCTGGGCCCCAAGCGCCTTTCATCAGGATTTTGAGCGGCTTTTTGGTGTCTTCGGCTTTCGCCGATTTCAGGAAGAACGGCAGAGCGGCAAGCTGAGCGAGGAAGTTGCGTCGAGCCATGGATTCCTCCGTAAGTGCTTTCAGCGCAAGAATTGCGCCCACTGTACTCCGAATCGTCATAGCGGCCAAGAGAATCAAGGACCCGACCATCTCGAATTCAGTGATCGAGTTAGTGTCGGAAATGAAATGAAACGGGGCGAAGTAACGAAGTAAGAGGTAAGGAAGCAGAGAGATCGCGGATTATTGCTGTTTTAGCTCGGTGAGGCGCTTGGTGTAAAGATCGGCCAGGCAATCGACCCACCATTTATAAATCACGCAATCTTTTTCGCGCTGGGCGAGCCATTCGCGCTGCCGGGCTTGAAGTTGCTGTTTTTTGTCCGGCGAAAGTTTCTGCAGAAGCGCGCGGTAGACCACGCCAAGTTGCAGATCGAGAGCGGCCACGCTCGGCGAGTAACAAATCGCGCGATCCAATTCCTTCGTGGCCTTTGAGCAGTCATAGCTGGTGGGAAACGGCCCTTGGACTTTGCTGCGAGCGTGAATGAACTCCTTGCCATTCCACTTGTACCAGGCAACGACCGGCGCTTCCCGGTCCGAGGTGTCGCCCCAGCGGACGACCAGTTCGCCATCGTCAACGGTTAGCGTAAAGTTCGGATTGCCGAAGACCGGCACTTTCGAGTCGTGCCAGTTGGCAGACGGAGGATCGCCGCGCTTGTCAAGAAATGGCAGTTCGATAAGCTGACCTAATGGGTCGCGCGAGTAGACCGCGTGGATGTCCGGTCCCGCAGTGCCGGTCATGCAAGTAGAAGCCACGACCACAGCTTGCTGCTGGCCAGTACCGAGGAAGTCGTAGTATTCGAGATGGTCGATGTGGATCTGATCGAGGCTTTCGCATTCGTCGACGTCAGCCTGGCTGTTGATGAAATGCTGTATCTCGGCTTCCGTGATTTTCCCGGAAGGGCTCTGCTGCGCATAGGGAGCAGTCCGATGGCTGGAGAAGAAGGCTGTTGCGACTGCGAGCGCTAAAAGCATGTGCGGGTCCTATCCCTGTGATTCGTGAGCCAGGCCTTTGCTGATTCTGAAGACGTGGCCTTCGGGGTGGCGGAGGTGCATCTCCCGAACGTTCCAGGGCATGTTGGCGGGAGGGAACGTGACGTCCAGGCCGGCGGCGACGCAGATTTTATAGACGGCGTCCACGTCTTCGACCCAGACCGACATCCAGACACCTTTGTCCTGGGCTTCGTCGTCGTCTTCTTGGAACGTGGTGGTATTGGAGCCTTTGCCACGTCCGCCCTGCGCGCCATGGCAAAGAAAGATTTCACATTCGCCGCAGCCGACAGCGCCGAAGGTGGGCGGCGTGCCCCAGTCCCAACATTTTTTCCAGCCCCATTTTCCGAACCAGGCGAAAGAGGCGGAGAGGTCGGAAACGTTGAGGATCGGAGTGATGGCCTTGGCGTACATGGGAGGAGGATAAAGGAGCGACGTCAGGAGGTAAAGAAGGAAGAGGGAGAGATCCCTCGAGCGCGTGGGACGACGAATAGAGCTTAACTGGCGGAGCCGCTGGCCTTGGCGAGCCAGGCGCGCAGGGTGATCCCGCCCTTTAGGGAGACGTCCTCGAAGGCCAGGCCCATGCCCAAGCCGGGATGAGCGTAGACGACCTTGGCTGTGGCTTCGAGGCATTCGCCATCGGAGGAAATCTTAACGGTGACGTTGCTGTTTACCGGCAAGGTGTTGAGCATGTCCACGTAGCAGCCGTTCAAACTAATTTCAGAGACCTGGGAGCTGAGTTGCCCACCCGATTCGGCGTCAGTGATTTCGGCAGCGGCGATAAAGGGATATCGCGGGGACCGGCGTCTTTCGTGCCACTGGTTCACGGAGGATTCCTGTTGCGCGGATTGTAAGCCAGGATGGTCAGTTATGACTAGTGATTGGTAACTGCTGATTCACGGTATGATGCTCGGTGTGAGCAAGAAGAGCAAGGGCGTTTCGGGGGCGGCCCGCGAGCAGGGATTTTTGCAGGCGAAGGCGCGGAAACGGGTGCCGCTGGCGTTTGTGCTGGAGGCGCTGGCGGAAGTGGAACCACGGACGAACCCGATGTTTGGGTGTCTGGCAGTGTATGTGGGAGAAAGGATTGTGCTGATTTTGCGGGACCGGCCGAAGTTCCCGAAGGACAACGGAGTGTGGATGGCCACAACACCGGAACATCATGAGAGTTTGCGGGCCGAGTTTCCGAATATGAGGTCGGTGGGTCTGTTGGGGAAAAAGATTACTGGCTGGCAGGTGCTGGGTGTGGATACGCCGGATTTTGAACAAGCGGCGCTGCGGGCGTGCGAGCTGGTGGTCAAGGGGGACGCGCGGATTGGGAAGGTGCCGAAGGGGAAGCGGAAGAAGATCAAGTAGAGAAGGAAGAGCGATCCCTCCATTCCATGGCCCGGTCCGCTCCGCGGACGAAGAAAAGCGCCGGGCGATCCCGTCGGGATGACAAGTTACAGGAAATGGCGACCGCAAGGCGTGTGTTATGCTTTGGCGCATGACGGCGAAAATATTGGATGGATTGAAGATTCGCGATGAGATTTTTGCGGAGTTGAAGACGCAAATTGCGTCGATGACGGCGCAAGGCGTGCGGCCAGGGCTGGCGGCGGTGCTGGTAGGAGAAAATCCTGCATCGCAACTGTATGTGAAGAGCAAAGTGGCGGCCTGCGAGCAGCTGGGGATGGCGAGCTGGCTGCATACACCGGCGGCAAGTGCCAGCACGGAGTACATGCTGCAGCTGGTGGATGACTTAAATCGCGACGACAACGTGGACGGGATCCTGGTGCAGCTGCCACTGCCGAAGCGGGTGGATTCGAAGCGGGTGCTGGAGGCGGTAGCTCCGGCGAAGGATGTTGACGGGTTTCATCCGGTGAGCATGGGGATGCTGGTTAGCAACCGGCCGGGCCTGGTGGCGTGCACACCCGCGGGTTGCATGGAGATTTTGCGGCGCAACGGAATTGTGTTGGAAGGCGCGAACGCGGTGGTGCTCGGGCGAAGCGACATTGTGGGCAAACCGATGGCGCTGTTGCTGTTGCACGCGAATGCGACGGTGACCGTGTGTCATTCGAAGTCGCAGGATTTGCCGGAGATCATCGGGCGCGCGGATATTCTGGTAGCGGCGATTGGGCGCGCCGGTTTTGTGCAGGGAGAATGGATCAAAGCGGGAGCGGCGGTGATTGATGTGGGTACGAACAGAGTGACGGACGGGGCGGAAGCGGAGAAGTTGTTGAAGAACTTCCCTGCCCGGCTGGAAAAATTTCGCGCGAAAGGAAATGTGTTGATTGGAGATGTCCACCCGGACGCTGTGAATGTCGCCGGAGCATTGACGCCGGTCCCGGGCGGAGTGGGCCCGATGACCATTACGATGCTGATGAGCAACACGGTGAAGGCCGCAAAGCTGAGACGGGGAAGCAAGAGAGTGGCGGGCGCGTAAGGGATGAAGCGCGGGGGGTTGACGGGGGGGGTTGTGAGCGGGGAGAGTTTGGTGGCGGGGGTGCTGCGGGGAGAGGGATTTGCCGTCCTTGAGGGGGAGAAAGGTTCTGCTGGGCTGATACAGGGGGGGGGGGCGGGGGTCCGGGGGAG
>JACXTT010010188.1_pt1 | contig 12722 bp, 8 predicted proteins | sample 9270951 | NCBI WGS metagenome assembly JACXTT01 (sample SAMN15532306, study PRJNA645909) | rock metagenome | isolation source: weathered quartz diorite | place: Puerto Rico | collected 2017-06-21 | reverse complement strand
CACAGTCGTTCGTAGTCCGGACCTCGGATTTGCTGGCGACCGACAAGCTCCATCCCAATGACATCTTGAAACAGAGACTGTGACCGGCCTAGTTCGCTTACACTGACCGTGGCGAAGCGAATCTCACTGATCATTTTACCGGGGCAGAAGACGGCGGCTTATTTCAGATCGTATCGAACAACCTGCAAAAAAGAACAGCCAGTGCGCGAGCTCGCTTGGCTCCCAGCGCCTAGCACGACGCCGGGCGCGAGATCGACAAAATACCCGTCGCGGAGAGTGGCTACCTCGGGCTGCTTTTGGTCAGGGGTCTGGTAATACCAAAGTGGCATCTCTCCCGTGAGGACGTACCAAAACTCGTGATTCTTCACGTTCACCTGTTTACCCAGATTGAGCCGATCGACCCACGCGGCCGGCATGTAAAGAATCGAAACCTTGATTGTAGCATCGTCAGAGAGCGGCTTGATCAACCAGCCCTTCAGCGTGGGATGCGGGAGCCAGTCCATTTCGTCGGTTTGAAGGTGACGTGGTTGCGTAAATTGATTCTTGTCCATATTGGACACGGACTCGGGTGGAAGCTGATGAACGTAATTGACTTTTCCCTTCCGCTCTCGCCATCCGAGGGAGGAATATCCGGTCTTCGATACGGGGAGTCTCAGCTCCGCCGTTCTCTTGGCTCCCTCAGTTCCATGGATATTTCTTCCTGGCCGGTCGAGGTACATGCCCGCCCGATAAATCGTCAATTGACAGTTCTCATCCGTGAGATCCTTGTATGAACAGAACGGCAAATCGCCGAACAACACCAGTGCCCATTCCCGGTAGTCGGTATAATGCCGCTCGTTGACGCGATTCTTGTCAATCCATCCAGGGGGAATGTAGAGAATTCGCATCTTCGCGCCCGTTCCCGGATCCTCTGCCAGCAGTTTTTCGTACCAGTCCGGCTCGTCAGGAAGCGGCACCCACTCCATCTTTTTGGTGTTGAGAATTCTGGGAGCAACCCAGGCGGGGCTTCCTTGAGCCAAGCAAAAGCAGACTATGACCAAAGTAAACAGGAAACCGGTCGAGATCCTGAAGAGAACTCCGTTCACCTTCTTCCTCCTTCCACGATCGGTTCTCCGACCGCCATCGCAGGTCGTCAGGTAGGTCAAGGCGCTGCTAAAAGATTCGCAGGAGATTGAACGCTTCAATAGTTATTCCGAAGATCACGCTCCTGCCTCTCGCTGCGGCCCGCTGGAATGGATCCGTGTAGTACTTGTTCCCCAAATTATCGAGCGACAATGTAAAGGAGGTTCGGTAATTCTCCGTGTAGTGGTTATATCCGAACCGCCAGTTATGCACCGTCACTCCACCCATGCCTAACCAGCTGAAGTAATTCAAGCGGAGAAAATTCGTCTGGATGTCCGGGTCGAGCCGTTTGATCCGGGTGCGGGCGCGCGCGTTGTACTCGGTCCAGAACCGGCTCGATTTGTCTTGCAACCTGACATTCCATGATGACATGAATGGCAAGACTCGTTCGAAGGGTACGTCGGAGAACTGCGGCCGTCCATTGGCATCCAAGGTGCGCTTACCGAAATCGAAAAACTCTTTCCCCTCCCGCACGTTCACCTGATATTGGCGCTCCAAGGCCGGAAATGCATTCGGCAACGGCAACAGGTCCTGGCCATGCTCCCAACTCATTAAGCCGGAGAGTGTGAGTGTGGCGCGATCTCTGAGGTTGAAGGGAACATCGAAATCGCTCTCAAGGCCGTGTACTCGCGCACGTCCCGTGTTGAACCGCTGTATCCAAAAAAGGAAGTTATAGCCCAGTCTCTGCGCCAATGTTCCCGGGCCCCCGGCCTGGAGGATGGGAGCCGTCTGTTCGATAAAGTTGGTGTAGGTGTTGTTGAAGTAAGTGAGTGAAGCACGGAACAATCGGTGAGTTACCTTTATGCCGGTGTCTACGTTGACTCCCCGTTCGGGCTTGATATTCCCATTGGGCGCAAAAATGAAGGCGAACGCGCCGGAAGGGAAGCCACGGAAAAAATATCCTTCGATCAGTGCCGGCTGCCGGAAGCTATTTCCGATCCGCCCAAAAACGCTGACCGCTTGGTGGGGCCGACCGATGATCGCAAAACTTCCTGTGTATACATTTCTTGGAAATGCCACCGGTCCAGTCTTGCTGATCACTGGTCCCAGGGGGATTACTCCCGCCCCTTCGATCCCGGGCGGAAACGGTCCATTGATGGCGATGTCGAATCCGGGCAAAGGAAAGCCTTGGGCCGGAAAAAGCTTGCTGGTGAACCGGCTATATCGGAACGATCCGACGAGCCGCAGCCACCGCATCGGCTCGTACTCGTCCTGCAAGAAGAGGGCATGCTCCTGCGTGTAGCCGTCCGCGGTTCCCTTCCCGTAGTTACCGCCCGGTGCCAAAAAATAGCCATTCAACGGGGCGTATGGTGGAATCGATCCCCCGGGAGCGAAGCGCTGAGCGTTGTAAAAAACTTGCGCCAACTCATCAGCCGAGCGATCCTGCCAGAATTGATAGCCCACGAGCAACGTGTTGGTAGGCGCAAGTTGCAGCGATACCTCGCCATCGAATCCCGTCGTTACGACCCCCTGCTTATTGAAGGTGAGCGCGTTGGGCCGGATGAAGGTGTCGAGCGGCGCCACCGCCCCCGGCGCTCTCGCGGGTGAGGTCCGGAAAAACGAGATCTCATCGATCGGACGGTACAGGTACTGACGGTAAAAGCCGCCCGCTACTCGCGAGATGAGCCGGTTGAGTTCGAGGCCCTGATAGCGAACCCCATAGCGATCAACTTTCTCGAAGGAGGCGAACTGATACTGCGGGTGTTGCGGCGGCGCTTCACCTGGATAACCATATGGACCCAGGTGTGTGTTCATCTGTTTGTATCGAATGTAGTGATTCCGACGCGGATAGATCCACATATTGAAGAATCCCGAAGCGCCGTGGGATTCCGAGCCGAACACCGTCGATCGCGTCGCATCCGCGGGAACTCCGATATTGACGAACTGCCGGAACCACTGGTCATCCAACGCAAAGTCCATCCGGCTGTCATTGCTGCCCGAGAGCACCTTGAGAAAATCCTGCTGTTTCATTACAGCCGCGAGTGGGATGTCGCCGCCGGTGTCCCCAAAATGGTAGTAACCATACCGATAAAGCGAGCCCGAAAGATTGAACGCGATCCAGGGATTCGAGATGTTCACGGTGACGTTGCCCTTTCGTCCCTGTTCGTTCTGGCTGTACAGACCTTGAAACCGAGTACCAATCAGCCAGCCCGTATCCGGGCGAACCGGCGCCTTGGTCGTGAAGTTGACCGTTCCCACCAGCGAGTCGGTTCCATAGAGCGAAGATCCTGCACCAGCCACCACCTCCGCGCTCTCGACCTGAAAGGATTCAATAAAAGCGCCCAGCGACGCGCCGAAGGATTGGATCTCGGTCCGTGAATTGTTCACCCGCTCACCGTCGACAACGAGCAGTACTCGGCTGGATTGCAGGCCCCGCAAATTCGGGGATCCGAGATTCGCACCAGGACTGAAGATGAACAGACTCGGTGTGTCCTTGATGATCTCGGCAGCACTCGTGGGAGTACGATTCTCGATGTTCTGAGAAGTGAATTTAGTCACGTTGACCGGTATATCCTGCACCGCCTCCAGCCCGCGGCCGGCGGTGACGGTGATCACCTCTTCGATCGTTCCAATCGTCAATTGAAAGTCCTCCGTCAGTGGCGCCCCCTGAACCACGATTGTCCGGCCGACATTGTTGTAACCAGGGGCTCTTATCACCAACCGATATCGCCCATCGTTGAGCTCGGTGAAACTGTACTTGCCGGCGCCATCAACTTTCGCTGACCGAATAACGTTGGAGGCAAGGTTGATCAATTCCGCGGTAGCATTGACCACGATTGCACCGCTGGGATCGGTGACCGTCCCGCTCACGCTTCCGTTCTCGGCCAAGGCTGGCGTTGCCCAACTCATTGCCAGCGCGATCGGGACACCAAAGAAGACACGCTTGACCAGACTCGTCGCCATCATTTCCCCTCCTCAGATTCTCATGCGGGATGAACTGCAGCCTGTACTCAGCTTACCCGGGTCTCACGAGCGCCCGGGCAAATGTCGCGGTTTCGACCAATCGTTCATAATTGATGCCCGTCTCGATTCCCATTCCCTGAAGCATGTACACTGCGCGTTCGGTAGCCACATTGCCCTTGGCACCCATCGTGAATGTGCAACCGCCTAACTCTCCGACCGATGAGTCGAAGGTATCGACGCCGGCTTGCAATGCGGCCAGAATGTTGGCAAGGGCGAGATGCTGCGTATCATGAAAATGACCCGCCAGCGGTTTGTCGGGCCAAAGATTCTTGACCCGGGCGAAGAGCTCATATATGTGATCAGGTGTTGCCGCTCCGAGCGTATCGGCCAGGGCGACCTCATCGGCGCCCAACTTGAAAAACTGATCCGCGATGCGTAACGGCTGCTCACAGGGTACTCGCCCTTCGTATGGGCACACGAAGGCGACCCCGATCGAGCCCCGGACGCGGATCCCATCTGCTTTCGCCTTTTCGACGATGACGCCGAACTGACGCATGGAATCCGCAATACTCATATTCACGTTCTTTCGATTCAGCGTCTCCGTCGCTGCCACCACCACACCGATCTCCTTCACTAGTCCGGTTCGACGCGCTCGGTCATAGCCCCTTTCATTTGGGATCAGCACCTGAAACGAGGTTCCGCCATCCTGGTTGATGCTCGAAATAACCTGCTCGGCATCGGCCAGTTGAGGAATCCACTTGGGGGAGGCAAACGAGGTGAGCTCTATCTTCGGTACTCCGGCGGAGATCAAGCGCTTGATCAGTTCAATCTTCCTCTCCGTTGGGACAAACACCGGTTCCGATTGAAGTCCATCGCGCGGGCTCACATCGACAATAGTGACCCGCCTAGGCAGATTCAGCGTCGGCATCTCGGATAACACCTTCCTCATGGAGCAAGGACAGACCCTGTTCGCTCATGCCTAGCAGGCCGCAGTAGACCTCGTGATTGTGCGCGCCCAGTGCGGGGCCAATCCAGTCAGTGCGGCCCGGAGTCTCGGTCAACTTGGGAGCGAACGTGGGTAATTTCACTCTTGACCCATCCGCCAAGGTTATGGTCTCGAACATGCCCCGCGCCGTGTAGTGCGGATCGCGTAGGATATCGGCAATGCTATAGATCGGCCCCGACGGAACTCCCGCCTCTTCAAGTGTGGCCAGCACTTCTTCATACGTGTGCTGCCCGGTCCAAGCACCTATCGCGTTGTCGATCTCTTGTTGTTGCTCTACTCGATCGTTGTTATGTGCTAACCGCTGATCCTCCGCGAGGTCCGAACGGCCCGCCGCCAGCATCAACCGCTTAAAAATGCTGTCCCCGTTGCCACCAATGATGATGTACTTGCCATCCTTGCATCGGTAGGTATTCGTGGGCACGATCCCGGTGAGCTTAGCCCCCTGTCGCTCTCGAATTTGGCCATCCATATCGTACTCTGGGACCATGCTCTCCATCATATTAAAGACCGATTCATAGATTGCCACATCGACCACCTGGCCTTCACCGGTCCCCTTCACATCCCGATGATAGACGGCCATTAACAAACCGAGCGCGGCATGAAGGCCCGACAAGGTATCCCCCAAGCTAAGATTCGGGCGAACGGGTGGACGATCCGGATCACCGGTGACATATCGCAGCCCCCCAACGCCCTCCGCGACCGATGCATAACCAGGTTTGGGACTATTCGGGCCAGTCTGTCCCCAGCCAGAAACACGCACCATGATAACGCGCGGATTGATGTTCTTTAATGCCTCGTAACCGAGCCCCCACTTCTCCATCGTTCCAGGCTTGAAATTCTCGAGCACTACATCCGATTGCCCCACGAGGCGACGAGCGATCTCCTGGCCCTTCGGATGGCGCAGATTCAAGGTTACGCACTTCTTGTTCCGTCCGAGGATGTACCACCAGAGCGATGTGCCTCTATGGAGGTTGCGCCAGGTCCGCAACGGATCCCCGATGCCTGGGGGCTCGATCTTTATGACTTCCGCTCCGAACCAAGCCAGTAGGACCGAAGCAAATGGGCCCGCAAGGAGCTGACCCATTTCCAGAATCTTCAGTCCCCGCAATGGGGTCTCTTGGGGAGAGTGTTGATTTCTCTCAAAAACCATTTCCGGCCCTTGAACGAAACCACGCTATTATATCAGTTCGCAGCAGCGTATCGGTGTCGAGGGAGGGTCTTCAATTCCTTGCCCCGTCTCAAAATTCTGTGTGATCCTCAATAGTCACGTTGGGCCCCTTCGAGTCAGGTAGGTGGTACGACCGAACGGCTCTTCTGTGCGAAGTAGCTCCACCCATTCAAGCAGCGAATATCTATTGGCCCGCTCGAAGAGATCTCAAGTACGCTAGCGTGTCCTGCAGGCTCACAACGTCTCCGTACTTGGCGTCGATGTCAAATAGGTTAGCTTCGTGCGGTGGTCGAGCGCGGTCGCCTACTGCTTCGCGCACGACTATCGTCCTGAACCCATTCTGGCACCCATCCACGGCCGACGCTCTCACGCAGCCGGAAGTCGTGCATCCGGCGATTATCACCGTGTCGACTCTACTCGCCGTTAGCGTCGCTGCCAGTGTTGTGCCGAAGAAGGCGCTCGCGTACTTCTTCGTAATAACATGCTCGCCCGGTCGAGGTTTGATCCGTTTGTCCACCTGGACCAGGGGCGAACCTTTCTTCAGCACCTCCAGAGAGGGAACCTTCTTAATGAAGACTCCGGCATCGGCCAGCCCCTCTTCGTACTGCACGGTTGTGAAAAAAACCGGCAGATTTTTAGACCTCGCGGCCTCCAGGAGAGTCCCGGTCGCCACAATCTCCTCGTCGAAGTTGGCTGCTAGCGGCGAAGCGAGATCCGTGAAGGCGTTGATATAGTCGACGATCAACAAACAGGGAGACTCGCCGAATCCTACCCGGTGGGAAAACCCCTGCTTCTTATAAAACTCCCGTATATCCTCTGTCATTCAATCCGCCGCTACTAATTCTGGTTTGGCCAAACGCGCGTAGTAATCCTTCATCACACCGATCGGCTCGGGCGTAGGCCCGAACGTGAAAATCGGGGTTTCACCCCGCTCCTTTCGCCTCCGCTGACGGAGATCGTCGGTGGCCGGACGAAGGACCTCCATAGTGGACGGGTCGAGCACCACGCCGTAATCGGTTCCAGCCTTCGCTATTGAGACTAAGCCCCCCTTGACGTCCTTCTGTACCCACTCTGCGGGCCGCTCGAGCGGGTCTTTCCAGCCGCCTCCTCCTGCTGTCCGGTATACAAGCACGTCACCAGCCTTCACTGGAACCTGGCTGATCTTGGATGGAAGCGAAACTTTCTCCCCATTGGTGCGGATAAGCAATTTCGTGGAACATGCCCCTGGTAATCCGCCCAAGATACCCCATGGCTGGGAACGCTCTCGGTCGTCGTGGATGGCGATCTCTCCGTCCGCCTCGAATCGATAGACCTTATGAACCGCATTGCCGCCCCGATGATATCCAGCGCCGCCTGAATCCGGGAGTGAGCCATATTCCAATACCGTAAGCGGGTAATAGCTTTCGAGATACTCGGTGGGAATGTTCTCGAATAAGGGCCACCAGGAATGTGCATCCATGCCATCGCCCACCGGCCGGCCAGGAATGCCCCCATACGTAATCTCCATCAAGTGGAAGAATTCCCCGCTCTCATCATAGCCGTTGTAAAGCAAATAAGGTGAAGTGCCATAGCCCGCTGCGGTGGAAAGCTCCGGCGCCTGCCGACCGAGCGCGCCCCCTAAGACATCGAAGAGTCTTGTGAGTGCATGGGTTCGGCATCCAAGCGCGGACGGAAATTTGGGCCTGAGTAAGCAACCCTCCGGCAGAATGATGTGCAAGAGTGGATAAAAACCATCATTGAAAAGAATCTGGGGATCGAAGACCATGATCAAGTAGACGCCGATGAACATTTTGAACATCTCTTCGCTCAGATAAAAATTAATCGGGCCCGGCGCTTGAGGATCCGTTCCCGTCCAGTCGAAGTAACCGTGATCGCCTTCGCGCCAGATCGTCAGTTTCATCTTATAAGGTCCATTTCCCCGTCCATCATCATCGACATAGTCCTCAAAACTCACTTTGTGCTCAGGCAAATTCCTCACGATCAGCTGGCTCATGGCCCGGTAAGTCCGCTCAAGGAGCCCCCCCAATGCTTCAAGCACCGTCGCCTGTGCGAACCGTTCGCACAGCTCCACGACCCGCTTCTCCGCCGAGCGGCAACCGGCTACAATCGCCATCAGGTCAAAATAGTTCATCGTCGGCGTCCGCGAGTTGTTCAAAATAAGATCCAGCGCATCCTCATTCAGCTTCCCGCGCTCGACAAGTTTGATGGGCGGAATCCGCGTGCCTTCCCCGAAGACGGTAGTCGCGTCGGTGGGTAGACTGCCCGGCACCGGCCCCCCGATATCGAGCGTGTGGCCAAATTGCGAAGCCCAAGCCACGTGCTCTCCGTTGTAAAAGATAGGCAAAAGGACAAGCCAATCGTTGATGTGGGAGATCGCCGCTCGGCACTTATACGGGTCGCTACAGAGGAAGACATCGCCTTCATAGATGCCCCGTTTCCAGTCTTCGAGGAAACCCGCGATGTACGAACCGAATTGCCCGACCACCATACGTCCGTCACGAGTACAAATCATCGGGAATGCATCATGCTGTTCACGAATCACCGGCGACATCGCGGAGCGAAACACGACTGCATCCATTTCATGGCGAGCGTTGCGAAGGGCATTCTCAATGATGTCAAGAGTGATTTTGTCTAAGCCCATCGTCTTCCCTCCTTAACAGTGACAAGGGACGAGTGATAAGTGACGAGTGACAAGTGACGAGTGACAAGGGACAGGGGACAAGGGACGAGGGACAGGGGACGAGGGACGAGTGACAAGGGACGAGTGATAAGTGACGAGTGATAAGTGACGAGTGACAAGTGACAGGGGACAAGGGACAGGGGACGAGTGACAAGGGACGAGTGACAGGGGACAAGTGACGAGGGACGAGTGACAAGGGACAAGTGACGAGTGACATTTGACTAGATGCCCCATTCGAGGGCTGCCTAATAGCGAGCAAGAAGCTTTCTGCGAAGGGCGTTCAGCATCCGCCTGAGTTCAGTAATCAATTCAGCAGCCTGTCCAGTACCTGATGTTGTCGTGTAATTGAGCAAGACCGCAACCACTAATTGAGTATCCAACTCGGCGACCGAGCCCTCGGCATGCGAAACGAATTGTATGAACTCACCTGTGGTGTGCCGGGCCTGCCCCTCCGCGATATTCGAAGGAATTGAAACCGAGGCTCGCCGCATCTGTGACACAAGCCCGAACTTCTCGTGACTCGGAAACAATAGAGTAATTCGGTAGATTTCCTTCACAAGCTCGATCCCTTTCTGCCAAACAATCAAATCCTTGTAATCGGTCGTCTTCATTTCATGGCTCCTGGTTTTTTCGGGTCGACCCCACCCACTCACGGCGCGATGCCGCGAGTCTGCCTCCACCATTCTCACTCCCCACTCCCCACTCGTCACTCGTCACTCCTCACTGGTCACTCGTCACTCCTCACTCGTCACTCGTCACTCCTCACTCGTCACTTGTCACTCGTCACTCCTCACTCCTCACTCGTCACTCCTCATACCGGCCGTATCAAAATATTGAGATACGGATCAACCTCGCCGTAGTGATCGGGCAGGATCACGGTCGTCGAGTCTGCCTGCGTGATGATGGCGGGTCCCTTCACCACATTGCCACATCGGAGCCGATGCCGGTCATAGACTAGAGTGTCCAAGAATCCTCCCTGGAAGTGAATTCGATGCTCCTCGACGATCGCACCGCTGGAGTCTGGCCCGTCGTCTTCGAACTTCGGCAACTCCACCTTGCGCACCAATCCTACGCCGATGGCTCGCAAGTTGACGATCTCAATCAGGGATTCGATGTTAAACCCATAATTGCGCCCATGAATCTCCTTAAAATCGGAGACCAGCTTTTCCATACCCGTTTCCGCATCGAACTGCCCCGGTTCGACGGAGATTGGGAATTCATAGCCTTGGCGGTAGTATCGAACATCCACCTCGTAATCCACGTGCTGCCGGTCCCGCTGAATGCCCTCCTTCGTGAGCCATTCGCGGGCTTGATCGGCCAGTCCGATCAGGATCTCTTTCATCAGCCGATGATCGACCTTCTCCATGGTCTGGATGAGGGTTCGCGAGAATTCGTTCCGGATATCCGAATGCAAGAACCCCAGAGCGGATAGGACGCCGGGGGTAGGAGGCACGATCACCGGCCAAGCCCCCGACAAGCGCGCCAACGCGTTCGCATGCAACGGACCCGCTCCGCCGAAGGCCACCAGGCAGAAGTCGCGCGGATCAAGACCGCGTTGAACAGTCACCAGCCGGAGGGCGCCGAACATGTTTTCATTGACAATATCAATGATTCCAAGCGCAGCTTCGTGGAGCCCGATGCCCAACGCCTCGGCGATCCTCTTGACCGAGAGCTCGGCCCGCTCAACATCCAGTGCCATCTCGCCGCCGAGAAGACGCGGTGGCAGGTGACCCACGACGACGTTAGCATCGGTGACCGTAGGCTCCTCCCCTCCCATGCCGTAGCAGGCCGGTCCCGGTTCCGCCCCCGCACTTTGCGGACCGACACGCAAGGCTCCCGTGATCGGCACATAGGCGATCGAGCCGCCGCCGGCTCCGACCGATCTTACGTCCACCGACCGAACCTTAACGGGATAGTATCCCACGCGGGTTTCTCGGGCGATGCTGGGTCGGCCACCGAAACTAACCGCCACGTCGGTCGAGGTTCCACCCATGTCGAATGACAAGACGTTCTTGTACCCGCACAATTCGCCGATGTAGCTCGCGGCCACGGCCCCGCCGGAGGGTCCCGACATCAATGTGTTGACGGGCTTATCCCTGGCGGCCTCGAGACCCATCACGCCTCCATCGGAGCGCACGATATTGACCGTGGGACTCAATTGGGCCTCGCGCAGCTTGCGCTCGATCCCCGCCAGGTAGCTCCCCATCTTTGGACGAACATAGGAATTCATTACGGTCGTCAGCGCTCGCTCGTATTCGCGAAATTCGGGGAGAATGTCGGCCGAGATCGTGACGGGAAGGTCGGGAAACATCTGTTCCGCGATTCGTTTAATGTGACGTTCATGCGCTCCATTCGCAAATGAGTTAATCAGCGCGATCGTGAGCGCCTGGATCCCGGCGCTATGAAGATCCTCGATATGGCGTCTGACTTCCGCCTCATCAATCGGGATCAGTTCTTTCCCCTTAGCGCTCATCCGAGCAGACACGCCTCGGGTGAGCTCGAGGGGAGCCAAAGGATCCGGCTTCATCATAATGATCCATCCGGCCAATGGGCCCGGCGTTTGAGAACGCGCCACGTGTAAGATCTGTTCGAAGCCCGCGCTCGTGATCAATCCGACCAGGGCACCTTTGCCCTCCAGCACAGCGTTGGTGGCAACCGTTGTGCCGTGCAGGATCAACTCGATTTGATCGGGCCGGATCCTGCCCAACTCGGCTATTTTCTGTATGCCATGAAGTACTCCGATCGATTGATCCGCAGGGGTCGAGGGGGTCTTGGTGATCAACATTTCTCCGGTCTCGTCGTTAAACAACAAGAAGTCGGTGAACGTCCCCCCCACGTCGATACCGAGGCGATATCCCATACTGTTTGGCTCACACCCTAGGAATGTGATTTATCATTGTATTAAGAATAATACAACTTCCAGAATATGGCAGTGGCCCGATCCCGCTAGCGGGGAAAGGGCAGTTCGATGTCCGATCGGCTTCAGCTTGTCGTTGCTTGGCGACAGCACTCATGGTTCTTGGAGGTCTGCTGCCAAAATGACCCACTCTCGTCGCGCTCCATTCACATGGCCTGGAGCCAAAACTCAGCCCACCTCAGGAGGTGCGGACGCAGGGACCTCTCTGGTATCATGGGCGATTGATCTTCCGCGGGCGAACGCGGTGCAGCCCGGTGTTTGAGGCACGGACGCCTTTGCCTGGCTTTAGGTCAGCGATGCGATGGAATAGTTGAAATGAGAAACCAACGGGACAATACCTTTGGGTCCAAATCCAATCTCCAAGTTGGGCAGGACAGATTCGAGTACTACTCGCTCGAGGCCGTGGAAAAATCCGGCATTGGTGGCGTGTCGCGGCTCCCCTTTTCGCTGAAGGTGTTACTCGAGAATTTACTCCGATATGAGGACGGCGAGACCGTGTCCCGCGACGATATAGAGGGTTTGTGTCGGAGCGCCGAGACCAGGGGCGCCGACCGGGACATTGCTATTCGTCCCGCACGAGTTCTGATGCAAGACTTCACCGGTGTTCCGGCCCTCGTGAATCTCGCCACCATGCGCGATACGATCAAACGCTTCGGAGGCAAACCGGAGAGAATCAATCCTCTCCAGGCGGTAGATCTGGTCATCGATCACTCGGTTCAGGTCGATAGTTACGGCACGCCAAGGTCCCTGGCCCAAAACGCCGATAGAGAATACGAGCGAAACCGCGAGCGATACACCTTCCTCAAATGGGGCCAGAAAGCGATTAAGAATTTCCGAGTAGTTCCACCCGAGACCGGCATTGTTCATCAGGTCAATCTCGAGTACCTGGCTAGCGTCGTTTTCTCAGATGAGCAGGCGGGTCGCC
>JACXTT010010187.1_pt1 | contig 12723 bp, 14 predicted proteins | sample 9270951 | NCBI WGS metagenome assembly JACXTT01 (sample SAMN15532306, study PRJNA645909) | rock metagenome | isolation source: weathered quartz diorite | place: Puerto Rico | collected 2017-06-21 | reverse complement strand
GGCGGGTTTTTTGTGGACGCCCGGAGGGACTTTTACGGCCCGGGAATCGGCTGGGAGTACCTGGATTTGATGAACGGAGCACCCGATTGGGAGAGGGTGGTCGGTGCCTACGGCTTTGATCTGGCGCTGGTTCCGCTCGAGTGGCCGCTGGCGCAATTGATGATGCGGCACCCGGGATGGCAGGTCCGCTACCTGGACCGCCAGGCCGTCGTCCTGGTAAGGAATTCTGGCATACGGCTAAACCAAAAGCCCGATTCCACCGAAAGAATACCAGGGAGCCAAAGCCAGTGACGACCAAGCAGGCCACACGCCCGCCAGCGCAGCCAAAAGCAAAGAAACCGGAACGCCGCCCGCAGGATGCTTGGCGGCTGCCGTCGGGGGAGCGCCTGGCGGAGTTCGCGCTGGCCTCGGGATTTCTGGCGCCCCCGTTGATGGAAAACGCGCGCGAGCGAGGCTCTGGGGACAGGAAATCCTCATGACCGTGCAGGGCCTGGTCCTATTGGCCGTGGGGTGCGCGGCGGTGGCGGAAGATATCGCGCGACGGCGCATTTCGAACTGGATTTCGGGAGCCGCGATGGTCTCTGGCGTTGTTCTGCACTCCTGGCAGCAAGGTTGGCACGGCGCTGTCGTGGCGGTTCTGGGGGCAGCGTTGGGCTTGGCCGTTTTCCTCATTTTTTACCTGTGCAACGGCATGGGGGGCGGAGATGTGAAGTTGATGGCGGGATGCGGCAGCCTGCTCGGTCCGGGCGCGATTTTCTGTGCCGCGTGGATTGCGGCGGTGGTTGGCGGACTGATGGCCGGGGCCTATGCCGTCGTCCTGGCGGTGCGGGCGCGGCGCCGGCCCGGGGAGCAGAGTAGTGGCGAGCTTGGGCGCGCCGACGCGATTCCTTACGCGCCGGCCATTGTCGCAGGAGTATGGCTGGCGGAGCTGGCCCTGGGGTAACGACCGAACACAAAGAGTGAACTATGGATCGAAGATTCTTAATGGTTTTAGCGATGAGCATCGTGCTGGCGCTGGTCGTGTCCGCGGTGTTCTACCAGATGTCGGCCCGCGGCAGACCCAAGCAGGTCGAGCTGCGCGACCTGATAACGGCGGCCCAGCCCCTGCCGGTGGGCACAACCGTGAGGCGCGAAGAGCTCAAGATCACCAAGATGCCCGCCAGCCTGTTTCCGCGCGGAGGCTTCTCGAAGGTCGAAGAAGTGATCGACCGACCGGTGGTGAGCAATTTCCTTCTCGACGAGCCCGTGATCGAGGGACGCCTGGCGGCCCGGGGCAGCGGCCAGGGCCTGGCGCCCATCATTCCCCCGGGGATGCGCGCCGTCTCGGTGCGCGTGAACGATGTGGTGGGTGTCGCCGGATTCGTGTTGCCGGGCATGCGCGTGGATGTGCTGGTGACCGGACGTCCGCCGAAATTTGACGGGACCATCACGGCCACCGTCCTGCAGAACATCATCGTGCTGTCGGCGGGCACGACTCTCGAGCCGGAGTCCCGCGGCAAGGCCATCAATACACCGGTCGTTACTCTGCTCGTGACACCAGAGCAGGCCGAGACGCTGACCCTCGCGGGCAACGAAGGCCGCATTCAACTGGTACTGCGAAACGGGATGGATCTGGCGACCGAGCGCACGCCGGGGCGGCAAACTGCGGATCTTTATGGCCTGCGGCCGGTCAAGGTGGATGTGCCTGTGAGGGCTGTGCCCCGGGTCGCGGTTGCGCGTACAGCCCCTCCGCCTCCCCAACCGGTAGCGGTGCCCGATCAAGTCGTCGTCATTCGCGGAAACCAGCGCACCGTGGAAGCGGTGGGCGCCACCAAATCCGAAGGAGCGAAGTGAGATCGTTATGAATCGCAAGCATCCAGCAAGATCCGCAAGGGCGGCCTTCAGCCGCTGGCTGCCGGCCGCAACGCTGGCAGTCGCCGTGGCGTCCGGAGCGCCGGGAACTGAAGAGATGAAGCTGAGCGTCGGCCGGAGCCGGGTGCTCGACCGTACCGCCGATGTGGCTCGTATCTCGATCAGCAATCCGGAGGTGGTGGACGCGGTGGCCGTCACCTTGCGTGAAATCCTGGTCAACGCCAAGGCGGCGGGGTTGTCGACGCTGGTGATCTGGTCGAAGGCCGGCGAGCGGACTATGTACATGGTCACCGTGGAGAGAGACCTCGAGCCCATTCGGCGGCTGCTGAAAGAGACCTTTCCCGAGGAAGCCATCGACGTACGGGCCGACCGCGACGCGCTGGCGCTAGTGGGGCGCGCGAGCAATCAGGGCGTGGCCGACCGGGCCATGGCGCTGATCGCTCCCATGGCGAAGACCGTGGTGAACAACCTGCAGGTCGTGCCGCCGGGCGCCGACAAGCAGATCGTGTTACGTGTGACATTCGCCGAAATCGACCGCAACGTGGCGAATAGCTTCGGCGTGAACCTGCTTTCCACGGGGGCGCTCAACACGTTCGGCAGCATCGGCACGCAGCAATTTTCAAGCGTTATTCCGAGCCCGGTAGCGGGGACGATTGGATCCGCCATTACCGGGAAATCCACCAGCTTCTCGCTGAGCGACGCGCTGAACATCTTCGCCTTTCGCCCTGACCTGAACCTGGGAGTGATCATCAAGGACCTGCAGACCAAGGGGCTGCTGCAGATCCTGGCGGAGCCAAACCTGGTGACGACCAATGGAAAGGAAGCCAGCTTCCTGGTAGGCGGCGAGTTTCCGGTGCCGGTGGTGCAAGGTGGCGCTAACGCCGGAGCCATCACCATTCAGTTCCGCGAGTTCGGCATCAAGCTCAATTTTCTGCCGCAGGTGACAGCCCACCATACCATCAAGATGCACGTCAAGCCCGAGGTCTCAACCATTGACCTGACCAACGCGGTGGTGTTTTCGGGCTTCACTATTCCGGCCCTCGCCACGCGCCGCATGGAAACCGATGTCGAACTGGGGGAGGGGCAGAGCTTCGTCATCGCCGGGCTGCTGGACGACCGGGTGACCGAAAACCTGTCGCAGGTGCCGGGGTTGGCGCAAATTCCGATTCTGGGGGCGTTATTCAAGAGCCGTTCGATAAGCCGAGCCAAGACCGAGCTGGTCGTGCTGGTGACACCGGAGAGCATCTATCCGTTGTCGCGCACGGATCCCAAGCCGCTGCCGTACATGCCCAGGGCGTTTCTGCCAGCAGATGAGACTAAGCCCGCGGCAGTCCCGGGCCCCGCCAAGAAATCCCCGGTGGAGGGACGCGCCCGCTGAGCGCCAGTCCGCATGCCAGCCCACCACTCCCAATCGGACAGTCCGGCCGGGCGCAAGCAGCTCACGGCGCTGGCTATCCTGCCCAACCGGAGTCTGGCGCAGCAGTTTCTGCGCGCGCTGCCGGAGAGCCGGGCTTTTCACATCGCTGCGGAGTGGACCAGTTACCCCACGGCGGCCAAACTGGAAGCACAACTGCGCGACGGGCGGCCCCAGGTGGTGTTGCTGGACGTGTCTGCGAATCTTCCCCAGGCCACCGCGCTCATCGAAGCGGTTGCCAGCGGCGCCTTTCCGGTTCCGGTCATCGCGCTGCACGTTGCCAACGACGCCGGGGCGCTGCTTGAGTGCTTGCGGGCCGGTGCGGCGGAATTTCTTTACGCTCCCTTTACCGCCGAGCAGCAGTGCGAGACCGTAACGCGAATTGCCAGCTTGTTTCCCGGCGAGGACCGGACAGAAGCCCGCCGCGGAAGGCTGGTGACATTTGCCAGCGCCAAGCCGGGATCAGGCGCCTCGACGCTTGCCGCACATACGGCACTGGCCCTGCATGAAGTTACCGGACAGCGCATTCTGCTGGTGGATTTTGCGCTGTCGAGCGGCACCATGCGGCTGCTTTTCAAGCTGCCGGAAACCCCGTCTCTGGCCGAGGCGTTGCACGCTGTCGAGGCCAATACGTTGCGCGCCACGCCTGAATCCTGGGCGCCCCTCATACAGCGCAAGGGCGGGGTCGACGTCCTGCCGTCGCCCGGAGGGCTGTCGGTCGGCTACCCGGACCCTTCTAAGTTGCGGAAGATCCTCGAGTGCGCGCGCCCCGTCTACGACTGGGTGATCGTGGACCTGCCCACGGTATTCGAGCGCCTCAGCCTTCTGATTTTGCCGGAATCAGAATACGGGTTTCTAGTGACCACCCCTGAATTGCCCAGCCTCCACCTGACGCGCAAAGCCGTATCGTTGCTGGCTCAGATCGGACTGAGCCTGGACAACTTTCACGTGATCGTGAACCGCGCCGGAAGGGCTGATCACGTGACCCTGGAAGCCATGGCCAAGATTTTCCGGGCGCCGGTCTATGCAACCATTCCCAACGATTACCTTTCGCTGCACAAGGCGTTGAGCGCCGGCCAGCCGATCGGGCCATGCGCGCTCGAGCGCGCTCTGTGGGAATTTGCCCAGACTATCTGTTCCCAGCCGCGTCGCGCCGAGGCGCCAGCAGCCGAGCCGTCTGTCGAAACAGCGGTCTGAAAACCAGTGCTTAAAGGACACCACCCATGCCGACCACGACCCAGGATGTGAAACCCGCCCAGGAGATGACCTGGGATCAGCGCTTGCTGCGCAACTCCGGGCGAAACAAGAACGTTCTCCGTCCCGAGTACCAGGAGCTGAAGTTCACCCTGCACCGCAAGTTACTCGACAAAATCAACCTGGAGGCGCTGGCCACCATCGATAACCAGAGAGTGCGCGGCGAAGTGCGGCAGGCGGTGATCTCACTGATCGACGGCGAACCGACTTTGCTTAGCTCGATCGAGCGGCAGCAGATCTCAGAAGAGGTTCTCGACGAGGTATTCGGCCTGGGGCCGCTCGAGCCGCTCCTGCAGGATCCTACCATTTCCGACATCCTGGTCAACGGCTACAAGCAGGTGTTCGTGGAGCGCAGAGGTCTGCTCGAGCCGACCAACGTTTGTTTCCGCGACAACGGACACTTGCTGCGCATCATCGACAAGATCGTCTCGCAGGTGGGACGGCGCGTGGATGAATCCAACCCCATGGTGGACGCGCGCCTGAGCGACGGTTCGCGCGTGAACGCCATCGTACCGCCGCTGGCCGTGGATGGCCCGCTGTTGTCGATCCGGCGTTTCGGCACCGACAAGCTCATGCCGGCCGACCTGGTGGAAAAAAAGGCCTTGATGCCGGGCATGATGGATCTGCTCGAGGCGGCGGTCAAGGCCAAGCTGAACATCGTTATCGCCGGCGGAACCGGCGCCGGGAAAACTACGCTGCTCAACGCGCTGTCGGCCTTCATCTCGCCCAAAGAGCGTATTGTCACCATCGAAGATGCGGCGGAGTTGCAGCTCAAACAGCCGCACCTGGCGCGGCTGGAGACCCGCCCGGCCAACCTAGAGGGCCAGGGCGCGGTGCGCCAGCGGCAACTGCTGGTCAATGCCTTGCGCATGCGGCCCGACCGCATCGTGGTGGGCGAGGTGCGTGGCGAGGAGGCGCTCGACATGCTACAGGCCATGAACACCGGTCATGACGGCTCGCTGACCACCGTACACGCCAATAGCCCGCGCGATGCCATCTCGCGGCTGGAGGTCATGGTGTCGCTGGCCAATGCCAACATGCAGATGGTTTCCGTCCGGCAGCAGATCGCGTCCGCGGTCCAGGTGCTGGTGCAGGCGGCGCGATTGAGCGATGGCTCGCGCCGTGTAGTCAACATCACGGAAGTGACGGGCATGGAGGGCGACATGGTGACTTTGCAGGACATCTTCGTTTTCGAGAAGCGTGGTGTTTCCGCCGAGGGTAAGGTGCTGGGCCGGTTCTCGGCAACCGGCATCCGCCCTAAGTTTTCCGAGAAGCTGCTGGCCGCCGGCATCCGGCTCTCCCCGGACCTGTTCGACCAGTCAATGGAGATTTGAAGCTCATGGTCCTGGTTTTCGTCAGCTTCGTGGTCGTGGTGCTCGCCACCGCCGGCGGCTATTTCCTGCTGGACAGCCGCATGCGTCGTTCCGACCTGGACAGCATCAAGAGCCGCCTGCTGGGCAGTACCGGCACCAAGTCCAAGCGCAAAGACGCTGCGCCGGCGCTCATGCAGAACCCGGATAGACCGAAAGACCGCATGGGTCTGGAATTGCTGCGACGGCTGCGGCTCGGGCACAGCCTGAAGCAGCTACTGGAACACGCTGGCCTTCGCTGGCCGGTGATGCGCCTGGTTCGTCTGATTGCCGGCTGTTTCCTGTGTGCCTTCGCGGCGGCCTGGTACCTGCTGCCGCCGCCCTTGGACCGCGCCGCTTTTCTCATTGGACCGCTGGGGGGGCTTTGCCCGTCTTGTATGTCTTGCGAAAGAGCCGCCAGCGGCTGCGCAAGTTCGAAGACCAGTTCCCGGAAGCGCTGGAGTTCGTGGCACGCGCCATGCGCGCGGGACATGCATTCTCCGTCTCGCTTGAGATGCTGCACCTGGAGTTCGACGAACCCCTGGCCGGAGAGTTCCGGCGCACGTTTGACGAGCAGAACCTGGGTCTGCCGCTAGAGGTGGCGCTCGAAAAGCTGGCCGCGCGCATTCCGCTGCTGGACGTACAGTTCTTCGTCTCGGCCGTGCTGCTGCAGAAGCGCACGGGAGGCAACCTGGCCGAGGTTCTGGACAAGCTGGCATATCTTATCCGGGAGCGCTTCAAACTGCGCGGCCGCATACGGGCCATCAGCGCGCACGGCCGCATGACGGGGACGGCGCTCTCGCTGATCCCGGCGGCGGTGGCGGTCATCATGTTCTACGTAAACCCGCAGTACATCATGTTCTTCGTCCATGATCCGACCGGGCATTGGATGATGGGTGGCGCCATCGGGCTGCAACTGATGGGTTACGCCGTGATCAAGAAAATCGTTTCCATCGAGGTTGACAAATGTTATTGGTCTCCATGTTCGTTTTCGTGTTGATTGCGGCCATCGGAGCCACGCTCGGGATGCAACTGTGGGTCCGGCCCAAAGCCGCCATCGACCGCGTCACCGCGGCGGCGTCGGTCGAGGCGCAGGTGTCCATCAGCCATCCCTCGCTCGCCTGGCGCGAACTGGTCAAGAAGCTGGGAACGCTGGTGCCATCAGCCCCCAAGGACTCGACGGTGATGGCGCGCCGGCTGATGCGGGCCGGTTTTCGCGGCCCCAATGCGCTCAAGATGTTGTACGGATCGAAGGTGATTCTGTCCGTGATTCTGCTTCTGGTAGCCGTGGCTGTGACCGCCAAGTTCGACGCCAATCCCAGCACCAAAATCCTGATCGTGGTGGCATCCTTCGCGGCGGGGTTCTTCGGCCCCAACGAGTACGTGCGCCGCGCGGCGGCAAGGCGCCAGAAGCGGATTCGCCGGGGACTTCCCAATGCCCTCGACCTCATGGTGGTATGCGTCGAAAGCGGCCTGGGCTTAGATCAGGCCATCGTGCAGGTAGCCAAGGAACTGCAATTTGCGCATCCCGAGATCAGCGGGGAATTCGGCCTCATGAACCTGGAGATGAAGGCCGGCGCCCGCCGCGCCGAAGCCCTGCGCAACCTGGCCGACCGCACGGGCGTGGATGAAGTAAAGAAGCTGGTGGCGGTATTGGTGCAGGCGGACCGCTTCGGCACCAGCGTGGCGCAAAGCCTCCGGGGCCACTCCGAATACATGCGCGTCCAGACCCGCCAGCAGGCCGAGGAGAAGGCCGCCAAGCTGGGCGTCAAGCTGGTATTCCCGATCTTTTTCTGTATTCTGCCGTCGCTGTTTGTGGTAACGGTGGGGCCCGTGTTGGTGAAAATCGTGCGCGAACTCATCCCCATGATGGTCAACATGTAGCGCCAATCGGAACTTGGTGGAAAGGAGAGCCGAATATGGATAACTCGATGATTCGCCTGTTATGCGCTGTTTTTGCGCTAGTTTTTTTGGGCGTGATCGTGTTGCGGCGCCGCAAAAGCGCCGAATAGATCAAAGGCCAACCGGGAGGCGAAGGGTGCAGCTGGGCTGACCGGCCCCCGCCCTTCGCCGCCGTGGAGCTGCAGAGATGAGGAAAATGATGACAGGCTTGGCAGGCCATGGGCGGCTGCCGATTATTTCAGCCAGATTCCAGCAAGGTGATCGCGCCGGCACCGGGCGCTCACCTGTCAGGTTGGTTGCACGATAGGCCGCACGGTGAGTGTTACGTTCGCGTTCTGAGCCCGGCCGGTGGGTCGCACTGATGTATTTCCAGATTACGTCCTTCAATATCGTCACGTTGTTCCTTATGGCGGCGACGCTGTTGGCGGCAGCCAAGAGAGTGGCGGCGGGTGGCGACACTAACTGGCTAATGGCCTACTACCTCCTCCTGGTCAGCTACTGGCGTGGTTACGCCTACACGCTGGATAACTACTGGGTGCTGGGTGGTCTGCTTTGCGGGATGATGCTGCGCTTCGAATTTCTCGGCGGCGCGGTGGAGAAGCTGATTCGCACTCTCGAACTCGTCGTGTTCTGCTATGTGGTATGGCGCTGTATCCACCTGATCCTGCAGTGGTGAGCCATTAACGCTCGACGGGCATTCCCGACTGCTGCCAGGCGCGCCAACCGCCGTCCAGCGAAATCACGTTGGTATAGCCGATCTTCTGCAGAGCATCCGCCGCCAGCGCCGATCGGAAACCGCCGCCGCAATAAAGCACCATGATCGTGCTCTTGTCCGGCACCTTGGTCTCGATATCCCGCTCGATAATGCCTTTGGAAAGATGAACGGCTGCAGCCGCGTGTCCCGCGGCCCACTCGTTATCCTCCCGTGTATCAATGAGCAACGGCCTCTGGCCCTCGGCCAGCATCTTCTTGTATCCGTTGATGTCGATCTGCCTGATGCGCGTTTTCGAGTCGTCGACCAGTTTGAGGAAGCCTGGATTGTGCGTCATGGGGAGTATCCGGGCAGCTATTCGACTCGCTGGATCTGCGCGCCAACCGCCGCCAGTTTCCCCTCGATTTTCTCATAACCCCGGTCGATGTGGTACACGCGGTCGATCACGGTTTCGCCGCGTGCCACCAGGGCCGCGAGCACCAGCGAGGCGCTGGCCCGCAGGTCGGAGGCGATCACCCCGGCGCCGGTCAGTTCCTTGCGCCCCGCTACAATAGCCTGGCTTCCTTCCAGCCGGATGTTCGCACCCATGCGCGCCATCTCCTGCGCGTGCATGAACCGGTTCTCGAAGATTGTCTCAGTAATGATGGCGATGCCCTCGGCCTGGGTCATCAGTGCCATATATTGCGCTTGCAGGTCGGTCGCAAAGCCCGGGTACTCTGCCGTGGTGACGTCGGCCGAACGCAACCCGCCTTCCGACCGCACGCGCAACGTCGAGGCGTCGAGTTCGACAACATCCGCGCCGGCAGCCTGAAGTTTGGCGATGAGCGCGGTGTTGTGTTCGGGCACGCAGCCCGTCACGGTCAAATCGCCGCCCGTAATCGCGCCGGCTACCAGGAACGTGCCGGCTTCGATGCGGTCCGCGATGATGGTGTGCTCCGCGCCCCCCAGCCGCTCGACGCCCTGAATCCGGATGGTGAAGGTTCCCACACCCTCGATCTGCGCGCCCATCTTTCCGAGCAGCGACGCCAGATCGGTAACTTCGGGCTCGCGCGCGGCGTTCTCGATTACGGTTTCGCCGCGCGCCAGCACGGCGGCCATCATGAGGTCCTCGGTGCCGGTGACGGTGATGCGCTCGAAGCGGACGGTAGCGCCGCGCAGTCCCTGAGGCGCAACCGCTTCGATGTATCCGTGGGTCTGCTGGATTTGGGCGCCCAATTGTTCCAGTCCCGCGAGATGCAGGTTGATGGGACGCGCGCCGATAGCGCAGCCGCCCGGGAGCGAGACGCGAGCACGGCCAGCGCGCGCCACCAGGGGACCCAGCACCAGGCTCGAGGCGCGCATGGTCTTCACCAGTTCGTAAGGCGCTTCGGGCGACCGCACATCCGCCACCTGAATGCGCAGGGACTCCCCGTCGGTTTCCGCCTTCGCGCCGATGTCAACCAGCAGCCTCTGCATGGTCCGGACGTCGCGCACTTGCGGAATGCGACGGAGCACCACCGGCTGTCCCGTGAGCAGGGTCGCGGCCAGCGCCGGCAGCGCCGAATTTTTTGCGCCGCCCGTCGCGATCTCGCCGCGCAGAGGAATTCCACCTTTCACTACGAATTTATCCATGGTCTGATCCCCGCAGCGCCTCCGAGACGCGCCCGCGTGCAGCCGCCAGGCGCCGTGCGGCGTTCTCCCGGTCCACGCCCGCTTTGGCCATCACGATAGCGGTGGGCACGCTGCCGCCCGCGGTCTTCAGCAGTTCGCCCGCCCGCTCGTACGATACGCCCGCCGCCCGTGCGATTATGCGGCGCGCGCGGTCAGCCAGCTTAGAATTTTTCGGCTGTACATTCACCATCAAATTTCCGAACACATAGCCCATCCGGATGAAGCTGGCGGTGGTGAGCATATTAAGAACCATCTTACTGGCTGTTCCCGCCTTCATCCGTGTCGAACCTGCCACGATTTCGGGTCCGACGAGCAACGTGATGGGCACTTTCACCGCGCGCGCGAGCTCCGAATCCGGGGTGCAACTTATGCCGATGGTCAACGCTCCCATGCGAGTAGCCTCAGCGACGGCGCCCAGAACATAAGGCGTGCGCCCGCTCGCCGTAATTCCAACCAGCACGTCGCTTGCCGAGAATCCACTCTGCCGCAAGTCGTGCGCGCCAATCGCGGGATCATCTTCCGTGGTCTCGGTAGCGCGCGCCAGCGCCGCTTCACCCCCCGCTATGATGCCCTGCACCATTTCCGGCGGCACATTGAACGTGGGTGGACATTCCGAGGCATCCAGCACGCCCAGCCGCCCGCTGGTTCCCGCGCCAATGTAGATCAGATGCCCGCCGCGCTCGAACGCATCCACAATCGCGTCCACCGCTCGCGCAATGCCCGGCAGTTCCCGGGTAACCGCCTCCGCCACCTTCCGATCTTCGCCATTGATCACGGCGAGGATCTCACCGATCGGGAGCGCATCGATTCTCTCCGACGCGGGATTGGGTTGCTCGGTGAGCAGGTGTTCGAGCATGGCCGGCTAGGCGACACCCGCCTTGCGCATTACGGCGCGCGTCGTTTCGAGACCCAGGCGCGCGCCTTCCTCGGGCGGTATGTTCTTCAAGCCTCGCCCGAAAACTTCCGGGCTAACGCCTTCGTCGTAGCCGATTTTCAGCGCGCCGAAGAAGGCGACCAGATCGATCACACCTTCACCCGGCATCAGCCGCTCGTCGTCCCGAATCTGATCCGGCTGCAGTTGGGGCGAATCATTCACCTGCACGTTGACGATATTGTCTTTTCCGGCCGCGATGATGTCCTTCACCGTCGCGCCGGCGTGATGCCAGTGCCACGAATCCAGCTCCAGGCCCACCATCGGTCCGCATTCCTTCGCGAACTCGAGCATTTCATCCATGCGCCATATGAACTCGTAGGGAAACATTTTGCGCAGGTGGAGCGGTCCCAGGAATTCAAGTCCCAGCCGGACATGGGAGCGCGCCAGGATGTTCGCCGCTGCGCCGAGGCGCTCTTTGTAAATCTTGCGCTGTTCTGGCTTGGGCCGATCCGACGACGGCATGATGTAAGTGTTCATGCGCGGGCAGCCGATGGCGGCCACCAACTGGGCGGCTTCCTCGAGCTTCGCGAGGTCGCTCCGGAAAGTTGCTTCGTCTTTACGGAATTCCACTGGCAGGCCGGCGACTGCCGGCTTGAGCTTGAGTTCATCGAGCAGCGTGCGCGTGGCTTCGAGCCCTTCCTTGATGACGCCCGAAGTGGAAACATCCACGCCGGGAAATCCCACTCTCGCCGCCAGTCGTGCAAACTCCGGCCATGGCACGCGGCCGGCCACGAGCGTGCTGTTCAGTGAGAGGTACACGGGTCAATAATTCCGGGCCTTTTCAATGCGCGGCCGTTCCGCCCGGCTGAGCGATTTCACCCCCGCCAGTTGCGGATCGGCGTTCGCCAGCTCTTTGAGATTCGTCACCACTTTGCGCACCGCGCCGGCGATGTCCTCCACGTCCTGTTCCTCACCCAGCAGCAGGAACTGCGGCAGCCACACTGATTCCTCGTATGCGGCATGCTCGGCAACCGGGCAGTGGTCGTGGCTATAATCCACAGTTTTCTCGCGCCCGATATTGAGCTGCGGAAAATCCTCGGGGTTCACGCGGAACAGATCGCTCCGATAGACCGGCTCGTAAAACCGCCCGTCGCACGGAATCCCTTCACGGTCGAGCGCGGCCACGAACACGTCGCGCGTGACCTCCGGCCGGCGATAGCGAAAGACGTAGTTATAGATTGCTTCGCGCGAAAGGCCGGGCTGCGGCGGCAGAGGGCTGATGCCGTCGATCCCGGCAAGACGCTTGGTCAACAGCGTGGCATTACGAACACGCCTGGCAGCGAACGCGGGCAACTGTTCGAGTTGCCCCTTCAGAAGCGCTGCTTGAAACTCGGTGATGCGGTAGTTTGAGCCGATCACGCGCTTTTTGAATTGATCGGTGGCGCTGGCGCGACCGCAATTCACGATCGATTGCACCAGCTCGAAACAATCCAGGCGCGAGGTGATGACGATCCCGCCCTCGCCCGCCGTCATGATTTTGCTGGATTGAAAGCTGAAACAGCCGAGATCGCCCGCGGACCCCGCGCCGTGGCCCTGGTATTCTCCGCCGTGAACGTGGGCGCAGTCCTCGATCACTACGAGCTTATTCTCACGGGCCAGCGTGAGTAGCGCGCCCATGTCGGCAAATCGTATGAGAAGGTTACCGAGGAAGAACACG
>JACXTT010010186.1_pt1 | contig 12724 bp, 10 predicted proteins | sample 9270951 | NCBI WGS metagenome assembly JACXTT01 (sample SAMN15532306, study PRJNA645909) | rock metagenome | isolation source: weathered quartz diorite | place: Puerto Rico | collected 2017-06-21 | reverse complement strand
AGCAAGCGCGCGCTGCGCTGGAGCAGGCGTCCGAAGCCCTTACTCAGCGTCTTGATCTGGCCGCGAGCAATTTTGCCTCTGTCACGGCGATTGAAAAATCCGTCAGCGAACTTTCGGTTTACCTCGACGAAGTCCGCCAGTCGGTTACGGGCGTTGCCACTGCGAACGAACAAACCCTACGGAGTCTCTCGCGTTCAGGCGCAACAGAGCAAGCGATTCTGGATGCGATTGCAAGTTTACGCGCACTCCAGGAGGACATGGCGACCCGCGCGACGCTCCCCCCGACGCCGGTCCAAGCGTCGAGCGAGCTCTCCACTCAGCTCGAAGAAATCCGCCGGTCGGTAACCGGACTCTCCGCGGCGAACGAACAGGCCCTAAAGAGTCTTTCGCGTTCAGGCGCGACAGAACAAGCGATTCTGGATGCGATTGCAAGTTTACGCGCACTCCAGGAGGACATGGCGACCCGCGCGACGGTCGCCTGGACGTCAATCCAAGCGTCATTGGAGCGAGTGGCCGGTCTCTCGGCACGTCTTGCCGCCGGGACACGAGAGCGCGCCGACGGTCCCAGCACCGGGATCGACGCCAACGATCCCTTTCTGCCGCTCCTTGCCCGCCTTGCACAACAACGCGACACCAGTCCCCAGCTGAACGGGACGGGAACCCAGAGAAGCAATGCTGACGCCGCCGCGCAGAGCGGCGGCCCGCATGTTATCGGCGGCATCGACAAGTCGGGGTTTCAAAATGAGATCGGCCACGGCTTTCCTGGCCCCGAAGAAAATCGCGAGTCGCCGGGGCCGGAGCAGATCCCACCGCTGCCGACGATGTTTCATGAGCACGACCGCAACCGGAGCCGCACAGATTTCATCGCGGCCGCCCGGCGTGCGGCGCGTACTGCTCAGCTGGAAGTGCAAGGGAGCGCGCCGGCCGCAAAGGAGGGAGAACCTTACGGAAGAAAAAAACTCGCCTCTTTCTTTCACACTGGCAAACGAGTTCTCTCTATCTACCGGCGTCCAATCGCCATTGGCACAGCCATCTTGCTCGCCCTTATTGTGGCCGTTGCACTTGGCAGGCTACCAATCCTCGACAAAGCACGTGATTTTCTGCCCGCATTTCTGAGACCGGTCCACAATGCGGCCGTTAGCAAGAGCCAAGCGAGCGCCGAGATGGGATCTGCTGCCGATTCTGGGACCGCCTCGATTTCGCCTTTGCCTCCGCTATCCCCTGTAGCGGCGTCATCTGCTACCCCGAGCGGAAAAATGGGCCCGCCCAAAATCGCCCCAAGCGACGCGCATGCAGCATCCAATTTGCCCGATCCTTTGGCGCCACCGGAAGGATTCCTGTCTCAGGACGGCGCAGGGGGGAGAACACATCCCGCAGCGCGCCCAATCTCCGGCAGTGACGCTATCGTCGGCGCGGAGATGCAACCCCTGAAACAAGCACCCGCACGCGGGCGTGGTCTAGGTCCGGCACCAACGGTTGTTTCGCCGGCTTCGAAGGTGCAGTCTCACCCGCCTCTTTCTGGCAGCGGCACGGCGATTGCCTTGGTTGGCACAGATCGTCCGCCCGGCGGGTCAGACAATGACCTCCTTGCCCGCGCTCAAGCGGGCGACCCGGCGGCTCAATTTGATCTCGCAGCCCATTATGCCGAAGATTTCTCCGCCAAAGACAATCTTGCCCTGGCAGCACAATGGTATGAGAGGGCAGCGCAACAAGGTCACGCGGTGGCGGAATACCGGCTTGCGTCCCTCTTTGAAAAAGGCCACGGCGTCACCAAGGACCTTGAGCGCGCCAAGGATTTATATCAGCGGGCCGCGGAGAAAGGCAACATACGCGCCATGCACAACCTTGGCGTGCTCGCCGCCGAAGGAAGCGATGGCAAACCCAATTATACGAGCGCCGCACTATGGTTCAGCAAAGCCGCCGGATATGGGATTAAGGACAGCCAATATAATTTCGCGGTATTGCTCGCGCGCGGGCTCGGGGTGACAAAAGACCTCATCCGCTCCTACACATGGTTTGCAATCGTCGCCGCGACGGGAGACGCGGATGCAGCCCACAAACGCGATGAGCTCGCGGCTCGTCTCACCAGTTCCGAGCTCTCCGCAGCCAACGCGGCCGCTGCCGCCTTTGTGCCCGGGACACCGGATAGCGCGGCAAACGAACCTGCCCCGCCGTCTCGGGGACAGGAGGCGGCCAAACCTAAAGCTGGTCCCAACAAGTCAAAGGTTTCTGGCCTTTGAAATGGTTTTCGTGCCGGGGGACGAGATTCCGGTTTGCTCACTTAGAGTAGATCAGTAAGCAATTGGAATTCACGCGCGTCGGATGCGGCCCACATTGTCTGGCGAAGTGATGGCAGCTTGGCTGCCGAGACGCGCCTAGGTCCCCTCAATAGTCCGCCAACCCTTCCTTTAAAGGCTCCTTGCGGCGTTCCACGTTCTCAACGGATGGATTGAAATAACGCTCCCAAATGGGCACTCCATCCAGTCCGGCCACAAAACTGCGATGCTGGAAAAATTCGCGCTCGTTAAGCCGAGGCGAGAGCGGACGAGGTCTTTCAGCAATCAGGCGCCCGTTCGCAATGTTTGAAGCCTCGCCAAGTCCAAAAGTTAGCACCGCCTGCCGCCCTCCAGTTAACTCGGCATAAACTTCGGCAAGCATTTCGGCATCAAGCAAGGCGCCATGTTTGGTACGCCGCGATGTGTCGATACCGAAGCGCACGCAAAGCGCGTCGAGACTATTTGCGGCGCCAGGAAATTTGCGCCGCGCCAGCGAAAGCGAATCGATGACTCGATCCTGGGCAATTGGTTCGATACCGAGGCGGCCAAGTTCCGCGTTCAGAAACCGCATGTCGAATTCGGCGTTATGCGCAATGATCCTTGCGCCATCGATGAATATCAGGAAATCGCGAGCGATCTCGGCGAAAACCGGCTTACGTGCAAGAAACTCGGCCGAAAGGCCATGCACCCGGAATGCCGCTTCGGGTATGTCCCGCTCCGGATCGATACAGCTATGGAAAGTCTCGCCCGTTGGAATCGCATTCAAAAGTTCAACGCAGCCGATCTCTACGATTCTGTGCCCATTCGCGGGATCGAGCCCCGTCGTTTCCGTATCGACGACAATCTCGCGCATTTGCGGTCTCAGACCTTATTTCTCGCGCCAGCCAATGTCCGCACAATCTCGCGCACTTGCCGTTCCGCCGCGGCAAATCCGCGGCTTGTATCGATTATGAAGTGTGCGCGCGCGCGCTTTTCCGTATCGGGGATTTGTCTCGCCAATATTGCGGCTAGCCGCTCTTCTGTCATGCCTGGCCGCGCGCAAACCCGGGCCTTTTGCACAGATTCCGGCGCAGTGACGAGAACGACCGCATCGACCAGGCGGTCATTCCCGGTTTCGAATAGCAACGGGATATCAAGCACAACAAGGCCCGCGCCATTTTTCGCCGCCTCAACAAGAAAAACATCCCGGCTCGCGGCAACGAGCGGATGAATGATCGCTTCAAGCCGCGCCAATGCCGCCGCATCCTCGAGGACAGCATGAGCGAGAAGCGCACGATCAACCACGCCCCCTCGCGTCGTTCCTGGAAAGGCCGCCTCGACAGCGCCAACAGCGTTCCCCTTGTAAAGCTCGTGAACGGCGGCGTCGGCGTCATGAACCGCTATGCCCTCGGCGCGAAACATCGCAGCCGTCGTTGATTTTCCCATGCCGATCGAGCCGGTGAGGCCGAGAACAAACATCAGAGCGCCGCCGAAATATCCGCCTCGATCACGGACCGTAATTCCGCCGTCACACTGGGTCTTACACCAAACCAGCGCTCAAACCCCGGAACTGCCTGGTACAGCAGCATGGAAATGCCGGACACTGCGCGGAGGCCACGCGTCTTTGCGGCTTTGATCAGTGACGTTTCCAGCGGAACATAAACGAGATCGCTGACCGTAGCTTCTGTCGGAAGAGCCTTAAGGTCAATTGTGAGAGGTGGCTGGCCTGCCATGCCAAGCGATGTGGTATTAACCAAAAGCGAAGCCTTGGTCAGCGACTGCTGCAACCCAGAATAATCCACAACTTCCACTGGGGGGCCGATAATTGCTGCGATTGCCGCCGCACGGGCTTTTGTGCGATTGACGAGCAAAATGCGCCGTATGCTGCGTAGTTTGAGCGCGTAGACGATCGCCCTCGCCGCACCGCCCGCGCCAACAACCACGGCGTGCCCCGAATGAAAGTCCCAGCCGGGCGCCTCCTGATCGAGAGCCGCTAGAAAACCGGCGACATCGGTGTTGTCTCCATAAAGTTTTCCAGCCTCCACCCACAACGTATTCACAGCCTTAAGGCAAGCTGCCGTTTCAGTTGTTCGCACGCAATATTCGAAGGCAGGTTCTTTATGCGGCAAGGTCACATTCCCACCCGCATAGCCAAGCCGCGCGAAATTTCCCATGAAGCCCGGAAAACCTTCCGCCGTAACTTCGATGCGTTCGTAGGATCCTTCAATCTGCAGCTGATCAAGCCAATATCTATGGATTAAAGGGGATCGCGAATGACAAACCGGCCAGCCGATCACACAAGCCTTCGGTTTGACTTGAACTGAAGGCGTCACGCCAGCAAAAATCCTTCCTCACGCAGAAATTTTAAGAGCGGCAAGAGCGGGAGGCCCAAGACCGTCCAATGATCCCCCTCGATGGTATCGAACAGATGGACGCCGAGGCCCTCGATCCGGTAGGTGCCGGCGCTATCGTGGCCACCCGCTTGTGAAAGATAGGTCTTGATGAAGTCGTCCGACAGCGCCCTGCAGCTTAACCGCGCAATAGAGACGGTTTCGAAGAGAAACCTGCCGTCGCGCACGGCGCAACAAGCTGAGTGAAGCTCATGCATCCGTCCGGACAATTTTTGCAGCTGGCTCATTGCCTCGGCGCGATCAGCCGCCTTGCCAAATAATTGTCCTTCGAGGCAAAGCACCTGATCTGCGCCTATGACCAGGCGGCCTGACATTATGGCGCTGATGTTTGAAGCTTTCGCCCGCGAAAGGTGACGGGCGACCTCGCTTGCCCCGGCGCCGGAAGCGGCGAGTTCGGCTTCAATGGCGCGTTCATCGATGGCTGCGGCAAAAGCCTCGAAGGGTATGCGGGCAGCGCTAAGCAGGTCCTGGCGGGCACGGCTTTGCGAGGCAAGGACAAGGGGCGCGCCAGTGCGCCACAACGCCGTCATGACGAGGCAATGAACTTTAACTGGTGGATCTTGTAAAAATCAATCACTGCCGCAGCCGTTTCTTCGATCGAGCGGTGCGTCACGTCAATGACTGGCCAGCCATGTTCGGCGCAAAGCCTGCGTGCTCGCGCGACCTCGCCAGCTACAAGAAACCGGTCGACGTAGGGGGAATCCGGGCTAGCCTTTAAGGCAAGGAGGCGATTTTCGCGGATCTGAACGATCCGTTCAACCGAAGCAATCAGCCCGACAACGAGAGGCCCGCGCAAAGCCAAAATTTGCTCTGGTAGCGGAACATCGGGCACGATTGGAATATTCGCAGTCTTTATACCCCGATTGGCAAGATAAATACTCGTCGGCGTCTTCGAGCTGCGGCTTACGCCCAATAAAACGACATCGGCCTTTTCAAAATTTTCGATTTGCTGCCCGTCGTCATGAAGCATTGTAAAATTCAAGGCCTCGATGCGTCTAAAATACTCGGAATTCAGTATATGCTGCGCCCCAGGCCGATGGGTCGACGCAACACCAATATAAGATTGAAATAGATTGAGGATTGGCTCCAGAACTGAGAGGCAGGGCACGCTCAGCTCCTTGCAAGCGACTTCGAGACGACCGGTCAACTCTTGATCGACAAGCGTATACAACACGATCCCCGGCGCTGATTCGACTTCGCTAATCACCTTCTCGAGTTGTGCCCGGCTGCGAACAAGGGGATAAATATGCTCGACCGACATCACGCCTTCATATTGCGCGGCAGCAGCCCGGCTCGCTGCAATCAAGGTCTCCCCTGTCGCATCTGAAATAAGATGGAGATGAAAGTAGTGACGCCCCAAAGGCTTTCGCGCCCCACGACGGTTTTCCCCCAAAATCCGGGGCAACCTAGGGAGAGGTGGGGATAGCTGGCAAAGGCGCATTTTGGCAACCTTTTTGTTTGCGCAAGCCTCCAATTTTCGCACCGCTATCAGGCGCTGCACAAATTCGCTTCCGCCGGTGTGAAAACAGGTGAAAATCTTAAAGCTGTGGCTAAAGAGTAGAAATCAACTCATAACTGGCTTGTCTCGCTCAGCGATCGCCGGTGACGGCGAACAAACGCATAGCCTGTTAATAAGCCTGAAAACCGCAAATCACTGTTTCCCGAGCGCGGTTTTATGAATATGCGTAACCGCAGCTCTAATTAGAAGAAAACAATTCATTTAAATAAAATTTATGATTATTGAGGGATTTAGGGTTGGCAGAGAAACCGGCGTGAAAACAAATCGATTTCTCGAAACTCTTAGCGGGAAACCCTGCACCCCGCCACCTATTTGGCTCATGAGGCAAGCCGGCCGCTATTTGCCAGAATATCATGCGCTTCGCGCCAAGGCGTCCTCTTTTCTCGATTTTTGCTACACGCCGCTTTTAGCGGCAGAAGCGACCTTGCAACCAATTAGGCGGTTCGGCTTTGATGCCGCAATTTTGTTTAGCGATATTCTTGTGGTTCCCGATGCTCTCGGTCAAAAGCTGACTTTTGAAGGTGGACCGAAGCTTGATCCGATTTTGACATTTAATGATTTTGCCAAGCTAAATAACGAAATAGATCACAGAAGACTAAGCCCGGTTTTCGAGACGATCGCCCGAGTCAAGGCACAGCTAACTGCTGAAACGGCGCTGATTGGATTTTGCGGTGCACCATGGACCGTGGCCTGCTATATGATCGCTGGGAAAAGCTCGGCTGATCAGCTTCCGGCCCGGCTTTTTGCTTATCGGGAACGAGAAGTATTTGAACGCCTAGTCGAACTCCTGGTCGGGGCCTCGGTCGACTATCTCTCGTGGCAGATCGAGGCCGGTGCCGATGCGGTACAAATTTTTGACACCTGGGCCGGCGTCTTGCCAGCTGCCGAGTTTAACCGATGGTGTCTTGAACCAGTTGCCGCAATCGTTGCAAAGCTTCGGCTACGTCACACGGATGCGCGCATTATCGGATTTCCCAAAGGGGCAGGATACAGGCTGACAGAATTTGCCACGCAAGCGAAAGTCGACGCCCTTGGACTAGACAGTACGATCGATCTACGCTGGGCCACGCAAGCGTTCGATCGCGGTTTCGTGCTCCAAGGCAATCTCGATCCGTTGGCGCTCGCCGCTGGAGGAGAGACACTTGAGAGCGGAGTCCGCGATATCCTTTCAGCCGTTCAGGAACGGCCGCATATTTTCAATCTCGGCCATGGCATTTTGCCGCAGACGCCGGTGTCCCATGTGGCACGCCTGCTTGAACTTCTACGAAAGGATTATATCCGATGAGTAACATCGATCTCTGGCTCAAGGTCCTTCATATCCTGGCGGTCATCTCATGGATGGCGGGCATGCTCTATCTACCGCGACTATTTGTTTATCATGCCCAATCACCGCAGGGCTCCTCCCAAGCGAAGACTTTTGTGGTCATGGAAGGCAGACTCATGCGCGCGATTATGCTTCCTGCAATGCTTGTGACCTGGGTTACAGGGATTGCACTTGCGATAATGGGCGGGTTTTTTACATCCGGATGGCTTCACGCCAAACTGGTTGTCGTGATCGCATTGAGCGCGGTTCACGGATATTTTGCCAGGGTGCGGAAGGATTTCCAAGCCGAGAACAATCGGCACGGGCCGGCATTTTACCGTATTCTTAACGAGGTCCCGACAGTTCTGATGGTTGGAATCGTGGTTCTCGTCATTTTCAAGCCATTTTGATCACAAATGACTTGATTCATATGAAATGGCTTGTCAAAATCGCCAAAGAGTTTTATTGATAGTCATCCCCCACGCTTGAATTTGTTTTGTTCTTGCGCCTTACGCGCGCCGCGTTACGAGCGTTTGGACCGGTCATTCAACACCGGGCATCAACAATCGCCATCCCACCCGCAGCCGCCGAACGGCGCTATCCTTTCAAAGGCGTTTTCTTTATGCAGGAACTCAAACTGCACGATCTCAAGCGCAAGTCTGCTACCGAATTGCTCGCCTTCGCCGAGGAGCACGAAGTCGAGAATGCCTCGATTATGCGCAAGCAAGAATTGATGTTCGCCATTCTCAAGCAATTGGCGAGCCGCGACATAGAAATTGCTGGCGAAGGCGTTATAGAGGTGCTGCAAGATGGCTTCGGATTTCTGCGCTCTCCCGATGCCAACTATCTTGCCGGGCCGGATGATATCTATGTATCTCCGTCGCAAATTCGCCGGTTTGGCCTACGTACCGGCGATACCATCGAAGGCATCATCCGCAGTCCCAAAGAGGGCGAGCGGTATTTCGCCTTGCTCAAAGTTAATACAATCAATTTCGAGGATCCGGAAAAAATCCGGCACAAGGTCCATTTCGACAATCTCACGCCGCTTTATCCCGATCAGCGATTACGGCTTGAGATCGAGGATCCGACCAAAAAAGATTTGTCAGCACGCGTGATCGATATCGTGGCGCCGGTCGGCAAGGGCCAGCGCGCCTTGATTGTCGCGCCGCCGCGCACCGGCAAGACGGTGTTGTTGCAGAATATCGCGCAATCGGTCACCGCCAATCACCCGGAATGTTATCTCATCGTACTGTTGATCGATGAGCGGCCGGAAGAAGTCACCGATATGCAAAGGTCGGTCAGCGGCGAGGTGATTTCTTCGACCTTTGATGAGCCCGCGGTCCGCCACGTTCAGGTCGCAGAAATGGTGATCGAAAAAGCCAAGCGTCTTGTCGAACATGGCCGCGACGTCGTAATCTTGCTTGACTCGATTACACGGCTTGGCCGGGCCTACAACACGGTCGTCCCGTCATCGGGAAAGGTTTTGACGGGCGGCGTCGATGCCAATGCCTTGCAGCGCCCGAAGCGGTTCTTCGGCGCGGCGCGGAATATCGAAGAAGGCGGGTCGCTCACCATTATTGCGACCGCGCTGATCGATACGGGATCGCGAATGGACGAAGTAATTTTCGAGGAATTCAAGGGCACCGGCAATTCGGAGATCATACTCGACCGTAAGGTCGCCGATAAGCGGACCTTCCCGTCAATCGATATAGCGCGCTCTGGAACCCGCAAAGAAGAATTGCTGGTTGCCCCGGACATTTTGAAGAAAATGTATGTGCTGCGGCGTATTCTTAATCCGATGGGTACGGTTGATGGAATTGAATTCCTGCTTGGAAAATTGCGGGAAACCCCGAAGGGAAATACGGCATTTTTTGAATCCATGAATACGTGATCAGGTTGCGCTTCGCTCCAAACACATTGTATTCGAACTCGATCGTGAGTGCGGTTTCGCCTGCAAGGACTTCTCCCACTGCAGGGCTTGGGCAACGATTGCCGTAAGATCGTCCCATTTCGGTGTCCAGCCTAGGATGGATCTTATGCGATCCGTAGCTGCGACGAGGGAAACGGAATCGCCGGCTCGGCGGCCGGAAATGCGCACGTCGAATTCGCTGCCGCAGACTTGCTTCATCGCAGCGATGACCTCAAAGACGGAAAGGCCATGCCCATAACCGCAATTGCAGATCAGATTGTCGCCGCCGTTGCGCAGATAATTGAGCGCCAGCACATGCGCGTCTGCCAAATCTGAGACTTGGATATAGTCTCTTATACATGTTCCATCTTTCGTTGGATAATCGGCCCCGAAGACTTCGAGATAGGGCCGCAGCCCAATCGCGGTTTGGGCGGCAAGCTTGATAAGATGGGTTGCCTGGGAACCCGATTGGCCGAGGCGCCCCTGTGGGTCCGCGCCTGCGACGTTGAAATAACGCAGAATTGCGAACTTTAGACCGTGCGCCTTGCTAATATCCTGCAGCATCCACTCGGACATCAGTTTCGATCGTCCATAAGGATTTATGGGCGCAAGAGGCGCGGATTCGCTGATCGGGCGATTCGCCGTTTCGCCATAGACCGCGGCTGTCGAGGAAAAAATGTAATGTTTTATCTTCCCCCGCACAGCGCCTTCGAGCAGGCTGCGTGCCTTGACGGTATTGTTGAGATAATAAGACAGAGGATCGGTGACGGATTCGGGAACCACGATCTTTGCGGCGAAATGGGCGATCGCATCAATACGATACTGTTCGATGATATCATCCACCAGCGCCGCATCACCGACGTCGCCGACGATGAGTTTGGCCGGAGACCTAACCGCCCAGTCGAATCCCGTCGAAAGGTCATCGAGAACTACAACGCTTTCACCGGCAGCAAGAAGAGCGAGCACCATATGGCCGCCTACATAGCCGGCCCCTCCAGTAACAAGAACGGTCATTCCATAGTCCTCGTCAAAATCATCTTCTGTTTCGAATTCGCTGCCGCAGTTTGTCGCTTAGTACCGGTTTCACATCATTTTATAAATAATCCTTGCGCAGGAGCATACCGGGCACGGAGTAGGACTGCTGAGATTTGGTATCAACGCAAGAGATATTGGTTAGTGATAACTTGCCCCAGCCTGTCCGTATCCTCGACAAACGCCGTGATGAATTCATGCAAGCCAATCTTAAAAATAGCGTCCGTCGTCAGACTCGAAAGCCGCGCCAGCACTTCCTGCGCCTGTTGTTGCGAGGGACCTGACCGGCCATAGGCATTTCCGATGGAGTCAAGAAAATAAACAATATTTTCATAACATGAGATCAAAGATCGCGGCAGCTCTTTTCGTAAGATCAGCAAATCGGCGATGAGCCAAGGCTTTATGTTCTCACGATACACCCAATGATATGCCGTGAGAGACGAGACGGCCCGGAGAATCGCGGTCCATTGAAAATAGTCGACCGATCCACCGACCGATTCATGTTCCGGCAAGAGCACGTGATATTTCACATCGAGAATACGGGCGGTGTTGTCCGCACGCTCGATATAAATACCAAGGCGGGAAAACCAGTACATGTCATTGCGCAACATCGTGCGGTCGACGGAGCCGTCGTAGTCAAGCGACGTCTTCTGGACTAACTCGAACAAGCGGGAAAGCTCCTCGCGGTCGCAGCGATTCGAACCATTGGTATTTGCCTCGAAACGCCCGAGCTCGATCCAGGCGCCGTTGATTGCGTCCCACATTTCGGCTGTCAAAGCGGTGCGCACCGCCCGCCCATTGGCGCGGGCAAACTTTAGGCAATTGCGGATGGAGGACGGATTGTCCGCCGCAAAGGTCAGGTAGTCGACAACGCTCGCCTCTTCAATCGCACTTTGCGTCGCGCGAAATCCTTTCGCAGCGCCCGAGGATTCCAGAGCGCTTTCCCATTCTGTTCCGGTTCCGGAATAGCTAGCAGGCAAAGTTGCAAGGCGTTGCGCTGCTTTGATGATGCGGGCAAGAAAATCTGCCCGCTCCACATAGCGCGCTAACCAGAACAGGCTGTCCGCCGTGCGCGAAAGCATTTAAAAACCCTATGACACGATCCCGGAACAGAAGCAAAATTGCGCGTCATCCTTTCGGCACGGCAAGAGCCCGGAGGGCCGGTCAGAGAGACGCCGGCGCTGGCCGACTATGTCAAACCGGAAGAACGCAGCTCGCGCGGCAGAACGAAGCGTTTCTGAAGTGACGCTATGTCGGGTGTATGCCATCGTGCAGGGCATCGTCGACAATCCAGGTGTCCTTGGTTCCCCCGCCCTGGCTCGAATTAACCACAAGCGACTTCTCTTTCAAGGCAACTCGAGTTAGGCCGCCGGGCACGACCCTAATGCCATTCGTACCGGTGAGCACAAAAGGCCGCAAATCGACATGACGCGGTGCGATACCGGCGTCGAATAACGTCGGGACCGTGGAGAGAGCCAGGGTCGGCTGTGCAATAAAATTGTCGGGCCGTTGGGCGAGCTTTGCCGCGAAATTCGCACATTCTGCATTAGAGGCATGCGGTCCAACGAGCATGCCATAGCCGCCCGAACCGTTGACTTCCTTGATAACAAGCTCGCAGAGATGCTCTTGGACATAGCGCAATGCGTCTGGCTCGCGGCACCGCCACGTCGGCACATTGCTTAAGATGGGCTTCTCACCGAGGTAGAAATTTATGATCTCGGGCACATAACTGTAGATGGCCTTGTCGTCGGCAATTCCGGTGCCCACAGCATTGGCGATGGTCACATTCCCCGCGCGGTATGCGCCCATCAGGCCCGCGACGCCGATGACCGAGTCTGGCCGGAACACGCGGGGATCAAGAAAGCCATCGTCGATGCGCCGGTAGATGACATCGACTCGTTTTGGCCCTTCCGTGGTGCGCATATAAATGACATCGCTTTCGGCAAAGAGATCCCTTCCTTCGACGAGTTCGACGCCAAGCTTATCGGCCAGAAACGAGTGTTCGTAATAGGCCGAGTTGAACGGGCCCGGCGTTAGCACCACCGTCGTTGGCTCCTGCCCAGCTCCTGGGGGCGCCACCGAACGCAATGCCGCAAGCAACAAATCCGGATAATTTTCGACCGGAGCAACACGATAGGCGGCACAAAGATCCGGCGAAAGCCGCATCATGACCTCCCGGTTCTCCAGCATGTAGGAGACCCCGGATGGCACGCGGAGATTGTCTTCGAGAACATAGAATTCACCTTCTCCGGTGCGCACCACATCGATACCTGCGATATGCACATAGATGCCGTG
>JACXTT010010185.1_pt1 | contig 12726 bp, 15 predicted proteins | sample 9270951 | NCBI WGS metagenome assembly JACXTT01 (sample SAMN15532306, study PRJNA645909) | rock metagenome | isolation source: weathered quartz diorite | place: Puerto Rico | collected 2017-06-21 | reverse complement strand
GCTGAAGCAGCTCGTGGACTTTCGGCACGCGAGGCGCTGGGATCCGCGAATGGAGCACTTTGCAGACCGCCACCACCTGGCCGATGCGCAGGCGATAGCCGACGTAGCCGCCTACGTCAGCCGCCTCGATCGAGAGCGTCCGAGGGGCGAAGGCAACGGCGAGCTCCTCGGGCATGGCGCAGCGACCTACGGCCGTCTTTGTATGAAGTGCCACGGACCCGCCGGGGAAGGCGAGGCGCGCAGCGCGGTCCCGCGGATCGCCGGACAGCACTTCGAGTACCTGCGAAGGCAGATCTACGACGCCGTCGACGGGCGTCGTCCGAATTTTTCCGCAGCGCACATCCGCCTCCTCGCGCGGCTGGACCACGCCGACATCGAGGCCGTCGCCGACTACCTCGCGCGTCTGCACGCCGACGGGCGGAGGGTTCCCGGTGTGCAGCGGAAATGAAGGGGGCAAGACCCGGCTCGTGGCGGTCTTGTACGCGTAGCCGCCGCCCGCGAGGAGTGCGCAGGCAGGAATGCGCACGAGGTTCCGCACTTTCTCGTATATCGCGGCGGGCCGGATTGATGCAGCCTTGGATTCGCGCACGCAAATCGAGAGGTGACAGCGTGAACGGGGGTGTAGGCCGCGCGCGGGTCGGCCGGTGGTACCTGCGGTGGGACAAGGACGAGATCTTCCAGCTCATCGGATGCGGCGAGAATTCGGGCACGGTAGAGATTCCAAACCTTCGACGGTGACGTGGGCGAGGTCGATGAGGAGACCGGGGCCGAGCTGCCGCTGGTACTCGCCGAGCCGCCCGAGGATTGGACCGGACCACTCGATAACGTTGAGCGCGATGATCTCGGTTACACGGAAACCGACATGGCGGGAGCGGACTGGGCGCAGCCGCTCGAGCCCTCCGGCCGGGTCCGAGGAGCAAAGCGCGGAGCTGAGCCCGGAACGTGCCGCAGAGGAGATCGCGCTCATGGCCCCCCAGGCAGGTTAGTCATGGACACCTGGAGCATTCGGGTTCTGGCAATCCGGTCGCGCCCGCGGCTTGCATGGCTGACAGTCGTCATCGTCCTGACGGCCTGCGCGGCTCTGCGGGTCGGGAGTGATTACGACCACAGCGCGAGCTTTGCCGCCTACCACAGCTTCACCTGGCTAGCGCGTGAGCGCCACGGTAGCGCCAATCCGCTCGTCGTCCAGAGGGCACACGATGCAATTCAGGCCGAGTTGACGCAGAAGGGCTTCGCGAGCGCGAGTGATGCCGCTGCCGCGGATTTCGCCGTCGACTTCACCATCGGCGCCCAAGAGCGCACCGAGGCGCGCTCCTATCCCGCTCCGTACACGGGGTGGTGGGGTTACCCCGACTGGTGGGGCTACCCCTATTGGGGCAGCCAGGTAGACGTGCGGCAGTATCGCGAGGGCACGCTGGCAATCGACATATTCGATGCGCGTACACGTCGGCCGATATGGCATGGCTGGGCCAAGAAGGAGCTGACGCGGTCGGACATCGAGCGTTCCGAAGCCCCGATCCGCGCGGCCGTGCATGCGGTGCTGTTGGGATTTCCGCCAACGTGAAGCGCGTTGGCCGTGACCGCGGAAATCAGCCTCGATAAAGTTCCTCGAAGAACCGCGGGTCGCGTATTTCTCGATGGAGATTGCGCTTCGCAGCGACATCCCACCTACGCGGGAGGCCTGGGCGTCCTCGCAGGGGATACGCTGCGGGCCGCAGCGGACTTGAGGCTCCCCTCTCGTTGGCGTGACCTGGTCAGCCGCGCGGGCTATTTCCGGCAGGAGATCGATGCCAGGGGTAGTCAGGTCGAGCGCCCCGCGACCTGGAATCCGTCCGACCGGGCTTCTCCCCTGGACGCGAAGGCAGCCGTCCGCATCGAAGACCGCCCGGTGTGGATCGGCGCGTGGCTCTACGAGGTCCGAAGTGGCACGGGCGTCACTGCGCCGGTCATTCTCCTCGATACCGATCTGCCCGAGAACCGTCCCGAAGACCGAGAGATCACACACTGTCTCTACGGCGGGACGAGCCGTACCGTCTCAAGCAGGAGATGGTGCTCGGCATGGGCGGCGTGCGCATGTTGCACGCCCCCGGCTTCGAGGTGAGCGAGTATCACATGAATGAGGGACACTCGGCGCTGCTCGGCTTCGAGCTGTCGCGTCGCCACGCCTATCCCGCGCAGGACGTGCGCCCGGGAGAGTACGACTTGCCGCGGATGCGCGAGCTGTGCCGCTTCACGACTCACACGCCGGTGGAAGCCGGCCATGACCGCGTCCCCTACGATTTGGTGAGGCGCCTCTTCGCGAGCACGACGTACAGCAACCCGGAGCAGGGCTTGCGGGGCAGCACAGCTGAAAGCGAGAGCGGACGTCTCGATCTCGCGACCGTCCAAGAATTGGGAAGGGATAATCTCAACATGACGCGACTGGCGCTCAATCTGAGCGACTTCGTGAACGGCGTAGCCAAGCGCCACGCGGAGGTTTCAGCCAGGATGTACCCGGGCTATCAGGTGCGCACCATCACCAATGGCGTGCATCCCGACACCTGGACGGCGGCGAGCTTCCGGACGCTGTTCGACTGGCACGTTCCCGCCTGGCGGCACGAGCCCGAGTTGGCCTCGCGTGCGAACTGCATCCCCGAGGCAGAGATAGCTGCTGCAGCTCGACCGTTTCCAGCTCGGTCACCACAGCGGTCAGAGCGAGCGCCGCCTGCTCGAAAGCCTGAGCTTGGTTGCTCCGACTCCCCGCACGCCCATGTCGGCCTAGTGTGCAGAGTGCTCCCACATGCGCCCTCAGGCAACATGATAGGCGCGCTACCGCGAGGCGCGGAACGTCGACCTGGGAGGGCCCTCCCGCAGACCCTCGCGGAGCGGCTGCAGCTCGAGGAGGCGAGCGAGGGCGCTGAGCTCGCGTGCGAGCTGAGCGATCAAATCATCGGTCGATACGACTCCCATGAGCATGCCGCGCGCGGTAACCACAGGCGCTCGCCGGACACCTCGGACGCGCATGCGGTCGAGGGCCTCTTCCACGCCCTCGTCCTCACAAAGCACCAGTAGATCGCGTGTCATCACCTCGTCGCTGAACAAGTGCGAGAGATCACCCCCGGACCCGAGCTGCGCACGGGTGATGTCGCGATCCGTGATCATGCCGACGGGCACCGGCTGATCCATCGGCGACGCGGCTACCACGACCGCGCCGACGTGGCGCTCGCACATGAGCCGCGCGACCTCGGAGAGCGGTGTGGCCGCCGCAACCGCGACCGGTTCTCGATTGCATAACTCGCCGATGTTCATGCGGGCTTTCCTCCCCGGGACTCAGGGTGAATGCGACCATGGCGGACAGCGCGGACGCAATGCGTATCAGTCCGGATGTCTTCGCCGGCGCGAAGCGCTATGTATAGCAGCGTTCGCGGAGGGCAATCGTGAACATGGGAGAGCTGTGCAGCCGCGACGTTTACATCGCCAGATCGGCTGACCCGCTGGCTGATGCCGTCGCCCAGATGCACAGGCGCCACGTCGGCGCTCTGGTGGTCGTCGAATCCCAGCCAGGCTCGGTTCGCCCGATCGGTATGATCACCGATCGGGATGCCATCCGCGCGCAGGTCATTCGGGGCACGGGGCTGTCGCATCTGGCGGTCGGGGACGCGATGACCCCTCGTCCACTTACCCTGCCCGAGACGTGCGGCGTCGCGGAGGCGATCGGACAGATGAGCGGTCGGGGCGTGCGGAGGGCGCCGGTCGTGAACGGGTCGGGCGAACTGGTGGGAATCGTATCATTCGACGACCTGCTGCCCCTGGTCTCGGAGCAACTCCATGCTCTGGCGGCGCTGATCGGCGGCCAGCCGCGACGCGAGGGCGGCAGAGCATGAGCGCACACGCGCGGCATCTCACCGTGGTACTGATCGTCGCGCTGGTGCTCCTCGTGGTCGCCACAGTCGTGGCACGGGTCCTCTCCTGAGACGCGCCGCGGCCGGTCTCGATCATCTCACGGTGCCCGTGTGCTTGGGCCTCGAAGCGGCTGCGCTGCGTTTGGGCGAGCGAGCTCGAGCAGGCGAGTCACGTCAGCGTCCTCCAGCTGCTCGAAGCGCTCGTACCACTCCCCGATCGCGAGCATCGCCGGCGGGGTCTGCAGAATGACGACGCCGTCCGCCTCCGCGCCGATGAGGTCCGCAGCCTGGGGCGATGCAACGGGTGCTGCGACCACGACCGCAGCCGCATGCGCCTCGCGCACGGCGCGAACCGCCGCGAGCATCGTGGAGCCTGTGGCAAGACCATCGTCAACGAGGATGACGGTCTTATCCTTCAATTCGAGCGGCGCGAGACCGGCCCGATAGAGCCGCTCTCGCCGCTCGAGCTCGCGGCGCTGCTCCGCGGCCAGGCGGTCGAAGGCTGCGGCGGGGATTTCCTTTTCGAATCGTGGGTCATGCACGACGATGTTTCCCGAGGCGATGGCGCCGATGGCGAGCTCGGGCTGTCCTGGCATGCCGATCTTGCGCACGAGCATCACTTCCAGGGGCGCCTTCAGCATCTGCACGACCTCGTAGGCGACCTCGACACCTCCGCGCGGCAGCCCGAGCACCAGCAGCGACGGCTGGAGGTATCGCTGCTTGAGTTCCCGGGCGAGCGCAACGCCCGCCGCGGCCCGATCAGGGAAGACCCGGACAGATACCATGACACATCCCTAACGCATCGGGTGCGGCCTCTCATCGCTATTTTTGCGGAGCATACTCCCGGGGCGGGTCCGCGGCGGGGTGGCATCGCAGGGAAAGTACGGATTTTCTGCGGTGCCCCCGCGAGCAAACTGGGCTCAGCGGTTCAGCGCGAGCGACGGTCGATGAGCTGGCATCACATCATGTTTGCCGTCCCCTCTCCGGGGGGCGTGGGGCCCACGGAGATGGACAAGGTTGCCGGGCTCGCCTCGGGACTCGATGCGGAGATCGATCTCTTTCATTGCATATTCGATCCGGGGGTGACTCGCCCGGGACGCTTCGGAACGCGTGGCGCGCAGGAGGATATTCACGAGTTTGTAAATCGTCGCCGGGAGCAGCTCGAGCACAGTGCCGCACGACTGAGGGCGCGAGGTGTGCTCGTGCGCACGAGCGTTCGCTGGGATTACCCCATTTACGAAGGCATCGTCCGCCAGGTGCTGCGCCGCAATCCGAGCCTGCTGGTCGCGCAGTCGTCGCGCAAGGGACGCGCCGCGCGCCTGGTGCTGACGCAGACCGACTACAAGCTGATCGAGACTTGTCCGTGTCCCGTTCTCTTCATCAAGAACGGGCGTCCTTATTCAGATGCCGTGATCATCGCGGCGGTCGACCCCGGGCGATCGCACGGCAAGCCTGCAGCTCTCGACGACGGGATACTCGATACGGCCGGCAAGATCCGCGATGCGCTCGCGGGAACGCTGCGCGTGTTTCACGCTGGCGCTCCCTGGGAGTATGCCGTGCATGCAGACCCGGAGCTGCGAGACCTGCCGGACGCGGTGAAGGAGGAGGCGCGCGGCGCTTACTGGAACACGATCCGGGCGCAGGTCGCAGCAGTGGTACGGCGCCACAAGATCCTAGAGGACTCCGTGCAGGTCGTCGAAGGCGAGGCCGCAGAGCTGCTTCCCTCCGTTGCCCGGCACGAATCAGCGCAGATCGTGGCGCTGGGCGCGGTTTCCCGATCGCGCATCGGGCGCGCGTTGATCGGCCACACCGCCGAACGGGTTCTCGATGCGCTCGAGTGCGACGTATTGGTCGTCAAGCCGCCGGGCTTTCAGACTCCGGTCAGGCGCGACTCTACGCACCACATCGCGCGGAGCGCAGCTCTCCGCTCCCGGTATCTCTTCTGACGCGCCGGGCACGCAGGTCGGGCATCTCGGGGTTCAGGCGGTTCGGTAAACGATGGCGGGCAGCCTGCAGCGCATCGTTCACGGGATCACGTGAACCGTGCTGGCCTGCGGACCGAGATCGCCCGATTCCTCGGCAAAGCGTACCTTGGTGCCGGTGGTCAGGTCCTGAAACCGACCCCCAAGCACGCTGCGATGAAAGTTGACGGGCCGCCCACTGTCCGTCGCGATGCGGCCACAACCCCGTCCGGCGTCGAGCTCGCAGATCCGCCCCTGTGCAAGCGGCGTGGGGCTCTTCACATCCAGCCGGCGCTTGCGCTCGTAGTCCTCGAGACTGCGCCGGGCCGCGCGAAACGCGTCCCGTAGCGCGACGGAGGGATCTTCGAGAGCGTGATCGGCGGATGAGCCCGTCGGATGGCGATCTCCTTGTCGGGGAGCGTGATGTCGATCCGGAAAATCGTGCAACGCGCCCTAGTGCGAATGGTGCGAGAGCGGCTGAACGATGACGGCGAGGCTGCGGTTTTCGCGTATGCCGCCCGGGACCGCCGCGGCGCATGGTGAGTGCATGCTTTAGGCGGCGGAGACCCCGGCAGCCGCCTGAAAAGGTGAAGGTTCCATGCCCTGGAACGCGAGCTATTTTCCGGGCTCGATGGCGAACCTGGGCGCAGCGACGCACGCCAAGGCCATCGCGATCAGGAACGTATTGCTGGCTCATGACGAAGGCAGGGCCATCCGCATCGCCATCGCGCAGGCCAAACGATGGGCCAGCTCGCATAGGGGGCGGAAGGCCGACTCGCTGAACTGAGCCGTTGGGCTCACTCCTGCGGCGATACCGGCCAGGGCTCGAGCAGGGGCGCAACGGGCTTGCCGTCCAGCATCCGACGCAGCGCCTGCGATCGCGGCATTCGATGGGACCGCAGAGAATCGCGTTTTCCTTCGATCTTCGCGGCTGCGCCTCACCCACGGCAGACAGGATCCTCCCGCCGTGTCGGCACGCGGATGGCGCGCGCCTCACACACGCGGAAGGTCCTAGTGCGGGGCCAGAGTGTCGCGAAAGTGGCGGTGCTGCGCGGCGAGACTGAGGAACGCGCCGTCCCTGACTTTCGACGGCGCGGGGAGGCCACCATTACGCGGCAGCGCGCGCAGCGCCTGCGCGACGCGCTGCGGCGTGCCGAGATCGCTCCAACCGCAGTCGGGGACTGGCAGCACATGCAGGTGAGATTCCTGTCCCTGGAGGATGTTTCGCGAGAAGTCGAGTTGCGGCAGCTCCTCGTAGAGCTTGGTGAGCGCCGGCCTACCACTTGCTTCGACGGACGCGGTAGAAACGATCTCCTGCATCGCGCTGACGATGTCCGGAGAGCGCCGCTCGAAGAGCTTCAGAAGCGCCTGCCCGTCCGCGGCAATGATGAATGCGTTCCATAGCGCGCCTTGTTGAGAGAGCTCGTATGCAAGCGCTGCCGGGGGCTTCTCCACGAAGCGCTCGACTTCGCGATGCCCCAGACGGCAGCGACGGCCGGGAACGATGTAGCCGAGCTCGGGGTCGGGCCCCGCCGGCTCGATTCCCAGCAGGACGATCTTAGCCCAGAAGGGATCCTGCCGCGCGGCCGCGATGCGCAGCGAGCATGCGAGCTTCTCCTCGTCGCGCACGTAATGATCGGACGGCAGCAGAACGATTCGCGCGTCGGGATCCTGGTTCAGGATGTGCAGCAGGGGGAGGAGAATGCCGTTTGCCGTGCCGCGATTTTTCGGCTGGACGACGATGTTCCGATTCGGGAGCTCCCTCAGATGCTCCGCCCACCACTGCTCGTGCCGGGCCGCAACGATCGCACAGATGCGCTCGGCCTCGGCAACCGCCCGCGCCCGCTCGAGTGCTTCCTGCAGAAGCGATGGACCGCGCTCGAGTGAGCAGAACTGTTTCGGCACCGCCAGCCCCCCCTTGGTGGTCGTGAGACCTCGTAGGCGACTGCCGTCACCGGCGGCGAGCACCAGCGCCCAACAGTGATCCGCATCGCTCATGGACGCCAGCTTAGCCGCCCGCCGCAGCCGCACCAGCCGCAGAAATACGCAAGCGCCGGCCCCACCGGTGGGTACGGCGACATCGGGGTCTCGATCTTTGCGTATTCCGCTTCACCGCCCCCTCGGTAGGAGCGATACGCCTCCTGTGAGGCGAGTGGAAACTGAATTTGCCGGGAGAAGCTGACATGGCTAACGACAGTGGGAAATCGCCGCTTGCCAGAGGAAAGGTAGCGGCCGGCCCGATCGTCTCTTCGCCTCGGGCGACAGAGCCCAGGGCGAAATACGCCGACAAGGCCGACCAGCCTGCCCAGGGCACCAGACGAGCGGTCAGCGGCGAGGAGCGGCGACTGATGATCTGCGAAGCGGCGTACTACGTCGCGGAGCGCCGTGGATTCGAGGCCGGACACGAGACGCACAACCCGTAATAAGACGCTCGACTATGGATCGCACGCTGCTGCGCGACACGGGAAAACGTGGCGCCATGTGCGTTCCCGCCGTCATCTTCGCCGACGAAGGCTTGCGCGGCATGGAGCACAAAGGCTTACTAGCAGGCCGTCAATGTCGCCATGCTCCCGGGCATCGTGAGCCCCTCCTGTGCGATGCCGGATACGCACTGGGGCTACGGTTTCCGATCGGGGGCGTGGCGGCGTTCGATCCCGAGCAGGATTCGACGTCTCGTGCGGCGTGCGCTGCCTGCACACCGGTCTCGGGTGCGCCTACGTGCTGAGCGTGCAAGAGCGCCTCGCCGAGGCGCTGCTCGCTCCTCTATGACATCTCGCACAACACCTGTACGGCCGAAGAGCACCGCGTCGACGGCCGAGTGAAAAAGCTCTACGTGCATCGCAAGGGCGCGACCCGGGCGTTCGGCCCCGGACATGCCGGCCTGCCCGAGGTATTGCGCACAGCCGGACAGCCGGTGCTGATCGGGGGCTCGATGGGCACCGGCTCGTACATCCTCGCCGGCACGCCGGCATCCGAATCGCTGGCCTTCAGCTCCGCCTGCCACGGCGCCGCACGCGCGATGAGCCGTCATCAGGCACACCGGATGTGGAAGGGGCGACAGCTGGTCGACGAGCTCGCAGCGCGCGACATCGTGGTGCGAAGCCCGTCGATGCACGGCATCGCCGAAGAGGCGCCCGGGGCCTACAAGGACGTGTCGGCAGTGGTCGATGCGGCGCATGGGCCGGTCTGGCGCAAGGTCGTGCGCCTCGAGCCGCTGGTGTGCATCAAGGGCTGACGCGCGCCGAGCCGTTCGGCGCCTGCGAGGGGAGACGCTCCTCCCGGGCTTGGATCGATAGCCATCGGCGTGTCCTTAGTAGGTAGTTGTGCGCAGTCCCGGGCGGATGCCCCGCATGACGGCTGCAGGGGCTTGCGTGTCAATCTCCGCTTGCGGAGAGCCTCGCGAGTCCGGAGAAAGTTCCAAGTCTGGAGAAAGTCCCATGAACGCCAACTTCATACGACCGGAAATCGGTCAATGGTATGCCCGCGCGGACAAGGACGAGTTGTTCCAGGTCGTCCGCCCCGACGCGGCATCCCGCACAATCGAGGTGCAGTCCTTCGATGGCGATCTGGATGAGATGGACAACGAGACCTGGGCGACGCTGCCGCTCGAGCGCGTCGAGACGCCGGAGGACTGGACGGCCCCACGGACCATGTGGAAATGGACGATCTCGGTTACTCCGCAAACGGACATGGCTCCCGCGGATTGGGCAAAAGCACTGCAGTCTCTCAAGGTGCAGGGAGAGAGCTGGGACGAGACCGAGCCCGAGGAGGAGCAGGATCCGCTGGGAGAAGGCGTTCCCGCCGAGCTCTTCGCGGGAGATGTCCCGCAAGGCGAGGAGCGCGCGGGTAGGCATGAGCGCACTAGGGCCGCAGCGAGGCGACGCGCTGATCGTGGTGGACGTGCAGAACGACTTTCTGCCCAGCGGCGTGCGGACAGTACCCGGTGGCCGAGAGGTGATTGCCCCCCTCAATCGCTTAATCTGGGAATTCGAGCGGCAGCACCTGCCCGTCTTCGCCACGCGCGACTGGCATCCGCACAACCACCGCTGCTTTCGGGAGCGGGGCGGGCCATGGCCTGCGCATTGCATCGCCGGCACACCGGGCGCGGAATTTTCGTCCCGGCTGAGACTGCCGCCTGACTTGCACATCATCTCGAAGGCGACCCGGCCCGAGGCGGACGCGTATTCGGGATTTCAGGGCACCGATCTCGCGCAGCAGCTGAGCGACACGGGCTGCAAGCGCGTATTCCTTCATCTCCGCCAGAGCACGCACCGTCCCCCGGCCCGCGCATCGAGCGCTCGGACGGCATCGGCGAGCACCACGACCCTGAAGCCCGCGTCGCGGGCGTCGAGGTCCGTCGCACGCTACCGTACTCCGTCGCCAGGCCGCCGATGAAACTCGGGTGCGGAGATCGCGTCTGGGCCTGATTGCACGCATGATCATCCAGGACGCATTGCTCGGACTCGCGGCCGCGCTCGGCAGCGGACTTCTGATCGGTCTTGAACGAGAGCGGCGCAAGGGGACCGGGCCGCATCGGGCACTGGCCGGCATCAGGACGTTCACGCTCGTAGCCCTCGCGGGGGCAGGTGCACAGCTGTCCGGTCATCCGTTGCTCGTGGTCGTCGGTGCGACACTGATCGTTGCCCTGGCCGCCATAGGACATTGGCGCGAACGCTCTCGCGATCCGGGAGTCACGACCGAGGTCGCGCTCTTCGTCACCTATGTTCTCGGCGTTGCGGCGATGGACCAGCCCTCGCTGGCCGCCGGGGGAGCGGTAGTCGTTACCATCCTGCTCGCAAGTCGAGGGGCTCTGCACCGCTTTTCGGTCGATGCACTGAGCGAAGCGGAGCTTCGCGACGGACTTCTGTTCTGCGGTGCGGCTCTGGTTGTCCTGCCGCTGCTGCCTGGGCGGGGCACGGCATGGCTCCCTGCGGTCGATCCACGCCGTTTCTGGGGACTCGTCGTGCTCTTCATGGGGCTGCAGGCGGTGGGGCACATCGCCTTGCGTGCCGCTGGACCGCGTCTGGGCCTCGCGCTATCTGGGCTCGCGGGCGGCTTCGTCTCGAGCATCGCAACCATCGCGGCCCTCGGGGTCCGCGCTCGAGAGGTACCGGGGCTGCGCAGCGCGTGCGTAGCAGGCGCTCTGCTCTCGAACGTGGCGACGGTGATCCTCCTCGCCGCCGTGGCAGGTACCGTGAATCCGGATGGCTTGCGTCGCGTGGGGCCCTCGCTCATCGGCGGGCTGGTTGCGGCTCTCGCGGGAGCCGGGGTGAGCCTGCGCAATCGGATCGGCGCGGCTCCCCAGGCACTCAGGCGCGGGCGAGCCTTCAATCTCTGGTACGCGATTGGCTTTGCAGTCCTGCTCCCCGCGCTCACTGCGGCGATGGCCTATCTGAGCAGTCGCTTCGGGAGCTTGGCGCTGCCCGTGGGCGCAGCGCTTGCCGGTTTCTTCGACGTGCACGCGGCGGCGGCTTCGGTACTCTCGGTCGCGCCCACCGCAGGGCTGCCACAGGCTGAGCTCCTGACCGCCGTCCTGCTGGCCTTCACCACGAACGCGACGAGCAAGCTGGTCGCGGCCGTGAGTTCCGGTGGTGTCGAGTACGGCGCGCGCGTCGCGGTCGGCTTGCTCACCGTTTCCCTCGCGATGTGGGCGCCGCTCCTGTGGCCGGGATCCTGAGAGCCCTGCCGCGCGCCCGGGGCGCTGAGGATGCTGATGGACGCTCCGCTGACTCCCGAGCTTCTGCGCTGGATGGATGCCTACTGGCGGGCGAACCACGTATCGGTCGGGCAGATCTATCTCTATGACAACCCGCGCCTGCGCGAGGCGCTGCAGGCGCAGCACATCAAGCCCCGGTACCGATAGGGCGGCCGGCCGCATCTCGAGAAGGGAAGCTTCCGGCGTACATGTACCTAGGCGGTGACGAGGAATACGGAAGCGTCGAGCCTGTCGCTGCTCCTAGGATAGCGGCGTACCGGCGGGAGACTTCCATGAAATCAGCAGCGATCTGCCAGCGCCCGGTGATCACCGTCCGGCCCTCCGACGAGGTCGTCAAAGCCGCGCGGCTCATGAGAGAGAAGCACGTGGGCTACCTGGTGGTCGTCGAGACAGACACCGCCCAGGGCTTCGCGCGTCCTGTCGGCGTGCTCACCGATCGCGACATCGTGGTCGCCGTCGTGGCGCGCGAGGTCGATCCGAAGAGCCTGAGGGTGGGGGACATCATGAGTGCGCGCCCGATCACCACCGGTGAGGACGAAAGCGTCGAGGAGGCTCTCGGGAAGATGAGGCAATTCGGGGTTCGCCGGCTGCCGGTCGTAAATCGCCGTGACGAAGTGGTCGGCCTCCTCGCCACCGATGATGTGCTGAGAGCCTTCGCAACCGAGACGCAGGACATCGCCACCACCATCCGCAGAGAGCAGCAGATCGAGGGAATGCGCAGGCCCTAGTAGGGCTGCTCCGTCGCCCGAGTGATCGGCAGCTCCCTGATCGCGAGGCTCCGTGGTCCGCAACGCGCGGCCAGCGCCGCCACCGTGAGCATGCACGTGCGCGATCTCGCGAACATGTTCAACTCTTTAGACCCGTCGCCCTTCTGGGATCGTGATCTCGACCGCGAGGCGGCGCAGTTCATCGAAGAGGAGTTCAGCGAGAAGCTCTCCGCCCAGGCCTGGCACCTTCACGTGCACACGCAGGAGAGCGGCGCCCTGGCTGCCGACTTGCAGTCGGCCGTGGAGCACTATTACGAGCGGCTGGCCAACTCGGCGCGACACCGCCTACGGGACGAGATGCGAGTCGGGCACCTTGCCTTGCTCGGCGGCCTGGCAATCTTCCTAGTCAGCATGACGGTGCGTGGCATCCTCACCGGGATGCTGCACGGGGGCGCACCGCG
>JACXTT010010184.1_pt1 | contig 12727 bp, 3 predicted proteins | sample 9270951 | NCBI WGS metagenome assembly JACXTT01 (sample SAMN15532306, study PRJNA645909) | rock metagenome | isolation source: weathered quartz diorite | place: Puerto Rico | collected 2017-06-21 | reverse complement strand
TCGCTTGGTACAAAAGCGCACCAAACGAACTGATCAAATTCATCACGCTACAGGCTTGGCCGATTGGCCTTTATTTCGGGCTGAAACGTAAATAATTTGCGGACCTTTTGCGGAAATATGCGGAAGGTCCGACTTATCCACAATCAACAATATCAGCTAACTTGTTGATTGTATTGTTGGTGCCGACGGGGAGACTCGAACTCCCACGACTTTCGCCGCTACCACCTCAAGGAAGGAGAATGATAGACGACTCTCATTGATTGCGCAGGGAAAGTGGCAAAAATCTGCACATCAAAAAGTGTCGATCACGCTCATTATGAATCAATAGGTTGCAAAGCGATTTACGGAAACTTAAGGAGCTGAGCGAACCTCTTTCAGCTTTTCCAAAAGCACAGGTCGGTCTTCCGGCGACGCATTCTGCAGAGCGTGCGTCGAGGACTTCATGATGATCTGCCGCAGCTTGTATTCCTGCTTCTCCTGATCGGTGGCCATGTCATAGGCCTTCAGCTTGTCGGCGAAGGAGAGCTGGTGGAAGCGAATCTCAGGCACTTCCTTGCGCGCTGCCTGCTGAATCTGGAAGCGCTCCTTGGGCGTGAACGCGGTCAGGTCTGGCTTCTCGCCGCGGCGGATCGCCGTCTCGGCGTCATGCTTGGCTTTGGAGGCATCAGCCTGCTCCTGGGTGCGCGCTGCTGCGCCTTTAAACGAGTTATCGGCCACGAAGTCCTGAAACTTGGTGCGCGTGATTGAGGCCGGCGCCGGCGCGACGCCGACGAACGGCGCGAGCGTCAGCGGTAGGCTCTGGCCGGTCTGAGCCGACTTGACCGCGCTGGTCACGGCATAGGGCGTAAAGCCCTTCAGGATGTAACCGGCCAGATCCTCTGCCTGGTGAACGGCATCATGGTCAGGGTTGATGATCTGGGTGCCGTAGAAATCCTTGTTCTGCCACAGTTCAGCGGCCTCCGAGAAAAACGGGTGCAGCTTGTGCTGCACGGTTTCCAGCGGGTGCTTGGCGAAAGCGAACTCATCCTTGACGTAGGACGGTATGGACAGGCGCTCCGCCGAGCCGTCCGCATTCTTGCGGCCGGTACGCGGGAAGAACATATCCTTGACGTCATCCGGCCCCTCGCCCGTCAGCAGGTACTGCAGCGCAGCGCCCATGAGCCCAACGGTCGCGTTCATCGAGATCAGATAGGACATGCGGTTGGTGACGCGCGCCAGGTTCTGAACGCCAATCTTGCCTTCCTTGTCTACGGAGCCGAGCGTCTTTTCGGGGCTGAACAAACGGCGCGTATCCGCGAGGCCGCCACCGATGACGCGCGCGGTGCCGAAGTTCCAGCCCACGGACTGCACCATCGCCTGCGCCATGCTCTTGAGTGTCTTGTTCCAGAACGTGTTGTCGTAGGCGAACTGGCCCAGGCGATCATCCACGGAGTCCACGACCTTGCTCATGATCTGGCGCAGCACGTCAGGGTTCACCTTCTTCAAGGTTTCGGCATAGTCGCTCCCAGTGCCAAGTGTCTTGCCAAGATTGTCCAGTTCCTGCTTGGCCAGAATCACGCGGGCGACCATCTTCTGATACGGGACCAGCTTGTGACTGATCCATCGGCTACTGCCTTCCAAGAGAGCCGGGATTCCCTTCATGGCCGCGCCGGCCTTGTCACCCTGGCGGATGGCGCGCAGGAAATTTCCGAATGAGTTGTTGGTGTCCGTTGGATCCATGAACGCGCGCGTGCCGCCCTGAATCAAGGCGTCGAAAACCGCCTGCGTCTGTGGATCGGCTTCCTTCACGCCGAGGAACTGCTCCAGCAGCTGCTTACCTTCGCGGTAGGAGTGGAAGGGATCGGCATGCGATAGCGTGCGGAGCGCGCCGCCGACGTCGCCATCAATCAATTGGCGCATCGAGCGATCGACATGCGTAATCAGCACGTCGGACGAAGTGAAGCCGGCGTGGAAGGCTGACAGACCGAGGCGCGCGCTCAGCATGAGGTTTTGAACACCACGGAACGTGCGCCAGGCGGCGAACTTGTTCAAGCCGGGATCCAGCAGATTGTTGATGTCCTTGGTGATCTGGTCAGGGTACGCCGTGACCTTCTGCATCAGCGACGGACTTTGCTTGCCGTTCTCGTCCTTGACGATGATCGGGATGATCTTGCGGAACGAACGGTCTTCTGGAACCGAATAGCCGTTTGGAATGTCGCGATCCGTATTGGCTTCCTTCGCGTATCCGCGATCAGCCAGGTCTTTCTGAATCCGCAAGGCGGACAGATATTTCTCGCCCTGCGCGTAGCGCGCCATGAACGCATCCACGGGGTTTTCGAAGCGTGGCTTGAAGCCAGCCTTGATGCCGTCTTCGTAATTGTCGAAGACGCGCTGCTTCAAGAAATTCTTCGGCCCAGTGAAGCTGGCTTTGCTCATGATGCCAGTGATCAATTGCGAGGCCTTCTCCGCATCCTTGTCGGCCCAGGCCTGCACGAAATAGTTCTCACGCAGAGTTTTGAGCGCATCCGGATTAAGCGTTCTGATCTGTTCAGCCTGCTTGTCGAGCAGCTTGGTCACCGTATCAAGGAACGTCCTGGCCACAGGATCAGCGACCTTTTCTCCCTTCTGGAAAGCGATCACATCGGCATAATTCTTCAACGGGTCTTTACCCGTTTCCTTCATACGCTTGTCGAAGTGTTCCTGAAAGCCAGCGACTGCGCGGTCAGCGGTGGTAACAGCTTGGTGCTGCGCGGCTGTTGCCGCACGCAGAACACCACGGCCAACCTGCTTGATTTTCTCGGCTGCACTGATGTCGCCACCAAGCACGTTCTTTGCGGCATCGGCACGATCACGGATCGTCGATGAAAGCGTGGCAGAACGATTGAAAGACGGCGTTTCGCCGTCAGTCGGCTTTACGCCTTCTGGCTGAATGCCTTTTGAAAGTAGGCGCTTCTCTTCTTGGATTCCTTTCTCAGCTGATCCAATTGTTCCCTGGTCAGCATTCTTGAACCCAGAAGCGGTTGCGGCTTCGCGGTTTGATTTGGCAGTTCGATCATTTTCTATTGATGATTCGGATCCGCTTAGTGTGCGGAAACTGCCGAGGATGACGCGCTGGCCTTGGCGGTCGCCACCGAACGCTTTGGATACGGCGTCACGAAGTCGTCCCAATTCGTGATCGGTTTCCCAGCTTCCAGTGCGTCCGCCATCCCCTGCGAAAGTTTCAGTCCTTCGCCCTGATTCGCTGCGTGCTTGAATATCCCCGCTGGAGGTGGGCCGAATTTCTCCTCGTAGGGAATTTGAGGATTTTTGTTCGGATCGCGTAGGTCTGAATACGTCAGAGTAGGCATCGTAAGCCCTCGGAAAATGCTGCTTGAATTCGGCAGGGTCAGCCAAGTATAGCGTACCCAAGCGGGCAAACAACTCAGCCCTGACCTCTGATTCTGTAAGTTTTACTTCGCCAAGTGGATGGTAAAGATATGACGCATATTTTTCCTTCGCGTCGTAGTGATCCGTCGCCTCTTTGTAGAGGTCACCGGTCTTTGGATCAAAGCGCGTCATACTCCGGCTTATGGTTCGATTCGCAGATACCGCATCCAGAGCGTGCAGATATTCTTCCGTTATCGCCTGAGACATCTCGCCGTGACCCAATTTGATATTTGGATTAAGTTCGATGCGCCGGGTTGAAAGATTGAAACGAGCAGGAGTCTGCGCGCCCATGTCATCAACGCTCTTCATAGGGATCGTTGTCTTGATGCCAATGGCCTGCATAGCATCAGCGCGGGCTCGAATGGGCGGCACAGCAGCATCTCCGTACTCCGCAAAACGGCCATAGGTCTTGTATTGGGAACTTCGCAGTGACTCGTCCTTACGCGCAAATGCCGGAGCCACATTCGGTTCAGCCTCAGCGCGCTTATCCTGACTGGCCTTTCCCAAATCCTTCAGTGCATCGGTAATGATCTTCTTGCCGCTCTGCAAATCAGTGAGTGAATCACGGGCAAAAGCGCCGCGCACGCTCTGATCATTGGCATCGTTCAACGCCTTGCTTTCCGGACTACTGAATGCGGCAATGGCGCGTTCGTACAGCGCCTGCAACTGCAGCATCACCTTCCTGAAAAGGTTCGGCTCCATAGCCGCCTTCACATCGGCCAATACCTTGGGATCATTGATGACGCTGCCGAACAGATCGGCAACAAATTCTTCTTCGATCTTGCCGCGCGCCAATGGCGATAAATTGTCGCGCTTGTAAATCGCGTTGAGCTTTTCGCCGTACTCACCCATGCGTCCATCTTTGGCCAGCGGCAACAACGCATCCTTGACGGATTTGTATAGCGCAGGATCCTGAGCCGCCAGCGAGTGCAGCAGTTCATGCCCGATGATTCCGGTGAATGGCTGCTTCGCATCGGCATTTATGAACAACGTGCGGCCGCTGATGTAAACGCCTGCCGGCGCGAACTTGTTCTGTGAGCGGAAGTAGACCACGTCGCGATCGAACAGCTTCTTCATGGTCTGTGCCATCTCGGCTCTTTTGCCGGTTGCGCCGACAGCCTGGGCACCAATGTCCACCTTCATAAAATTCTTGATGATGGTGTTCAGCTTGTTAGCGCGCATCGCGTCGGCGATGGTTGCAGGCTTCTCATCGGCGTTAGTAAAAGGCGAGACTTCAGAGCGATTGAACAACGGCTTTTGTGCAGACGTGACCTCCCGCTTGGCTTCGTCATTAATGACGGCCTCGGATTTGGTCTGCGGAGTAAGCTTGAAGTCTTCCGGCTTCTGAACCTGCTCTGGTGCAGGTTTGGCGTTGCGCGCTTCTTCAGCCTGGCGCTCGGCCTCGGTCTGTCCGGTTAGCTTGAAGCCTTCGGCGCCATTGCCTTCTTTCTCTTGGCCTGCAGCACGCGATACGCCCGGCTCAGTTTCGCCGACGCCACCAGCTTCTGCACCCGCGTCATTTTGGTCGTGTCCATCAATAATCTCCTGCATGCGCTGCATGAACGCAGCGTCGTCATCAGCAAATTTGGTTGATGCCTGCTCAACCGCAGCCTCATCAATGCTGATGGCATGGTCTACGATACTCTGATCAATCAGGTTTTTCTCAACTGGCAGCAGATTTACTGCATTCAAATCCAGCACGCGGTGCGGGGTGAACGGGTCAAACTCGTTCTCTGCAGCCGCTTTTGCCTGCTTGGCAGCCTCGGCAGCCTGTTCTTCAGCGGTGCCGTCGCGCTCAATCTTGGCGTGCTCGATCAGCCACTGGACGGCCAGCTTCTCGTTCTTGCCCAGCGGCTCACCGGCAATCGCCTTGCGCACGACTTCCATCAGCGCCTCGCGGCCGCCAGGCAATTTCACAGCGCTCTGGAAGTCCCTGTACCACGGCGCATGTGGTTCCCATGAGGTGCGTCCGTTCACTTCGCCATCACGGCCGCGCAGAATCTTGCCGCCGGTCTGGGCCCAGCCCGACTCAGCGGCGTATTTCTCCAGCCAGCCAGCGTATTCCTTGACGTTTGGGTCAACGAGTGGTGTCTTCTTGTTCGACGGGCCTTTAGGCTTGGCTTCCTCCTTCGGAACTTCGACACCAGCCTTAGTGAAGTCCGCTTTAGACATGGCTTTGAGCAGTTTTTCATTGGCCTTGCTGCCGTTGAATTCCTGCGTATCGCCATCACCGAAATCAGCGTGGTAGCCCTTTTCGGTTTTGGTGACGGTCGCCTTGGCATCGCCCAAGCGCTTGTGCTGCCATTCGCCGGCCAGGTCTTGATCGGCGATTGCCGGCGTTTGCTCGGTCTGCGGGAATTTCTTGGCCGCTGCTATTTTTTCTTTTTCCGGCGGCGCTTCTTGAACTGCGCTGGGGCTTGCGACATCGTGGACCGCTGAGGTGGCTGCTTCGACATTCTTGATTTCTTCTGGTGATGGCGCTGTCTCTGCGCTGGGAAATTCCTTGACGACCGGCAGCAGATCCTTGATCGGCGCATCCAGACGGATGACCTTGATCGGTTCGTGCTCCGCCAACTTGGCCATCCACTGATGGTGCCCATCGAGCACATGATTGTCAGAAGAGACAAGAATCGAACGGTCGCCGCCGTCGTAACTCTTCGCCTTGTCCACCTTCGCCTGCGAGTATTCGGCCTGCGTAGGCTTCAGCGTGGCGGGATCCACTTCTTGATCGCTCTGGTGTTCGATGCCGCGGGCCTTGAGGAAGTTGACGAGCGCGCCGCGGTGCTCAGCCTTGATCTGCGGCATGTCCGCACGCGGCACGCCCAAGGTGCCCGAATCCGGCGCATAGGCGGTCCAGTCCTTGTCGATCGGCTGACCTTTCAGGGACTCCGGTGTGGCTTCCTTCGGGCGCACGACAAACTGCTTGTCACCGATCTTTACGGTTTCATGCGTGTCCTTCTGTCCGGCCAACACCTTCGCGCGATTCGCAGCGATCTTGTTGGTGTAGGTTTGCTCTGCTTGAGCCGGCGGAACGCCTGCATTTAATGCCTGTGCAGGCTTGGCGATGGCTGATTCAGAAGCATGATTCTGTCCATCACCGGTGTCAGATGCTCCGACACTATCGCCTCGTCGTCCAAGCTGCGCCCCGGTTTCAATAGGTCCAGTACCACCAGCCGCGCTTCGTTGGGCGAGATCGCCTTCAGTTGCACGGCCGTCGCCAGCCACTGCGGCAGGTACGTTTCGGGCGTCATTGGGAGCCTCCTGTGCCAGCGCGGTGTGTTCGATGTTGTTGCCGACTGCGCGCGTCAGCGGTCCTGCGTCGGGTTGCTTCGCAGCTTCCTGCAGAGCGGTTGCCTGACGCTGTTCCGGCGTTTCCAGTGTGATGTGCTCGACATCTGGCTCAGTGGCTTTCAGTCCAGCCTTGGCCGCTTCCAGCGGAAGATCCTGACCCGTGGCCAGCGTTGCCTCATCAGCAGCTGGATGGCCGACGTCGATGCCTTTGGTCGAAACAGGCGGCGTTTCTGGTGGAAGTGTGCCGGGCTTGCTGGCGATCGTAGCCGCATCTACCGGCTGTTGACCCACCTGCAAACCTTCGCTGTCCTGTGCGAGTTGTCTGCGCTGTTCTTCTTCGGCGCGCGCGGCGTACAAATCCGAAGCGTTCTTGTCAGCGGCATCAACCTGCGCCTGCTGAGCGGCAGCAGCGGCTGGATCAATGTCGGGCGTGATAGTTGGGCTTGGTAAAGCCTGTGTTTGAACCGGTGCTGCCTCAGGTTCAGGCTGTTTGGGCGTCAGCAAATCCGTGCGTGCAGTTTCATCGGCATTACGCCAGGTCTGCGCGAAATCCTTGTGCGAACTGAAAACGTCGCCGTTTGGCGCAACGTAGGACTTGGTGCCATCTGCATTGACGGTTTGATTCAGCGAATCATGCGGAACTTCGTGATAATTCGAGTGGCCGCCGTGCGCGCCAAACAGCGCGCCCATCGCTACGTCCTGACCGAGCTGCCCTGGCGATTCCACGGGGTTGTCGGTGCCCATGACTTGATTCTCGCCATAGCGCACAGCCGGAAGCAGCGCAGCGTTGATGCCTGCGCCGCTGGCCGCACCAGCTGCGATCTGAGAGCCCACACCACCGCCTGCGCGTTCTGCAATCTTGGCGCCGGCGCTGAGTGGTAAGGCGCTGAAAATAGCGTTCTCGCCCGTATCCAGCGCGTTGCTCTTCTGCGCGGTAGCTTGGTCGGTGTTCTCTGCACCCGAGAAGACGTGTCCCTTGCTGGCCACTACACCGATGGCGGGGTTGACGAAGTACGGCACGACACCAGTCAGACCGCCGGCGAACTCACCAACTGCACCCTGCTGTTCCGTTTCAGGATTGATAGCCTGCGACTTGGCGTAGTCGAGTGCCTTCTTCGAGAGTGAGAATCCGTAGTCGCCGATCTTACGAAGCGGACCCGCGACTGCTGGCGCACCGAGTGCTTCCGCTGCATCGGCACCGTATTCCGGAATGGCTGAGGCAATCACACCGGTGGCGCCAGCCAGGTTTCCCACTGACTCTTTCGCTGCGCGCGCTACCGATTCGCCAACGCCGACGTCACGCTTGGCAGGGGTTTGTGCAAGAGATCCGATGGTGCCTGGCTTCGGCAGCCCGTCGAAGATGGACGGAGTAACTGAAAGACCGTCAAAAATTGAGGCCATGTTTTTTCCCTAGAGCTGCGGGTAGCCGTTCTTCGCCAACTCCGCATTCGCTTGTTCTTTTGTCATGCGACCGGCCGCCACTTGCTTTGCCGCATTAGCAACGACCGTTTCCGATGGAAGCGCAGGTATTGCGTTGTCTTTATTTGGATACTGGAAGGAACCCTGGCCCGTCTTCTTGCTGAAGACGAACGGCGTTTTCCTGACCTGCCCGTTCTCGTCGGTGGACTGGCTTTCGCTAACGCCGTAAGCCTCCTGCCGTTCCTTGCCCTGCAAGGCGCGCAGAATGGATTCGTTCTGTTCAGTGGGGTTCTGGCGGTAGGCTTCCTGCGCCGCATTGAGGCGCAGCGCATCCATCACGCTGATCTGACCAGCCTGATTCTCGGTGCCCAACCGCGCGGTCTGCGCGACCGTCTGGCCGATGGTGGCGCGTCCCACCTGCTGATTGAGCGCTGTCTGCGCATCGGCATTGCGCGCTGCATTGATCGAGTTGCGGTCACGGGTACTGATTTCGCTTTCGGTGTTGGCCTTCTTCAGATCCACATCGTTGCCGAGCAAGCGATCGAGCGCGCCAGTCAATGCCACGCGACCAGCGATGCCGCCACGGTTATCCGCCAGAGCACGGTTTATGCCGTTAATCTGGGCAAGGCGTGTCTGTTCTTCCTGGCTGGGTTGACGACCGATCGTGACACCACGGCTGTCATACAAGACGTTGGGGTCACGCTGTGCATCTTGAGACGTGGCGCCGACGGTTGCCGGGTTCTGTCCAACAAACTGCGCAGCCGGCTGGACTTGGAAAGTGCTGCCATTTGCATTCAGGCTGACCGTGTTGCCATTGGAAAGATCGGTCACGCTGCCATTGGGCACACCCGCGCCGTTCCCATTGTCGCTGAACGACCGTTCACCGTTGGCGCCCTTCGACTCAATGATCGAGCCATCCTGCTGTGTAGTTGCCCCCGGTACGGGGACTTCAGGATCACGGAACGGCACTTGCGTATTGCCTGCGCCTGCAGCCACGCTGCCAACTGTCGGCGCAGCTGGTGTTGCGGGAGTTGCGGCCGGCGCTGGCGCTGGTGCTGCTGGCGCAGTGGCTGCATTAGGCGCAGTAGCCAAAGGGCTTGCGCCCGTGGCTGAGCCCAGCACCTTACCGGCGGCCAGGCGCGCTTTATCCAGCGGCCCGAGCGCATCCGTCAAGCCTTCGCTGGACACTGCATTCGCGGCTTTCGTGCCAGCGAAGAAACCGCCTTCGCGGGAATTTGGATCATTGCCCAGCGCAAGATTGGCCGCACCGATGACCGTATCACCGATGGGCGCCACAACCTGACCGGCGCCACCGACCAGAGTTTTTGCGATGTTGTTACCGTAGTTCAGCGCACCCTTGGCCACGTCCCCGATAGTGCTACCGGCCGTAGACGAAGTTGGCGGAGTGGCTTTCGGAGCAGGCGCGCTCAGGGTGTTGAGCGACGAAACACCACCGACCGTCTTGGGCTTGATCTGCTGGAGCTGCTGCTGTTCAGGGTCAAGCGGATTTACGGGCATGATTCATTCCCAATTTCGGCAATGTCCAAGACTAGGCGCGCTCCATGTGGCTACTCCATAAAGCTGATCAGGCGGCCGGCGGGCTCGGTGAGATACCGGTGAGGTTGTAGTTGGTGCTGGTGTTGATGCTGCTGCTTTCCTCAATGCGCGCAGCAAGGTTGACGGACGAAATCGCCGATGCCGCAAGCTGAGCGCCGGTAGCCGCCGCGCCCTTCAAGGCTTCGATGTAAAGCTGTGCGGCGGTCTGCACCTGTGTGATCAGCGCTTTGGCTTGCTCAATGGCAATCTCGGCATGCGCCTTCCCGTCTTCAATGGCCAGTTCAAACTGCCGCGCGAGTGCGCCGAAACGCCCCTGCTCGGCATTGGCCTGCGCGGAATAGATGTCGGCCTGGCCGCGGAAGATGCCCACCGCCGAAGTAACCCGCTGGGCTTCGGCGTTCACTAGCGCGTTGTATGCGCTGACATCACCGTTGAACTTGTCGAGCGTCAAGCGCTGCGCTTCGATCTGCAGCCGCGGCTGCTGAAGGCCAGCCTCGATTTTTGTGGAATACGCGCTGACGAGCGACTGGTATGCGCCAGCCTCAGCCTGATAGGCATTGATCTTGGCCGTCTCGCCGCGGATCTCTTCGCCCCATGCCTCGAACTCGGAACGCTTGGCCGCGACCTGCTGGGCGTAGGCGTCCACCTTCGTCTTGAAGACATCGACCGTGAGGCGATCAATGTTGAGCTGCGTTTCGACAGCGCTGATCTGTGTCTTATAGAGATCGGCCACTGAGTTGAGCGCGGCAATGCGCTCGGTGTAGATCGTCACGTCCTGCTGATTAAGTTCACCAATCAGCTTCTGGCCTTCGAGCTTCGATTTGTAGACCTCGATTGCCAGTGTCTCGGCTTGAATCTGGTCACGGAAGACCTGCGAGCGCGCCTGAAATTCCTGCAGCTTGACGTTGTACAGCGAGATGTTCGCGTTGAACAGGTTGATGGCCGATTCCAGCGTGAACTTTTGCACTTCGAAGGCGCGCTGCTGCACGTTCTGGTACAGGCCAATGAGAATGCCTTCCAGCGCAATGCCCTGAGTCACGGAGAAGCGCAGGTTCTCGATGGCGACCTGATGCACCTGAACGGTGATGTCGCGCTGCAAGGAGTTGGCCTTGTCTTGATTGTCCTGCCGAACATTGCGCACGCGCGCCGCCAGTTCGCCGCCGGGCAGCTTGAATCCGCGCGCTGACCAGTCTTCCACTGCTTCCTGAACCGCTTTCTGCGCCGTTTGATCCTCGCGCGCACGCGCGCGATCGAACAGCGCCTGCTCGATGATCAGCGGTAGGCCCGTACCACCGGCCAGCATCTCGTTGATGCGCGACTGGATCACCGGCAGGTTGGCGGATGTGTAACCGGCTTCCGCGAAGTTGAAGGTGCTGTTCGGAGCCAGAATATTGAAGTGCTCCAGCGTGGCCGTGAATTCAGGCAACAGCGTGGTTGGCGGATCCGGCAGGTTATAGGTGCGAAGTGTCGGCGCATCCGGCAGCGAGAAGACCGGCGCGTTGGGCAGCGTGCGCTCCGGCAGATTGTCGGCAAACATCGGCGCCTGGATGGCGAGAGCATCGGGTTTCGGTGGCGCCACGAAATCCGGTGGCGTAGCGCTGAACACCGGAATATCCGGTACTGATGGCACTGCTGGTATCGTGATCAATGGCGCCGTGGGGGCGCTTGGCTGATTGAACGTCAGCGTGGGTGGCACCGGAACCGGCGGCAGGATATACGACGAAGGGACGGGACCTGGCTCAGGGAAATCGACGTTGATTGAGATCGTCGGAATCTGGATATTGGGCAGCGCTTGCACCAGGTCCAAGGCCTGTTTAAAGGTCTTGACACCAAGATCACTGAATTTTGCGTATCCGTCTTCGACAATGCCGACTGCAGCGCCGTTGGTAGTATCAATAGCCATATCAGACTCTCCTGCTCAGGCGGATCACGTCGTAATCCATCTCGTCAATATTGAAATCAGCGCCGGTGATGTTGACCAGCGTGAACTGCCAGAACGGCGACTTGGAGCCGCGGCCCAGCTTGAAACGTCCTTCGCGCGCTTCGCCTGGATTGCCTTCGAGCTGATACCAGCGCTCGATGGGCTTTCCGTTTTGTTCGGACACGACTTTGAGCGCCATCTTTCCGGTGGCACTAAAGGCGATGTAAACCGAATGCACGTTCGTCAGCAGCGATGTGTTGAAGCGCAGCTTGCCGGTGGTGAAGGAAGCGTTGATCTCCTGTCCTTCGTCATCGTCGTTGTCCAGCTGATAGAGCCCGCTGTCATTGGCGCCGAGCGATAGGCCGCGCCTGTTCGCGTAGGAGTTGAAATCGAAAGTGTCATAGCGCGATGGCGCTCCGGTTTCCGAGTTGATCACCCAAGTTTCAAAGACGCCGAAATCCGTACCAAAGCTGATCTTAAAATCGACCTGGTCGGTGATCATCGCATTCAGCACTGCCGACAGTGAAAAATTGTCAGCCAAGTTGACCGCATCGGTGATTGCCTTCACCACCACAACGGACTGCGATAGCACGTCTTCGACAGCAAGAGTATCCAGAGCCTGCGCGATCGCGTTCAGATGGCCCTCGATGTTCTCTCCAAGGTTCACGGCATCATGGATCACCGCCACGAAAGCACGATCCGCTGTGTCCTTGAGTTTGATCGCATCCGAAAGCATGTTGATAGCTTCGAGCGTGGAACTGGCCACTCCGTAGATTTTCATCTGCTCGATGACTAGCGCCGTCAGGGTGTAGTGCCCGGTCGCCGATGCCGTCAGGTTCACCACGTCCTGAATGTTGACCGCGAACGCCAGCTTGACAGCATCCACGAAAGCAGCGGTATCCACGATGCTGCTGGAGCAGCGCAACGCTCCACTAGCTCCATCACCCGCGACCAAGGAATCGTAGACAAAGGAATCGTATTCCTGCGCCAGACTGATATGGATGTTGGCCGATGCGCCGCCAAGCGTCAGTGTCATCTTGCCATCGTCACCTTCTTTGAATACGGCCGTGACCGCCTGCAGAGTGGCGTGCAAAGGACCATCATTCCCTTCGCTGAATGATGCAGCGGCGCTCG